>ERZ1673753.2281-NODE-2281-length-14726-cov-18.133870_pt1 | contig 14726 bp, 8 predicted proteins | sample MGYA00580201_ERZ1673753 | MGnify/ENA primary metagenome ERZ1673753 (study PRJEB41218, sample SAMN15661747) | gut metagenome | host: Homo sapiens | place: Canada: London | collected 2015-08-20/2019-03-30 | study: EMG produced TPA metagenomics assembly of... | reverse complement strand
CCACCATACTGTTTGAGATAGGAGTACCGGTTGCAAATACCGTTCCTCGACCGCCTGTAAGCTCGTCAAGGTATCGGCACTTCATAAACAGGTCGGAGGATTTCTGTGCTTCCGTCTGAGCAATACCGCCCACATTACGCATTTTGGTGTAAAGGTAGAGGTTCTTGTAATAATGACTCTCGTCAATAAAGAGCCTGTCCACACCGAGTTCTTCAAAGGTAACAACATCGTCCTTGCGGCTTTGGTCGTTGAGCTTTTCCAGCTTTTGCTTCACGGACTTTTTAGACTTTTCAAGCTGTTTAATGGAGAAGTTTTCTCCACGATTTCGCTTCAAATCCATAATACCGTCTGTCAGTTCTTCAAGCTGCTGCTCAAGAATTGCCCTCTGTCTTTCAATGGACATCGGGATTTTCTCAAACTGAGAATGACCGATAATTACTGCGTCATAATCTCCCGTAGCAATTCGACCGCAGAACTTTTTGCGGTTCTTGGTCTCAAAATCTCGCTTTGTCGCAACAAGAATATTCGCCGCCGGATAGAGCTGCAAGAACTCCGCCGCCCATTGCTCGGTTAAGTGATTCGGGACTACGAACAGAGACTTATTGCAAAGTCCGAGTCGTTTGGACTCCATAGCAGCCGCCACCATCTCAAAAGTTTTACCTGCACCGACTGCGTGTGCCAACAGCGTATTGCCGCCGTACAGAATGTGTGCAACCGCATTTTTCTGATGTTCCCTGAGTTCGATTTCCGGGTTCATACCGTTAAAAACAATGTGGCTTCCGTCGTACTCACGGGGTCTTATGCTGTTGAACTTTTCGTTATACATCTTCGTGAGTTTTTCTCGGCGTGCAGGGTCAGCCCATATCCAGTCCTGAAAGCCCTGCTTTATGAGTTCCTGCTTTGCCTGTGCGATTGCCGTTTCCTTTTTATTGAGAACGGCTTTTTTCTTGCCTTCTTCATCTTCGATATAGTCAAAGATACGGACATCTTTCAGGTTCAGCGTTTCCTCAATTATCTTATATGCGTTGATACGGGAAGTGCCGTATGTGCTGTACGCTTTAACATTGGAACGGTCATAGCTCTTTCCCTCAATGTTCCATTCTCCGGTAAACTGAGAGTAGTGAACCTTGATATTCCACTGTGCATAGCGTGGGGTGTCGAGAAACTCAAACATAAACTGTTGGAATATTTCGGGTGGAATCCAAGTCGCACCGAGCCTTACGGAAATCTCGCTTGCCGTCAAATCCTTTGGCTGAACCTTTTCAAGTGCCTGCACATTGACGGTGTAATCTTCGGGATACAGAGTCGCAGACCTTTTGGCTGTCGCCAGCTTCTCACGAACATTGCCCGACAGATATTCGTCTGCCATCAGATACTTCGGCTCATAAGAATTGCCGTACTCATAAAGAGGATTTAAGAAGATTACACCCTTTAGGTCAGCGAATAATTCCTCCTCACTTTTGCCGGACAACTCCATCATATATGCCATATCAATGGCTGCTTTTTCGCCCATAGAGACAGCGAGAGCTTCGTCTGCGGTGTCAACCTCCGTTACAGGCTTGTGCGGTTTAATCGTTCTCTTGAAGAACATATCCGCCTTGCGTTCCAGTTCGCCATCTTCGTCCAAGACCTCAAGAGCAGACAGCAGAGCATAGGAGCTGTCATCGGAAAAGGCGGAAGTATTGGCACGGCTGTTAATCAGTCCGTACTTCTTTGTAAAGCTGTCATACAGAGTGTTCAGCTTTTCCTGTGCCTGTTTGATTTCGCTGTCGGGGTAATCCTCGGTTTGCAGTTCAATCAGGTTGCGAACGCAATCTCTTATCCCAATCATACCCTTGATACGGTTCTCGGCGGTTGCAGATACCTCCACCGGGGACATACGGGAGTTCTCACGGAAATAGATTTTATCGTCCAAAATTGTGTAAGAGAAGTTCCTTACCGTAGGGTCTGCCGGGATAGAATTATCTTCTTCCTCCAGCTCGTCGGCAACCTCGTATTCGGAGATTTCTCCGTGAATGTTTGAGACTGCTTCGTTCAAAAGCTCCGAAAGGTCGGCATTTTCAAACGGTTCACAGGTTGCTTCCGGTCCGAAACGACCGCTTACCATTTTCATTTCGCCGAGTATCATTTCCGGGTGCTGAACAAAATATGAGTTCATCCTAATACCGTTTTCGTCGGTGTCAAGATGAACCCAATCAGGTTCAATATCTATGAGCCTGTCTCGCTTTTGCAGGAACAGAATATCGGATACAACCTCTGTTCCGGAATTGCCTTTGAAGGTGTCGTTCGGAAGTCTGATTGCTCCGAGTAGCTCCGCCCTCTGTGCGATATATTTACGCACATTGGAGTTTTCCTTGTCCATAGTTCCTTTACTTGTCACAAGAGCCATCACACCGCCGGGGCGTAATTTATCAAGCGATTTCGCAAAGAAATAATCGTGAATGAGAAAGTTGTACTTGTCGTATCGTTTGTCTGAGACTTTGAAATCTCCGAAAGGCACATTGCCGATAACACCGTCAAAGAAGCTGTCGGGAACATTCACTTCCTCAAAGCCCTGTGCCGCAATAGAAGATTTCTGATAAAGCTGCTGGGCGATACCGGCTGAAATGGTATCAAGCTCCACACCGTAAACCTTTGCGTTTTCCATTGACTTAGGCAGCATACCGATGAAGTTACCGATACCGCAGGACGGCTCAAGCAGGTTGCCCTCCTGAAATCCCATCTGTTCCAACACCTTATAAATGGCGGTAGATACTTCGGGCGGAGTGTAAAAGGCGGTCAAGGTGCTTTCTCTTGCCGACGCATATTCCTCCGGCGTCAGGATATTTTTCAGCATTGCATATTCGGTATGCCAAGCTCCGGCTCGTTCGTCAAAGGCTTCGGGAATACCGCCCCAACCGACATATCTCGACAAGATTTTCTGCTCATCAGGTGTTGCAAAACGATTTTCGCTTTGACAATCCTTCAAGACCTTAATCGCTGCATAGTTTCTGTGAAAACGCTCTTTCTTGTTCACTTCCTCAACCTGATTATTGGCAAGGTCAAAGTTGTGTCTCTCGGACATAGGAATATCCGGGTGGAGGTCAAAGCTCTTTACTTTTGACTTTTTCTTTTGCTCCCAAGCGGGGACAATCGGTTCAGGCTCTTTGTCGTAACCGTTGCCGATACGAACACCCTCGTTATACATTTCCTCATAGCTGTCAAAACCGTTTTGAGTAGCAACGATTTCTCTGTAATCCTCAATCGGTACATTCCCGATATTTGTTGCCACCATATCAGCTCTTTCAGTGTTTTCAATAAGAGCTTCCATTGTGGCAGAGGTACAGTCGGTCAAATCCGGTGTCCTGTGAAATTCTCGGTCTGCGTCCACAAACCATTCCGTACCTACATCGGCAAGCTCCTGATTTGCAATGCTACCGAGATAATCAAAGAAATCCTCAGCCGAGTCATACTCCCTTGCAGCTTGCTGTATCTCGTCAAAAGAAAGCGTATTTGTAACATACTGACCTCCGGCATTGCTGTCGGGGTTATAGTACATCCAAGCTACGCTTTCATTGTCCCGGTCGATAAAGAAGGCGTCGTCATAACCGGTTTTCGAACTGAAATCCTGTACGGTTTCGGTATCGTTTTGAGCTTCGTTTTCGCCTGTAACGGCTTTTTCTTCTGCCGGTAATACACTGACCTTCAAGTGGTCGTTCATTGGATTTTCACGCACTTTTCGGTCAAATTCTTCCCTTGAAAGCTCCTTGTTGAATAGGGGCATATCGAAGTCATAGAGCATTACACGGTTTTCGTCAAAGGATAAAATCTCATACTGAGAAGCCCCGATATACACGCTGTCGCCGAGATGATATTCATACTGTGCTTCCGTTTCGTCCACTTTGTTTTCAGGCTCAGGCGGTGCGGTAGAGAGTATCTCTCGGTTTTTTCTCTGCTCTGCAAGCTCGGCTCGCCGTTCTTCCTGCTTTTCAAGCCATTCCGGGTACTTTTCTTTTTCCTTTGGATTTAAGTATCTGTCCATTCGGATAAGGTCTCCGATACGCTTTTCCACCTGAGACCAAGAAAGTGTAATGTGCGGCTTGTCGCTTCCGATACCTTTTGAAATTGTGATACCTTTTCCGTCGTGCTGTTCGTCAATGCCTGCACCGATGATGACCGGATAAGAGCCGCCCCAACCGTATTCGTTTTTCAAGAAGTCGGCGTTCTCTTTTGCGGAAAGGCTCTTTTCAAACTGTTCATAGATACGCATTTTGCCCTCGGAAACTCCGCTTCCACGGGTCAGTACAGCGTCTATGATTTCCTGAGAAAAAGTAAAGGCAGAGGTTTTTTGTTCCTCTGCCTGATTTCCCATAATGAGAGTCAACTGACCGTCCATAGACGGAAGCGGCTTCATTGTATCGGTCAATTCTCCCAAAAGTCTCATTGCTTCAAAATGCTGTGCGATAACGCCCCAGTCGTAGAAGCTCTGAGCGGTTCTGTTTTCGTATTCGCCCTCCCACAAGTGGAGGACATTCTGAAATGTTTTGTAGCCGACAAGCCTGCCGTTGCTTAAAGGTAGCTGTGTGTAATCGTTGTTGAAAATACCCTTGATATATTCGGTACGGGTCGCATTGTCCGTATTTCTCTCATAGAAGTCTTTGATTTCTTCCTTTGAAGCGGACAAATGCGGGGTAGTGCCGAGTATCTCTCGGATAGTATCATCGCCACCGAAAAACGGCAGGCTCTTGTCCTCGTGGTTTCTGTCGTAATACTCTAAGCGAATATTACCTGATTCTTCACGATTTCCTGTGCCGAGTTCCTGATGTTGTTCATCAGGCGAACCCATTTCATCATATCTTCCGCTTTCATCTGCTCGGTCAGTCCCGCTTTCTCTGCCATCTGCTTTACGAGAGTTTCCTCCAGTTCGCTGGCTCTCTGCTGAACCTCCGCCAAGTGACTGTTCAGAATCCCTTTCGTCAGAAGATTGTAGTACAGGATTTTGTGATGTTCCTTCAGATAAGTTCTCCTCATCTGCGACCATCTGCCGAGAGTTACTTCCGTCTGCTCCGGCAGCCTCAGGTTCGGAAGATTGTAATCTCCCACCATCGTGTATGTGATTTCGCTCATCGCTTTGACTCCTTTCGTCTTTGATGTCTTTATTGTATTCGGATTGCCCCTGTTCATCAATTATGCGATTTTCCTTACTGAGCGTGCTGATTGTTCTGCTGACAGGAAGCAACGCCATTTCAGCAATGTCGCTTGTAGCAATACCCACCGCATTGAGAACTTCCTGTGAATTGAAGCTTGAAATCCCGACAAAGTCATCGGGAGAATAAACCTTGTCTGCGTCCAGTCCCAATCGTGCCATAACCATATATGATACGCTGTTTCTGACAAGCTCCAAATACAAGGCATTCGCTTCGTCGGCAGACAAATACTCAATATCGCTTCCTGCACCCAAACTCATAAAGTCGGAGATATAGTCTGCGATGTTGTCCTCGACGGCATTGGCAATGCTCTCTTTGACGACATTTTCAATACTCGTTGTATCGTTTACCGCACCGAAAGTGTTTTCAAGCGTTTCGATAACCTCTGCTTCATAATCGGGTCTCATCTCCCAAATAGGAACAGTGCGGGAATGTCGGCTTTCGTGGGTGTCCGATATATCAAAGTAATGAATCAGCCTTTGACGGCTTCTGTCTGCGTCCTCAAATACGGCAATACCCTTTGCTCCTCGGTTTACCCAACGACCGAAAGTACCGTTCCATCGTTCGATTTCAAGCACGGCTGTTGCGTCGGGTCTTTGGGCATAAATAAGAAGCTGTTCATCAAATCGGAGCCTGAAATTTCTGCCTGCTGTTTTCAGAAACGATTGCCAGTTTACCGGGTTGTCTGTAACTGCAAAACAGGTTCTTTCGTATAGCTCCGAAATCAGGTCAAATTTCCTTGCCACCTCGTCTGCACCTCCTTATCGTGTTTTTTCTTTGTCCATTGCGTATTTCGTGTTTTCTTTTGCGGCTGGTTCTACGGTATGACCGTTTCTCTCGCAAAGCTCGGCAAATTCGCAGATATGGTAGAGATTTGTGCCGACCTCCAAATGGTAGTCGTCGATATATCTGCAAGTTCTCTCCATTGTTTTGCCGTCGCCGAGCTTGATTGAGATTTTTTCTCCGTCCGCAATGCGAAACTGCTCCTGATAGTGCGGGTCAATAAATCGGATACCACGCTCAGCATTTTTCAAGTGGTTGTTCAGCCACTCTTTCTGATAGCAATAGCAGTACAGATTGTACTCTCCACGGTTGGGATTTAAACGCATAAGGTAGGAATATCGCTCGGTATCAACACGGACGCCGTAATGATTGCGGTCATCTTCGTAGCTGCTTTCGGGGTGTTCATAGCAGAATTTTGACATAGTGCTTCTGCCGCTTAAAAACTCGCCGTCCCCGAAACGGTAGGAGTTTATCACCAAGTCAAATTCCTTTTTGAAATCGTCGGTCTTTAAGTCCTTTCTGAAATCGTTCCAAGTCGTCCAAAACTCGTTCCCGTTAGAACCGAAGTCGGCTCTCAAATATCCGATAAGACCGGTCTGCATAGAGAGCTGCTGACTTTGGCTGAAGGTGTATTTACGCTCTGCTTCGGTCAATACTCTGTAATCCATTTTCATCACCTCGCTTGTTCGTTTGGTTGTCTTTGCTTTGGAATAGAAAAGCCATATACCCCGGCAATGTCATCGCCGAGCCTTTTGGTAACTCGTGTGATGTCGGCTCTTGTAGCTTTTCCGTTGTAGATTTTATCTTGCAGATTTTCAATCTGCATATCGGTAACACCGTCTTTGAATACACGGTATAGATAATGGTTTGTTCCGTCGTGATGAACGGCGTCGGCTCGAAGATCGCCGTACTTATCCACATACCATTCGGTGTAATCGGTATCGGAATAAAGGCAATCCTTGATGTTGCCGGAATCAATCATCTTGTAGCCCGACACTCTGCCGTTCCATCTGCCGAGGTCGCCGATTACGATAATCGGCTGTGAAAGCTGAATGTTGAGATTTACTCGTTCATCATAAAGATTTTCGGCATTAGATTTTACCATAATGTCGTAAAGCTCATCATCGGAATATCCGGGATACAGTTCCTCCAAAGACTCTCGCCAATCATCAAGGTCAAGGCTAATGTCGCTCCAAATGATATGGCGGTCATTCTGTTCCTGCCTGCTCATCAGTGCCACCTCCCAAATAAGAGAACAGCTTATTGGCTTTGGTCTGCTTCTGAAGCTCGATAATCAGGCTCATATCCGGAATAGTGATACCGGGAATTTTCAAAATGCTCTCCATATCAAGCTGCTGCAATTTCTTTTCGGTATTGCAGCCTGCGTCAAACAGTTTCGTCAGAAGCTTTGTTTTCTGTTGAAAAGTGAATTTTTCCTTCATTGCTTTGTCCTCCTTATCGTTCTTTGTCTTTGTTTCGCTTCTTGTGTAAAAGCTCTTGTGCCTTTTCCTTTGCCCATTCAGGCAGACACTCAGGCTTTACCTCGCCCATAACGTCCATTCTTTCATATCTGGTGGATTTGCCGGTGTGAAGATTTGTGCAGAACACAGCACTTCCACGGCTGTTTGCCGACGCACCGAAACCTCCCGTAACATAGTAGAGCTGTCTGTCGGCTCTCTGAAATTCGGGCTTTAATACCTTGGGGTCAATAGCTATGATTTTGCCGTTGATGTCTTTGGAATAGTGGTCGGGGATACAATCGGCTTCCGTTATGAGTGTGATTGGAATATCCAGCTTTTCGACCTGTTCCTTGAAAAGCTCCGCTTCATTCGCCACACGGCTACCGAAAAGGTGTACGATTTCGATATAGTCATCGCTTACCATACATTCCGAACACAGTTCAAACAGGTCGTTTCGCTCTGCAAAGCCGCACATATATTTATCGCCGTTTGTGCTTTGCTCATTGGAAGCCAAGATAACTTCCTTTTCGCCCACATTGACCGAGCAAAGAACAGTGTATTCACCGATTTTTCTTTTTTCCTCGTTCATATCCACACCTCAGCTTACTTCAATCACAATTCTGATGTTTCCGCAGTCGCAGCCACTGCACTGCCTTGACAGTTCGGGAAATAGGGATTGCACTCTCTGTCTTGCTCTGCGGATAGTCTCAAAGCACGGCAAGCCGTAGCCTTTATAGTTGTTGACTATATCCTCAAGCGGTAAATCTCCGACTCTCATATAGCTGTATCGGTTGTAATAGCAAAGGATAAGCTGCATATCGTCATACCTCGTTTCGGGGCATTCTCTGAGTATTGCAAGCACCTTGCTGTCAACCGTCTTTTGCTTATTCATAATGCACCTCCGTAAAAGAACGGTGGGCGAAGTTTTCACTCCGCCCACTTTCGTGTTCCTTATTTCTTTCTGTTCTTAATCTGCAAGAAGATAAAGCCGCCGATAATAAAGGCGACTAATACAACTGCTACGATTGTTTTAGCGTCCATTACTCATTGTCCTCCTTCTTCTTTTTTCTGTACGCAACAACGGCTGTGCCGACAATACCGAGGGCAGAAAGTCCCGCAAGTGCCGTCCACAAGCCCACATTGCTGTTATCTCCGGTCTTTGGTGTGTCTCTCAGCTCATTGTGCATTTCCACAACGGTAGTAGAGCCGACCTTTACTGTTGCAATCTTATCCGCAGGAAGCACATAGGAAGCAGAAACACTATCCTGAACCTCGGAAACGGTGTAATCGCCGATACGAAGTCCCTCAATAATGATTTCGCCGTTCTTATCGGTCGTGAAGCTTCGGTCGTATCCGTTTACTCCCGTAACTCTGAAAGTGAAGCCTTCAACCTTACCGTCTGAGGAAGTCTTAACGATTTTCAGGTTTCCTTTCATAGCCGTGTTAATAAAGCCGACGCCGGCTTTGTTTTCTACCTCGTAGGTGGTTTCATCTTTTTCAATGAAAACAGAGTACACACCCTTATCAAGTTCAAAGCCTTCCGGTGCTTTGGTTTCTCTTACAAGGTATTTTCCGTAAAGAAGCTCCTTCATCTCGTAAATACCCGTAGAAGTTTCGTTGAGTGTACCGATAAGCTCGTCGCCGTCGTCCAGTTTGCCATCGCCGTTTACATCTTTGTAAACCTCAAAGGTCGCTCCTGTCAGCTTGTTGTCCGGGTAATCTTCATCGACCTTAGTCAACTTGATATTGCCGTGAACATACTCATTGACGATTTCGACCTCAATGACCTGAGCGACCTCGGAGATTTTAACTTCATAAGAAGTTTCATCAAGCACGAAGCCCTCCGGCTGCTCGATTTCTCTTACAAGCCAGTTGCCATACGGTACTTTCTCAAAAGAAAAGCTACCGTCTTTTTGGGAGGTAGCAGTCATCAAAGCATTTTCTTTTGTAAATTCGGTTTCATCAGCCTTAAACAGACCGATTACAGCACCTCCCAGTGCTTCGCCGTTTTCGGTAATCTTCTTACCGGAAACAGAACCGTAAATGAGCTTGTTTTCAATCGGCTTGCCGTCATTGACTGCAATCTCAACAGTTTCGGTATCCTGTCCCGCATAGCTGAAAGTAAACGGATACTTGCTGTCGGAAAGGATATAATGCTCATCGGTGGCAAGCTCCTTTACATAGTAGCTTCCAAAAGGAAGGTCGGTTTTCAGCGTTGCTTTACTGTTTTCGGAAAGAGAGATAATCTCAATCAGACCGTCTGCCGGGATAGAAGTACCGCTTGAAGAAACAAGTTCTTCGGCGGCAAAAAGTCCGAAGCTGATATTCTTCATTTCATCGCCGTTGCCGATATTGAAGATGTCGTTCTTCTCGATAGCTTTTTCAAGACTTACCGTAACCTTTTGTCTCTCGTTTATGAAGCTGGTTGCCGTTTCGGTCACGGCGACTTCCTGACCTGCGTAGGTAAGCTCGACCTCGTGTGCTTCCTTGTTGATAACCATACCCTCCGGTGCGGTGATTTCGACCACCGTATATCTGCCGAGGTAAAGTTCCTTGCTCTTGGCAAGTCCGTTTTCGTCTGTGGTAACAGTATCTACGACCTCGCCCTTTGCATAACGGAGTGTACCGTCGGGAGTGATAATATCTTCTGCTGCGGTAATCTCATAAACCGCACCTGCAAGACCTTTCACTTCATAGACAGGCTGATAAATCACATCGGCATTTTCCTCTCCGGAGATATTTACCCCGGAGAATACCTCGCCGGTCTTTTCAATGTTGACTGTGCCTTTCTGTGCCATATTGGGCTTATCGACCTTAATCACGGTAATACCACCCTCATCGGAAGAATGTTCCTCTGCCACATCAAAGTACACCGGTGTGCTGTCAAGCACATATCCGTAAGGAGCCTGAACCTCAACAAGAGAATATCCCTTGCCGTATTCCAGTTTCTCCGGTGTAACAAGCTGTCCGTTTGCATCGGTGTAGAAAATATCTATCGTTGTCGGAGTAGGATAAGTGAAGGTCATTGTTACCTGATTGCCGTCCGGGTCAAAGATTTTGAACCCAGCACCGGCATAAGGAATGTTTTTACCGCTTTCTGCGTCCACCTTAACTACCTTGATATAGCTTTCAAAGTTTGCGTTGTTGATGAGATAGCGGTAGGTCTGTCCGTTCTGAGAAATGAACACATCGAAGTCGTCCATTAACTCACGCCCCTCCCAACCGGAGGTCTGATGAACGGTATATACGCCGTAAGGCATATCCTTTGTCTGACCGAAGCCGTTTTCATCACAAACAATCACATCTCTTTCATCTTCTTCTGCTGAATCAAAGCTGCCGGAAGATTTCAGATAGATTTCAAAAGTTGCACCGTTTTCCGGTGTTTCAATCTTTGTTTCGCCGTCATCGGTGTGCTTGATAATGGCGATATTGCCTTTCATAACCTGTTCGGTTACATCATTTGCGGTCTGATTGTGTTCCACAGTATAGAGCTGCGGTTCAGCACCGACCTTATGGATTGTACCGTCGAGCAGATAACCCTCGGACGGAGTGATTTCACGGATTGTCCAGTCGTCATCACAGATATATTCCTTTGTGGTAAACTGCCCGTTCTTATCCGTAACATACTTATCCACAAGGGTTTCGCCTTTATAGATACCGTAAACTGCTCCGGCAAGGGTAGCGTCGCCCTGCGGTGTGCCTTCCTCTCGGTCGCTCTTTGTTACGGTTACGCTGAACTTTTTGAGAATGTTCGTGAAGTTTCTTGTGGTTACTTCTTTCCAGTTAATCGGTGCGGTCTGATTTGCAGGCACAACATAACGGATTGCGGTATCCACTTCCTCAATGGTGTATGGGGTAGTGCCGCTGATAAGCACATCATCAAAAGAAGCAACACCGTTCTTATCTGTCACGGCATACTCATCGACAGCAATACCGGAAAGAGATGTGCCGTAAAGATGGAAGGTAACGCCCTCTACAAGATTATCTTCCGAAGATTTGATGACCTGAAGATTACCTTTCTTGAGAACATTATTGAAATTGACCTTTGACACCTGACCGGCAACAACAGTTACTCGGTGAACCTCCTGCGGCACATATTTGTCGATAGACTGCTCCGTTACCGTATAAACACCGGGCATAAGGTTATCCAGTTGGAATTTACCGCCGTTTGCGGTTGTGACTGTCTGATTGACTCCGTTACCGCTGATGGTAAACTGAATGCCGTCAACCTTTCCGTCCTCACTTGTCTTTACAATCTGACAAGAGCCGTAGCTTACCTTCATTTTGACAAAGCCGCTGACAGGGTCGCTGACCTCCTGAGCATAAGTAACCACGTCCTGAATACCGTTGCCGTTCTGATGGATACCGTCAGTCCATACAACTACACCTCTGCGGACACCGTTCTTTTTTGCGGCTGTGATAGTAAATTCCTTGCTCGGAGCTTTATTCATCGAAACAGTCAATTTGTTTCCGCTGACAGAGAAAGAAACCCCGTCAATGTTTGCCGAGAAATTGTAATTACCAAGCACACCGTTTGTGTCGGTGAGAGTAGCAACATACTTGCTTCCGTTCCATTCAAGCTCGTTCACCTTGGCAGAACCGCTTGACCTTGTGCAGAAGCTCGGTACTTTGGTGTGATTCTGAACGCTTGTTACCATACTGTTGTAGTAAGACAGGATTTTACTGCGGAGTGGGTGTGCAGAGCTTACACATTCAAGCACGGCATTGTACCCGCCGGTAGAAACGTGATTAAAGCCTGCGTCTCTTTCGCCGACAATCGTTTCCCAAATCAAAATCTGAGTGGCATAAGCGTGTGCGATACAGTTGGCGTCGCTTTCATTCTGCGACTTCCAGCTTGTCGAAATACCTCCACGATAGCCGTACTGCAAGATACGACCGATAAGCAGGCGAATATCATCGCCGGAAATCGTTCCGTTCGGGCTGATGTTGTTGAAGAAGTTCTCGTCCTTTTCGGTGAGAGTATCTCCAGTCCGCTGACCTGTACCCGGTTCAATACAGTAGGCAATATTGCCCGAATACGAACCCATTGCACGAAGTCCTGTATATTTTGTGGACAAGCCTTTCCAACCGTTCATATAGTTGAGATTGCCGTGTCCCCATTCGCCGTTGTTATTGGTATCTCCGCTTCGGGGATAATCGACGAGGTACACATCGGCTTTTTCTCCTACGGCTGCAAAGGCTGTCGTTGCCCCAATGCCCATAAAAGCAGTAAGGCTCATAACCGCCGCCAACACAAGCGAGACGGCTTTCTTGAATTTTGTTTTAACCATTGCGTTTTCCTCCTTGAAATGCAAAAACGCACTGATTTTACTCAGTGCGTCCGCTTAAAATTATTTTGTTTTAGCAGTAGCCGATATAGATGTTGTACTCCGTATCGGATAGCTTTTCTGTCCATATCCACACAGCGGTAAAATCTTCGCTGTTCTTGTATCGGTTCAGTCTGCTTTCAATATCAGACTTGATACCACTTCGGTTAGGATTTGCGGATATGGGATTGTCCCAACATTCTGTCGCCGTGCTGTCAAGAGAAAGCCCTATGCTAACCGCATACTCTTTTGCGTAACTCACATAAGGACTGACATCAAATGTCTGCTTGGGCGGCTCTGTCGGTTTCGGTTCTGCCGGCTTTTCAGTCGGTTTTTCAACCGGCTTTTGTTCGGCAGTTGTCTGTTCTTTTGGCTGTTCCGTTTGTTTTTCGGGTTCAGCCTGCGTGGTTGTCTGCTTGGGTGGCTCTGCCTTTGGCTTTTCAGTTACAAGAGTTTCAGCCGTTTTATCTTCCGCAGGTTTTGTCTGAACCGTCGTAACCGTCTGACTCTCAGCGGTTGATTGGCTTTCTTCTGCCGTAATCGGTGTATCTTCCTGAACTGCCGTGCTTTCCGGTTCTTCTGCCGTTTCTTCCTGAGAATCTGTTTCGGTATTACCAGCCGGAAAAGAAGTCTCTGTTTTCGTAATCTCCTGTGCAGCTTCTTTGGCTGTGTTACCGGTACAACCTATGAGGAAAATCATCAGGCAGGCAAGAACACAAGGTATCAGCCTGTTTTTCATATCCATCGCCCCTTTCTGACTTAATCGTAATCAAAACCGTTCAAAACATCAAAGGTGCGATTGGCTGAACTTTTTATCGTAGCAGACATTTTGCTTTTGCTCCAAATGTGCGAACCCTTTAATAGACAGCTATATGTTATTAGAGACAGATATACTCAAGGGAGATAGAGTATATTTTTCAGCAGGTAAACAGCCGGTATATATAGGGGTTAGAGTGTGAGAAAGGGGGAAGGCTATCGGCTGTCACGGTCGGCTCTGCTTCGCAGGAACTTGTTGTAATGCTCCAATGCCTTGCACACAAAATCCTCCGTTTGGCTTATGGGAATATTCTTCGGGATAAGCTGTAGAACCCTGTCGCCCCTTAAAACAATTTTCTCCCTTTGGTTTGGTTTTTCCTCCGACATAATCGCTTGGATTGCTTCGGTTGTGAGCTTGCCCTCCTCAAAGAACTTTCGCATACGGATTGTTTGGTCGTGGGACGGGGTTGCGTCGTTCATGTCGATTTCATCAACCACATCACGCTGACTGTCCTCATCGAGAAAAGACAATTCAACCGCCGGTCGCATTTTAATTCGCCCCTCATCAACATAATCCAAAAGTTCGGGAACAAGGTTGGTAAGGCGAATATACCTGTGAATCTGATTTCGGCTGTCGCCACATTCTTGAGCAAGCTCGTCAGAAGTTCTCAACTTTGTCCCCACTGGGGACGAAGTTAAATCCGTGCGTTCTCCTTGCCTTTTCATCGCTTCCAAACGCATTTTGTAGGCATAGGCTTTTTCTGAGGAAAGTATCTGCGACCTTTGATAGTTGCTCTCAACCATTAAAATCGTGGCTTCGTCTCGGTTCAGGTCAACGACTTCACAGCGGAGCGTATCAAACCCGGCAAGCTCACAAGCTCGCTTTCGTCTGTGTCCTGAAATGAGTTCGTATCTGCCGTCCTCTTTTTGCCTTACCGTTGCCGGAGTGATTACCCCTCGTTCCTTGATACTCTCTATGAGCTGTGCCATATCCTCGTCATCACGCACCTTAAAAGGGTGGTCGGGGAAATCGTCAATTTCAGTCAAGGGAATATCTCGGATTTTTGAAAGTTTTTCTTCATCTCTCTGTTCCTGCGTTGAGAATAAGTCATCGAGCTTCGTGAGAGTGAAGTCGCTCTTTCTTCCTGCCATCGGCTAACACCTCCTCGTATTATAAAAGAGTAGTATTTATAGACCGCTCTCCAGCGGTATGC
>ERZ1673753.2272-NODE-2272-length-14783-cov-5.125339_pt1 | contig 14783 bp, 9 predicted proteins | sample MGYA00580201_ERZ1673753 | MGnify/ENA primary metagenome ERZ1673753 (study PRJEB41218, sample SAMN15661747) | gut metagenome | host: Homo sapiens | place: Canada: London | collected 2015-08-20/2019-03-30 | study: EMG produced TPA metagenomics assembly of... | reverse complement strand
ACCCGCGGGTGCGGCCGCGCTGGAATCCCTACCCGCGGGTGCGGCCGCGCTGGAACCTTCGCCGGCTGGCGATTCCGCAGCATCCTCTGTGGTTTCAGTGTCTGAAGTTACTGAAGTTTCGGTTGCCTCTTGCCTCTCGGACACCGCTGCGCTGGCGGAGTCCCCAACGGCGGACACCGCTGCGCTGGCGGAGTCCCCAACGGCGGACACCGCTGCGCTGGAATTTCCGCGGGCAGTGTCTGCGGGCACAGAGGCACGGCGCTCAGCGAAGCGAGAGAGAACCTCCTCCAAAGGAAGCGCCCCAAGGCTATCGATGGGAAGGTCGAGGTATTCCACGGAAAGGGCGTCGACAATAAGGCGACGACCATCGCACACCCCACAGCGGGAAGACTTCATAAACGACAGGACGCGGCGTCGTGTGGAATCGGAACCCGTCTCCGCCAACGTCTTCCGCAGATAAGAGGCCACCGAACGCCAAGTGCCCTCATAGGTCCGCTGAATCTGATCCGCACCCCGGTGGGGGTGGATCGTCACCACCGGCCGCTCGTTCGTGAAAAGGATCCAATCCCGGTCGGCCCGCGGGATATCTCGCCACGGAATATCCATAGGGAAGCCAAGCTCCGCGACAATATCGTGGAAGTTCTTCCCCAACCACGCGCCGGGCCAAGCGGCAATAGCACCCTCGTCGATGGAAAGCGATGGATCCGGCACCATGGATTCCTCCGTCGGCTCATGCACGACTCCCGTGCCCTGACACTCCGGGCACATTCCCGCCGTCGTATTAGGGGAGAAGCTATCCGAGTCCAGACGCCCGCCGTGGCGTTCGCGAACCCCCGCCGGGTAATCGCCGCAACGGGAATACAGCAGGCGGATCGTGTTCGACAGGTTTGAAACTGTCCCCACCGTCGAGCGCGCCCCGCCCGCCTGCGCCCCCTGCTGCAGCGCGACAGTCGGCGGCAGCCCCTCCACGGACCCCACCCGCGGGTCGACGGCTCCGCCGATGAGCCGGCGCGCGAACGGCGCGACGGACTCCAGGTACCGCCGCTGAGCCTCACCATGCAGCGTGCCAAACGCCAGCGAAGATTTCCCCGACCCGGAAACGCCCGTCACCGCCACCAGGGCGTTACGGGGCAGCGAGACGTCCTGGTGTTTGAGGTTGCGCAGGTGGGCGTCGCGGACATGGATCATCCCATCGTCGCCGGCGCCGCCGATGGGTGCGGTTGTGCTGCTACGTTCCTCGATGCTGGGGCAGTCACAGGCGCCGTTACCGCGAGCGCTGCCGACACCGCCGGCGTGGTAGCTGCTGATAGTGGAGCCGCCGGTGTTACGGCCACGGCGGGCGCTGTCAGCCTCGACTGCATTGGTGTTTGCGCGTTCAGTATCGGGCTGGAGGTGTGAATCATGCATGCCCTCCAGCCTACGGCCGCGCGGGAGACCGCGACCCCGGGGATGCCGGCTGTGCGGGGCGGCAGCGCCGCCGGCCGGGCGGAAGGCCGCGATCCGGAGATGTAGGCCGGGGCGGGGCGGCAGCGCCACCGTTAGGGGCGTACTGGCTACAGCGTGCAGCGGGGCGTGCGGAGGGCACGCGCCCGCTGGGCGCGGGGGTTACTTCACCTCGCGGACGGCTCCGCGGTCAGCGGAGGTTGCCATCGCGGCATAGGCGCGCAGCGCCTTGGTGACCTTCCGCTGGCGAGTGGTGGGCGTCCACGGCTTGTCGGAAGCCTCCATCTCGGCGCGGCGGCGTTCGATCTCCTCGTCGGAGACGTTCAGCTGCAGAAGGCGCTCGTGCACGTCGATGGTGATCGGATCGCCGTCGCGGACCAGGCCGATCAGGCCGCCGTGCGCAGCCTCAGGGGAGATGTGGCCGACGGACAGGCCGGATGTGCCGCCAGAGAAGCGACCGTCGGTGATCAGCGCGCACTCCTTGCCGAGCCCCGCGCCCTTGAGGAAAGCGGTCGGGTGCAGCATTTCCTGCATGCCCGGCCCGCCGGCGGGGCCTTCGTAGCGTACGACCACGACGTGGCCCGGCTTTACCTTCTTGTCCAGGATCACGCGCACGGCTTCTTCTTGGGATTCGACGACCAGTGCAGTGCCTTCGAAGTGCCAGATGGATGGATCGACGCCCGCGGCCTTGATTACGGCGCCGTCTTCGGCGAGGTTGCCGCGGAGGACAACCAGGCCGCCATCGGCGGTGTACGCATGCTCTACATCGCGAATGACGCCACCCTCTGCGTCGGTGTCCAAGCTGGACCAACGGTTCTCAGTGCTGAACGGCTCGGTTGTGCGGACTCCGCCAGGGGCGGCGTGGAACAGCTCGATGGCTTCCTCGGTGGCAGCTCCGGAGCGGATGTCCCAGGACAGGAGCCATTCCTTCAGCGTGGCGGAGTGAACGGAGTGAACGCCTTCGTTCAGCTTGCCGGCGCGGTAGAGCTCGCCGAGGATGGCGGGGATGCCGCCTCCACGGTGAACGTCTTCCATGTGGTAATCGGAGTTCGGGGACACCTTCGACAGACACGGCACTTCGCGCGACAGTTGGTCGATGGAGTGCAGGTCGAAGTCGATCTCACCCTCCTGGGCAGCTGCGAGGATGTGCAGCACGGTGTTGGAGGATCCGCCCATGGCCATGTCCAGCGCCATGGCGTTTTCGAAGGCCTCGCGGGTGGCGATGTTGCGCGGCAGGACGGAGGCGTCTCCCTCGCCGTAGTAGCGGCGGCACAGTTCAACGATGGTGGTTCCGGCCTTGCTGAACAGGTCGCGTCGCTTGGTGTGAGTCGCCAAGGTGGAACCATTGCCCGGCAGGGACAGGCCAAGCGCCTCGGTCAGGCAGTTCATCGAGTTGGCAGTGAACATGCCGGAGCAGGAGCCGCACGTCGGGCAGGCGGCGGACTCAACTTCCAGCAGCGCCTGCGCGTCGACTTTGTCGGACGCGGAGGCGGAGATGGCAGTAATGAGGTCTGTCGGAGCCTGAACGACACCATCAACTGCCACCGTTTTGCCAGCCTCCATCGGCCCGCCGGAGACGAACACCACCGGGATGTTCAGACGCATGGCGGCGTTCAGCATGCCGGGCGTGATCTTGTCGCAGTTGGAAATGCACACCAGCGCATCGGCGGCGTGGCCGTTGACCATGTACTCGACGGCGTCAGAAATAATCTCGCGGCTGGGCAGCGAGTAGAGCATGCCCGAGTGCCCCATAGCGATGCCGTCGTCGACGGCGATGGTGTTGAACTCGCGGGGAACGCCGCCGGCTTCGCGGATGGCGTCTGCGACGATGTCTCCCACGTCCTTCAGGTGCACGTGGCCCGGTACAAACTGCGTGTACGAGTTCGCGATGGCGATGATGGGCTTCTCGAAGTCCTGGTCCGTCATGCCTGTCGCACGCCACAGGGCGCGGGCGCCGGCGGCGTTGCGGCCTTGGGTGGTGACGGCGGATCTCAAGGGAATGGCATTCATACTGTTCACGGCTCTCTTCTTGTCGTTCTTATTCTCGGCGTTTAGCTGCCGGCGTTTAGCTGCCGGAGTTGCCATTGTCCTGTGTGTCGGCTCCGGGCGCGCGCTCACCCTGGGCGGTGGAACCGTGCCCGGTGGAATTGTGCGCGCCTGCGTCCGGCGCGCCGACTCCCGCTTCGCGGCGGCGCTGCTTTTCGTATTCCTTGTACTCGTCCTTGTCCATGAGTACGGCGTAGCCTTCCTTGTTGACGACTTGCACCTTGTCGTCCGTGGCTGCGCGGGCTGGGCTGACGGGGTCGGGGATTCGTCCGCCGCTGACCTTGTGCAGGTCGATCAGGGAGTTAAAGGTCACGCCCGGCAGCCAGATGCTGTTCTCCTGGTTGTCTACGGCGTAGGCGCGTCCGGCTCGGTTGAAGCGGAGCGCACGGAAGTCTTCCCACTGCATGGTTTTGCCTGCGCGGAAGAGGTAGCGCGTGGTGATGGCTTTGTCGGACACGGTGGTCCGTACCCACAAAGTCCACAGAATAAACACTAGTGGCACTAGCGGAACCCAGAAAAACCAGGCGACCTTATAGCCAGTGAATAGCAGGCAGATCAGGAACATGACGAACCCGCCGAGAATGTGTTCGCGGCTGGGGTGGAAAACCTTCGAGTTCATGGTGTTCATTTAATCAGCCGTGGGTGGTGTCGGTCGCATTGGGCGTACCCATCGTACCCATAGCGCGGGGTGCAGCGCCGTTCACGCTGTTGCCGCTGTTGCTGTTGCTGTTGGAGTTATTCTGGACGCCACCATCTCCGCTGTTCGGCTCGTTGGCTGTCCCGTTGGGTGACTCGTCGCGTCCGCCGGGGTTTGAGTTGGCGGTCTGATCGGAGTTTGAGTTGGTGTTTGAGCCAGCGTTTCCGTCGGCGTTGCCGCCAGCGTTTCCGTCGGAGTTGCCGCCAGAGTTTCCGTCGGTGTTGCCGTCAGTGTTCGCGCTGGAGTTCGGGTCTGAGTTCGGGTCAGCGGTAGGGTTGTTCTGGCCGGTGGCGTTTTCGCCGGATTGATCGTTTACTTCGGAGTTCTCGGAGTCTTCGGTGGACGCACTGTTGGAGGGGCGGTCGCGCCAGTAGTCGGGGGAGAGCCAGCCGGTATCTCCGCCCTCTGGGTTCGAAGAGGCCAGCGCCAGGCCGCCGACTAGCAGCAGCGCCAGGATCAGCCCGGTGGTGGAGGGGCGGGTGCGCCCTCCGACGCTCATGATCCTCTTGAACTTGGAGGAGTGTTCCTCGTTGCGCCAGATGCCCTGGAACTTTTCCTTCCCTTCATCGGCATCCGCTTCACCGGCATTCTCTTCACTTTCATTCACGCCGATTCCATCGTCAGCGCGGCCTGCACCGCTTGCGGCAGCGTCCGCGCCGGCTGTGCCGCTTGCGGCAGCGTCCGCGCCGGCTGTGCCGGCTGCCGTGCCGTCAGCATCTTCTGCGCTCTCGCCGTCGATCTCCGTTAAGCCGGCATCGCCGTCAGAGCTGGAGGTGGTGTTGGGGCTTGCAGCGGAATGGGCGTCCTGCGAGGGAGCCGACTGCGTCCGGCCGATGGTTCCATCGCTGTCGAGCGGGCTGACGCGATCTGCCCCCTCAGCCTGCACGGCATCCATGGCGGCAGTTTCGTGCGCCGCTAAAGCTTTGCCCGCGGGTGCGGATCGGCCTACTGGTGCAGAACTGCTAGCCGAAGCGGCGGTCCCTGCATAGCCGCTCTGCAAAGCAGCAGTGGTTGAAGCCGACCGGTCGCTCGACGCGTGCTGGGCGGGCAGAACCTCCGTAGGGGCCAGCGCGGATTCCGCCGCCACAGCCTTCCTGGGATCGACGGCGGGGGAGGAGTAGGCGTCAGAACCCTCGAGAAAGACGCGCGGCATGTCGTAACGGTCCCAGAACACATTCACCAGCGCCGAGCGCAAAACACGCTCCACAGCCCACTGACGCGCCGGGTTCACCACGACCATTACTCGGAAGTTCACCTGCCACGACTGCCCCGCCGCAGTGGGGGCGACGATATCCGTGGCCGGCAGAACCTCGAGTTCGCCGGTTACGTCCCCGGCGATAGTCGAATCCTGCAAAGCCTTCGCCGCCGTAGCCTCCACGCGATCGGTCAGCTGTGACATGGACTCGCCCGGCTGCAGAGGAACCGCCAAGTCCACCACCGCCCGCGACCAGTCCTGGGAATAGTTCGTGATCACACCCGCGGAACCGTTCGGGATCGTCACCACCTCGCCGGAGGCCGTACGGACCTTCGTTGCACGCAACGTCAGCGCCACAACCGTGCCCGAAATATCACTGGACGTGCCGTCGAAGGCCACGAAGTCGCCCACGCCGAACTGACGCTCCGAAATGATGAAGAACCCCGCGAGGAAGTCGCCGATCACGTTCTGTGCGCCGAAACCAATAGCAGCTGAAACGACAGTTGCGGGCAGGGCGGCGCCCATAGCGGGGACGCCCAGGTTCGTCAGCCCCAGCATGATGATCGCGAAGTACGCAATCGCCTGCAGCACATACACCAATGCTCCGACCAGGGCGAGGCGGGATTTGGTAGCCTCCTCGCCCTCATTGAAGCGGTTGCTGACAATGCGAATCGCCAAACGGCCCACGCGGGGGATCAAAATTGCGATAATGACCAGTGCAGTTAAGGGAAGGCCGTGGACGACCAGCCATTCCCAGAGCTGGAAAGCATAGAACTTCAACATGCCTTCCCACCGTAGTCCCGGAAACGGCCGGGACGGGTGCCCCCGCCAGGATTCTGCCCGGATTCAAACCGGATTCTGACTGGAACTCAGCCGGATTCACGGCTCGCGTTCAGGAGCGCGCTCTGCGCCGCGGAGCGGCCGTGGTGGCCGCGCCGCCGTGGTGACCGCGCCGCCGGATGCGTGGCGACCGGGAGGACATTGGAGTTTCGGTTGCGCTGAGGCTGAGCGCCAGAGGGAAGCCGCGGATGGGAACTGGAGGGGGAAGCTCAGGGGAGCCGGAGAGATCGGGGAAGGGAGAAACCGGAGGGGGACCGGGGGGGGCGGGCGGGATGAAGTACAGGTCGGAGGCGTTTTATACTGTCCAGTAGGTGAGATAGGGGCATCATACTTTGGGAAACGAGTGGTCAACGGCTTGACTACTTTTGCAGAAGCCGCTAAATTTAGAGCCATGGAATTCACGCAACTAGTACGAGTACTCATTATCGAGGGGCGCCACTAGCTACCTCGTCGAGCTCGACACGGCGCCCCCGACAACTGACGCAGCAGCGTCGGCAAGTTGGGGGCTTTTGTTGTGTGGAGGACATGCACCTAACCGAACAAGCGATTCCACACCGAAGATTTTTCGGCTCTATCGCTTTTCCGGTGACGCCAGCTCGCCGAAGTGCGAACGCTGCGGCAAGCGCTGAGGCGCCTAGCGGCTTGCGTCAGCTCGGCGCGGCTGCGGCGGGCAACCGGGAAGTGAAGGGGCAGAGAATTGAAGGCAGGACGGATTCAAGGACTCAAGGAGCGAAGGAAAACGTGACACACACATCACGCTCGCAACCCAGCCCCGCCACCTTGGCGAACAACTCCCGCGGCAAGCGGCCAGAGCGAATTAACGGCGCACAGGCCGTAGTCCGCTCCCTAGAAGAGCTAGGCACCGATGTCGTATTCGGCCTGCCCGGAGGCGCCGTGCTGCCGCTCTACGAGGCGCTGTACGACTCCGAGAAGCTGAACCACATCCTCGTCCGCCACGAGCAGGGCGCCGGCCACGCCGCAACCGGCTACGCGCAGGCCACCGGCCGCGTGGGCGTGTGCATCGCAACTTCCGGCCCGGGTGCAACGAACCTGGTAACCCCCATCGCCGACGCCAACATGGACTCGGTGCCCCTGGTCGCGATCACGGGCCAGGTCGGTAAGGGTCTTTTGGGTACTGACGCCTTCCAGGAGGCGGACATTCGCGGCGTGACCATGCCGATCACCAAGCACAACTTCATGGTGACCCGCCCGGAGGACATCCCTGGCGCCATCGCCGAGGCTTTCCACGTGGCCTCCACCGGCCGCCCCGGCGCGGTGCTGGTGGACATCCCGAAGGACGTGCAAAACGCAGAGCTGGAGTTCAACTGGCCGCCGAAGTACGAGCTGCCCGGCTACCGTCCGGTCACTAGCCCGCACCCGCGCCAGGTGGAGGAAGCCGTGCGCATGATCAGCGCGGCGAAGCGCCCGACGCTGTACGTCGGTGGCGGCGCGATCAAGGCGGAAGCACACGCAGAACTGCTGGAATTTGCAGAAGCTAACGACATCCCAGTAGTCACCACCCTCATGGCACTGGGCAGCTTCCCGGCCTCCCACCCGCTGTACATGGGCATGCCCGGCATGCATGGAAGTGTCCCGGCAGTCGCGGCTCTGCAGCGCTCCGACCTGCTGATCACCATCGGCGCCCGCTTTGACGACCGCGTCACCGGCCACGTGGATAGCTTCGCCCCGGATGCGAAGGTCATCCACGCAGACATCGACCCGGCGGAGATCGGCAAGATCCGTGAAGTCAACGTGCCTATCGTCGGTGACGCCCGCGCGGTACTGGCCGCCCTCCACCAGGCGATGCGGAACCTGGACCTGAAAAAGCCCGCCACCGCCGGCTGGCTGAACTACCTCAACAAGCTGAAGCAGGACTTCCCCCGCGGCTACGATGAGCAGCCCAACGGCAAGCTCGCCCCGCAGTACGTCATCGAGACCCTGTCCAAGACCATCGGCCCGGATGCCATCTACGTCGCCGGCGTGGGACAACACCAGATGTGGGCAGCGCAGTTCGTGGATTACGAAAACCCTCGCACCTGGCTGAACTCCGGTGGCCTCGGCACGATGGGCTATTCCGTGCCCGCCGCCATGGGTGCAAAGGCCGGCAAGCCGGACACTTCCGTCTGGGCCATCGATGGCGACGGCTGCTTCCAGATGACCAACCAGGAGCTCGTCACCTGCGCGGTGGAGAAGCTGCCGATCAAGGTCGCGCTCATTAACAACGGAAACCTCGGAATGGTCCGCCAGTGGCAGACGCTGTTCTACGACCAGCGGTACTCGCACACCAACCTGAAGCCGGGGGAGACCTACCTGCCGGACTTCCTGATGTTGGCTGAGTCCATGGGCTGCGCGGCGTTCCGCGTCACAAAGCCAGAGGATGTAGAGCCGACCATCCGCAAGGCTGAAGAGATCAACGACCGCCCCGTCGTCATCGACTTCATCGTCGGCGAGGACGCGCAGGTGTGGCCGATGGTCGCCGCCGGCACGTCCAACGAGGAAATCCAGTACGCACGCAACCTGCGGCCGCTGTTCGACGAGGAATCCTCGGCGGCAGAATCGCCCGCGGAGATCCACGAGGTCACCCAGGAAGGTGAAGAAGACTAATGAGCACGAACAAGGTACAGGTCCACACCCTGTCCGTCCTGTGTGAGGACGTCGACGGCATCATCTCGCGTATCTCCGGCATGTTTACCCGCCGCGCGTTTAATATCCTGTCGATCAGCTCTGGTCGCACGGAGGTCGAGGGCATCAACCGCATCACCATCATCGTCGAGGGCGAGGATCACGTGGTGGAGCAGATCACCAAGCAGCTGAACAAGCTGATCCCCGTTATTAAGGTCACGCGCCACGACCCGGATTCAATCGTCTCCCGCGGCCTGATGATGGTGAAGGTCTCCGCTGACAACGCCAACCGCACTCAGGTGGTGGAGTCCGCGAAGCTGTTCCGCGCACATGTGGTGGACGTCGGTCCGGAGTCGGTGATCATCGAATGCACCGGCACGCCGTCGAAGCTGCAGGCTCTGCTGGACGTTTTGGAGCCGTTCGGTATTCGCGAGCTTGTCGAGGCGTCGCCGACTGCGATCAGTCGCGGTCCTCGCGCCATGTACCCGGCGAATCTCTAGGTTCTTTGGTGACGCCTTCAGCTTGCAGCCGGGTGGGCGTCACTACCTACGAAAGAGGGCAGCAGCCCCGCAATAGTTCACGGAGTTCACTATGTGGACGCCAAAGTCTCACCAAATGAAATAAAGTCTGCTATAAAGGTAGATAGTCAACGAAAGGAAGCTCCCCATGGCAATTGATGTTTTTTACGACGACGACGCTGATCTGTCCATCATCCAGGGCCGCAAGGTAGCCATCATCGGCTACGGCTCCCAGGGCCACGCACACGCCCAGAACCTGCGTGAGTCCGGCGTGGAGGTCGTCATCGGCCTGCGTGAGGGCTCCAAGTCCCGCGCCAAGGCTGAGGAAGCTGGCTTCACCGTGAAGACCAACGCAGAGGCTGCGGAGTGGGCAGACGTGATCATGCTGCTGGCTCCGGACACCTCCCAGGCGAAGATCTTCGCCGAGGATATCGAGCCGAACCTGAACGACGGCGACGCGTTGTTCTTCGGCCACGGCCTGAACATCCACTTCAAGCTGATCGAGCCGGCCGACAACATCATCATCGGCATGGTTGCCCCGAAGGGTCCGGGCCACCTGGTTCGCCGCCAGTTCGTCGACGGCAAGGGTGTTCCGTGCCTGATCGCCGTTGAGCAGGACCCGAAGAACAACGGCCGCGACCTGGCGCTATCTTACGCAGCTGCCATCGGTGGTGCGCGCGCCGGAGTGATCCCGACGACCTTCGAGGCAGAGACCGTTACCGACCTGTTCGGCGAGCAGGCCGTTCTGTGTGGTGGCACCGAAGAACTGATCAAGACCGGTTTCGAAGTTCTGGTCGAGGCTGGCTACGAGCCGGAGATGGCCTACTTCGAGTGCCTGCACGAGATGAAGCTGATCGTGGACCTGATGTTCGAGGGTGGCATCGGCAACATGAACTACTCCGTGTCTGACACGGCAGAGTTCGGTGGCTACCTGTCCGGCCCGCGCGTCATCGACGCGGACACCAAGAAGCGTATGAAGGACATTCTGACCGACATTCAGGACGGCACCTTCACCAAGCGCCTGGTTGCCAACGTTGAGGGTGGCAACAAGGAGCTGGAGGAGCTGCGCGCTTCCTACAACGATCACCAGATCGAGAAGACCGGAGCCAAGCTGCGCGACCTGATGAGCTGGGTCAAGGTCGACGCTCGCGCCGAGACTGCTTAAAGCGGTCTGGCTGAATAACTGAATGCTTTAGATTTCCAAGTTTATGGATTCTGAATTTGGAATCTGTTTAGCGGGGAGCCCATGTAGCGGTCGCCAATGGCGAGCCGTTTTGGCTCCCCGCCTTTGTTTTCAGTAAGTTGTCAATAAAGGATGTGGCTGCCTAAAGTGAGGGTATGAACGACCCCGCAAGCGCAGCTCAGCAACAACCACAGGACCGTGGTGGTGCCGACGTGCACCGCCACGGTTCTGCGCGTTTCAGCGCCGGCGCCGCGTCCGCGTCGACCGCTGGCGACACGAACGCGACCGCTGGCGCACCTGCGCCTCCGCCGGCCGGCGCGTCTGAGGGTAGTCGCGGGCGTTCGCCCGGGCGTTCGCGCGGGCGTTCGCACGGCCATGCACATTCGCACGACTTCGGCCACGCACACTCCCACGGGCATTCGCACTCTGCGCCGACGGATGCCCCGTTGCGCGCGCTGCTCATCGTGCTTGGCGTCACTGGCACAGTTTTCTTTGCAGAGCTGATCGGCGGCCTGATCACCGGCTCCGTCGCGTTGCTCGCCGATGCGATGCACATGCTTTCGGACGCCGCCGGCCTAATCATTGCGGTCGTCGCCATTTTCATCGGCCGCAGGTCCGCAACCGCGCAAGCGACATTCGGCTATCGGCGGGTGGAGGTGCTCGCCGCGCTTGTTAATGCGGTCACCGTGTTGGGAATCTCCGCTTGGATCGTGGTCGAGGCGTTCCAGCGCCTCAGCGAGCCGGTGGAGATTATGGCCGGCCCGATGATGATCGTCGCGGTGATCGGCCTGCTAGCCAACATCATTTCCGCGTGGATCTTGAACCGCCAGCGGGAGCATTCCGTCAATGTCCAGGGTGCATTCCTGCACGTGCTGGCGGATATGTTGGGTTCCGTCGCGGTGCTAGTGGCGGGTGGCGTGATCATTCTGACCGGCTGGCAGTATGCGGATGTTATCGCCTCGCTGGTGATTGCCGCACTGGTGTTGCCGCGCGCCTGGCAGCTGATGATGCAGGCCTTGCGCATTCTGCTCGAGCAGGCGCCTCCGGGCTACCAGCCCGCTGAGGTTGATGCTTTGCTGCGACAGGTCGACGGCGTGCTGGACGTGCACGATCTCCACCTGTGGTCGCTGGATGGCACGAGCGCGTTGGCTTCCGTGCACTTGGTGGTTCCGGAAGGGCGCGATCCGGCCGCGGTGCTGTGTGCTGCACAGGCCGCGCTGCAGGAGCGGGGGATCGCGCACGCCACCATTCAGGTGGAGCGCGCCAGCCACGCCGACCACGAGGGTCCGCAGAACGTCTGCTAGCGGTTGGGACAGCAATGTGCACTAACGGTGGGGGAACAACGTCTGCTAGTGGCCGAGAAAGCAACGTGCGCCAACGGTGGGGCAGCAACATTCGCTAACAGGTGGGAAGAATCTCGGCAATCGCCCTAGACCTGGCAAGGTAGGTTTACCTTGCTTAGGTGAACCTAAGTCTGGTAGTGTCTGCGGAATGATGAATTCTCGAAACTCTCAGCGCGGCTCTTTACGTCGCGCCCTGGCTCTCCTCGTCGCGACGATTCTCGGCGCCACGGCCCTTGTTGCCTGTGGCGCCGGTGACGGTAACAACGGTGGAGGCGGTAAAGACGGCGAGCCAAGGGTGGTCGCGTTGGACTGGCGATATGAGGAAATCCTCGAGGCGCTGGGCGTAAAGCCTGTCGGCATTGTAGAGATCGGCAAGTCCGCCGGGCCGAAGACTCTGGAGGGCAAGCTCGAGGGCATCGAATCGGTTGGACAGGCAAAGCAGCCGAACCTGGAGGTCATTCAGTCTCTTGAGCCCGATCTGATCCTCGCTAGCCCAACGCGGCAGGAATCGATCATGCCGCAGCTGGAGGAAATTGCAGAGACGAAGTCCTACAGCGACGCCAGCTACACCGACGTCCTTGACTCCATGGATGACATCGCAAAGAAGCTGGGCAAGGAAGATAAAGCTAAGGAAGTGCGCAAGCGTATCGAAGACAAGGTCGAAGAGGCAAAGAAGCTCGTCAAGCCGAACACTCGTGCAGCGCTGGTCGGATGGTCGAAGGGCACTCTCTACACCTGGATCAAGGATTCCTTTGCAGGCTCTCTTCTTTCTGACGCCGGCTACGTCTACGGCTACGACGGTTCCCGTACCGCTATCGAGTCCAAGACTGACGTTGCCGAAATGACGGGTGATAAGCTCCCCTCAATGAAGCTGGACCGGATGTACCTGTACAACGACATCGAGGGCTTTAAGTCCAGCCCATATAAGGATGTGGTGAAGGACATCGTGGACGTGGAGCAGGACACCTGGTCCCGTTCTCGTGGCCCGCTGGCCGCAGAGGCAATGCTGGATCAGATCATTGAAACGGAGAACGCTCGTAAGTAGGCGCACCTTCGTGCGTTTACGACCGAAGGAAGTTAAGTGCAACGAGGGCTAAAACCACGCCTTACACAACTAGCGATTCTGCTGGCGCTGGGATTGGCTGTCATTCTTGCAGTATGGGTCTGGCGCATGAGCAGCGTGGAAGTGCCGACTAACGCACCAGAACTCGCGGGGGAGATGCACTCCGTCATGCGCGACCGGCTCTTGGCAGCGACGGTGATCGGCATGGCTTTGGGCGCGGCAGGCGTGCTGCTTCGCACGGCTACAGGCAACCCGCTGGCGGATCCGGAAATCACCGGCGTGAATTCCGGTGCGGCTTTCGGCGCTGTGCTGTGCACGACGATCACGGGATCTGTGTCGGGCGCAGCTGTGTTGCCGGGGGCGTTGTGTGGTGCAGCGCTTGGAGCTGCGATCACGGTAGGTATCGGGATGCGTGTGACGGTGGGGGATCCGACTGGTGCTCAGTCGGTGCAGCGGATGATTTTGCTCGGCATAGCCGTTTCTGCATTGTTCTCGGCGTGTACCGCGATCATTTTGGTCATCGATGAGGCTCAGCTTTCGACCGTGCTGTCCTGGCTTTCGGGGCGCTTGGGTGGGGTTCGTCTCCCAGACATAATGCCCTGCATTATTGCGGTGGCGGTGGTTCTGCCGTTTACCATTGCTGCTGGTCGGGGGCTGGATACTCTTTTTGCTGGTGACGCCCTCTCGTCTTCCGTCGGCGCGAACCCCCACCGTCTGCGCATTTTGGCAGTGGTGGGCGCAGTGCTGTTGATCGCGCCGGCAGTTGCGGCTGCTGGACCCATTGGTTTCCTTGGCTTGATGGCGGCGGTTGTCTCGTATCGGGTGGCGGGCCCGCGTCACCGATTGAGCTTAGTGATCGCCCCAGTGGTGGGCGCGGCGGTTCTGCTGTTGGCGGATTCCGTTGCGCAGGCTCTGTGGGCGCCGGCGGAGACTCCAGTGGGCGTGGTTACTGCCATTGCAGGCGTGCCTTTGCTGCTGTGGGGTATTAATCGGCTGCGACCAGGAGGTGGGCGCTGATGAACCGCAGGCTGAATCGCAAACGAATCCTCCGGAGGGGCGTTTCCCAGCCGGGAACTGCAGCGCCGAGGCGTGACACTGCGGCGCCGCAGGGTGATACTGCGGCGCCGCGGGAAGTTGCTATAGCGCCACGGCGTACTAATGCCGGCGCGCCCCGCGTTATAGCCGTGTATGCAGCGCTGCTGGCTTTGCTGGCGTTCGCGATCGTCCTGGGATTAAGCGTCGGCGCCGTCATGAAGCCCCCGGCAGAGACGATCCACGACCTCTTCACCGGTGGGAAACTCATATGGCGCTACCGGATGCCCCGTGTGCTCGTGGGAATCCTCGCTGGTGCAGCGATGGCGGTCTCCGGCGCGTTGCTGCAGCTAGCCCTGCGTAATCCGCTGGCAGCTCCGGACACTGTGGGCGTCACCGCAGGAGGGGGCTTGGCTGCCGTGGCAGCTCTGTTGAGTGTCGGTTCCTTGCCGGCGCAGGCACTGACTCCCGTGGCTTTTATCGGTGCACTGGTGGGTGCAGGCCTGGTGCTGGTGCTCGCGGGCCGAGGAGCAACGGATCCGGTGCGGCTTACCCTCACTGGCGTAGCGGTCTCTGTGGGTCTGGGCGCGCTGACTCAACTGTTGTTGGTCAAGGCTGCTCCGGAAGCCGGCGCGGCGATGACCTGGCTTAAGGGGTCGCTTTACGCCCGCACTCTCGCGGATGCGCAAGTAGTGGGGCCAGTGGTGTTGGTAGTCATCGTGGTAGCCATCGTGCTCTCGAGGCACCTGGACATGCTGAACCTGGACTCTTCTGCCATGGCGGGAGTAGGTGTCAGTGAGC
>ERZ1673753.2251-NODE-2251-length-14878-cov-5.768873_pt1 | contig 14878 bp, 10 predicted proteins | sample MGYA00580201_ERZ1673753 | MGnify/ENA primary metagenome ERZ1673753 (study PRJEB41218, sample SAMN15661747) | gut metagenome | host: Homo sapiens | place: Canada: London | collected 2015-08-20/2019-03-30 | study: EMG produced TPA metagenomics assembly of... | reverse complement strand
TTACAGAATCATTCCGTCTGCGCCTTCTCATTTTCTTCCCGGATAATCTCCTTTCTGGCGTTCTGTACACGCGCATTGCCAGTAACCACAGCCTTGTCCTCAACCTTCACATTCTTACGAAATAAATCTTATATGGCAGCCTCTTTTTATACAGACGCACAAAAAACAATTTTATTTTCCTATCAGCACCTTTTAATGGGGTCAGACTCCTTTTATTTATGTTTTTTCCAAGCGAAATAAATTCTTTGACATATTAGTTATATAGTGTTAGTATAATTATAGAAAGGGGGCAACCGATAGACGGTTAGCCCAAGTAAATTAGTTTGACAAAAATGCCGCTTAGTTTACCAGACGTGAGCGGCCATTTTTGTGTCTTGTTATTATCCTTACCAAAGGAATATCCGATTCCAAAGCAGGTTAAGCCGAAGCTTACTACTGCAATAAAGTCAACAATACTCATATGGCTTAGCCCTCCTTTCCTTGGATTCCCTTACGGGTTTCTATGTAATCAGAGGGTCACAGTCCCTCTGCCGAAGGACTAACCGCCTACCGTTATGGTAGCACCCATGAGCAATTGTATCCGACAGAATTCAATTTATCAATCCCTAAAATATTTTTACCACCCTTTAATCTATCTGTTCGTTACTGTTCAGACGCAAGCTTGACACCACGCTGTCAAGCTATGCGCCATAGTGTTAATTATTGAGTGATTACAGCCCCTGCCTCGTAGAGGCATTTTAAATGGGCTGTAATCGTTGCTGGTAACACCGTTAGGTGTGAACAGTAACTTATCTAGTTCTTATCAGCCGCCAGTATCTGATCGATCGTCTTCATCAGCTGCTTATATGACTCGTCATTATCAATACCGCCCATGATCGGCTCTCCGATAATATTTCCGTTACGGTCAAGCACGATTGTAGTCGGGAAGGCCATAATGCTTGTTGCATATTTTCCGGCTTCACTGTTGGAATCAAGGGAAAGATTCGTATATTTTGCACCCTGCTTCTCTAAAATACTCTTAGCTTCAGCAATTCCATCCTCATTTCCGTCAAGAGAATCTGTATTGATACCAATTACCTGTCCGCCTTTTTCCTTCAGCTCCTCATTTAATTTATTCAGTTCCGGAAGCTCCTGTACGCATGGAGAACATCCATTAAACCAAAAATTCAAAACCGTGACCGCATTCTTTGAAATGATGCTGCTGTCCACGTCATTTCCATCCAGATCCTTTGCCTTAAACTCCGGAAATACGCTTGCTCCCTCTTTGCCGGAATCCTTATTTGATGCATTCGCACTCTGCTTCTCAAGAAGTGGCTGAAGCTCATCCTCAAGCTTTTTGATTTCTTCAACATCTTCCTTCAAAGACTTGAGTTCATCATCGGTAAACTTATCCTTAATTTTGTCTAAAGAGTTTGCCAGAAAATCTCCGTAATTCGTAGCTGTCGCATCCTTGACAGTTGATTTGTCAATGCTGTTAAATACCTTCTCCCATAAAGCCTTATGGTTTTCAAGAATACTGTTCTCTTTCTGTGTCAATTCATTAATCTTTGCATCCAGATCTTCTGCTTCCTGCGTTGACATCTGCGACTCTGTTGCTGTATTTTCCTTGTTAGCAGAATTTCCGCACGCACTTACTCCGAGTACCATCGCTGCAATAAGCAGCATCACTGTTAATTTCTTCATTTTATTCTCCTTTATTCTCTTTCAAATTTGTTTTATCTGTTCCAAATCCATATTGATAGTGAATTGCTTCCGTCGGGCATTCCTTTATACACATGCCACAGCGGATACATTCCGTATGGTTCGGATGCTTTGTGACATCCACGTCCATCTTGCAGGCTCTCTCACATTTGCCGCAGGATACACATTTATCCTCATCCACCTTCATCTGCAGAAAAGATACCTTATTGCAAAGCGCATAGATTGCGCCCAGCGGACATATCCATTTACAGAATGGGCGGTAAAACATAAGGCTTAGGATTACAAAAGTAATAAGTATACCGAATTTCCATGTAAACAGTTTGCCAAGGGCCGCTCTGATACTTACATTGGCAATCGAAAGCGGAATCGCTCCCTCCAGCACTCCCTGCGGGCAAAGATATTTACAGAAAAACGGATTTCCCATTCCCAGTGAATTTGTCACCAGAAGGGGTAGTAAAATAACAAAAATCAACAACACACCATATTTTATATAACGAAGCGGCTTAAGCTTTTTCGTTGAAAATTTCTTAAACGGTATCTTATGCAGCAGCTCCTGGAACCAACCGAACGGACACAGAAATCCACAGATAAATCGTCCGAGCAGTACACCTAACAGAATTAAAAATCCTGTAATATAATACGAAAATTTAAACTTGGATGAGCCAATGACTGCCTGCAAGGCACCGATCGGGCACGCCCCGGATGCAGCCGGACAGGAATAACAATTCAGTCCCGGTACACAGACGGTCTTTGCATCCCCTCTGTAAATCTCTCCTTTAAAGAAGTTCGGCAGATGGATATTGGTAAGAATCGTTGCCACGGCCTGAATCCATCCCCGAAAGCGCGCCAGAAACTGTGATATTTTATGTTTTTTCTTATCCAATTCCAACACACTCCATACATAATTTGATTGCCTTTGAGAGTACCGTGGCTGCCTCCCCGCGCATCGCACCATATCCGATCATCAGGATCGCTGCTGCCAGAAGCGTGATCTGCGCTGCTGCTCTGTTTATCTGTTTCATATCCTTTCCCTTCCTAAGTTTTAACATTTTGTCGTTGTTTACGATGATAATAGATTAGCAAAGGAATATGAACACCCTGTGTTTGAAAAAGAAAGATATCTTTAAGATTTGCGTTCTAATTCTTAAGAAATTATTGAGAACTTCTCAAGCAGTCCCACCTTATTACAAAGCAGTTTTCGTATTTTCCATGATAAACGGCTTTGCCTCTTCCTGTCCCCACGAGATATCATACATTCCCATCAGGTAATTTTTCAACTGCTTTCGGTTATCAAACTTTAGCACCTGATAAGGCAGGGAAAAGGACAGCTTTTCCACAAAAAGCAGCTTCTTGTCTTTCGTTGGCACCAATACACCGGCATGACCGATGAATAGTTCATTCTCATTTTCCCCGAAACTGGAATGAAATACAACCGTAATCAGAGAGGCTTTCGTTCCGGAGATTTTTACCTCATTTTGCTTCCACGCTTTCTTCTGCTTTTTGATGTGTGTATCGACATCCGTTGTATAAGCCGTATTTAACGTAGAATACAAGGTCTCAAAAGCATGTTTCTGCTTCCTGGTAAATTTCTTTGCCGGCGCATGTTTAAGCGCATCCTGATCCATAAACAGATTCGACGCATTTACCTTTGCCTCTGCCTTCACAGAGATCTTGTCTTTCATCAGATCAAATGCGGTAATGCGGCAATTGTATCCGATAAAATCCGGATATTTTTTATTCCACAATTCCATGATCTTGTTCTCATCATACTGCGGATTTTTTGTCGAAAGCTTCTTAAACCCTTTCTTGACAAGTCCGGTGTTTTTGATCGTTTTATTATAATCCTTTACATCGGAATGTGTGAATAACTCCTTTGCCTATCAGCCCTTTTAACAATAGAGCTGACACATTTTTCTTTGCCACATTGTAACATATCCGCTACGGAATACAACTTAAGTTTTCTTTAAGACGCCATCTGGTCGATTTGCATTACCTCACATTTCCGACAATCAACGCAAAGTATCCCCACAGTCATCTTTATTTCTTGCAGTTTCGCGTTGTTAAGATCAAAACCGCTGAGAATACACAGGAAATCTATTCCCGCCTGATTCTGTACAATTTCGGCATTTTTATCGCAAACGAAGCGGCAAAAGAAAACCGGAAAAAGAAACGGGATACTCCCTATGCGCAAATCATTGACAGCATCCTCATCTATGGAAATTTTTCCAGCGGTCTCCTTGATAAAAGCTTCCTTTAATAGGGTCAGACCCCAATGTGGTCAACCTATATTGTCATCAGATAATTTCTTACGCTCAGCTCTACTCAAATGCTTATGACATACATATTTGTATATAGGTTTCTCAGAGTTTTTATCAAATTGATAATATTTTTCCCCTATATAACTAATACTACGTGTATTTTTCATAAACTTATCCGCCTTTACCTCAAAAACATCATTACATTTCTTTTTTCATATGGTTAATATATACTTCTACACCAACAGCTGTTTTTAAATCATACATCTGATTCATTTTTACAAAATAATTTGAAATAATTTCTTCATCCATTAAGATATCTTGTTATTGTAAGTTCCCCAAACCCCAACAGTTTTGATAAAGGTCTTTTTTCAATATCTTTAATTACAGTTTTTGCAGGGTGTCTGAAAATATGGTATAAAACTCTTTTACGGCATTTGCTGCATAAAAGTTCTTTCCCACACTCATTGTTTTTCTCCTTCATCTTACTCTGAGCAATTATCTTGCTCATGGGGCTCACGTACCTCATCTCCTTTCCCCAGAATAAAAAAGGGGCAGTGTCTGAACAACATCGCCCTTTGTTTTTTATAATTATACTTCCGAAAGGAATCTGTCAACTGGTTTATGCAGCAGCGTCCACTTCGTCATCCATATATCCGTCATCGGCATTTTCCGAATCATCATCCAAATCATCGTTCCAGTCATCCTCTGTGCTGTCTGTGATAACAACCTTACATTTCCACACCATACCATGTACTTTTGCTTTTACTGTAACCGTACCGCTGCTATACGGTATCAGTATGCCATCCTCTACCTCGCATATATCGTCATCAGAAGATGTCCATTGCACGTCATGACTGCATCCCTTCAGATCCAGAGAAACCGTATCTTCCACGTCCATCTCCACTGCTGTCTTATTCAGTTCCGGCGTTTCTACTGTCACCTGACAGGATTTTTTCTGCGTTCCCTTCTTTACCGTAATGGTTGCCTTGCCTTTTCCTTTTGCGACCACTTTTCCGGCGGAGACACCAGCCACCGCTGTATTACTGCTGCCCCAGGAAACGATTCCTGCACCACCCTTTACCGTAAGTTTCCTGCTCTGTCCTTTTACAAGCACAATCTTTGTACTGCTGATCGACAGCGGACTTATCTTCGGTCGGGTGTTCTTTTTCTTCGTTGTCTTCTTCGTGGTTGTCGTGGAAGATTTCCGCGTCTGCGAATATCCGCCCGATGAGCCAAAACACTTCTTGCACGGTGTCAGACCGCGTGCCAATGCATTGGAAAGTGTCGTCTGATAAAAATTTCCCCGCCCGCATTTGTGGGTATGGTATTTACTGCCGGTTGGCGTCACATAGACCATTGTCTGTGCCTGTGCCGTTACCATGCCGGCACTGTCACCGACTGGCAAAATCATCATAAAAAATACAAGTGTAAAACTTAGAATTGTTTTTTTGATTGTTTTCATCAATTGCCTCCTTATCTTTTCCTCCGCTTTAAACATGTCTTATATTTTTATCATACGCCTTCCTATTTTCGAGTACAATACCATTTTCCCAAATTGACAATTCGCGTTTTGTCAAAAAACAATCTCCTGCATACCATAAGGAAAAAGGAGTTTTTTATGCTCGCTCCTCATTTTATCCAGCTCTTAACATCTTCACGTCCTGCCGCTATCGCCAGAATAAAGCCACTTGTGAATACTCCTTTTGTGTTTTTCTTCGCAGTTAATACATTAAGGGACACAAGTGGTTTTTTCAATATGTTGTTATTAATTTATGGTGCTGGGCTTCCACCATTATGCCAGAAGCCTCTATTTTATTTCTATTTTTTCCTGATATCCGGCCAGCCGGTCCAGGCGCATTTTTTCTGCCACCGGAAATAACTCTGTATCCGTGATGCGTTCCAGACTTTTTATCCGTTTCTCGGAAATTGTTTCATTCGACTTGCTTTTTTCATAATCCTCAACTGTCATGTGCCAGTAATGAAATTCTCCTGCATAATACTCAGAAATTTTCTGCGCAATCAAAAGCCCCTCCGGATCCAGATCTCCCGCATAATATACCACCGTTCCCGATGCCGCCAGAAGATCTAACGTAACAAGCCCTGCCAATCGCGGCTGCCCGTTCATACACATACAGGAAACCTGCTTTGTGTGCCCTGCGCAAATGCCTGCAAATACGGACGGATTTTCCACGATATACATTTCATTATCTTTGCAAAATATGCTGTTCCACTTTGAAAGGACTGCAAGCGGAATCTGTACCATATCATCCTCCTGCCAGAACCCTTCCATCCCCATATGCAAATCACCATCCTTTTTCTGAGCCTTTACATGCGATAACATCACATAATTTGATATATCATCAATAAGGATTCCCTCTGCCAGAAAACATCTTTGCCGGAAAAATGCCGGAAAAATTTCCGATTTCTGTGGGAATACCTTTCTCTGCCGCAATTCCATCTGGATCACCTGATACAAAAAAGTTCCCCAGGAACCTTTTTGATCAAATGCATGTGGATTTCCAGTGATTTCCGTTGCAAAAACAGCAAGATACTTTGTCTCGTTTTTTCTGAATGGAAAACAATTATAGATTTCTGCACCAAGCATCAAAGACTGCTCCCACTCATTTAAATTTTTTATGTGACCTGCCTTTATCACATCCAGCAGTTCTGACAAGACTTTTTCCACAGGTGTTCCCTGATATTTTTCCTTCCAGTGTTGTAAAAAACGGTCTTTTTTCTGTTCTTCCAACTGTCGTTCTTCTTTTTTACCTACCAGTTTTTCCCGAAAATATAACTCCAGCAAATGCTCTGGTGTCATATTAGAAAACCTGCTGCTTAGCAATGCCTGCGAAAAACGCTCCGCTGATACCGTCACACTCTTTTTCCCATGGAAACTCTTTGCAAAAAATCCCTCAAGTCCTTCGACTTCCTCCGCTGTAATTTTTTGTAGCACAACTTTTCCTGAAAAAGATCCATAAGACCGGTACTTTTCCCAAAATCCACGAAAAACTCTGTCCCACACGGAATTGGATTTAAAATATGCGATACAATTATTCTCCTGCTGTCTGTTCAATCTCTGCCCTCCGTTGTTCTACAGCCTCTTCACTTTCCATAAGTTCTCTGGAATGCCCATTCCACACATAAGGCATCACGGTCACAAATTTTGCATTTTCCGGTCGTATTAACTGGTAGATGGCAAGCGCGTCCAATGTATCACAATCTCCCCAAAGTACCTGTGAATTGATAATAAAATCAAAGGAAAACTCTGTCATGAGACGGAACATGTCACGGATGTTACGGTTATCAACTCCAGCAAATGCCTCATCCAGCGAAACCAGACGCGGTGCATCTGCACGTCCTCCCTGATATTTTGCAACAACTGCGGAAAACAGCGGTACATACATAGACATCGCTTTTTCTCCGCCACTGAAGGTTCCAAATACACTGTTGGTAAGCTCCTTAACCCGCTCTCCCTTTTTCTGGGAAAACAGTTGAAATTCAAACCACTTACGATAATCCAACGTCTCTTTCATAACCTGGTAAAACGAAATCATACCGCCACTGTCCGAGGCTCTCCTTCTTGCTTCTTCGACTTTTGAGCGAAAATGTGTAGACAGGCGTGCGGCCTCTTCTTCACTCATTAACCGGTAATCCTTCTTTAACAATTCTACCAGTTCTTTTGTATCCAGCTGGTTTTCACTCTCTGCCGTCTTGCTGCGCCAGCGAAGGCTCAGCTTTAAGCCACTCGATGTGTTCATGCTGCCCATCAATGCATTCATCTTTTCTACCCATGCATTGGAAGCATTAATTTTGCCGCGGATTTTACGGCTGACCGTATTGGCCAGAATATCTTCAAACAACTCACGGTCCCCCGCTTTAATCAGATCCTGTAACTGTGCGATATCTTCTTCCAAATGTGCCAAAAGCCGTGAAAATGGAAGCTTTATCCCCTGATAACGCGCTGTGAAATTCTGACGGACAGCCTCGGCTTCTCCCAATGGCCGGTTTTCATCTAGTTCTTTAAATAATTCCCCCTGCATCACCTGATACTCATTTAAAAAGCCCCGGTTTTCAAAATAAATCTGATTCAAACTCGTAATTACATTTTGCTTTCCAAGCGATTTCGTATCAGCCTCCAGATATTCGCAAATACTGTTTACGTCCGTCTGCATTTCTTCTGGAAACCTGACATAAGCAAGGGCAAATTCTGCCTCGTAACATTTCCCCCTCCAGATACGCTTTTGTTCCAGAATCTGTTTCTGGCTTTCGCCTGCTTCTTCCTGCTTACGCAATGTATCCAGATGCTCCTTTATTCCGGCGTGTTTCTGCAGGCATTGGTTCAGATGCTCTGGATATTCCTTCAGCCATGTAATACAGGCATCCAGCCGTTCCCTGATCTGTTCGTAATCCGTCAGTTTCAATTGCTCCACGATGGATGCATGTTCTTGCTCCAGCTTTACAAGGTGACGCTGCGCACCTGACAGATCATAACGGATTTCATCCAGATCTGCATCAATGCTTTCCAGACGCCTGGTCAGATCTTTCATATGCCTTACACTCTGTAAAAACATTTCATGCGCAGACTTTAACGCGATCAGATTCTTTTCATACTCTGCTGCCGCATCCTTTGCTTCCTGAAATATGGCATACGTACATTGCAGATACAACTGCTGCGCAATTTCTATCGCTTTCTTTTTCTTTTCCTGTATCTGCTCCGAAAGTTTCTTCCAACGCTCCTCGATCTCCTTACACTCTGCCGTTTTCGTTTCATATTTATGCTGCTCCTGCACAAGCATCTTGAAAGCTGTACGTATACCCGTATCCTGCGGCAAAGCCTGATATTCCTGCTCCAGCTTCTGCATCCGGATTACAATCCCAGCCTTTTTTGCTTCCAACTGGTTCATGCTGCTTTGCAATCCCTGAATTTTTTCTTTGCAGACTCTGATCTGTTCCTGACGATTGCGTTCCCGTGCCCGCGCACCCAGGAATCCTGCTACATGCTCTCCTGTAATCGTTCCAGACAAAACGCCCATCTGATAAATACCTTCTGAAGAAACCGAAATCATGCTCTCCTCATTATATGCAATACCAGACAAAATACCAGTAAGACGCTGATTTGAGAAAATATCATTCATGGAATCATTCAATTCCAAAACGTCCAGCAGACTCTTTCCACTGTAAGACTTCTGGACGAACAGATAACGGTCTTCGCAGCCTTCTTCCATCGTCAGCACCTGTTCCCGGTAAGACGCATCCACGACCAGTGCATCCAGAATCCCCATCGAAAGCAAAGCCTCTTCCAAATGATTGCATTCCTGTTCTGTCAGGGAATCCCCAAATTCGATTGCTTTATAAAATTCCTGATACGGAATCTTCAATGCATCCAGACGCTGCCGGTTCTTTCTAACCGCTTCGGAACGTTCCGGCTGTGGATCTTTTGCGTTTTCCCATTCTGTGAGTTCTGCTTCTGTCTGTTCCTTTTCCAGACGTTTCTGCTCATACTCTTTTTCTTCTTCCTGCATTTGCAGTTCCAGCGGGTTTTTATAAGAAAACCAGATATCTGTTACCGTTTTCCGCACCTCCGCAAAATCAGAAGTTTCTTTAAAATCCTGTGCATATCTGCTACAGTCTTTCAGCTGTTCCGAATCAAGAATAAGCTCTGTATTCGATCTGTTCCATGCATATAAAGCCTCTTTCCATGCATTCTGCTCCTGAACCAAAAGCATGTCTTTTGCTGACATATCTCTTTGTATCGCATCCAATTCTTTCTTTATTCTGTCTCTTTGCTTTAAGAGTTCTTCTGCCTGTGGTTCCAGTAAATTTGTTTCCTGCAGAATTTGAAATGCATGATAAATTTTATTTTTCACATCTGAGAATTGCTTTTCATGCGTATCAAATGCAATTGTTTCTTCCAGATGTTCCTCACACTCCGTCTGAAAAAAACTATGCTCCTCAAAAGCCATGCTCTCTGCCTCTGTCTGCATTTCTTCCAAAAGCTCTCCCAGCTCTTTTTCTTTTTCAAATTTACGATTTTCTTCTTCTCTTTGCTTTTCTTCTTCCTCCCTGTACTGTTCCTGCTTTGCCTCCAGGGTTGCATTTTTACTGTCTATAATGCTCTGCTGACGCTTCATTTCCTGTGCAAGCTCGGCTTCCCGGTCTTTTAAGCCGACTGCATCACTCTTACTTAAAGATTCTCTTTCTTTTTCCATTGCATCGTGCTTTGCCTGCATTTCTTCAAGCTGACCAGATAGTGATGTGATTTCTTCTTCACTCCCTGCAATGTCTGTCTGACGCTTTTTTTGCTCTTTGTCAACTTCTTCTATATCATCGCAGATTTCCTGATATTTTTTCGCTTTTTCATATAATGCCAAACGGTTGTATTTGTCATACACGTTCTGGATTTTCTGCGCGGCCTGCTGCGCCTCCCTGCGGCTTTTTAAATTCATTGTCATCTGATCCATATTTTCGATAGCATCCGACATCGGACGCAGATCATCATCCGAAAGCGGCTGCAGGGAATCACTTAAAATATCATTAATCACAGAAGGTTTAAAATCTTTTGACAATTTCGGTGTACGCAGCTGAATCAGCAGATCAATCATCTCTTTGTATTCCTCTACCGTATCAAATCCAAAGATCTGACGGTTTACGTATTCCATATAATCTGCCTGACGGTCAAACACCTGTCCCCCTGCTGCAATGCGGTTTTCCAATTCTTTTTTGGAAAGTGTCACCTTCTCATTGGTTTCTTTGTACAAAAAGAAATCGGCACCCACTCGTCTTCCATCCGTCAGTGAAAAATACCATTTATCCAATGGCTTTCCACGCCGTGCCCGGATTCCCATACCAATCGTCAGATAGTTTTCCGTCTCTTTTCGCTTAAACTCCAGATACAGATAGCCGGTTCGTTCTTCCCGTCCATCATCCTCTTCCAGCAGATAACTGCTCATCTTCCGGTCTCTCGAACCAAACGGATCCAGACGTTCCGGACTCATATTTCCGTCCAACAAAAGCGGAACCACACTCTGCATCGTTACGGATTTACCGGATCCATTGGATCCTCTCAGCAGCATCCGCCCCTTTACAAATGGAAATTCCTGCTCGTCATAATACCAGAAATTAATTAGTCCGATCTTACTGGCCTGCCATCTACTACTCATTTTCTCTTCCTCCCGCAAAATCTTTCGGATACGTTCCCTGCAGCTTCCCGGCTGCCGGATATATTTCCACCTGATGTGATGCTTTGTCCCATTTGATAAACATCCACAATTCCATGGCAGCCATCACCGTGCTGAGGAATTCGCTGTCCGGCATTTCCCTGTAATTCTTGGAAAATCCCTGTCCATACTTCTGTCGGACACTCCGTATCATCTGTTCAAACGATACCGTATCCACAATACCAATCTCATTCTTTTGTATGTTCCATTCTTTTTGTTCGATACGTTTTCTGATTTCAGCCAGACACAAAAGAATAATATCGGAAAGCACATTATTTCCAGGAAACGTATTTCCCATCCGGCAGTCATCCTGAAGCATCACATAGGCACTGCCTCTATGAATATGTACATGGCAGTCAAAATTCTGCTCAAGATCTTCTGTAAGGCGGTGTCCATAATATTTCAAATACTCAAAATCTTCTTCTGATCCATCCCGGCGATACATTCCCGGTGCAAATAGCAAACGCTTATACACCCGATGTCTTCTGGCAATTCCCCGGTCCTCATCCATTGCAAACCAGTCACTCTCTAAAAAATCTTTTGGACTTCCATAATCGGTAATGTCCTTTGAAAAATTACGCATAAAATAACGGGATGCTCCAGTATTTTCATACAGCACTTCTCCGGCTGCATCTTCCATAAAAGCATCATCCGCTCCATCCGTAATGCTGACAATTCCCTGTGTCACTGCATAACGTAATACCTTAATCAGCCGCCTCCGGCTTGTATATACGGTCCAGTCTATGGACTCTCCCGGCATATTTGCAGAAATGTACTCGGTAAGCTGCGATAAAATAAATTGTTCCTGCGTGTCTTTTTCTTCCAGAAACATAAGCAAAATACAGAGAAACGCATACTCTTCTTTGGAAGAAAAATCTAAAATTCCCATAAAATTCTCTGGAATTACCGGAATCTTTTCCATCTTCACCATCAATGCATTTTCTGTCACCTGACATCCCAGCTTATCCGATGCATATTTGCGAATATCACCAATTGCATCTCTCAACTGATAATACAATTCTTTGTTTTCCGATTTCAGTACCCATCGTTGATTCAGTAATACCTCCAGTTCCTTCATCATCCTTCCTCCTGAAATACAATCGCAAGTTTTGGCATGGTAAAACTGCCATCCTCGCAATGCACGACACAGCGTTCTTCTTTCCTGCTCATATCAAGCGTATAGTACCTTCCCTCTTCCGTTCTTGCAGCACCTGCCGGATTTTCCATTGCATCTGAAATCCACTTCAACAGGATTTCCCGCACATGCGGCTCAAGAACCGGCAGCGTAGAAAAGTCTATTTTCCCATCCGACTCCAATTCCCGGAGTTTGCGCATATCTTCTTTTTGCTTTTTAATCATCTGCTGTCTTGTTCTTTGCTTTTCTTCTGCTGCTTCCCGGATGGCACTGCGGCTGGACTTCTCCCTATAAGTTCTCACACGCGGTTTCAATGTTACTTCAAATGGACGTTCTTCATAAACACTCTGATTCATACTGTCCGTCTGGCGGACCAGATCTCCCTTTAGATGATATGGTTTCTCCAATCCAAAAACCATGGCAGACATCCGGTGTGCCTGCTGTACATCCTCACACTTTAAAAACAGTTCTGCTACTTTACGGTATTCTTCTCTTCGATTGGCTCCAAACGCATTTTTCTCACTGAGCTGTGCCGCATACCTTGTGATTCTCCGGATAATTTCATTGGTTGCATCAAAAAGTTTACCAGCCTCATTTTCTTCTCCATTAGAAGAAACAAACCATTCATAAATACTCTGAAACCGTCCCTTTGTTTTTTCTTCCAGCAGCTCCCGTGAAACTTCCACATCCATGCGTGGAATCAACATTTCATACTGCACGATTTTTTCAAACACCTGCTGCTTATTTCCGTCTTCTAATGTGCGCAAATCTTCCTCAATTACACCAACATTGCGCTGTAATCCTTTGATAAAATTGCGCAGATACTCGACCAGTCGATCCTTAAACACCAGAAACTCTTTTGTGTGCATCATTTCTTCTGCTTTCACACTGTTCAAATCACGGATATAATCCTGATAATTCTGGTTCAGACGCACAAAATCATTGTTCAGATCATTCCACCAGGTATAAACTTTGTTTAAATCTTCATCCACCATCTGTGGAAAACGCGAAATGTTAATTCGAATCCGCTCCAAAAGTGTCGGCTCCAAAGATGCGCCTTCAATAAAAAGATTCTCTAAACGCAGCACCAGACGTTCAATCTCCACACTGTACTCCGACATCTGATACCGGAATTTTTTATTCTTAAATTCTTCAATCGATGATACTTTACGTGTATCCTGTATCGTATTCAGATTTTTCCATTCCACAAGCATTGCCAGATCCTGTTGGCACTGTTCCAGCTTATACTCCGCAAAAAACGGATCCTGTACCATCTGGGCATATACTTCCTCCTGGTACAGCCAATAACGGAGTTTTTCATAATTTTCAAAAAAAATGCGCATAATGCAGCGATACCGGCTGACATTATCCGCATTCAAATATTTTGCTTCTGTAAGTGCCTTGGTTAGCTTATCTGTTACCTGCACAACATTCTCCTTAGTGTCTTATCTACAATCCATTTTAATTTCTGCTACATGATCAAAGTATACCATAATTTTTCCTCTTATGCTACCCAGATAACTCTTTTCTTCTATCTGTATTATTTTAATCTGAATAAACTCCACGCCGGCATCTCTGCCGGCGTTATTACCCTCTTCCGCTTTTTTTCATCAACTCATAATATGTACCAGATAAATTCCAAATGCACAAATCGAAATATTTGTAGCTATTTTCCCAGATATAAATTTCATTCTGGAAATCAAAAAAAAAATTGAAAGGTCTGCCAAAATCAACGGTGCTGCGTTACACCATACATTGTAATCTACTCCGTGCTGGCGATGAACATTGAAATTTCTCTCCGCTATCTCAAACATGCGGCCGGGATTCTGTACTTTCATCCAAAACAACCAGAAAGTTCTTCATGCGCAGGGATTCCAGCAGGCACATCTGTTTTTGGCTTTTTGAGTTCAAAATATCGGATATTTGACAACAACTGAGCTATCGAACATAACTTCGAACAACTGGTTTAATGGCATTGCCAATGGTACAAAAAATATCATTTTAGGGCTTGACTTTTAATAGTTAGTCTCTTTATCTAGTCAAATATCCTTATAATATCCTGATACCGATTAACCACACGATAAATCTCTACATACTCTTTTCCAATTTTGTAGATAATCACATAATCTTCCCATATCGCATATTTGTAATCTGTCCGAAAGCTGACCCGTTTGGAAAGATCCGCCCCCCATTCCCGGAAACATCTGAAGATTTTCAAATTTTCCGTAAATTTCCTTTATTGTCTTTGCAGCATATTCTTCATTATCCTCAGCAATGTAATCCCGAATATTTTTCAAATCCTTTGCAACAATCGGATTGATCCGCAGTTTTAACATCTTATTCCCCCATAAGTGCTTTCAGTTCTTCCAGATCCAGCCAGCCTTCTCCGTCTTTTACTGCTTCTTCAGCTTCCTGCAACTTCAGCAGAAGCTTTTTTTCTGCACGATCACGCTCATAATCTTCAATATCCATGACTACGAAACGTCCTCTGCCATTCTTGGTCAGATATACCGGTTCTCCTTTATGACAGTTTTTCAGGACTTCATTATAATTTCTCAAATCAGATA
>ERZ1673753.2244-NODE-2244-length-14925-cov-5.687492_pt1 | contig 14925 bp, 9 predicted proteins | sample MGYA00580201_ERZ1673753 | MGnify/ENA primary metagenome ERZ1673753 (study PRJEB41218, sample SAMN15661747) | gut metagenome | host: Homo sapiens | place: Canada: London | collected 2015-08-20/2019-03-30 | study: EMG produced TPA metagenomics assembly of... | reverse complement strand
CAAGCCACGATGGAGCACATTTCTAAGTTGCTTACAAATGTAGGGCTTTTTGTCTTGTTTCTGACTTCAATGACCTTTGTGGATCGGTGGATACCGCTGTATGTCATAGCCCTGACTGTAATGGATTTCAGTTTTCTTGTAGCGGCCCAGAGTTTTGAAGGAAAGCATCTGCCGGAGTTAAAGCGCTTGGACAACCAGCTAAAGACTGTTGAATTGCGAGCGCGGCAGGCGGGTCAGGCAAAGGATATCCGGATGTTTCATGCCGCCGCTTTTTTCGGAGAGATGTATAAGAGAGCGGGAGATGAGAAGTCCGTGCTCTTCGCGAAAATACAGCGGAAATATCGAACTGGGAGTATCGTACGCTCCGTTCTGGGCTTCCTTCGGGATGCCGGATGCTATGCTTACTTGATCTACTTATTGTATGCTTCGAAAATAGGGTTGGGCGATTTCGTTTTCATGATCGGCATTGTCATAAATTTTTCGGACAATCTGGCGGGCGTCTTTATGAATCTGGCCGCCTTTACAAAGGATATGATATCTTTGCGGGAATTAAAGCGCCTATTAAAAAGCCCTGAAAGTGGAGAGGATGGGGAGGTGCCTGTGCCGGATACTTTTGAAAGTATCCGGTTTGAAGGCGTCAGTTACCGCTATGGGAATGATCAGGAGTATGTGCTAAAAGACATTTCGTTTTGTATCAACGCGGGGGAACAAATTGGGCTAGTGGGATTAAACGGCGCTGGAAAGACGACACTTACCCTGCTACTGTGCGGGCTGTTAAAGCCGACTGGTGGAAAGATTTTTTATAACGGCATCGACATTGAGCAATTTAGCCGTAAGGAGTACATTTCTTTGTTTTCCAACGTTTTTCAGGATATCAATCTGCTGCACTTCACCATTGGTGAAAACATCACGGGATCTTCGGACGGGGAAACTTGGAAGAGGGCAGAAACGGTGCTAAAAACCGCAGGCTTCGAGCGCAATCTGGGTGAAAGAGGAACAGCTGCTTCGATCGGAAAGACCTTTGATGAGCGGGGGATCGATTTTTCGGGCGGAGAAAAGCAGAAGCTAGCAATCGCAAGGGCTTTGTATAAGAACACGGCTATTTTCATTTTGGATGAGCCCACTTCCGCGATGGATCCGCTGGCGGAGGAACGATTTGTGAGGAATTATAAAGAAATTTTTTCGAATCGGACGAGTATTTTCATCTCACATCGCCTCTTGAATACTAAAATATGCGATCGGATCTTGTTAATCGACCATGGGAGATTGGTGGAGTGCGGAACCCATGAAGCTCTGATGAAAGCGAAGGGGCTATATTATGAATTGTTTTGCGCCCAGCAGAAAAGCTATGGCCTGATTTGAAAGCTGTAAAAATGATATCGGAGTGGGGATTATGAGGAAGATTAAAAAGAACGAAGGCGATATGCGAAAAAAGATTATGTCCATGATCTGGAAAAGTGACCCTTGGTTGATCGTCAGTGGGGTTCTCCGTTCTCTCGTGCAGATTATTCTGCCTTATATCACGATCGTCTTCAGCGCAGAGGTGATCAATGCGCTCACGGGAAATTATTACAAAAGAGCGCTGAAAATTGTGGGCTGGATGAGCGCCAGTGTTCTGGTGGTAAAATGCGTAGAGGCCTTTTTGGAGAGCGATGAAAATAGGCGAAAAATTTCTCTGGATTTGTACATGAAGGAAAAGCTGAATCAGATATGTTATGGCGTAAAGCTCGAAAAATTGGAGTCCCACGAATTCCAACAAAATTACCAGCAGGCGATGGACGGCTTGGATTATAGCGGCGGCTTTTATGCATTTTTAGTTTGCTGCAGGGATCTCGCTGTGAATAGTTTGCGCGCCATGATCGCCGTGGGCTTTTTCCTTGAACTGATTTTAAGGGCGGAAAGTCTGAGCGGCAGAGTCTTCGTTGTCCTGTTGGCGATTGGCATTGGGCTGGGCGCCTGCATCAGGACGGTGAACAATAAGCAGTCCTTTCAGGCGGCCTCACAGTTTTATCAGAAGCTGGTTCCATATAATAATCAGCTGCAATACTTTTTTTACCAGCTCTGTGCGGATAAGGCGATCGGAAAGGATGTCCGCACCTATCAACTAGAGCGGTTGATCTGCGAACATGAAAGTAGTTGCCACGACGAGATCCTGAAGTTCCTCAAAAAAATTGAGTTCACAAGCAGAAAGTATAATGTGGCTAATGCGGTGGTGGATGGCTTTTTATGGGGTATGACGTATCTGCTGGTCAGTTTGTGCTGCATTGTGGAGAAGATGGCGGTGGGCGATCTCTTAAAATATATCGGCATCGTGAATCAGATTTCCCAAGCGCTATCTTTGTTGCTCAATTCTGGCGCAGATGTTCGATTTAAGACAGGCTTTCTTGGAAATTACGTTCAGTTTGTGGAAACCTACAGCGTGGAAGAGAGCAACTCCCAGCCGGGGGAAGCGACGGTTGAAATTCGATGTGAGAACGTATCTTATCAATATGAAAATGCAGAAAAGCCCGCGTTATCAGAGGTAACGCTGTGCATATCGTCCGGCACCCATGTGGCGATCGTAGGTGAGAATGGAAGCGGCAAATCCACGCTATTAAAGATTCTCCTTGGCTTATACGCGCCGCTGGAGGGGGTGGTGAAAGTAAATGAAAAGCCGCTGGAAACGGTGTCAAATGAGTTCGCCGCCGTATTTCAGGACTTCACGATATTTCCGTTTACCGTCTTGCAGAACATTACGGTTTCGGCGGAATCATCAAAAGAGGAGGAAAATAGGGCTTGGGAGGTCTTGGAAAGGCTGGAACTGAGGGAATGTATCGGAGGGCTCCCCGACGGCATCCATACGGCGCTGCGCTGGAACGGTTCTTCAGAGAGGGCAAAGCTCTCAGGCGGGGAGGAACAAAAGCTCGCCCTGGCACGGGCGCTGTTTGCACAGCGAGGGGCTTATATCCTGGATGAACCTAGCGCCGCGTTGGACTCTAAGTCGGAAATCGCATTATACGATTTTTTCAGGAAGCTGACGGGACAAAAGACCGTAATCTTCGTGTCCCACAGGCTATTTAGCTGTCTTAAGTGCGACAAAATATTCGTGATGGATCATGGAAAACTGGTGCAGGAAGGAACCCATGAGCAGTTGGTGGAGGTGGAAGGAAAGTACCGGGAGATGTGGCAGAGTCAGATACAGGATTTTGTGGAGGAAGGCGGTTAATTAAATGAGATTATCAAATGAAATAGAATTTTTAAAAATGAAAGGGTATAGCGCGACGCCTAAAATTGTTCAAATGGAAGTGACAAGAGAATGTCCATTGTTCTGTCCCCAGTGCTATAAAGATTTATCAGGAAAGAAGCATATGGATATTGAAATTTTGTAAGTAGGTAATCATCCGTACCTTGATTTTCAAAACAAGCCGCCCATCAGGGCGGCACATTTTATTTCTTCTTTTTGGTTCGAAATCCTTCCGGTAATTCATTTGACCATGGCAAAAGCCGATTTAGATCATCCGGCTTTGGAAAAGGTCCCATTTTACGAAGCTCGTCTAATACATAGGAAAGATATACATACGGCTTCAGACCATTCAGCAGGGCTGTTTCTGCGATACTGTAAACAATGTAAGTACGTAATCATAATTATTGACGCCTTCAGTATACCAGGTATAGCGAAATAAATCTATATGCATACGCGAAAGTGCGGAAGAACCAATGTTTTCTGGAAATTACAAAATCCTCAAGCGCTTATAACCAATATGCTTTTACTCTCCAGACAGGATTGAGGGCAGGAGAGTTGATAGGGTTAAGGTGGTCTGATATTGATTTGGATAATAAGATTATTCATGTAAAAAGAACCATGCGTTATGATTCACGCTCAAAAACATGGTTAACGGGAGGTCTTAAAACAGCAAACAGTATCCTTGAAGTTCCTCTTAACCCAAGAAGCAGTCTCTATATTAATGAAGCAGAAAGAACAAAATAAAACACTGAAGGTTATTTCTATTGAATATTCGGATTTGGTTTTTTTACATTCCAATGGGGCGCCAAGGTCTAACCAGAGTTATGATATCAACATAAGAAAGCTGTGTAAAAAGGCGGGTATGAGAGAAATATCAATGCATATATTAAGACATATATTTGCCACCAGATGCATAGAATCCGGTATGCGTCCTAAAACACTTCAGATGATACTTGGACATGCAAATATCAGTATGACCATGGATCGTTATGTTCATGTAACCGATGATGAAAAGACAAAGGAATTAGAGAATATCGAAGCCGGACTAAAAGTAATTTAAATGGTACGCGAAATGGTACGCGGAACGTCACGAATGAAAAATATTCTTTTGCAGAATGCCGTATTTATGCAGGTCGCAAGGGGAAAATTACCTGAAAGTTCTCCGAGGATATAAATTCCTGTTGTATTTTCGGGATGAATTGGATATAATGAAAACAACCTGAAATGTACGAGAACTCCTGTTGTTTTGAACCTACATTTACTTTAAACGGGATTCCTATATTGCCGGGTAGATGTCAGGCCCTCATTGCGCAGGGGAAGGCAGAAGCGCCGGTTGCGGTTACCCACCTGGCCTTGGCTAGGAGTCAGAAGATGGGAGGCGGCATTTTGGGGGATACAAAAGATAAAGAGACGATCCGGAAGGGTTGTCTCTTTATCTTTTGTAAGAAAACTTCATGGGAGCGATAAAATCAAATGGAAAGACGGGAGTCGTTTCGGGAACGCAGGAAGAGACAGCAGGCGCGCAGGCGTCTTTTGGGGAAACTGGCAGCGGTTCTGATCGGTGCCGTTTTTTTGTTTGGGCTGTGCAAGAAGACGGCAGATCAGTTTTTGCTGACGGATGAAAAAAAACAGGACAGCTATATCGGGATCGAGGACGCAGGCCATATGGTCTGGCTCCTTGCAGACTGCAGGCAGGGGCAGATGACACAGGCGCCCGCAGAGACAACCGATGTCGCGCGGGATAATACCCAGGCGGCTGCAGTATCCGCGCATACTGCAGGCAGTAGGTCAACCCCCGACCAGGTGCTGGATTTGATGGAAAAATTTCAGGCGGAATCTGACGACGGCTATTTGACGTGGACCCAGGCAAAACAATTTTTTTCGTGCCTGCCGGGGAGTCGGGAGTTGTTTTTGGGCGGTGCGTATACGGGGACAGAGCGGGTGGAGAAAGCGGACTGGTACGACTGGTTCGAACGGGCGAGAAGAAAGTATGATGCCGCCGGAAAGATTCAGGAGGAGACGGTTGTAGTGCTGGGCGTTTTGGAGGGGGATGAAAATGGACCGGGAGATGCACAAGAAAGCGCGCAAGCTGCTCTGATGCGCGAAATGGGGACCGCTTCCGGTGGCAAAAAGGATGCGCAGAGCCGGAAAACAGAGCTGCGCATCCTGACGCAGAACGGTGTCCGGATGGCTGCGTCGGCAACGTTTTTGACAGAATCCATGCAGTTTTGTCCAGTGCGGGCGATCGTAAGGGAGGATTGCCTGTATGCAGTTCGAAATAGATTAACGAAACCTGTCATATTAAAAAATGTCTGGATGATCGAGACGACCGGACAGAGCATACACGGGTTCTGGAAAGACTGTGAATTTTCCGGTGCGGCGACAGTTGAAGTAAGGACAGATTCTGCGGAGGGACAAGGGACGGAAGAAAACAGCAAATCGGATTGGAAAAGTGACCAAAAAAGTACGATAGTGGTTTCAGACACAGCACAACTTTCCGAAGCAGTCTGCGATCTGACGTTTGAAACGGGAAAGCCTGTCGTTGTGTGCCAAAAGCCAGACAAGATTTCCGGACGGCTGCTTGGCGTGTCGCGAAACGGTGCAGAAATCGAAGGTCACGGGACGATTCCTTTTTCGGAGGATCTGCAGTGTTATCGGTTGTATGGGCGGCTTTCACAGATGGACATCGGAGAATTAAAAATCGGCTATGGGTTTACGGATTTTGTAGTGGAGGACGGAACGATTGAGGCAGCGCTGGCGGTGCGGGAAGAAAAGATGGAAACCATTCGCGTGCTGATTAAGACGTCTGGCTATGCAAACAGCGTACATCAGGCCGTGGAGCTTTTCGCGGACTGTGATTGTAGGATTTGGAACGTCGAGAGCGAGCTTACCACGCTCGAAAAAGGTCAGCGTCTTGTCATTACGCGGGATTCTCCGTTGTTTGATCAGACCGGACGGATTACAATCGAACCGAAAATCCTGACCGGGCATCTGATGTTATCCGGCGTAGAGCGGGCACAGGGGCAGGCAAACTACCGCGGCAGGCTCGAGCTGGTGCGCCGGGAGGATGGAATTGTTGTAATTAACGAGCTGCCGCTGGAAGAATACCTTTATGGGGTCGTGCCGGGCGAAATGCCGGCGTCTTATCCACTGGAAGCGTTAAAGAGCCAGGCGATCTGTGCCAGAACCTATGCATATGAAAGGCTGCAGCGCGCCGGATTACCGGAGTATGGGGCGCATGTGGATGACAGCACGGCGTTTCAGGTGTATCAGAATCTTGCAGAGCAGGGGCAGACGACACAGGCGGTCAAGGAGACGTCCGGACAGGTATTATTTTACGGGGAGGAGCCGGCGCAGACCTATTATTATTCCACGTCCTGCGGCTATGGCACGGATTTGTCGGTCTGGAGAGAAACCCGGGCAGAAGCATATCCGTATCTGTGTGCGCAGGCGATCGACGAAAGAAACATGGAGCTGACGAGACAGCTTGGCGGGCAGGAAAGCGTTGCTGCGATGGCACCGATTTTGCAGCAGGCGCAGCTGCTGGAGCAGTCGGATGTAATGGAAGCGTTTTTGGGGCAGAGGGACGGCGATTTTTATGAGAAAGAAGAGCCGTGGTACCGTTGGAGCTATAGGGTAGAAACCGTTGATGAAAAGGCATTCTGGGAAAGGGTGTGGATACGGGCACAAGCGGATGGACAGTGTGTGTTCGTGCCTGGGAAAGCTGGAGAATGGAATGCAGTAAAGGAGCGCACGAAACTGTCTGAAAATACAGGGAAAATCCGGGAAATCCGTGTTACAAAACGCAGCAGCGGCGGCGCGGCGCAGGAGCTTTTGATCGAAAGCGAAAACGGACAGGTACGGATACAGTCGGAATACAGCATCCGGTATGTGCTGTGCGACGGAAAAACACAGGCGGTCAGACAGGATGGGAGCGCGGCAGCGGTAACATCGCTTTTACCGAGCAGCTTTTTTCAAGTCAGCACTTTTAAAACTGACGGCTTTATGATAGGATATACTTTAATTGGCGGTGGTTACGGGCACGGAATCGGCATGTCCCAGAATGGGGCGAAGCATATGGCGGAGGCGTCTGTCAGCGCAGAAGAAATTTTGACGTTCTTTTATAAAGGATGTCAGTTAAAAATGATTTCCTGAAAAGTCCATGCAGCGACGCACCGCAAAATGAAAAACCGGAAAGGAAAAGATCTGTTTATGAAAAAGAAAATCCGGCTGATTACAGGGTTTGGCAGGCATATGTCAAAATCAAATGTCAATGCATTTGCATCAAGCTCTGCATACTTTATGTTTTTGTCGATCATTCCGATTATTATTTTATTGTGTTCCCTGCTGCCCTTGACGACGCTGCAGAAATCCGACCTGTTAAAGGCGGTGTCAGAGGTCATGCCATCGCCGATTGTGCCGATGATGAGCAGCCTGATCGAGTCGCTCTATAACAGCACCGTTGGCGTTACGAGCGTCGCAGCGATTGTAACTGTATGGTCGGCAAGCAAAGGCATGCTGTCCATCATGCGCGGCTTAAATGCGATGAACGGCGTTGTGGAGGATCGTAACTATTTTGTGCAGCGGATTTTGGCATCTTTTTATACGATTCTGTTGTTGATCGTCCTTTTGCTCTCTCTCGTTTTCATGGTCTTTGGAACAACGCTGGTACGTCTTTTAAACGACAGGATCCCGATACTGGATCATCTGATGTCCATAGCGATGCATTTTAAACCGCTGTTTTCCTGGGGCATTCTGACGCTGGTGTTTATGGTGATCTATGCCTATGTGCCAAATGTGAAGCTGAAACTGACGAAGCAGTTTCCCGGTGCATTGTTTACGGCGATAAGCTGGAACCTGTTTTCCTGGGGCTTTTCGGCATACATAGAGCGGTTCAATGATTTCGGCGTATACGGAAGCCTTTCTACAATCATCGTCGTGATGATGTGGTTGTATTTTTGTATGTATCTGCTGTTAGTCGGGGCACACATCAACCGGTTTGCTGTTCCGTTTCGAAGAGAGATTCTCGAGAAATAGTATTGACTTTTCGGGATGGATTTTTTACAATAAGGCGTAAAGGCGATGAAGGTGTCAGTAGTATTTCCTGTACCGGCAGAGAGGAGAAGCCAGTGGCTGAGAGCTTTTCCAACAGGATCGGATACGAATTTCCCACCGGAGCTGTTCGGCTGAAGAGAGCCTGCTGTCAGTGCTTTTGGGTAGGTCGGAACGCACAGGACACGTTACGTCTGCAATGAGTGCCTGCCGATGGCGGGAACAAGGGTGGTACCGCGGAATTTTTTCGTCCCTGGTTTAATAAACCAGGGGCTTTCTTTTTATTCAGCTAATAGAAAGGATTCTATTGGGCATGACAGTAAAAATTGCAGGGCAGTTTTGCTGTTTACAATAATCAAAGGAAGGTCCCGGGAAAGTAGAAGGCCGCACAGAAGAAAAACGGCTATCTGACAGAAAGGAGTTTGCTGTGAAAGAGAAACTGGCAAAAATCAGAGAAGAGATTTTGAAACAGATCGACGCCTCCGAGAACCTGGATAAGCTCAACGAGGTAAGAGTCAGCGCACTGGGTAAAAAGGGCGCCCTGACCGAGCTGTTAAAGAGCATGAAGGAGGTTGCGCCACAAGACCGTCCGAAGGTTGGACAGATGGTCAATGAAGTGCGCGCTGAAATTGAAACAGCGCTGGAAACGGAAAAAGCAAAGCTGGAAGACCGTGCAATGGAAGCTCGTTTAAAGAATGAGGTTATTGACGTTACCCTGCCTGCAAAGAAAAATTCCGTTGGACATCGTCATCCCAATACGATCGCTCTGGAAGAGGTAGAGAGAATTTTCGTTGGCATGGGCTACGAAGTGGTTCGCGGTCCCGAAGTCGAGAAGGACTACTACAACTTCGAAGCGCTGAATATCCCGAAGGACCATCCGGCAAGAGACGAGCAGGATACCTTCTATATCAATGAGGAAATCGTCCTGCGTACCTCTCCGGTTCAGGTTCGTACCATGGAACAGGGCAAGCTGCCGATCCGTATGATCGCGCCCGGCAGAGTATTCCGTTCCGACGAAGTGGATGCAACCCATTCTCCGTCCTTCCATCAGATCGAAGGTCTGGTTATCGATAAGAATATTACATTTGCCGATTTAAAGGGCACGCTTGCAGAGTTTGCAAAAGAGCTGTTCGGCGAAGATACCAAAGTAAAATTCCGTCCCCATCATTTCCCGTTTACAGAGCCCAGTGCAGAAGTAGATGTCAGCTGCTTTAAGTGCGGCGGTAAGGGCTGCCGGTTCTGTAAGGGCTCCGGCTGGATTGAAATCCTGGGTTGCGGTATGGTACATCCCAAGGTACTCAAGATGTGCAATATCGATCCGGAAGAATACTCCGGCTTTGCATTCGGCGTAGGTCTGGAGCGTATCGCCCTTCTGAAATACGAAATCGACGATATGCGTCTGCTTTATGAAAATGACATCAGATTCTTAAAGCAGTTTTAACGGGAAGGAGAAAGAGGAAGATGAATACAGCATTATCATGGATTAAAGCATATGTGCCCGACCTTTCCTGCACCGATCAGGAGTATTTTGACGCCATGACGCTGACCGGCACCAAGGTAGAAGGCTATGAGCGCATGGATAAAAACCTGGAAAAGATCGTAATCGGACAGATTGAGAAGATCGAAAAGCATCCCGATGCAGACAAACTGATTATCTGCCAGGTTAACGTAGGCGACCGTACGATTCAGATCGTAACCGGCGCACCTAATGTAAAGGAAGGCGACAAGGTTCCGGTCGTTTTAGACGGCGGTAAGGTTGCAGGCGGTCATGACGGCAGTCCGTTGCCGGAGGATGGCATTAAGATTAAGGCCGGCAAGTTAAGAGGCATTGAGTCCGACGGTATGATGTGCTCCATCGAGGAGCTGGGCAGCAGCCGCGACATGTATCCGGAAGCACCGGAGAACGGCATTTACATTTTCGACGACAATGTAGAAGTCGGTACAGACGCAGTAGAGGCGCTCGGTCTGCACGACACCGTATTTGAATATGAAATCACCAGCAACCGTGTAGACTGCTACAGCATTTTAGGCATCGCAAGAGAGGCGGCTGCAACCTTCAGAAAGCCGTTCATTCCCCCGGTTGTGGAAGTACACGCAAACGGCGAGAATGTACACGATTATGTGGACGTAGAAGTACAGGATACCGATCTGTGCACCCGTTACTGCGCAAGGGTCTGCAAAAATATCAAAATCGCTCCGAGCCCGAAGTGGATGCAGAGACGTCTGGCTGCAGCAGGTATCCGGCCAATCAATAACCTGGTAGACATCACGAACTACGTTATGGCAGAGTACGGACAGCCGATGCATGCATATGATCTGGACACGATCGCAGGACATAAGATCATCGTCCGCCGTGCAAAGGACGGAGATGAGTTCGAGACGCTGGATGGTCAGATTCGCAAGCTGGACAATCAGGTCCTGATGATCTGCGACGCGGAAAAAGAAGTCGGCATCGCTGGTATCATGGGCGGCGAAAACAGCAAGATCACAGACGATGTGCACACCGTTTTATTCGAGGCTGCAACATTCAACGGTCCCAACATCCGGAAATCCGCAAAGAGAATCGGTATGCGTACCGAGGCTTCCGGTATTTTCGAAAAAGGTCTGGATCCGGTCAATGCAGAAGCAGCAATCGACAGAGCGTGCCAGCTGATCGAAGAGCTGGGCTACGGCGAGGTAGTAGGCGGCATGGTAGATGTATGCGAGCCGATCAAGCCCCTGCGCAGAATCCCGTTTGAGCCCGAAAAGATCAACCGTTTCCTCGGAACAGATATCACAAAAGAGCAGATGCTGGAGTACTTCGGACGCATCGAGCTTGCATATGACGAAGCTGCCAACGAAATTGTTGTTCCCTCGTTCCGTCAGGATCTGGAAGGCTTTGCTGATATCGCAGAAGAAGTAGCACGTTTCTACGGCTATGACAAGATCCCGACCACCCTGCCCTCCGGCGAAGCGACAACCGGTAAGCTTTCCTTCGAAGAAAGAATTGAACAGAAGGCAAGGGATATCGCAGAATACTGCGGCTTCTCCCAGGGTATGTCTTATTCGTTCGAAAGCCCGAAAGTGTTCGATAAGCTGCTGATCCCGGCAGACAGTAAGCTGCGCAAGACTGTAACGATCTTAAACCCTCTGGGCGAGGATTATTCCATCATGCGTACCACTTCGTTAAACGGCATGCTGACAAGCCTTGCAACCAACTATAACCGCAGAAACAAGGACGTCCGTTTATATGAGATGGGCAACATTTATCTGCCCAAGGCGCTGCCTCTGACAGAGCTTCCGGACGAGCGCATGCAGTTTACACTCGGTTTTTACGGAGAAGGCGACTTCTTCACGATGAAGGGTGTTATCGAAGAGTTTCTGGAGCACATCGGTATGAAGAAGAAAGCGGAGTACGATCCGAACGCACAGAAGCCGTGGCTGCATCCCGGCCGTCAGGCAAACGTTGTTTATGATGGAACCGTAATCGGCTATCTCGGTGAAGTACATCCGAAGGTAATGGCAAACTACGGCATCGGTCAGAGAACCTATGTGGCAGTTTTGGATATGCCTGCAGTGGACGGCTTTGCATCCTTCGACCGCAAGTACGAGGGCATCGCAAAATATCCTGCAGTGACCAGAGATATCAGTATGGTTGTACCGAGAACCGTTCTGGTAGGTCAGATTGAAAAGATTCTGGCACAGCGCGGCGGCAAGATTCTGGAAAGCTACTCGTTATTTGATATTTACGAGGGCACACAGATCAAGGAAGGCTATAAGTCCATCGCTTATACCCTGACCTTCCGTGCAAAGGATAAGACGCTGGAGGATGTAGAAATCACAGCGGCAATGAAGAAGATCTTAAATGGTCTGGAACAGCTTGGCATTGAATTAAGACAGTAATAAAAAGACGTAAGCAGAGCCCTGATGCCGTTTTGCAGCAAAAAGGGCTCTGCGTATGGAACATCGGACAGGGAGGAATATATGGAGAAAAAAACGACCGCGCTCGGAACGGTGAATAATGAAGTGGATTTCTGCAAGGTATACGATATGGGGACAAAGGAGCAGATCGAGAGAATTCTTCTGGCAAACCGGATTTCCTATTCCTGCCGTTTCGAAAAGCAGGGATTTTTTTCAAAACTGTTTGGAGTCGGGGAAAAGGCTCTTTGCACCTTCCGGATTCACGATGAGGAAGTGCCGCGTGCCAAGAGGCTGGTAGCCTCGGTGCTCGGTAACAAGAACAAACGTAAGGAGATAAAGAAATAATGGAACGCAAAAATGCTTGGAAAGGCTATGACGAAGCCAAAAGCGCAAAGGTAGATGCGCTGGCAAAAGACTATATGGATTTTCTTGACAACGGTAAAACAGAGCGGGAATGCGTCGATACGATTGTAAACCAGATTGAAGCGGCAGGATACCGCGAGCTGCCCGAATTGATGAAAGAGGGCAAGAAGCTTTCTGCAGGCGACAAGGTATATGCGGTATGGATGAACAAGACGGTTGTGATGTTCCAGATCGGAACAAAGCCGATGACCGAAGGCTTAAACATTCTGGGTGCACATATCGATTCCCCCAGACTGGATATCAAGCAGAACCCTCTGTATGAGGATTCCGATTTTGCCCTCCTGGATACTCATTATTACGGCGGTATCAAGAAATATCAATGGGTAACCCTGCCTCTGGCGCTGCACGGCGTCGTTGCAAAGAAGGACGGCGCCATCGTAGAGATCAATATCGGTGAAAACGAAGACGATCCGGTATTCTTCATTTCTGATCTGCTGATCCACCTGTCTGCAGAGCAGATGGAAAAGAAGGCTTCCAAGGTCATCGAGGGCGAAGCGCTTGACTTAATCTTCGGCAGCAGACCGCTGGCAGGAGAAGAAAAAGAGGCGGTAAAGGCTGGCGTGATGAAGCTTCTGGCGGAGCAGTATGGCATTGAGGAAGAGGATTTCCTGTCCGCAGAGCTGGAAGTTGTACCGGCCGGCAAGGCAAGAGAAGCAGGCCTGGACAGAAGCATGGTGCTTGGTTATGGTCAGGACGACAGAGTATGCGCATTTACTTCTCTGGCAGCGATGCTGGAAATTGGTCAGACGGAGCGCACCGCATGCTGCATCCTGGTAGATAAAGAAGAGATCGGCAGCGTCGGCGCAACCGGCATGCAGTCCCGTTTCTTCGAAAATACCGTGGCAGAGGTGTTAAATCTTGTCGGCGAATACAGTGAATTAAATGTCAGAAGATGTCTGGCAGCCTCTGATATGCTTTCTTCTGATGTAAGCGCAGCATTTGATCCCTCTTATGCGTCTGCTTTTGAAAAGAAAAACGCAGCGTTCTTCGGACGCGGCATGGTGTTCAATAAATTTACTGGTGCCCGCGGAAAATCCGGCTCCAATGATGCAAACGCAGAATATGTTGCACATATCCGTGCGATCATGGAGGAGTCCGGCGTTGCATTCCAGACCGCTGAGCTTGGCAAGATCGATGTCGGCGGCGGCGGAACAATTGCTTACATTCTTGCTTTGTACGGCATGAACGTAATCGACTGCGGTGTTGCAGTTCTTTCCATGCATGCACCGTGGGAAGCTACCAGCAAGGCAGATATTTATGAGACAAAATGCGGCTATGTTGCATTTTTGGAGAAAGCGTGCCTGTAATGGAAATGGAAGGCTTAAAAACTTCTGATTATTATTTTGACCTCCCGAAGGAGCTGATCGCGCAGGATCCGCTGGAGGATCGGAGCGCATCCCGCCTGCTTGTTATGGACAGACAGACGGGGGCGACCTCACATCATATTTTTAAAGAGATCTGTTCGTTCTTAAAACCGGGCGACTGTCTGGTTTTAAACAACACGAAGGTTATTCCGGCGCGTCTGCTTGGTGCAAAGGAGGATACGGGAGCCGCTGTAGAGATCCTGCTGTTAAAGAGGATGGAAAACGATGTCTGGGAAACCCTCGTAAAGCCCGGCAAAAAGCTGCGTCCCGGTGCAAAGGTCGTCTTTGGCGACGGACGTCTGCGTGCAGAGATTCTGGATGTGGAGGAAGATGGAAACCGTTTGGTGAAGTTTTTTTATGATGGAATCTGGGAAGAGGTGCTGGATTCCCTCGGTGAAATGCCGCTGCCTCCCTATATTACCCATAAGCTTCAGGACAAAAACCGATATCAGACGGTATATGCAAAATTTGAAGGCTCTGCAGCTGCGCCGACGGCAGGACTGCATTTTACAAAGGAGCTGCTTGCCCAGGTAGAAGCGATGGGTGTGGATATTGCCTATGTCACGCTGCATGTGGGACTTGGCACATTCCGTCCGGTCAAGGTCGACAACGTGCTGGAACACCATATGCACACAGAATTTTATCAGGTGACCCAGGAAGCGGCGGATAAAATCAACCGTGCCAAAGCAGCCGGAAACCGTGTGATTTGTGTCGGTACGACGAGCTGTCGTACTGTAGAGAGCGCTGCGGAAGCGGACGGACATATGAAAGCCTGCAGCGGCAACACGGATATCTTTATCTATCCGGGCTACAAGTTCAAGGTGATGGACGGGCTGATTACAAACTTCCATCTGCCGGAATCGACACTGGTGATGCTCGTATCCGCATTTGCAGGAAGAGACCATGTGTTGAAGGCGTATGAAGAGGCGGTAAAGGAGAAATACAGATTTTTCTCTTTTGGGG
>ERZ1673753.2233-NODE-2233-length-14970-cov-8.581562_pt1 | contig 14970 bp, 9 predicted proteins | sample MGYA00580201_ERZ1673753 | MGnify/ENA primary metagenome ERZ1673753 (study PRJEB41218, sample SAMN15661747) | gut metagenome | host: Homo sapiens | place: Canada: London | collected 2015-08-20/2019-03-30 | study: EMG produced TPA metagenomics assembly of... | reverse complement strand
CATTTTTCAAAAATTTCCCGCGCATATGTGCCATAAATGGAAAGATCTCCGGTCAGAACGGCAAAATCCTGGTACCGCATTTTCTCCTCACGCACCATGCGCCGGATCAGGCGCACCGTCTCCTCGAGCTCCGCACGTGGGGATGGCGCTACGCTAATGTAAATGCCCTGCTGTTTCAAATCCTGTCCGGACTCCAAATGCTCCGTTTTCGTTTCCTGTGTATTTTCCAGCGTGCTTGGACCAATTTCTTTTTTGTTCTTTCCATTTGTTCCTGCCTCTGCTTTTGACGCTGTTCTTCTTCCTGCTTCTTTTCCGGCAATCCTTCTTTTTCCATATCGAAACAGGTTCTGTTCTAACTGATCCATCCTGCTTCCCGGCAGAAAACGGCCATGCACTGACCGCTTCACCCAGATTTCCGGTTCCACAGGGCACCCTGCTTCGTCTGCCGCTTTCATGAGCTGTTGAACCAGCTGGCGGCTCATCGCAAAAAGCTGATGCGGGATTGCCTTTTTGTACGGATCCTCCCGCTCATCCATAATAATCGTCACATAAACCTTCGCACAGAGCCGAAATAATTTTCCAAGCACACCGATCTGCACCGGTGTAAATCCGGTAAAGCCATCCACGAGCACCTCACTGTTTTTGATGAGCGCCGATTCTTCCAGTTTTCCCGCCAGAACCTCCAGCACATCCTCCGCCGTCACATAGCGGTTTTCCAGATACTCCTCAAATGCGCGGTAGATTACCCCGGTGTCTTTCAGCTTTGCTGCCAGCAGCTTTTTCTCTCCCGTCTCTTCCGCCCACATATCGAGCTCGGACGGCGCAATCTGATACTGCTTCAGCTCGGAAATCAGCGATTTCATCTGCGAGACTGCACCGGTTCTCTTTAACGTGTTGCCAAGAATCGTCAGCTCCTTTTTCTTTTCCTGTGCAACGCGTTTTACCACAAGACTCTTTCCCGTCTCTTCAAGCACCGGATACAGGCTGCCTCCGGTTTCTTCAAAAATACGGTACGCCAGACGCTGGAAGCTTAAGATATCAATATTCAAAATACCGCCCGCCGGATGCAGTGACACGAGCTCTTTCTGCGTCTGCATCGTAAACTGCTCCGGCACGACGATCAGATAATTTTTCTCCGGGTGGCGCGCCGCTTCCGCCAGAATTTTTTCATACACATACCTCGATTTCCCAGCCCCCGAATTTCCCATAATAAACTGCAGACTCATGCTTTTTTCCTCCTGTTCTGCCCCGTTTCCGTTCCCAAAATAAACATAGCTCCAGTATAACAGACTCTTTTTTTCGATGCAATCAAACGCCGGGCAAATTGTAACTCTTCCTTCCCCAAACATTACCGCACCAGAGTGTGTGTCAAGCGGATATTCGCAATCCGCTTCGCTACTTGCTCATAACCGAATAGCTGCGAATTCCACTTTGTGGGAGATTTGTCCGGGTGAAGTCTGCTATAGGAAAAGCCGCTCTCAATAACGAAATATTCCGTATTGAAAGCGGCCGTTTCTTTTTAATTTTTTTTATTGTAAGATACCTTTCCGTCGTTCCATCAGTGTTTCCATGCGGCACAAAAAAATCGTTGCTGCAAGTAAATCCGCAGCTCCGCCCGGACTCATATTTTTCCGGATACAAATCTGATTCAGTTCTCGCACTTTTTGCAAACCATCCTCGCTAAAAGCACCACCTGCCTTAAGAATTGCCTTCGCTTCCGTTTGCAGCCATCGCATTTCTTTCTCACTGGTTCTGCTGATGACATTTGTGTCCGTAAGCTCTGCTATAATTTCAAGAAGAATCTGTATATTGATCTGATTTTTGTCCCTGTTATTTGCTATATACTGCTTCATATGAGGAACCGTAAGTTCACACAGAATCGGATATCCGGTCATTGCCAGTCCCCGGACTCCTTTCTCGCCCAGATGGCAGTAAATTTTTTCTCCATGCGTGATCCCCGAACTTTGTTTTAACTTTCTCAGATCTCGTTCCAGCTCTTTTTTTGTCATTTCCAGACTGATTCGACAAACACTCTCTGACTCGATTTTTCCGTAATTTCTCAGGGAAATTCCGGCCGCAGCTGCAAGAATGCCAATCGTAAAAATGATTCCTTTATGCGTATTGACTCCTCCGGTTGCAGCAAACATTTTTTCTTCCGCCTTTTTTCCTCTTTCTCTGAGAAGGGGAAACAGCGTCTCCGGATCTGCCTCCCAGGAATACCCGGCTGCAAACATTGCCGCCAGATCTTCGGCGATCGCCTCTGTACTCTTTTGAAATGTCTGACAGTTCATATCTGTATGCGCACCGGTATCCTCCCGGTCTACTAAGCCTGGTTTTGGTGTTGTATACACTTCCTCCATCAGTGCCTGACTGATCTCAGCAGCTACGCCTCTTTGCAGCTGTTCTTCCCATATGATACCATAGATCTTTTTTCTCAATTCTTCGATCGAATGTTTTCTGCTTCTGCCACACTGGCAGGCCGGGTTGTTGCATAACAGACATTTTCTTTCCGGAAATCCAAGATCCTTTCTGCTGATTTTCGTATTTTCTTTTTCCAATACATCAATATCATACAGTCTCCCGATCTTCGTCTCTTCCAAAGCAATCATAAGCTTTTTCACCTGGTAGCCGTCTGCTTTCACAACCAAATATCCTTCATATCCGGTTATGTTTTCTTGTACCAGCCGGGCTTCCGTCGAAATTTTTTCCATTTCCAGCTTATTCTGTATTTTTTCCATTCCTTCATAAAAGACCTTTTCGAAAAGTTCATTTACCTTTTCCGGACCCGGAATATTGAGCATAAAGCAGATTAAAGTACCCGGATATTTTTCAAAAAGCTCTTTCTGCGTTGCCACCCTTTTTTCTCGGCTCCACAATACCTGCTCTAAGGAAACCTTATTTTCCGTTTTCATTCTTTTTCCTTTCCAGATAGCGCCAGGTACTTTCCGGAAGCATTCCGCAGACGCTTTTTAATTGATTTTCCGCATATTTTTTTCTAACCTCAGATGCACTGATGATCTGGTCTCCATATGTTTTTCTGGGAATTTCATGAAAGCGGATCTGATAGCACGGTAGCTGCTCCCGTAAGCACTGGTTATAGGTATGTGTCACATCGCAGACCGGTTCACTGCCTACATAGCGATCCGTAATTTTAAGTTCCGGTGCAATACGCTCTCCAAATAACTGAATATCCAACTGACAATTCATCTCATACGCTTTCGCTTTTTCTTTGATAAAATATGTCGGAAACACAGCCGGCGAAATCATGTATTCTGAGGTCTGGTGAAGAATCACATTTGGAATTTCCTGTATTCCTTCTCTTACCAACTGATACCGTTCTCTCGTTGTCAGAAAGCTCTGTTCTTCTGAGAGGATAAAAATATGCAGCCATTTGTTTTTTTTTGCCGCCTCCCGGATCAGGTATTCATGTCCTCTGGTAAAGGGATTACAATTCATAACCACTGCCCCAATACCGTTTTCATGCCTGTTTTCCACTTTGCACTTCTGTTGTTCCTGTGTTTCTTTTTTTAATCGTTTCAGGAATTTTTCCAGTCCGTTTTTGTCATTTTCCAGAAGAAGAATTTTTTCTGTCTGTGTCACCGGATACATTCCCATACTGCAAAACAGTTCTTTGTTCTGAGGCTTGGTAAATCCAAAAAAATGAGAAATTCCCATTCCATAAAAATATTCAATCAGAGATGTCATAAGATGTGCCAGCAGATTCTGTCCTTGATACTCTTCTGATACCGCAACACATTTTATGATATTTTTCTGGCAGGAAGCAGTTGCTATGATTTCTTTCTCTTTTCGCAATACAATGGAATGCGTAATCTGCTCATCATAAGTAAGTCCCATGTATTCCAGAAATTTTTTGAGTTCCTCTTTCTTTTTCCCGGTAAAAGGATCCCCTGTTTCTTCCATATAGTCCCCCACTGCCTGCCCTCCTTCTCTTATTTATGTACTGACTCCGGGAGTACCTTCTTTTCCTCTTTAAATTGGAATGGTTTAATCTGACGAACTACATCCATGATGGTTCCGTCTCTGCTTTCAATAATTCCTACAATACGTTCGCCAAATTCTACTTTCTCCGGTTCTCCTGCAATCCGGTAAGCCAAATCCCGAAGTTCTTCTATCGTTTTCAGCGGAAGTCCACTGTTTTTTACCGCTTCCAGCAGATCTTTTCGCAGTGGATTAACTGCAACTCCATATTCCGTGATGACTACATCTACAGATTCTCCCGGTGTTGTCACTGTTGTTACTTCCGTACAGATTGCCGGAATTCTTCCTTGCAATAATGGAGTCAGTACAATGGTGCATTTTGCGCCTGCCGCCGTATCCGGATGACCTCCCTGCGCGCCTGTTATAACGCCATCGGAACCTACTACAACATTGCAATTGAAATTTACATCAACTTCCAATGCTGCCAGAATCACAAAATCCAGTTTGTTGACTACTGCGCCCTTGTTAAAAGGATCTGCATATTCACCGGCACTGATTCTGAAATGCCTGATATCTTTTACTGATTCTACCGCATCCAGATCAAAATCCTGCGTATCCAGAAGTACATCAACCTGATTGTTATCCAGAAGATCACACATCGGTTTCGTCAATCCTCCGACGCCGAAACGCATACGGATTCCACGTTCCTTCATGATTTTTGCCAACGAAATGGTGGAAGCGATAGATGCGCCTCCCACACCGGTCTGATAAGAAAATCCATCTTTAAAGTACGGGGTAGAAGTGACAAATCGTGTACAGTAATCCGCCATCATCAGTTTTCTCATATCTTTCGTCGGTTTCGCTGCACCTGTTGCAATTTTCTTGGGATCTCCGATTGCATCTACCACTACTACATAATCTACCTTTGTCATGGAAATATGTGTCGGAAAATTAGGAAACGGCACCAGACAGTCCGTAATTGCTACGACCCGGTCCGCATAATCAGCATCTACCATCGCATAGGACAATACTCCGCAATCTGCTTTTCCACCGATACCACGACAGTTTCCATAATCATCACACGTCGGTGCTCCGATAAATGCAATATCCAGGTGTACTTCCCCTGTTTCGATTGCCCGAACTCTGCCGCCGTGGGAGCGCATCACTGCAAGCCCTTTCAGTTTTCCCTCAGAAATCGCTTTTCCAATCTCACCGCGCACACCAGAAGACTGGATTCCTGTAATCGTTCCATCTTCCATGTACGGTACCAGTCCTGCATGCGCTTTCCCCAGAGAACTGGCACAAATGGTAATATTTTTAATACCCATTTTATGGATTTCTTCCATCACCATATTTACAACCAGATCACCATCCCGGAAATGATGATGAAATCCAATTGTCATGCCATCCCGGATTTCACATTTCACCAGTGCCTCATGAATTGTTTTCACCAATTTGCTGCCATCGGAATTCACCACGCAGCGGGTTTTCGGACCATCTTTCTGATATTCATAACCATCATAATAATGCACTCCGTGAAATACTTCTTTTCCTGTTGCCTTCAATATTTCCTCGGGAATTTCTCTCCCTACTGCATTTTTCATCTTACAGTTCCCCCTCGTACACACCGGAAGCCTTGGCCAGTTCGATTATTCGCTTTGCACCATCATAAAATGCAATATCAATCATCTTTCCGTCCACAGTAAATACACCGATTCCCTGTGCCTTTTTGCTATCAATCTCACGGACTACTTTTTCCGCAAAAATAATCTCTTTTTCTTTCGGTGTAAAAATTTCATGTACAATATGAATCTGTCTTGGATTGATAATTGATTTCCCGTCAAATCCCATCAGGTGAATCGTATTGACATCTTCTCGAAAACCATCTTCGTTCTCCAGATCTGTATAAACGGTATCAAAACATTGCACACCTGCTGCCCGCGCAGCAATGACAAGCTGCTGTCTTGCTCCCATCAGTTCTATTCCGGTTCCCGTAATGTGGGTATGCAGATCTTTCGTGTAATCTCCACCGGACAGTGCGATACCAAACAGCCTTTTCGAAGCCTCGCAAATTTCTAATGCCTTCACCACACCTCTTGCCGATTCTATCGCTGCCATAATTAAGGTACTGTTCTCCGGTCTGCCAAATTCATTCTCCGCCTTTAAAATTTGCTGCTCCACTATTTTTACATCCTGCGCTGTCTCTGTCTTAGGAATACGGATGCCATCACATCCACCGGCTACTGCGCAGCGGATATCTTCCTTCCAGAAAGGCGTGTCCAGACCATTAATACGTACAATCCGTTCTGCTCCATGATAATCAATCGTGCGCAGTGCATGAAACAGGGAAAATCTGGCTGCATCCTTCTGATTTTCTGCCACTGCATCTTCCAGGTCCAACATCAGAGAATCTGCCCCATAAATATACGGATCCTTAATCAGTCCCGGCTTCTGTGCATTTAAAAACATCATGGTACGGCGTAATCGCTTTTTTGCGTCTCTCATCTGATTGCACCTCCCCATGGCAGCTGCTCCGACTGTCCGGCGGAACGGTATACCGCAGCTTCCACCCTCGCACGGATGGTGCAGTCCAGAGCTCCTTTATCTACAATCTTAATTTTTACGTTCTGAACTCCCAGACTTTTCAGAGTATCCAGAACCACATGACGGATCTGATTTCCATACTGATGAATCACTGTGCTTTCCAGTACCAGATCTATGTTTCCATCTCCATCTTCTACCGTAACCATACAATCGCTGGATTCCAGTGTTCCGGCTACGGCTGCTTTTTCTATCTCCATTTTCCTCTTCTCCCTGTATTTCCCGTGGGGCTGTCGCACTAAAAAAATCTGGCGAGACAACCCCCTTTATACTCTGCAGATTTTACTCTTCTACTGATTTTCCCGCAAAGTTCATCCAGTCCAGAATCTTCTGAATATACTCATCAAAGAAAATATCATCATGCCTTCCCGGTCCCTCTTCAAACAGCAGCGGAACGCCCAGCTGATCCGCAAACTCCTTCAGATCGACCGAATCCTGGTGACGTCTGTCCTCTGTACCGCAGCAGGTATACAATCTCGGAATATCTCTTCCTTCTTCTTTCCGGTTTTTCAACAGTGTAAAAACATCATGAACCTCCGGTGTAATCGCAGGCGGATCACCATATAACGCTTCACAAAGGGTGGATACCGTGTTAACCTTTCCCTGATAACGATATTCGGCATGGTAAGATCCCGCAACGCCTCCGATTGCCGCAAATTTTTCCGGACAGGTAAGTCCCCATTTATAGGCACCGTAACCTCCCATCGACATTCCTGCAATAAAACGGTTTTCCCGCTTTGTTGCTGCCGGGAAATTTCTCTCCACAAAATCTGTCAGTTCTTCTGTCAGATAAGAAAAATAATCCAGTCCGTATTTCATGTCCGTATAGGCGCTGTTATATACGCTTGGCATAACCACCATGATCTGATGCTCATCTGCATAACGCTCAATTTTGGAGGTCCGCAGATACGTAAGGTGGTCACCTGTAAATCCATGCAGCAGATACAGGGTCTGATATTTTTTGTTTTTTCCGAAAGTCTCTCCCTTTTTTCCCTGCTCCACATCTTCCATCCGCTCCTTTTCCGGAAGCAGAATCGAAACATCTACCTGCATCCGCAGGATACAGGAATGAAAATTACAATGTACATATGCTGCCATCTGTTTCTCCTTTCTGTCAGCCTTTTACAGCGCCGACAACCACACCTTTGATAAAATATTTCTGAAGCATCGGATAAATAATAATGATTGGTAAAATTCCGACAAATGCCAGTGCCATTCGGATGGAGTTGCCCGGAAGCGAAACTGCCTGTCCTTCCGCTGCCAGCTCTGATGCTCCGCTTCGCAGATATTCAATGTTTTTCATGATACGCATCAGCAGATTCTGAATACCAAAATATTTTGGATCCTGTACGTAATATAAAGCATTGGTCCAGCTGTTCCAGTAGGAAAGACCTGTAAACAGTCCAATGGTGGCAACTACCGGCTTCGACAACGGAAATACAATTTTGGTGAAAATTCCAATTTCTGACGCTCCGTCCAGCTGCGCAGCTTCGTATAATGCTTCCGGCAGACTGTTGCTGTAATAGTTTCTTACCAGGAAAATATTAAATGCCGTCATCAGAAGATTCGGAAAAATCAGTGCAGCATACGTATCTTTAATGTGGAAAAATGTTGTCCACATGATATACTGTGGCACCAGTCCTCCATTAAACAGCATGGTAAAATATACAAAAAAGGATAACGCGTTTCTATATTTGAATGTTTTTCGTGCCATCGGATATGCGATCGAAGTTGTCAGTAACACGCTTAAGCCGGTTCCGACAACGGTTGTTCCAATCGTAACAATATACGCTCTTACGATGGTTGCTGCCTGTTTTACCATGTAGGTATATGCTTCCAGGCTGAGTTTCTTCGGCAAAATCTGATATCCGTTTGTAATCAGTTCATTTTCATCGGTAAAGGACGCAACCACAAGAAGAATCATCGGAAACAACGCCACCATACTGATTACCACTAAAATAACTGTTGCTATTGCAATAAATCGTTTTTCATCGCTGACTGTCTTTTTCATATCCTGCCTCCTAGAACAATGCATTTTCCGGATCTTTTTTCCGTACAATAAAGTTTGCAATCATGACCAGTGCAAAACCAACTAATGACTGATATACACCTGCTGCAGAAGACATTCCTACATTACCCTGTTCCATCAAACCACGGTATACATACGTATCAATCGTCTGCGTCGTAGAAAACAGGGTTCCTGCATTCATTGGTACCTGATAGAATAAACCAAAGTCAGAATAGAATACACGGCCAATCGCCATCAAGGTCATAATGATAATCGTTGGTCTCAGAAGCGGAAGTGTAATGGCCGTAATCTGTTTCATCTTAGAGGCACCGTCAATCTTTGCTGCTTCATAAATTTCCTTATCAATGCCTGCAATACCTGCCATATAAACGATCGCATTATATCCGGCATTCTTCCAGAGATATACAATCACCAGGATAAACGGCCATGCCGTTTTTGCAGTATACCAGTCTACGCCTTTTTTTCCCAGCGCATCTAAGATGGTATTGTTCACAAAACCGGTTGTACTTCCCAATAACGCGTATACCAGATACGCCGTTACAACCCAGGACAGTAAGTGCGGAAATAACAGCACAGACTGGAATAATTTTCCGCGTAGCAGTTCTCCCAGCTCATGCAGCAGGATTGCGAAAATTACAGAAACTACTGTTCCGATCACGATAAACGCCAGATTATATAACAACGTGTTTCTCGTAATAACCCATGCATCATCTGTCAGGAACAAAAATTTAAAGTTATCCAGTCCACACCACGGGCTTCCCCAGATTCCTTTTGCATAACTGAACTTTTTAAACGCAATAAAGGTTCCCACAATCGGGATATAGTTATTAATAATCAGATATGTAATACCTGGCAGTGCAATGAAAAGCAATGCTAATGTATTTTTACTGGCATATTTCTTCTTACTCTTCGGCATAATTTGAGCTCCCTTTTATAAATAAGGCTGCGGTAATATTCCGCAGCCCTTATTTTTTTACAAAATGTTATCTATCTATTACTCATCCATTTGTCCAGCTGTTCCTGTTTCACCTGAATCAGATCATCCATACCTGCTGCTTTTAAACGTTTTGTCATCTCGGCAATTGTCTCATCTACATCTGCTGCACCTACCCACAGAGATTTCTTATATTCTGCAACGATATTCTGACACGCTGTATACTCTGCTTCTTTGCCACTGTAGTCATACATGAAACCATAATAATCAGAAAGCTTTGCATCATAATTCTGCTGCTTATTTGCTTCTTTTTCTTCTCCATACAGACCGCCTGCAACCGGATAGGTCAACCACTTATTACCCCAGTAGTGATAGTTCATATTATCTGTATAAGCTACACTGTTCAAATCTGTATATCCGTCAGGTGCTACTACGCAACCGTTTTCATCCAACTTGTAATCCACACCCTCTTCACCATAGACCAGAAGGTTGTCTACATATGCATCTGTGTACAGTAAATTTAAAAATTTGCAGGCTGCCGAAGGATTTTCGCAGCTGGAATTTACCATCCATGCATTAGTATTTCCAGATCCTACTAAAGAATCGCTGATTTTTACATTATCAAACGGATGACCATAGTTGTTTGTATACTGCTGCGCAATCTTCGGATTGCCAAGACCGCAGAATGTACCAAAGCAGTTGCCGGACATCAGTAATTCTGCTGTTGTTGCTGTTGTTGTAGCCGCATCATTCGCATAGTAGCCTGCTTCAAACCAGCTTCTTGCCAGGTCACACACTTCTTTGAATTCTGGTGTTTCATAAATATCTACTACAGTTGCATCCCCCTGATATGCAACACCAGACACATTACTTGTGTTGCTGTCGCCAAGACCATCAAATCCGACTCTTGATCCAAGATACGTACCAAACATTGAGTCAGCTCTGTTTGGATCAATGATGACCATACTAGGATAAGCTTCCTGCACCTTGGCAAATACATCTGTCAGGTCTTCCGGTGATGTAACTTGACTCATGTCAATTCCAAGTTCCTCTGCAATATCTTCACGATAGGTGAAACCACCTGGCACATAAGCAGAGCCCATATTCATAATTCCATACGTTTTTCCCTCTATCGTTGTTGGTTCAAGAAATTTATCATAAACAATTTCTTTTGTCTCTTTTAGTTCATCATCCAAATATGCCGTAATATCTAATGCAGTTCCATCTTTCATGTATTTTAAATGTGGCGTATTCAATGACTGAAATAAATCAATCTGCTCGCCGGACGCCAGCATCAGATTCACCTGATTCATATAATCAGAATTGGAAAACAGTACCAGTTTGACCTTCGTATTGATCTTATCTACCGTATAATCGTTGATCAGATTCTGAATTCTTTCCAGTTCTGATGACTCCGGGATATTGTTCTGCGTCATGTACGCAAATACAACCTCTGCCGGTTCTTCGCTGTCGCTGCTTTCCTGCTTACTGCTCTCCTGATTTCCGTTTGCATCACCGCTCTGTGCTCCACCACATCCGCTCAGCAGAGATCCTACTGTCAGGGTAGCCATCAAAATCGCCAAAATCTTTTTCTTCATTTGTTTCTCCTTTCTTCTTTCCGGTTCCTTTTGATAGACTTATCATAGCGCAAAAAAAACGAAAGTTCTTACACAAAAAAGTACAAAAACTTTCGTTTTTAAGATATCTATTCTTTTTTCCGAAACTCTGCCGGTGAAACTCCCGTATATTTTTTAAATACAGATGAGAAATACGGAAGCGTATCAAATCCGACTTCCAACGCAATATCAATCACCTTTGTATTGGTGTTTTCCAGCAAATGTTTCGCTTTTTCCACGCGCAGGGAATTAATATAATCATTCAACGACGTTCCGATATCCTTCCGGAACATTTTTCCAATGTATTCCGGCGAAAAATGAAACCTCTCCGAAAGCGTATTTCTGTTAATATCTTCCGTATAATGTTCTCTGATATAATCAATTACCTGATCTGTGATCCTTTTTTCTGTTTTTTCCTTCCGTTCCTCCTGTGTCAGATCAAATACCTTATTCATCAGCCAGGTCATCCACTGCACCATAGAAAATTCCGATTTAACAGCATTCATATCCAGTTTCAGATAGATCGGATCACGAATCACGCTGTTCATATTTTCATTTTTATCATGGAGATATTTGCTTACAAGCTGTGTCAGTTCCACTTGAAAATTGCGAAATCCTTCTACGGAATGCATCGTTTGCTTTACATGCTGCAGCGTTTTTTGTAAATATTCCAGTGTACTTACCCTGGAACCCTTGTTCAGACACTGCAGGATATAATCTTCGTCCAGAATATGTCCGGAAGCCTCTTTTTCTCGAAGCAATGCCATAAATTCTTTTATTTCCCCTTCGTCATAAATATGCGTTTTGTCATATTCCATTATTTTCTCTTTTTCCAAACCTGCTTCATAAAAAGGAACGCTTGGGGAAATGTATCCGATTTGCAATGCCTCCGTAAAATATTTTTCAAATATGTTTCTGACCCGTGCCGCTCTTTCCTTCGTCTCCTTTTCCGAAAATTCCGACAGAATTCCAAGATAGGTCCCCGTATTCTCTTCCCAGCAGATCACATTTTCCATTTTGATTTTTTCTGTGAATGCTTCTGCCAGAATATTTTCCATGGCAAATTTATAAATGGATTCCTGTTCCTTTTCTTTCCCGAAGTCCAGTTTGCCACTGGCAAAATGAAGAATCACAACACAATATTTTTCCTGAATTTCTTCCGCTATCCCCTGTTGCTTTATTTCCTCCTCGAGTCCCTGTTTTTGCACACCGGGTTCCAGCAATACTCTTGTCCAGAAATATCGCACCATCTTTCTTTTTCCGATCTTCCAATATTCCCGGATTTCCTCCGTTTTTTGTTTCCAGGCTATTTTTTCTGTCACACGAAGCAATGCCTGATTGATTTTATTCATGTCAATCGGCTTCAGCAGATAGTTTGCCGCACCATTCTGCACAGCTCCATAGGCATATTCAAATTTTTCATGGCTGGTCAGAAAGATAACCTCTGTCTGGATTTTCTGCTCTCGTACCCATTCCAGAAAATGAATTCCATTCTCCTTTGGCATTTCAATATCACATAAAATCAGTTCCACTTTATTTTTTTGCAAAATATCTCTGGCCATAGAAGTATTGTAGGCCACATAGATCTGGTCAATAGAAAGTAATGCGCGATCCAGCTGTTCTTCCAATACCTGCGTTGTCACAATTTCATCATCTACAATCAGCAAATTCATCTCTCTTCGTCTTTCTCCTCATCTGTGCATTTCAGTGTTTTCGGAATCCACATGGTTATTTTGGTTCCTTCCGGTTCCAGATTCTCCAAATACAGAAGGTGATCCTGCTGGTACATCATCTTCAGAACCTCTTTTACATTTTTTATTCCAATTCCACTTCCATCTTTTCTTTCTGTTATTTCCACGTCTTTATTTACAAATTCCAGTATTTCCAGTGAGAATTGCCCCTGTGATATATATAATTCCAGTTTTAAATAAACTTCCTTCCCATAGGAACTCCATGATGCCTGAATCAGGACCGTAGTGAACGAATCAATACTGATCACGTGCTTAAATACATTCTCCAAAAATGTATGCAGAATCATCTGCGGCACCGGATACTGCTGCAGTTCTTCCGGTACATCCATATAGACATAAAAGCAATCCCGGTACATGAGTCTCTGCATTTCCAGATATCCCTCGGCATTCTTTATTTCATCCTGCAGCGGAACGGTATGCAGTCCGGTTCGAAACATATAGCGAATATTCTGTGAAAATGCCTGAATAAAAGTATGGACATTCTCTTCCTCGTGCTGATAAACCATGCTGTTAATGGTTGATAATGCATTCAGGAAATAATGTGGTTTTAATTGCATATGGATGTATTTCAGCTGCACATCCTTCATTCGAAGTTCCTGTTCGTACTTTTCCACCCTCATTTCAAGAATCGTCTGTACCATATCATTATATGCCTGTTTTACTTCTTCCATTTCGTAGCTGTTTGTATTATATTCCGCTCTTGCCCTGAAATCCCCACTGTGAATTTTTCTGGAAACCCAGGACAGGTCTGCAATCGGCTGGAAAATTTCTTTTTGCATATACCAGACAATGGTTCCAAAAAAGAGCAAAGACAGTACCAAAAATCCCAAAATAACGATACCGTAGGTAGAATATGTGGCATACTCGGATGATTTTACGCTGTAATACATCTGATATGCATCTTCCAGAACAGATCCCTGATAGATGCTGATGGATGGATCCTGTTTCTGCAGATTCTCTATTTCTTCTCCATATGCCCAATCCTTTCCGGAACCGCACAAAATTTTTCCTTTTTTGTCTGTAAGATAAAACGCTGCCTCTTTGATGGACATATCATTATAGTTTAGCAAAGAGTCCAGTCTTTTTTCTGACACCAATACAGCGATCGTATTAGCACCATAATTATAATATTTTACCAGATACACCTGCTCCCCCATGACCGTAGAAGCCCAGCCGGATGTAGGATTTTTATCAAACGTATTACGCTTTTGAAGATACTTTTTGATATCTTTTATTGTGTCATAGGTTACATTTCCATTTCTCTGAATCAGAATACTGTTGTCTTTGCAATTAACAACCGCATAGGCATCCGCTTCTTTCGTATCCTGACATCTTTCCTTAAGAATCTGCAGCATTTGATGCTGCGCTTTCACTTTTTCCAGGTTGTTTTCTCCATTCAGCTGTGCCAAATACAGGCGACACCCCAGAAGAAGATCCAGGTTATCATCTAAGCGTTCCAATACACTTTCCATCGTATTATGATAAATCTGCAGCGTATTTTCCACCAAATTTTTCTCGTTTTTTTTAGCAACATCAACAATAAATGATTTGTACAGAAACAGTAAGATAATCTGCAGAAACAAAAAAGTAGTTAAAAAAGCACCCATGGTACTTCTCATTTTTCTTTTTTCATCTTTCCCCTCTTCTTTTCCCGACCCTTCTCTGAGGTCTGTTATCATGACCGATTCCATTATATACTAATTTTCGGACAGAAGAAAGGCTGTCCGAAGATTCTGTCTGAGATTTGCAATATCCTGTTACCGTTCACCAAAGCATGTCTGAAAAAGGCTTTTCGCAAGCTGCGAGTCCCAGTTTGTGGAAGATTTTGTCCAAGTGAGGGCGGCTTAAGCGGGCTGCGGCAACCGAATGAGGCCAAAATATAGCGCAAAGCGGAACTTGCAGCTTGCGGAAATAATTTTTCAGACGCTTTCTTTCATAAACGATTTTTCTTTTACATACATTATAGTAAAAACGCCCGTCCGTTCGCCCCTCGTCCGCTCACAGACGGTTTTTTCAAAAAGGAGTGTGCCCGCCCATGAGTTCCAAAACGAAAATCATTGTATTACATATGAAAGAAGTGGTTTACACCGCTGTTTTTCT
>ERZ1673753.2229-NODE-2229-length-14976-cov-23.028148_pt1 | contig 14976 bp, 12 predicted proteins | sample MGYA00580201_ERZ1673753 | MGnify/ENA primary metagenome ERZ1673753 (study PRJEB41218, sample SAMN15661747) | gut metagenome | host: Homo sapiens | place: Canada: London | collected 2015-08-20/2019-03-30 | study: EMG produced TPA metagenomics assembly of... | reverse complement strand
TTTTGTCTGGGTGCTTTCCATAGAGAAACTGGGAGTATTAATGACTGACAAAGGAGGATTTTTATGAAAAAACGGCTTATCAGCCTCTTACTGGCATTCAGTATGATGCTGACATTCCTGCCTGCGGGGGCAGTGTCGGCGTTTGCGGAGGAGAATACGATTGACCCGGAAAAGGGTGTGTTGTTAAAGTCGGGAGATATCATCAACGATACATTCATTGAGGAACATGATGGTGCAACGACTTATCAAATGCGGAATGCTTATACCAGTGGTGTAACGATCAGTGCAAGCGAGAAAGTGACGATCAACATCACGGGTAATATCGACTATAATGGGACCCTGTTTAATGTGTCGAACAACGGTAACGTAATGGTTGAAAACGGCGCAAATTATGTTGTAGAAGGTGGTGCTAGAATTGTAACACTGTTTCAGGGTACGATAACCATTAATGGTGGTACTTATTACGGAAGCGGCACAGAAACTTTCCTTAACTGGCGGTATAACAAAGGCGTGATGTGGCTCAATGATATCAATGTCATTGCCTCAGGTGATAACGCGGTCAACAATCAGGGCGGCGAGGTTCACATCAAAGGAGGAACCTATACCAGCAATTCGAGCCCGGTCATTTATAACCAGACATGGGACAGAGACGAAGGAGTTGCCGAACTGGTTGGCACTATGACGCTGACAGACGTGACGGTTGAATCGACTTCAAGCGGCAAAGGCACAGGCGTGCTCAACACCGGAAACCTGACAATCACGGGAGGGAAAGTAACCGCTCCGGGCCCTGCGCTCAATTCGTATCTTAAAGGTGAAACAACCGTTGAAAGCGGCGATTTTTCCAGTACGAGGGACTGCGCAGTTCGAGTCTATGGAAAGCTCTATCTCAAGGGAGGCACATTTACAGCGCCGAATGGAAGCGCGATTCAGAGCGGGGACGATTCTGCCTATACGGAAATTTCCGGCGGCACGATCAAAGACAGCAAGGTTGGCGTGAAAGTGGTCAAGGGCAGTGTTGACCTGAAAAAGACCACCTTCCAAGGCAATAATATCGATATTTACCTGCAGGAAGATCAGGTCATCACCATTGAGAGCAGCTTCAAGAATGCTGCCACCATCGACTGCGCCGACCCGAAGGATGGCCGTCAGCTGACCAAAGCTACAGAAACAGATTATCAGAAGAATCTGAACCTGACGAGTGCAAATGCGGGCTATCTGGTGGGCTACAAAACCGAGAATGGCAAGGAATATCGCTGCCTTTCCAAGAAGGTCGGCGTGACCATCAACGGTCTGAAGAGTGAGATCAAAGCAGAAGACCCGGCAGAGTTTACCGTGACCCTTGACCATGAGGGCAGCACCGGTACCGGTATCCTGACCTTTGGCGACAAGAACAGCGAGATCGAATATAAGGACGAACACGGTGCGTATCAGCCCATGCCGAAGGACGGTCTAGAAGTCGATCTGAGCGGTGACAACAAAAATTATGAATTCCGCATTACGCCGAAAGATGCCGGTGACCAGACGCTGACCGCTGCTGTGGTGCGGGATGCTGTAGAGCTGGGCACAGCGGACAAGAACTTTACTGTTGCAGGCCGTGTTCACACCGCTGTGACCATTGAGGGCCTGGAGAACGCCGTCATCAAGGAAGGCGAAAGCAAGGACTTTACCGTAAAGGTTGACCCCAAGGACGATGCCAATCTGGGTGAGGCATTCATCGACTTTGGCGACAAGAACAGCGAGATCGAATATAAGGACGAACACGGTGCGTATCAGCCCATGCCGAATGGCGGCCTGAAAATCAATCTGGGGAACGGTGAGGTTGAGCACGAGTTCCGCATTACTCCCAAGGAAACCGGCAAGCAGACCCTGACCGCTGTTGTCAAGAAGGATGAGAAGGAGCTGGCAAAGGACGAAAAGGACTTTGTTGTGTCTGAAATGCCCATCCTGACCTTGAAGGACGGTGTTATCACCAGCGTAACAGTGCCCGGCAAGAATGGTGCTGACCCCGAGGATATCACCGAGATCGTTAAAAAGAATGCCAACGAGGACGGTTCCTTTCATGTCCCCGAGGGTGCAACGGTGAGTGTTGCATTTGATAAGGATGCTTTTGCAGATAGCGGTCTGAAATTTGGCCACTGGGATATCACCGGCCTGGATGATCCGAACGCTTATCAGGATAAGGAAAGTTTTGCCTTTGAGATGCCTGCAAAGGCCGTGACCCTGAAAGCCATGACACAGGATGCATCCATTGAAGATGACGAGCCCGATATCGTTGGCCCCATCGTGATCGGCACTACTGTTGTTGTCGGCGGTGCAGTGCTGGGCTATCAGGCCTATTCTCTGGGCGCTGAATTTGCAGGCAAGCTGATGGCTCTGCCCTACTTCCCCAGCAACCGCAGCGCCCTTGCCATGATGCTGTGGGAGGATGCAGGCAAGCCCATGCCCGAATCCGAACTGCTCTACCCCGATGTCGGTCAGGAAGAGCGGGATATGGACCTGCAGCATGCCGCCCGCTGGGCCATGGAAAACGAGCTTATCCCTGACCTGAACGATGAGGGCACGGCTCCGGAAGAGATGAAATTCTATCCCGACAACACCGTAAGCAAGATCGATGTGCTGAATGCATGGCAGAAAGCACAGGAGCTCAAGCAGAATGCCTGAGCAGCCCTAAACCAACCCCCACTTGGCCTGTAAACCGCAATGCGGGCTGAGTGTTCCAAAATTCCCAAAGTACAGAAGCGCTTCATCCTCTCCCGGATGAGGCGCTTCTGTGCTTTAAGGAACTTTTTTTCCCGGCACCCCTTGCATCCCGCCCGCCGGTGCGGTATGCTTAACCAATAGAGCATTGCAGAGGGAGGGAGACCCCGGATGGACATGGAAGAGATCCGCTACCTGCTGGGCGGCACGGTATTCGCGCGGGCCAAGGCCTACACGGACCGGATACAGGATCTGAACTGCGAAGTGGCCGGGAACGGCGTGCGCCACCTGAGCGCCGACGTGCGCGGCGGCGGGCGGAGCCTGTACCAGACCCAGGTCTGGCTGCGGGAAAATGGCAGCTTTGTCAGCGCCAGCTGCTCCTGCCCCTACAACGAAAACGGCGAGGGGCCCTGCTGCAAGCACATCGGTGCGCTGCTGATGTGGGACAGCGAGAGTCAGGGCCTTTCCGGCAGAGCGCCGCAAAAGCCCTCGGAGAGCCCGGAGAGCATCCCGGGCGTGGTGCGGGGCACGGCCAACCTGCAAACGCCCCAGCCGGAGGAGCCGCCCCGCAGGGACAGCTATGCCTCCAGCCTGGAAATGCTGTTCGGCAAGAAGTGGCGGGGCGAGGAACCGGAATCCGACTACGAGGCACGGCGGCTGCTCCGGGCCTATCAGGAGGGAGCGCTGGCCGAGGTGGACGGCGTGACCGGCCACGCGGAGCTGCGCCCCCACGCCGCAGAGCTGGAACCGGAGCTGACCCTGCTGCCCGGGGAGCTGCCCTGGCTGCGGCTGCGCATCTCGGCAGACGGCGGGCGGCAGTATGTGGTAAAGAGCATCCCGGACCTGCTGCGGGCCGTGGAGAAGCACGGTTTCATCAGTTACGGCAAGGCGTTGGAATTCCAGCACAGCTGGGAGGCCTTTGCCCCAGAGGCACAGCAGCTGCTCCGCCTGCTGCGGCGGCAGCTCAGCGCAAAGGAAGGAGCCGAGGCGGCCCTGCGCAGCTACGGCAATGCGCCCCGCAGCGGGCCTGCCGGGGGCATCCCGCTGAACGGCGAGATCTTTGACGGTCTGGTGGCCCTCTATGCCCCCACCGGCAATCTGGGCGGCTACACCCTCAAGACCGGCATCCCGGCCCTGACCATGCGGGTGGAAAAGCGCCGGGGCGGCGTGGAGGTGTCCGTGACCCCCGCGTTGGGATGGAAAACGGGTTTAGACAACGACTATTTATACAGTGAGGATACGATTTGGCAGCTGGACCGGGCCGAAAGCGCCCGGATGCGGCCCGCCCTTGAGGCGCTGTGCGGCAAGAGCCTGTTCTTTACCACCGGGGATGCCACCGCCTTTTGCAGCTACGTCCTGCCGGAGCTGGGCAGCAGGGTGACCATTGAGGACCCCGAACGCCTGCTGCTGAATCAGATCCCGCTGGAGCCGGTGGTGCAGTTTTACCTTGACGCGCCCACGCGGGAAACGGTGCGGGCGCACCTTGAATTTTTGTACGGCGAGGACCGCGTCACGCCGGAGGAACCGGGGCCTGCCGGTCTGCTGCGGGATGCCCGCGCCGAACAGCGGGCCGGGCGGCTGCTGGGGCGGTATCTGGAGCCGGGGCCGGACACCATGGGCAACGGCCTTGCCGCCCACTACGATGCCTATGAGGAGGATGAAGTCTACCGCTTCCTCGATGAGGGCATCCCGGCCCTGCTGGCTGAGGGCGAGGTCTACCTGACCGATGCCTTCCGCAGTATGCAGGCCGCACCGCCGAAGATCTCGGTGGGGGTGTCGGTGCACGGCAGCGTGCTCGACCTGGAGGTGGACACGGGGGAGTTCCCGGTGGGAGAGCTGAAAGCCCTGCTGAGATCGCTCCACCAGAAAAAGCGCTACCACCGCCTGCGCGATGGCCGTCTGCTCCGGCTGGACGATTCCATGGAGGTGCTGGACGAGCTGAACGAGACACTGGAGCTTTCCGGGGCCAAACTGGGCCAGGCCCACGCCCGGCTGCCCCTGTACCGGGCCCCCAGTCTGGACTGGGCGCTTTCGGGGCAGAACGGCATCCGCTTCAACCGGGACGATGCCTTCCGCCAGCTCAGCCGGAGCTTCCACGCGGTAAAGGACAGCGAGTATACACCGCCCGCGTCTCTACAAAAAGTTTTGCGAAAATACCAGCGGGACGGCTACCGCTGGCTCCGCACGCTGGATGGCTACGGCATGGGTGGCATCCTTGCGGATGATATGGGTCTGGGCAAGACGGTGCAGGTGCTCAGCTATCTGCTGGCCCTCCGGGAGCAGGGCGGGAACCCCCTGCCCAGCCTCATCGTCTGCCCGGCCTCGCTGGTGCTGAACTGGGCCGAGGAATGCCAAAAGTTCACGCCGGAGCTGAACTGCGTTGTGGTGGACGGGGATGCCGCCCATCGGGCCCAGCTGGCCGAGCAGTGGGACGGGGCCGACGTGGTGGTGACCAGCTACGACCTGCTTCGCCGCGACGAGACCCTGTACGAGAACCAGAAATTCTACGCCTGCATCCTGGACGAGGCCCAGGCCATCAAGAACCACACCACCCAGAAATACAAGGCGGTGTGCGGGGTGAACAGCCGTGTCCGCTTTGCGCTGACCGGCACCCCCGTGGAGAACCGCCTGGGTGAGCTGTGGAGCATCTTCTCCTTCCTGATGCCGGGCTACCTGCCGCCCTACAAGAGCTTCTGCAGCCGGTTTGAAAAGCCCATCACGCAGGAAAATGACCCGGCGGCGGTGCGGCGGCTGAACCAGCTCACCGGGCCGTTCATCCTGCGCCGGATGAAGTCCGAGGTGCTGAAGGAGCTGCCCCCCAAGACAGAGAACGTCTACCGCATCGAGCTGGAGGAGGAGCAGCGCAAGCTCTACCTTGCCGCTGTGGTGGATGCCCGGGAGAAGCTGCGGGCCGCCAAGCCCGAGGACAAGATGGCGGTGTTTGCCGTCCTCATGCGGCTGCGGGAGATCTGCTGCGACCCCCGGCTCATTGCCGACAACTGGACAGGCGGCAGCGCCAAACTGGATGCCTGCATCGAGCTGGTCACCAGTGCCGTGGAGGGCGGGCACCGCATCCTGCTGTTCAGCCAGTTCACCTCCATGCTGGAGCTGCTGGCCAAGCGGCTGGACGCGGAGGGCGTGAGCCACTTCACCCTGCAGGGTTCCACCCCCAAGCCGGTGCGTGCCGAGCTGGTGCGCCGCTTCAACGGCGGCGAGGCCAGCGTGTTCCTGATCTCCCTGCGGGCAGGCGGCACCGGCCTGAACCTGACCGCCGCCGATATCGTCATCCACTACGACCCGTGGTGGAACGTGGCGGCTCAGAATCAGGCCACCGACCGTGCCTACCGCATCGGCCAGCAGAACCCGGTGCAGGTGTACAAGCTCATCGCCCAGGACACCATTGAGGAAAAGATCGTGGAGCTGCAGCAGGCCAAGCAGGATCTGGCCGAGACCGTCACCGGCAGCGCGGATGGTGCCATCCTGCGCATGAAGCCGGAGGAGCTGCTGAATTTGTTGGAGGGAACCGAATGATGCAATACGCCCTATTTGCCCGGCCTGTCGTGACCATTTACGACCTGCCCCAGACCACCAAACAGAGCGAGGCGGGCCTTGTTTCCACCATCGGGGACGAGGGCCTGTACGGTCAGGTCTGTCAGGTGCGCACCGCCCCCGGCGGCGTGACCGCCGAGGGAGTGTCCCTCTCCCCGGAGGTGGCCGAGGTGGTCACCTTTTACGGCTACCACGGCTTTGTCCGGCGGGATGCGCTGAAATTTGTCAGCGAGGATGCGCTGCGGGACTACCTGCCCCAGCCGCTGGTGCTGGTGGGCCGTGCCACCGATGTGCTCAGCCTGCCCAAGGTGCAGGGGGTGCGGATGCTGGAGCTGGAGCGGGGCTGCCTGCTCTGCCGCCTGCCCGAACCGCCCGAGGAAGCCTTGGCCCACACCGGCTGGGCCAAGGTGGCCCTGCTGGATGGCCGCACCGGCTATGTCCGGGACGTGGCGCTGGAGCCGGTGCGGTTTGAGATGACCGCCGTGTTCTCCCAGCGGGAGGGGCTGGCCTTTGATGACGCGCTGGCCGAGGCCCGGAATATTACCGCCGGGGAGCTGGTGCCGCAGGCACTGCAGGCGTGGTACGACGGCAGCGAGGAAGCGTTCCGGGATGCCGTCTGCGCGCAGGCGAAAAAGTATCTGGGCACCGAGTACCGCTGGGGCGGCAAATCGGGCCGGGGCATTGATTGTTCCGGCCTTGTCAGCAGCGCCTATATGCAGTGCGGCGTGCTCATCTACCGGGATGCCAGGATCGTGGAGGGCTGGCCCATGCACCAGATCCCCTTTGCAGACAAAAAGCGGGGCGATGCCCTCTATTTCCCCGGCCATATCGCCCTTTACCTTGGCGAGGGCCGCTACATCCACTCCACCGGCGCGTCCGCCAGCGGCGGCGTGGTCATCAACAGCCTTGACCCCGCCGACCCGCTGTACCGGGAAGATCTGGTCAAGAGTCTGTATGCGGTGGGGAGTGTGTTCTGAAGGTGAAACCCCACCGTCATTGCTTCGCAATGCCACCGCCCCTAGTAGGGGCGGCCTTGGCAAAAAGGAAAGGCTTTCCGCCATGCCAAGGGCCCCACTATTAGGGGGGCTGGCACGCGAAGCGTGACTGGGGGGTTAACCCCGCCAGCTGCTGCGAAGGGGCAGCATCCCGGAGAGGCTTGACATAAAAGCTGTTAAGAAAGGACATGAACGATGAAAGTCTTTGATCTACATTGTGACACCCTGAGCGAGCTGCGGCGCGCGGAGATGCGGGGCGATGGGCAGACCTTTGCCCACAACAACGGCCACATCGATCTGGAAAAGCTGGAGAAGGGCGACTACATGCTCCAGTGCTTTGCCGCCTTTGTGAATCTGGCTGACCCCACCCCGGGCGCGGACCCGCTGGTGACGGCGCTGGAAGAGATCGACGTGTTCAAGCGGATGATGGAGCGGTATTCCGACAGGATCGCCCCTGTCTACCGCCCCGAGGATATCCGCAAAAACGCCGAGGCGGGCAAGATCAGCGGAATGCTGACCATAGAGGAAGCAGGCTGCTGCAAGGGCAGTCTGGGTGTGCTGCGCCGGATGTACGAGCTGGGCGTGCGGATGATGACCCTGACCTGGAACCACGAAAACGAGCTGGCCAGCCCCAACGTGGTGCCCGGCAACGGCCCCATCTGGCCCTGTATGCCCAACACCGAGACCGGCCTGAAGGAGAAGGGCTTTGAGTTCCTGGCCGAGATGGAGCGCCTGCACATCATTGCCGATGTGAGCCACCTGTCCGATAAGGGCTTCTGGGACATTGCGGAGCACAGCACCCGCCCCTTTGCGGCCAGCCACTCCAACTGCCGCGCCCTGGCCCCCCACTGCCGCAACCTGACCGATGAGATGATCCGGGTCATGGCGGAAAAAGGCGGTCTGGTGGGCCTGAACTACTGCGCGGGCTTTCTGGATGACCAGCCCAGCCCCGACCTGTGCCGCAGCACCACGGCCCTGATGGCCAAACACGCCGCCCATTTCAAGCAGGTGGGCGGCATTGAGATCATCGGTCTGGGCAGTGACTTTGACGGCATCGGCGGCAAGCTGGAACTGAGCGACTGCTCCAAAATGCCTCTGCTGGCCGATGCCCTGCGGAAAGAGGGCTTCACCGAGGATGAGGTGGAAGCCATCTTCTTCCGCAACGCACAGCGTTTCTTTGAAAACAACCTGTAATCACCGTTGGTATCTCAGAATTTGTTGAATTTGTTGATTTTGTTGTAGTTGAGAGAACACATGCAACAAAAACAACAGAATCAACAAAAATAATGTCTTAACGGTAAGGATAAAGTATAACGGAAAGTATAGAAAAGTTGAGGGATTCCAGATGGATCAGAATATGACATTGGAAAAGCGCATTGCCGCAGAGCTCTATTCCTATCAGGGCAGGATGAGCGTTTTTGTGGATGACCTGCGCGGCAGCACGGTGGAGATCGGTGCCGACGAGGAATTTGAGACGGCCTCCACCATCAAGGCATTCATTCTGGCGGTGCTGTATCTGCAGGCCAGCCGGGGCAGGGCTGACCTGGAAGAGGAGATCACCTACGAAGCCAGCCAGTTCGTGGACGGCTCCGGGATGCTCCGGGCCCTGGGCGTGGGGGCAAAGCTCAAGGTGAAGGACACCGCCACCATGATGATCATCTGCTCGGACAACATCGCCACCAATATGATCATCGATTACCTGGGGCTGGACACCATCAATGCCTGCATCCGGGAATTGGGCTTTGGGCACACCGTCCTGCACAATCCCCTCCACTTTGACCGCTACGACAAGCTGGGCACCACCACGCCCCGGGACTACGCCGCCCTGTTTGCGCAGGTGGCAAAGGGCACGCTGGTCAGCAGGGAAGCCAGTGCTGCCATGCTGGGCATCTTCCGCCAGCAGCACTACAACACCATGCTGACCCACGATTTCCCCCAGTTCTATCTGGACTGCGAGGAGACCGGCGAGCCGGAGCTTATCTGGGTGGCCAGCAAGAGCGGCAGCATGAACGCCTGCCGCAATGACGGCGGCATCATCCACACCCCCTACGGCGAGTATGTGATCGTTTTGATGAACAAGGAGTTCCATGACATCATCGAGTACAACGACCACCCCGCAATGGTCTATGGTGCCCGGGTGTCCCGGATGATCCTGGATCAGATCCTGGCCTGCGAGGGAAAGCTGTATCTGAAGTAAACGAAAGAGTGGGAAAGTAGAACGAATGGAAATTACATTATCATTGCCAATGCTGCTGTTTCTGATGCTGATGACCGGGTTTGCGGGCTTTGTGGACTCGGCGGCGGGCGGCGGCGGCCTGATCAGCCTGCCCGCCTACCTGTTTGCGGGCCTGCCGGTGCATTACACCTACGGCACCAATAAATTCAGCGCGGCCTGCGGCACCACCTTTGCCACGGCGCAGTTCTTCCAGAAGGGAGCCATGAACATCCGGGTCGGCCTGCTGGCGGCTGTGGGCAGCTTTGTGGGCAGCGCACTGGGCTCCCACATCGTGCTCCTGCTCAGCGATCAGGTGCTGCGCACCATGATGCTCATCATCCTGCCGGTGGCGGCGGTGCTCATCCTCTGGCGGCGGGACCTGCCCGACGAAAACCGGGACGACGGCACCCTGAACGCCAAAAAGGCGGTGCTGGCCCTTGCCATCGGGCTGGGCATCGGCCTGTACGACGGCATCTTTGGCCCGGGCACCGGCACCTTTGCCATCATCGCCTTTACCACCCTGATGGGTTTTGACCTGCGCACGGCGGGCGGCAACGCCAAGGTGCTCAACCTTGCCAGCAACTACGCCAGCCTGGTAACGTATCTTTCCAGCGGGCTGGTGGTGTTCTCCATTGGCATCCCCTGTGCCATCAGCGGCATTGTGGGCAACCTGCTGGGCTCCCACTTCGCCCTCAAGAAGGGCGCAAAGTTCATTCGCCCCATGATGCTTGTGGTGCTGGTGCTCCTGCTGGGCAAGATCGTCTCGGACGCGGTGCTGTAATGAACGGATCTTCGGCAAAAAACAATTGACGTTTGCAGGAGAATGGACTATAATAGGGCCAGAGACCCGCAGAAAAAACGAGCGCTGAGGATGATGTTATGAAGATCCGCTACTCGAAGAACGCCATGAAGTTCCTGAATAAGCTGGACAAAAGGTCCGTGCTTCGCATCGTTGCAGGCATTGAGGGGCTGACCCTGAAACCGCCAGCAGGTGATATCAAGGTGATGCAGGGACTGAAGGATGGAACAATGCGGCTCCGGGTCGGAAGCTGGCGCGTGCTTTACCGGTACGGAGAGGAAAACGCGCTGGAGATTCTATTGGTGCTGGATATCGGGAATCGTGGCGATATCTATAAATAAGGAGGTGGCAGGATGTCTGAAATTGCAATGAATGCAGCACACATGATCGATATGCTGCCGGACCCGGACAAGAACCTTGCCTACGAGCTGATCAAAAAGCTGGTACTGGCATGGGACCCGGATTTCACCAAGCTGACCACAGAGGAAGCAAAGCAGCTGGAGGAAGCGAAGGACAGCGGCTTTGTGGATGCCGAAGAGATCGACTGGTCGAAGATCGGACACGAATGAACCAACAAAAAAGAGGAACTGCCGGGAAAGCAGTTCCTCTTTTTGATTGGGTAAGATCAGAAGGTGAAGCCTTCATCGAGGAAGGCCAGGCCGAACGCGCCGGGGCCGGCGTGGGTGCCGATGACGCAGCCGATCTGGCGCACAAGGGCCTCGCTCCGGCCCAGATTCTCCTGCAGGTAGGTCTGGATGGGCTGCACCTCGCGGGGGGCGAGGGTGTAACCGGCCAGTGCGTCGGCGCAGGTGCTGATGCCGCCCAGCTCCTCGATCTTCTTGAACAGGGCAACGTAAGCGCCGGGCAGGCCCCGGGCCTTGCCCGCCATAACGACCTTGCCCTCCTTGATGGTGATGAGGGGCTTGATGCCCAGCATCCCACCGGCCACGGCCACGGCGGCGGGCAGGCGGCCGCCCTTGCGCAGATACTTCAGGTCGTCGATGACAGCCAACAGATGCAGATGCTCCTTGGCGTGCTCAAGGGTGGCGACGATCTGCCCGGCAGTCTTTCCGGCATCCCGCAGCTGAACAGCCAGCCGCACCAGCAGGCTCTCGCCCAGGCAGACGTTCTCGGAATCCACAAAGAGGACATTGTCCACATTGGCCATGTCTGCGGCCAGCCGGGCGCACTGGCAGGTGCCGGACAGCTCATGGGAGAGGAAGATGCCCACCACTTCGTCCCCGGCGGCAGCCGCCTCAAGGAAGAAGCGCTGGAACAGCTCAGGGCTGGGCTGGCTGGTGGTGGGCAGCTTGTGGCAGCGGGCCATCACGCCATAATACACGGTGGGGGTCATATCCACGCCGTCCCGGAGCACGGTGCCGTCCTCCAGGGTGACGTTCAGGGGGATGACGGTCACGCCCAGCTGCTCGGCTTCAGCGGGCAGGATGTCGGATGCGGAATCGGTAAGAATGCGGATCATAGTAATACCTCCAACGGGGCCAAGAACGGATAACCCGACCAAATCAATCAAAAAGTCGTATAGGAATATACCAGAGACGACGGGAAATGTCAATTGTTTGAATCAATATTTCTTCGTATTTTCGCAATTCCGCTCCGTTTTCTTGCACAAACGGGCCGGAACATGATACAATGGGCATCAGGCATTGCGGGGCGGTGCGCAGTGTGCCCGAAGCGGCGGAACAGCGCACCCCAAACGGAGAGGGGACGGAGAAGATGTCAGAACAGAACCGCCGCCTGCGGGCGGCAGGCATCGCGGCACTGGCCTGGTCCGGGCTGGCGGCGGTCTGGTGTGTGCTGGTCCCCGGCGGGGCGGCAGAGCTGCCGCAGGGCGTGCCCGGTACGCTGCGCAGCCTGCTGGTGCTGCCGCTGGCCGAGGAGCTGGTGTTCCGGGGGGCGCTGCTGCGCCTGCTGCGGCCGCTGGGGGAACACCCGGCAAACCTCTGCCAGGCCGTGCTCTTTGCGGCCCTGCACGGAACGCTGACCGAAAAGTGCTACGCGCTGGGCATGGGGCTCATTTTCGGGTGGGCCGCAGAGCAGACCGACAGTCCTGCACCCGGGGTGGTGCTGCATATCCTGAACAATGGGCTGGTGCTGGCCCGGGCGCTGGCAGAAAGGGGAATGGGATGACCGACTATGAGCTGATGGGCGCTGCGCTGGAGGAGGCCGCACGGGCCGCCGCGCTGGGCGAGGTGCCCGTGGGCGCGGTGGTGGCCCGGAACGGCGAGATCATCGCCGCCGCCCACAACACCCGCGAGACCGAGAAAAACGCCCTCCACCACGCCGAGCTGCTGGCCATTGACGCGGCCTGCAAAAAGCTGGGCGGCTGGCGGCTGTGGCAGTGTGAGCTGTTTGTTACGCTGGAGCCCTGCCCCATGTGCAGCGGCGGCATCATCAACAGCCGGATCAGGCGGGTGGTGTACGGCGCGGCGGATACCAAGGCCGGGTGCTGCGGCAGCGTGACCGACCTGTTCGCCCTGCCCTTCAACCACCATCCGGTGGTGGAACGCGGTCTGCGGGCGGAGGAGGCGCAGGCGCTGCTGCAGGCGTTTTTCCTCCGGCTGCGGGAGCAGCGGGCCGCAAAGCCCCGCTGGAAACCGCCCGTGGCCCCCTGAGAACGTGAAAAAAAGTGGGAACTGCGTGAAAAGACGGCGGTTCCCACTTTCTTTTTTCGTCGAATTGTGTTATATTATTCAATGGTAACTTGTCGAAACCACTCGCACAGACCAGCGGGCTCGCCGCAGGACCGGCCTTGACCGGAAAGAGGAGCAGAGCGCAGCCCATGGGTGCGGTGGAGGGCGGGACCTTCCTGCCTGCGGGATTTTTTGCAGGCAGAGAACAAACGGCAGGAGGGCTGACTCTTGTACGATGATGAATTTGAATTGACCTTTGACCTGAGCGATGAGGACAAGGCATCCCGGGCCCCTGCGCCGGAACAGGAGCCGGTGCAGGAAGCTGTGCCGGAACCGGCCGCAGAAAAGGAACCGCCGGTGGAGCCTGTACCGGAACCGGCAGTCCCTGCGGCCAATGGGCGCTGCGTGCTGATCTCGGGCGGCGACCGGGGCATCGGAGCCGCGGCGGCCCGCGCCTTCTGGCAGGCGGGCTACCGGGTGGCGGTGCTCTACCACACCCACGCCGAGGCGGCGGCGGCGCTGGAAAAGGCGCTGCCGGGCCTGCTGGCGGTCCAGTGCGACGTGGCCTCCCGCGCCAGCTGTGAGGTGGCGTTCCACACCGTGGAGCAGGCCGTGGGCCATGTGGATGTGCTGGTGAGCAACGCGGGCATTGCCCAGCAGAAGCTGTTCACCGATATCACCCCGGAGGAGTGGCAGCACATGCTGGACGTGAACCTGAGCGGCGCGTTCCACCTGTGCCAGCTGGCTCTGCCGGGCATGATCCGCCGCAAGGCGGGCCGCATCCTGACCGTAAGCAGCATGTGGGGCCAGACCGGCGGCAGCTGCGAGGTGCATTACTCCGCTGCCAAGGCGGGCCTGATCGGCCTGACCAAGGCCCTTGCCAAAGAGGAGGGGCCCAGCGGCATCACCGTGAACTGCGTGGCTCCGGGTGTCATCGACACCGATATGATGGCTGCCTTTACGGCAGAGGATAAGGCTGCGCTGGCCGAGGAGACCCCCGTGGGCCGCCTGGGCAGCGCGGACGAGGTGGCGCAGCTGCTGGTGTTCCTGGCAGGCGAAAGCGCCGGTTACATCACCGGGCAGGTGTTTGGTGTGAACGGCGGCCTGGTGATTTGAACCATCCCGCAGCGGCAAAACTTATGATACGATATCACTTACGGCGCAGCCAGCGCCGCGGTGAAAAGGAGAGAGCGAAATGGGCATGACTTTGAAGGAACTGTTGACGAAGGGCGAAGGCACCCTGACGGCGGGCGAGGCCAAGACACTGGCTTCCCAGTGCCGGATGGATGTGGAAACGCTTTACACGCTTCTGGAGGAGCGCGGCATCAAAATTCTGGATGACGAGGCCGACGGTGACACCAGCCTGGATGTGGAAGGCATCATGGCAGAGGTGGAAAGTGCCGAGGCAAACAGCGATGAGCTGGGCCTGGGCGATGAAAATGAGGACGACCCGGCAGAGGAGAACCCCGCAGACCTGAAGGCTGCCATGGATGAGCTGCTGGATGACCCTGTGAAGAACTACCTCAAGCAGATCGGCCAGATCCCGCTGCTGAGCGCGGAGCAGGAAGTGGACCTGAGCAAGCGCATCCACGCCGGTGCCGAGGCCGCCCACATCCTTCAGGCCGACCGCCAGAAGTACGGCGCGCCTGAGTACATCAAAAAGAACAGCGCCCGCTTCTCGTTCGAGGAGGATGAGAACAGCCGGAGCTATACCGAGGATCTGGACGAGGACGGCAACACCAAGTCCAGCGAGGATGACGAGGAAAAGGCTGCCGAAGAGGAGGCCATGGAGGCTGTGGAGAACGGCCCCCTGACGGAGGAGCGCCGCCAGGAGCTGCTCAAGATCCGCCGTGACGGCCTGAACGCCCGCCGCAGCCTGAGCGAGGCCAACCTGCGTCTGGTGGTCTCCATCGCCAAGAAGCATGTCGGCCACAACCTGGCGTTCCTGGACCTGATCCAGGAGGGCAATATCGGCCTGATCAAGGCCGCCGAGAAGTTTGACTGTGACCGCGGCTTCCGCTTCTCCACCTACGCCACCTGGTGGATCCGTCAGGCCATCACCCGCGCCAT
>ERZ1673753.2226-NODE-2226-length-14988-cov-5.706221_pt1 | contig 14988 bp, 21 predicted proteins | sample MGYA00580201_ERZ1673753 | MGnify/ENA primary metagenome ERZ1673753 (study PRJEB41218, sample SAMN15661747) | gut metagenome | host: Homo sapiens | place: Canada: London | collected 2015-08-20/2019-03-30 | study: EMG produced TPA metagenomics assembly of... | reverse complement strand
GACGAGTTCGAAAATAAGGTAAAGGAAGAACACGGTAACAGTAAATACGCCAAAGAATATTTAGGATTTATTGAAGTTGTAAAGACACATTTTGAAGTGCGCCAATGATTGAACGACCGTGAGTAACTAAGGAGGAAATGTAATTGAGAGCTACTAAAATAAAAATAGACAATCTGTATGGAATACATCATCTTGAGCTTGACGGAAAGCCGGTTGAAATAACAGGAAAAAAAGGGACCGGAAAAACAAGCGTAATAGATAGTATAAAATATATACTGTCAAATAAATCAGATCGTCCGTATATAGTAAAGGACGGAGCTAACGAGGGTGAAATTTACATATCTACCGATACGGGAATTGAAATAAAAAGAAAAAAGCGTCCTGAAACTAGCGATTACCTAAGCGTAAAAGATAATGGAGAAAACATATCCGGCGCACAAAGCTTTTTAAATGATATTTTCACACCTCTTCAGCTTAATCCCGTTGAATTCGCTTCATGGAGCGATAAAGAGCAGAACAGAGCCATATTATCGCTCATAGATTTCAAGTGGGATATGGACTGGATCCGAGAGCAATTCGGGGAAATACCAAGCGGTATAGATTATTCACAGCATATTCTTTCAGTACTGGAGGATATCCAGTCAAAAAACGGAAATTACTGGAAACGTCGCGAAGAAATTAACCGTGAGGAATATTATAAAAGACAGACCATACAAGATATGTCTTTGAAGTTTCCGCAGAATTATGACGTAAACAAGTGGGCTGATTACGATCTGCGCGCCAAATCGGCAGAGCTTCAGAAAGCGCAGGAAATAAATTCGCTTATCAGTCGGGCTAAATCCTTTTATGAAGCTTATGACAACAAGGTAAGAGGGATAACGGCGGAAAAGGATATAGCCATTAATGCAGAGGAAAGCGCAATAAACGCCGAACGTGTTTCGCTTAACAAAACTATTGAAAGACTAAAGGGAGAGATAAAAGCGGCGGAAACCGCTCTTAACGGATTGGATCGTAAGCTCTCTGATAAGAAAGCGTTAATTGAAGCTGAATGCCGTGAAAAAATCGCAAAGCTTGACAACGATATTAAGGTATCTGAACAGTATAAGGATAAACAGCCGATAGATACCGCGCCTATACGCGCAGAATTGGACGAAGCAATACAAATGAAGGAGTATGTTTCCGAATTCCGATCTATGCTTGAAATGCAGGAACGCCGCAAAGAGTTAATTGCACAAAGCGAAAGCCTGACAGAAAAAATAAACAAAGCTCGCGAACTTCCTGGAATGGTACTTGAATCTGCCAGAATACCAATCGAAGGGCTGACGGTAAAAGACGGTAAGCCGCTTATCTTCGGAAGACCTGTGGCAAATCTTTCAAGCGGAGAAAAAATTGATCTTTGCGTTGATATAACAATCGCTCAGAAAGGAACGCTCGATTTAATACTAATAGACGGAGCTGAGGCACTTGACGACGCAAGCCGTGCAGAACTTTACAGCAGATGTATGGAAAAGGGAATACAGATTATAGCAACCAGAACTACTAATTCAGACGAGCTGCTTATAACGGAATTGGAGGATTGAGAAAATGACACATTGGAAAAAACTAACCAATCCGGATTATCTTGGAGCATATTCCATTGAGGACGGCAAGGATTTGATTTTAACCATTGCATATGTTCGCCAGGAAAAGGTTATCGGAACAGATGGAAAAAAAGAAGATTGCATAGTTTGCCACTTCAGCGATAAGGGTGCAAAGCCGATGATATTGAACGTAACAAACTGCAAGACAATTTCAAAGCTTTACGGGACACCGCTAATCGAAGAATGGGCGGGGAAACGTATACAGATAGGAATAGAAAAGGTTAAAGCCTTCGGTGATGTGGTTGAAGCACTCCGTGTTCGTGCTAAACGTCCACCTGAACCGAAAGGTACTGTATATAAATGTGCCGACTGTGGTAAAACAATAACTGACTTTGATAAGTTTTCGGCGGTACAGATAGCAGCGATTACACAGAAGCGTTACGGAGTTACACTATGCTCCGAATGCTCAACAAAGCGTAAAAATGCGGAAAGCGGGGTTAAACAGGATGAAGCTGACAACGGATAACTATTTTTCAAACGAAGCTGCAAAGGAATATATGTCAACGTCGCAATTCAAAGCGTTTATGAAATGCCCTGCAGCCATTATGGCCGAAATTAACGGAGAGATAAAACCGGAAAATAAAGATTCTTATACCGAGGGTCATATGTTTGAGGCGATTGTAAGCGGCAATGAAGAGCTCTTTTACATGCAGCACCCCGAAATCATATCGTCTCAGGGAAAAACGAAGGGCAATGTAAAATCTAACTATCAAAAAGTTGTTAATGCGGCAGAATCTTTTAACAGACAACGAATATTTTGCGATATTGTTAAACGCTGTAAAAAACAAGTTCTTGTTACAGGCGTTATATCCGGCGTGAAATTCCGAGGCCTTCTCGACCTTTACGACCCTGAGACCGGCGAAATTTTTGATACAAAATGTATGAAGGATTTTAAAGATACATACAGCGCCGACGAAGGCCGCCGCGTATCATGGTGGGAAGTATGGGGATATCATTATCAGGCTGCAATATATAGCGAACTGGCCTGCCAAACGTTTGGGAAAGCAACAACATTTTCATTGCTTGCAGCGACAAAGGAGGATGTACCTGATGTTGCGTGGATCGAATTTGATAATGGATACCTGCGTAACATTTTGGACATCGTTGAAGAGACCGCTCCGATGTATCAGGCAATAAAAGACGGACTGATCGACGGAGAACGATGCGAAATATGTTCTTATTGCAGATCAAGCAAGATAATAAGAAAACCTGAGATTATACAAACAGGAGAAATCAATGATTAAAGCTATATTTGAAGATACCCGTCAGCAGATGGGAAAGCATGAAAATATTGCCCAATATCTTAAAAGCAGAGGGATTGAACTGATACGTCAGACGTTGTTCGTCGGAGACTATGTAAAAATAACGGATCAATCCGTATCTATTGATACAAAAAAGGATCTTTCGGAATTGGTTATGGATTTAGGATCGGATAGAAGCAGATTTATGCGTGAAGCTTCAAGGGCAAGAAAATACGGAATAAAATTGATCGTTCTCTGTGAACACGGAAAAGGCATAATGAAGCTTACTGATGTTCAGTTCTGGGAAAACCCCATGCTTGATTCTAAATCGAAGTTATACAGGCCCAAAGCCATGACCGGGAAAACGCTTATGAAAAGAATGATAGATATACATATAGGTTATGGTACGGAATTTTTATTCTGTGAAAAATCTGAAACCGGCGCCCGTATTATTGAGCTTCTCGAATGAACGATTTTTTATACAATCCGTCCAACAGGTACGGTTACAAAATAAACATAAACCATCCGAAGATAAGGCCGCTTTACGACGCTTACAAAAAGAAAGTAAAAGCTTTGATACTGTCGGATGAGGAAAGATTTGAATTTGAAAGAATTGTTTTTAAAATGATAGAAAGGAACCGTAATGAACGTATATAATTTAGTCAGCTTATCCGGACGGCTAACAGCCGATCCGGAGCTGAAAACAACTCAATCGGGAATTAGCAACTGCCGGATATGCATTGCTGTAAATCGTCCGTATCAAAAGGATAAGGAACAGGAAGCGGATTTTATAAATGTCGTGGCATGGAGGCAAACGGCAGAATTTATCTGCAAATATTTTCAGAAAGGCAGCCCGATAACAGTAATAGGCAGCATGAGGAACAATAACTATACCGATTCAAACGGCGTTAAGCATTATGCTATGGACGTTCAGGCTGACAATGTCGGATTTGCAATCAAAAATTCCTCAGACAACGTCAGCGCTTCCGCAGCGGGTTATGCCTTCGCCGATCCGCCTAAATCGGCAGTAAGTACGGCTAATCAGGAATCGGCGGCAATAGGCGGTTTAGAGGACTTCGAGGAAATTTTAAGCGACGGAGAAGTTCCGTTTTAGCTTTGTGCTTTATCTTGAAATGAGGTGATAAGTTGGCGTTCAACAAAGAGGGGATTGATTATTATTCTCACTTTATCGGAATGACAAATGATGAAAAATTATCGGATTTACGTATGGAATATGGCTCCGTAGCGATTGATGTATGGCTTACTCTTCTTGACCTAATTTATGGAGGCAAAGGCTATTATATTGATTATGGAGATGAGAAAACTAAAAATCGCGTAGTATGGAAGATACTTGGAATTATAAGAGGAAAGTATCCTCCTACTCCGGAAACCGTAATGGCAATAATCGAGGGTTTAGTGGCGTGTGAACTATTTAGCGGCGACCTATTTAAATCCGGAATATTATCGTCTAAGCGTATTCAGGAGCAATTTTATCAAGCTACTGTAGAGCGAAAAGCGGTTGATATAAATCTTGATTACTGGCTTTTAGATTTTGAAAAAATGAAAAAGCTGTCTTCAAGGAATTCTATTTTGCAATTATTTGAAAATCAACCGATTTTAAGCCAAAATCAGCCGATAGTTGAAGTTAATCAGCCGATAATAAAACAAAGTAAAGTAAAGGAAAGTAAAGTAAAGAAGAGTAAAGTAAAGGAAAGTAAAGAAGACGGCGTACCGCCTACACCTGACGCTCCCCAGGATAACTGTATGTTAATATTTGAATTATATAATCGGATATGCAGGTCGTATCCCAGAATAACCCAATATTCAGAAGCCAGAAAGAAAGCTGTTAAAGCAAGCCTGAAAAAATATAATCTAAAAGATTTTGAAAGACTGTTTAAAAAAGCAGAATCCAGTAATTTCTTAAAAGGAAAAATTAAATGCGATTGGCGGGCTACTTTCGACTGGCTTATAAAGGATACCAATATGGCAAAGGTTCTGGACGGCAATTATGATAATCGCTCTGAAAATCTGCCTGAACAAGAGCACAGCTATAATTTGGAGGATTTAAAAGCCTTTGTAAATGATTTCGGCGGCGAATATGAATAGCTATATTTACGGAAGATTTCAATGGGTGGCATGTCATGAATGCGAGCTTGGCGGAAATTCACTGGCCTTATGTGAAATAGGCCAAAAAGTGACTACTGAAAAAAGCAATTATTTCAAGCGCGGCTGTTGGAACGGCGTGCTTATGGAGAAATACAGGAATGAAATACACGATAAACGAGATACCTCCGAGCAATAACAAATTTATCGGGAGGACAAATAAATGGGAGTATCAGGAAAAGAAAAAGTACTGGGCGAAGCTTATATCGCTTAAATGCAGGCCTAAACCGGAAAAACCGCTTGAAAAGGCCGTTGTTACCCTTACATATTTTTTTGGAAATAAAATACGGCGGGATCCCGACAACTACAGCGGGAAGTTTATACTGGACGGACTTGTAAAGGCGGGTATTATTGCCGACGACAGCTTCAGCAACATTGACCTGAGACTGTGCGGCAAGGTGGATAAGAAAAATCCAAGAACGGAGATTGAAATAACGAACGACAGCTATTCGGCTGTTAATGAAAGTCAGGGAGGATAAAAAATTAGGAGGTAATCTATGTATAAGGCAAAAAATATTGATACTGACAAAGCGTTAGAAGCGATTGAAGCTTATCGTCGTCGAAAGGAGTATGATTACGACCGTGATTTATATGGACTCAAAAAATATTACGACGGTATTCAAGCGGGTTTGAATTTTGCTGAAAGCTTGTTTAAATGCGCTAATTATGAAAAGGAAAAGGTTAGAACGGAGGCAACCGATGAGGGAGATATTATTCAGAGGTAAGCGGTATAACGGCGCGTGGCTTGCTGGAGATTTGCTTGCAAACAAATACGAAAGACCAAATATTTGCCCTATAGGCGATGTTAACTGTTATCCGGTCATTCCCGAAACAGTCGGACAGTATACGGGCATGAAGGATGAATACGGCAGGAAGATTTTTGAGGGGGATATTGTTGAGTTTTATTTTTATAATAAAACAAAACATAATCATAATGGCGCATTGATTAAAACAATGCTCATAGAGTGGTTTGCTGGTTCATTTTACATGACAGAATTGTTTCGAAATTATAGATTAGAAGAAGGTCCCGAGATAATTACTGAAAAAATATATACTTATAGAAGCAGTCAAACACACGGTGTGTACAAATCCCACTGTTGTTATTACGCTAAATTAGTAGGCAATAAATTTGACAACCCCGAACTGTTGGAAGGAGAAGAAAATGATTAACGAAGATAAGGCATTGAGGATGTTTTACGAAAAGTACGTGGAAAAACACAAAGGGCAGAGTATGGAAGTGGGAGATACAGAAGTTGCAGTTTTAAATAACTGCACAATGATTATTTCTATACCTGAGAAAAATCGTTTAAGTATTAATTTTACTTCCAAGCCATTTTACATAAATGAAAACCTTGATATGTATGAGGAGGACGAAGAAAATGAGTAAAGAAGAAATCTTAAAGTATGCTGCCGAGGCGATCGAAAAGCAGATACCGAAAAAGCCGAATGTTTCAGCTTATAACGAGGATGGTAGTTTGCTTATATATGAGTGCCCCAGCTGCGCTTCATCCTATGACGTAGATTATGATGGACAATTTGATTATTGTCCGAAATGCGGTCAGGCAATAGATTGGAGCGAATGAAATGAAAACCTACATAGTCAGAGCAACGGCGCAGATTCAGCTTACGGCTGAAACGGACAAACCGGAGGAATAATTTAGTTTATTAGGGAGTTTTTTGTATAATGGAGGACAAAGGAAGTTTATGATTACTGTAAGCATATTTTTTTGTATTACGATATTTGCTGACATTATATATATTATTAAATGTAAAAATAATGATAATAAAAAGCTTAGCAAAAGTATTTTTGACCTATTAATAATGATAACAATTTTGATTTTTGGGGCTTTGGATGCTGATATGTTATCTTCCTCTATTTTATGCATAAGCTGTTTATTTTATTATTTTATTATATGGGGAAAACTTTATGAAGATAAATGCAGAAGAAATAAATCATATATTGTATTTGCAGCTATTTTAAACATCCTTATAATAACGTTAAATGGGGTGCGTATTTTTCAATAATTGCTTTAATCGTCAAATAAGGTTTATGAAATTTCTTTATAGGAATAATAGTATTTAATTTTATCCACACTTTTGGGTATTATAGTTTATCTTAAAGACTTGATTTTTGAATTTTTACCTGATAACTTATTCGAATCAGAAATCAAGTTCATCAATCAACTTGGATATTCAAATAAACAAATTTATGAATTGATCTTCAGTTTAGTTTTAACTCCGATTCTAATTACCAATGTATTAGCAGCGCTTCTATGCGAATTAAAAGCATATTGGATAGAAAAGTATAATAATGGCGTTGATATAACGCTTGAGCTTATAAAGGAAAAGTCTGAAAATAAAATGTCAAAGAGGATTAAAATCTATAAATTATATCTACAAAACCAATAAATATAATCATAAATTTGACATAAAATACCAAATATATTTGATAATTAAATATTAAACCCATATATATGATAGAATTTTATGTAAAATAAAATTCAAGGAGGTCATATTTATGGCTTATTATCAAAGATTAAAGGACTTAAAGGAGGACGCGGATTTGACTCAGGCGAAAGTTTCTGAAATAATTGATGTATCAACTAATCATTATGGAAAATACGAACGAGGCGATATTGATATACCTTTTTCAAAAGCAATCATATTAGCGGATCATTATGATGTATCATTAGATTACATAGCCGGAAGGACCAATGACAAAACTTTTTGTAAAAGTATATCGCCATCGCGCTTTACTGAAAAATTTAACCGCCTTAATCATGAAAACAAGGCAAGAATAGATGAAAGAATGTCCCAAATGTTAGAAGATCAAGGAATGAAAAAGTAAAAAAGCCTTGCTGGTGGCAAGGCTTTAAGATGAGGACGAGCGCTTGGAATACATCTATATGGTAGTTACCATTATACTCTAATAAATTTGGAACACGGCGACTATAGAACATAAAATTTATAAAGTCCTTTTCTTTCTGTATTCCGACGGCGAAACCCCGATATGCTTGTGAAACAGCCTACTAAAGTATAATGAGTTGTCATATCCTACCGCCTCGGCGATTTCAGAGATATTATACTCCGTTGTTTCAAGTAGGCTTTGTGCATTTGACATACGTAAGGATAGGATATATTGCATTGGAGTAACCTTTAAGATCTGTTTGAAACTACGAATAAACCAACAGGTACTCATATGCCGTGAGGCGGCATAATCATCTATACTTAAAGGTTCGTTATAATGTTCATTAAAATAATGAGCAGCACGTTCAATTTCGTTTTGGACATCGCTGCTTTTTTTTAAGCCTTCTTTGATATAGCGATTGATCTGAATAAAAATATGCCGCAAATTTAGGGCAAGCAGTTCTTCATAATTGGGCCGGCAAAGCTGCAATTCCTGAATCATCTGTTTATAAAGCCACGCATAATCGGGGGAGGTTCCTGTATAGAAAACCTTTTCGGCATTAGGCATTTCGTAGTTGTCAAGAATACCCTCCACCATTCGTCCGGTAAAATGTACCCAGTATACTTCGGTTTTATCGGGAGCATGATAGTAATAATACTGTATTTCACCGGGGCGAAAAAGAATCATATTTCCTTCAGTAATAACGGTTTCTTGTCCGAGTGGTCCGTCAAAATAAAAATAACCTTTGCCCTTTGCAATGTATAGAAGCTGGTAATCCTTTCGTCCGTTGAGTCGCTCCGTGGAAACAACAGGGCGGCTGTGAACACGGTAATAACCACAGCTGGTCACAACAAGCGAACGGCTTGTGTCAACCATATCCGCAAGTGAATTGTGCAAATAAGCCACATTAGTGAACATATACTATCCTCCTATGTTTTCTTAATTCATTATACGGCAATCAAAACAAAAAATCAAGTGATTTGTATCATTTTGTGCATAAATTGTATTATTTAATTTATGGTTTGCATTAAAAATACGTGGTAGAATAAAGTCGACGACAAAAGATATCTAAATCAAACGACGGCGCTGTCACTGCCGTTTTTATCGCAGAACTCAAAAGGTGTGATGAACTGAAGCCAAGTATTTATATTTAAGGAGAATTACTATGACTGATAAAAAATACCTGAAATGGTACAACAAAGTCGGTTACGGTTCGGGTGATATCGCAGGAAACGTAGTATATGCGCTGCTTTCATCCTTCGTAATGATTTATCTGACCGACACGGTAGGACTGAATGCGGGAATTGTCGGCACGCTTATTGCAGTTTCAAAAATTTTCGACGGAATAAGCGACATATTCTTTGGCGCGCTCATCGACAAAACCAAAACAAAAATGGGTAAGGCAAGACCTTGGATGCTTTACGGATATTTTGGATGTGCGATTTGCCTTATAGCAATTTTCTGTATACCAACGGATATGGGACAGATTGCGCAGTACGCTTGGTTCTTTATCACATACACTTTACTTAACGCGGGCTTTTATACAGCTAATAACATAGCTTATTCCGCCCTTACCGCCCTTATAACCCGAAATAATCACGAGCGCGTACAGATGGGTTCAATCAGATTTATGTTTGCATTTGGTACAAGTATGCTGATTCAGGTTATCACAGTTGACATTGTGAATAATCTTGGAGGCGGCGCGGACGCTTGGAGAACAGTTGCGATAGTATATGCGATTATCGGTGTGATTTCCAACACAATATCTGTTTTTTCCGTAAAGGAGTTTTCACAAAAAGAGATTGCAAAGGAAGAAACCGAAAAGGAAGAAAAGTACGGTCTTATTGACGCATTCAAGCTTCTTGTGCATAACAAATATTTTCTGATGATATGCGGAGCGTATCTCCTGATGCAGATTTATTCCGCAACTCTTGGAATGGGAATTTACTTTATGAAATATGTACTGGGAGATGAAGAAATTTTCGGCGTTTTCGCTTGGGCAATCAATATTCCTATGATAGCAGGATTATTGCTTACTCCGATTCTTGTAAAGAAACTCGGTGGTATGTATAGGCTGAATATTGTGGGATATATAGTCGGCGTTCTCGGAAGAATGGGCGTTCTGATTGCGGGATATATGGGAAGTACCCTATTATGCTTGCATTTACGGCTGTCGCGGCGCTTGGTATGAGTCCGCTGCAGGGCGATATGAACGCTCTTATTGCAACAACGTCAGAATATACAAGATTGACAACAGGTAAAAAAGTTGACGGAATAATGTATTCCTGCACATCATTCGGTACAAAAGTTGGCGGCGGTATCGGTACTGCAATCGCAGGCTGGCTTCTTGCCGCAAGCGGATATGTTGAAAATGCCGCAGTGCAGTCAGAATCCTGTTTAAATATGCTGCACGTTATGTATCTTTGGCTTCCAATGATATTCAACATTTTAATCACAATCGTTCTTATCAAGCTGAACGTAGAAAAGACAAACGCTGAAATTAAAGAAAGTATAAACAATTAACAGGAGGAAACACTTATGAAACCCTCACTCGAATGGCTCGCAAATCCCGAAGTTTTTGAAGTAAATCGTATCCCCGCACATTCCGACCATAGCTGCTTTACAAGCGAGGGCAATCTCCGTCAGCGCCTCGACGGCGTTTGGAAATTTGCCTTCACCGAACACCCCGACAGCAGACCTGTCGATTTTTACAAAGCCGATTTTGATACAAGCGGTTTTGACGATATAACAGTTCCGGGACATATTCAGCTTCAAGGATATGACAAGCCCCAATATGTGAACACACAGTATCCTTGGGAAGGTCGGGAAAGCCTTATTCCTCCGCAAATTCCGCAGAAACGCAATCCCGTGGGCAGTTATGTCAGATACTTCGATGTTGACAAGGCACTTCTCGGCAAGGAAACCTTTATCAGCTTTCAGGGCGTTGAAACCGCAATTTATGTATGGCTTAACGGCGAGTTTGTAGGCTATGCCGAGGACAGCTTCACTCCCTCAGAGTTAAATATCACACCTTACCTCAGAGAAAAAAATAACAAGCTTGCGGTCGAGGTTTACCGTTACAGCACGGCAAGCTGGCTTGAGGACCAGGATTTTTGGAGATTTTCAGGGATTTTCCGTGATGTGTATCTTTATGCGATTCCTGAAATCCACGTCCGTGATATGAAAATAACAGCGGATTTCAATTATAAAAACGGCAGCGGTATCTTCTCAGCAGAGCTCGATATTATCGGCGAATGCGATTACTCCGTAAAACTTACGCTTACAGATATAAACGGAAATAAGGTTTATGAGAGCGATAAAGCCAATGTCAGAGCAACTATTCCGAGCGTGCGGCCTTGGAGTGCGGAAGAACCTAACCTTTACATTCTTACCGCTGAAATTATCGCCGGCGGCAGAATCGTTGAAACAGCGGAAACAAAGGTTGGATTCCGCGCCTTTGAACTGAAAAACGGCTTGATGTACCTTAACGGAAAGCGTATCATCTTCAAGGGTGTAAACCGCCATGAATTCAATGCCAAAACAGGCAGAGCGATTACCGAAGAAGATATGCTTTGGGATATTAAGTTCATCAAGCAGAACAATATGAACGCTGTCCGCACTAGTCATTATCCAAATAACAGTCGTTGGTATCAGCTTTGTGACGAATACGGAATTTACCTCATTGATGAAACAAACCTTGAAAGCCACGGCACTTGGCAGAAGATGGGCGCTTGTGAGCCGTCAATAAACGTTCCCGCGTCTCTCCCCGAATGGAAAGAGGCTTGTCTTGACAGAGCAAAATCAATGTACGAACGTGATAAAAATCACCCGTCCGTTCTGATTTGGTCCTGCGGAAACGAAAGCTACTGCGGTAATGATATTGCGGCAATGGCAGACTATTTCCATAAGGTTGACAGCGCTAGACTTGTGCATTACGAGGGAGTTGTGTGGAATAGAAAATACGACCATATCACAGATATGGAAAGCAGAATGTATGCAAAGCCCGCCGACATTGTCGAGTATCTTGAAAATGCTCCTAAAAAGCCTTATATCAGCTGTGAATATATGCACGCTATGGGCAATTCCCTCGGCGGTATGAAGCTTTACACCGACCTTGAAGATAAATACGAAAGCTATCAGGGCGGCTTTATCTGGGACTATATAGACCAGGCGCTTTATAAAGACGGTGTTCTCGTTTATGGAGGCGACTTCGACGACAGAGCCGGTGATTACGGATTTTGCACAAATGGAATTGTTTACGCTGACCGTACTCCCTCTCCGAAAGTGCAGGAGGTCAAGGCTCTTTACTCAAACGTCAGAATGAGCGTTAAAAACGGCGTTGTTACCATAGAAAACAGGAATCTGTTCATTGATACAAAGGGATATATTTTCAATGTAACGCTTGAAAAAGAGGGCAAAATTCTCGGAAGAGAGGAGCATACCCTGAATATTTCCGCAGGAGAAATCGGCACGTTTGAAATCGGTATGCAAGCGCCCGAAGAGTACGGAGAATACGTCTTTACGGTTTCCGCAGTACTTGCCGAAAATACACTTTGGGCAGAGTCGGGACACGAAATCTCTTTCGCGCAGGAGATTATCCGTAACGCGGAAGAAAAGGAAATCACTAACGCAAAGGCGGAAATTATCTACGGTGATTTTTGTATAGGCGTTCACGGAGAAGGCTTCTCGATGCAGTTTGACAAGCGTGAGGGCGGTATCAGCTCTCTCGTCTATGACGGTGCGGAATATATCACAAGAGCGCCGAAAATCAGCTTTTTCAGAGCAATGACCGATAATGATACTGGAGCGGGATATCCTCAAGATATGGCACAATGGCAGATTGCAGGAAAATGTGCGAGGCTGATTGGCGACAGACTTACAACCGAGGAAAAATCAGACAATCTTGAAATTACATTTGTTTTCGCCGCGCCTACCGTTCCGTCTTTTGAATACAAAATAATCTACAACGCTTATTTTGACGGAAGACTCGGTGTAAAAGCAGAATATCCGGGCGTTCAGGGTATGTCAGATATGCCTGTTTTTGCGATGGATTTCAAGCTGAAAAAGCAATACGATAAATTCACATTCTACGGTATGGGACCTGATGAAAACTACATTGACAGAAATAACGGTGCAAGGCTCGGTGTTTTTACATCAAATGCGCAGGACAATTTTTCAAAGTATCTAAATCCGCAGGAATGTGGTAACAGAACGGGTGTCCGCTATGTAAGCGTTTATGATGAAAACAGCGCTGGGCTTAAATTCAAGGCGGCGGAACAGCCGTTTGAAATGAGCGTTCTCCCATATTCCGCATATGAGCTTGACAATGCAACCCACCGTGAGGAACTGCCTGAGGCAAGCTATACTTGGGTACGCATTGCCGCAAAGCAAATGGGCGTTGGCGGTGACGACTCCTGGGGCGCGCCCGTTCACGAGGAATTTAAGATAAAGGCAGAAAACAAAATAACTCTTGAATTTATAATAAATTCGCTTTGATTTTGAAAGGGGAAAATATTATGAATATCCGTGAAGCTTTACAAGAGATTGAAGGCGACGAATTTTTAAAAACATTCAGGAAATTGTACGGAACAGATGAACAGACGCTTGAATATCAGAAACGGCGTTACCTTGACGCGGTAAATAAATTTATCGAATTATACCCTGAAAGAAATAACATAAGTATATTTTCGGCGCCGGGCAGAACGGAGATCGGAGGTAATCACACTGACCATCAGCACGGATGCGTACTTGCGGCGGCGGTAAATCTTGATATTATCGCTGTCGTCGCTTTCCACACAGACGGTATTATCCGTGTCAAGTCAGAGGGCTATGACGTTTTCAGCGTAAATCTTAATGACGTTTCCATAAATTCGGGAAAAGTTGGAACCGAGGCTATTGTAAGCGGTATTGCGGCAAGATTTATGGACAATGGAACAGAAATAGGAGGCTTCGACCTTTATTGTACTTCTGATGTACTTACAGGCAGCGGTATTTCATCATCCGCGGCGTTTGAAACGTTGATTGGTACGATTATTGACGCATATTATAACGGCGGCAGGTCAGGCGCTATAGAGATTGCAAAGATCGGACAGTTTGCAGAGAATGTATATTTCGGCAAGCAAAGCGGACTTATGGATCAGACGGTTTCTTCTGTCGGCGGTCTTGTATCCATTGACTTTATTGACGCGGAAAATCCAATAGTGAAAAGCTTTAATTTTGACTTTGAAGAATACGGCTATTGCCTGTGCATTACAGATACAAAAAGCAGTCACGCAGACCTTACCGACGATTATACCGCAATCCGCAGTGAAATGGAAACTGTTGCAAGGCAGTTCGGTAAGCCTTGTCTCAGACAGGTAAGCGAAGCCGCGTTTTACAACGATATTCCGAGGCTGCGCAAAAGCTGTTCCGACAGAGCGATAGTTCGCGCGGCGCATTTCTTTGAGGAAAATAACCGCGCAAAAGCAGAAGCTGTGGCATTGGAGGAAGGTAACTTTGAATATTTTCTTGAGCTTGTAAGAAAATCGGGACGCTCATCTGCGGCTCTTTTACAAAATCAATATTCTGCGTCAGCGCCCGAAAATCAGGCTATTACGCTTGCAATTCAGATAAGCAGAAAATTTCTCGGCGACAACGGCGCGGTAAGAGTACACGGCGGCGGTTTTGCAGGCACAATTCAGGCGTTTGTACCGTTACATCTCGCAGACGGATACATAGCTGAAATGGACGGAATATTTGGTGAAAAATCCTGCGTGAAAATGAGAATACGTCCTGTAGGCGGTGTAGAAATCTCAAAGGAGGAAAACTGATATGGCAATTTTGGTTTTAGGCGGAGCAGGCTATATAGGCTCCCATACCGCACTTGAACTTGTAAAATCAGGGCGCGACGTCGTTATTGCCGACAGCCTTGTAACAGGCTATAAAAAAGCAATACCTGAAAAGGCACGATTTTATCAGGGCGATATCCGTGATTTTGAGTTTCTCGACAACCTTTTTCAGCAGGAGAAAATTGACGCAGTAATTCACTTTGCCGCTT
>ERZ1673753.2224-NODE-2224-length-14997-cov-4.510574_pt1 | contig 14997 bp, 8 predicted proteins | sample MGYA00580201_ERZ1673753 | MGnify/ENA primary metagenome ERZ1673753 (study PRJEB41218, sample SAMN15661747) | gut metagenome | host: Homo sapiens | place: Canada: London | collected 2015-08-20/2019-03-30 | study: EMG produced TPA metagenomics assembly of... | reverse complement strand
GCAAAGCGTCAAAAACTTCTGTCAAAGTTTCTTTCATAACATCTTCGTGATCGTCACCAATTCTAAAAGTCATAGTTTTATCAGTCATGGTAAAGTCACCTCCCTATAAAGCATTATACACTAATTATATACATATTTGCCTAAAATTACAATACCTTTTTTAAATTTCATTTCGAAAATACTTGACTTAAAACGCTTTTTGGTTTAAAATCTTTGTATAAATTAAATGCAATGACTGAGGGCGCAAGCCAAAAGTAGTTGATAATTTTGCTTTTTCAGAGAACGGCGCATATGCTGAAAGTACCGTATTGCTTTTATCAATGAATTTCGACTCACGAGCTTCCTATGAAAAGTAGGGCGTATATCTGCGTTAAGGATTTTGAGTGGCACATTGTTTGTGCAATTTGAGTGGTACCACGGATATTATTCGTCTCATATTTATGAGGCGATTTTTTTATTGTTAAAAAACGGAGGAAATTATGGATAACAAAATTTTAGAACTAAAAGAAAAGTTTGTATCCGAACTTGAAAAGATTGATAATCTTGCAGATATTGAAAATATCAGAGTATCATATCTTGGAAAAAAGGGTAGCGTTACAGACCTTCTTAAGGGTATGAAAGAGCTTTCTAATGATGAAAGAAAGGTATTCGGTCAAAAGGTTATTGAGCTTAAAGGTCTTGTAAACCAAAAAATTACAGCTAAAACTCTGGAACTTAAGGAAAAGGAAATTCAAAAGGAAATTGTGCTTATGCCTGAGTTTGACCTCTCTATGCCGCCGGTTATGGATAGAGGCTCATATCACCCGATTACTCTTGTTCAAAGAGAATGTGAAAGAATATTTAAGTCAATGGGCTTTACTGTTGAGGATTACAGCGAGATTGTAACAGATTATGAGTGCTTTGAATCGCTTAATATTCCTAAGCATCACCCGGCCCGTGATATGCAGGATACATATTATCTTACTAACGGTCAGCTTTTAAAGAGCCAGACTTCTGCCGCTCAAAACGCTATTTATAAGAAGTACAGAGATGCGCTTGTTAATGACGGTGTACCTATTAAGGCTATTTTCCCCGGCAGATGCTTTAGAAATGAAGCGACGGACGCTTGCCACGAAAATACATTCTTCCAAATGGAAGGCGTTATGGTTGATAAGAATATTTCTATTTCAAATCTTATTTACTTTATGAAAACTATGCTTTCAGAGGTATTCCAAAAGGATATTAAGGTTAGACTTCGTCCGGGCTTCTTCCCGTTTGTAGAGCCGGGCTTTGAACTTGATATCAGTTGCCTTATCTGCGGCGGCGAAGGCTGTCCGAGCTGTAAGCACAGCGGCTGGCTTGAACTTTGCCCTTGCGGAATGATTCATCCTGAGGTTCTTAAAGCAGGTGGAATTGACCCTGATGAATATACAGGTTTTGCATTTGGCTTAGGTCTTACAAGGCTTGTTATGATGAAATACGGAATTAAAGACATTCGTGATTTAAACAGCGGTAGCTTGAAAACATTATCGCAGTTTACTGACGACGAAAATTAAGAGGGTAGGAATTAAATATGTTTTTATCAATGAATTGGATTTCAGACTTTGTTGATTTTACAGGTCTTGATAAGGTTGACCTTATCCATCGTTTCTCTCTTTCCACCGCAGAGGTTGAAAACGAGATTTTCTTCAAGGGTTCGGATATCAGCGGCATCGTTGTTGCTGAAATTAAATCTGTAGAAAATCACCCTGATTCAAAAAAACTTCATCTTCTTAAGGTTGACGCAGGTGACGGCGAGCTTACAGACGTTGTTTGCGGCGCACCTAACGTAAGAGTAGGTCTTAAAACCGCTTTTGCAAAGGTTGGCGCAAAAATCGGCGATATTGAGATTGCACCGAGAAAGCTTGCAGGCTTTATCTCAAACGGTATGTGTTGCAGTGAAAGCGAAATCGGTATTTCTGACGATAACAGCGGTATTATGGAAATTACAGACGATTTGCCCAACGGTACCGATATTAAAGAAGCTTATCAGGTTGACGATATCATTTTTGAGGTTGATAATAAATCTCTTACAAACCGTCCCGACCTTTGGGGTCATTACGGTATTGCCCGTGAATTTGCTGCTCTTGCAGGCAGAGAACTTAAACCGCTTGAAACCGTTGATTTAACTCAATATAATAATTTGCCTAAGGTTGATATGAAAATTGAGGACCCGCTTTGCCAAAGATATTCTTGCCTTCAGGTTGAAAATATTAACACAAGCGTATCTCCCGTTAATATGCGTATTCGTCTTTTCTATTGCGGAATGAGAGCTATTAACTTCCTTGCCGACCTTACTAATTACCTTATGCTTGAAATGGGTCAGCCTATGCACGCATTTGATTCCCGCAAGGTTGAAAAGATTAGAATTAAACGTTTTGATACTCCTTTCACATTCCAAACTCTTGACGGTGTTGAAAGAAATATAGATGAAAATACACTTATGATTTGCAACGATAATACGCCTGTTGCAATTGCAGGTATTATGGGCGGTCTTGACAGCGAAATTGTTGATGATACCCACACTCTTACTCTTGAATCTGCAACGTTTAATGCCGTTTCAATCCGTAAGTCAACAGTTCGCCTTGCTCACAGAACAGATGCTTCAATGAGATATGAAAAGTGCCTTGACCCTGAAATGACAGTTCCTGCCATTGCCCGTTTTGTTAAGCTTATGACTGACGTTGATAAGGACGTTAAGGTTGTATCATCTCTTACAGATGAATATGCTTTTCATTATGATACCGTTGAGCTTGACTTTGATAAGGCATTTGTTGATAAATATACAGGTATTGAAATTGACAACGATACCATTATTTCAACTCTTTCTTCATTAGGCTTTGACGCTAAGGTTGATAATGATAATTTCAGTGTAGTTGTTCCAAGCTGGAGAGCTACTAAAGATGTTACAATCAAAGCTGATATTATCGAGGAAATTACAAGAATTTACGGCTATGATAATTTTGCAATTCATACCGCCGTTGCTCCTCTTTATCCTGTTCGTCCTGCTATCGAAAAGACAGATGAGGATAAGATTAAGGACATTCTTGTAAATCATTTCAATCTTCACGAACTTCATTCTTACGTTTGGGCTTACTATGACGAATATAAAGCTCTTGGCATAGAGGTTGAGGATAATATTAAGCTTGTTAATGCGACAAATCCTAATATTGAAACTATTCGTAACTCAATAGTGCCGACTCAGCTTTGCCAGGTTAAATATAATACCTCTTATGCGCCTGATTTTGGCGTGTTCGAGATTGGCAGAGTTGCTAAGGGCCTTAAGAGTGACGGTCTTGTTGATGAGCATAAAATGCTTGCAATTACTCTTTTCAGTAAAACCAAGAGTGTTGAAAAGCTTTATTTTGAACTTCGTGATATGCTTGCAACATTTACCGATAACATTAAACACAAATCACTTGATTATATCCCTGCCGCTAAGGCTCATTCTTATGAGCACCCAAGAAATCTTAATAAAATTATTTGCGACGGCAGGGAACTCGGTACTATCGGTATCGTTCACCCTGTAGTATCAAAGAAACTTGATAAAAAGGCTTCAATCGTATTTGCTGAAATTGACATTCAGGAATTTGCGCAAATTGCTAATTCAAGCATCAATTATGAAGAACCGTCAAAATATCCTGCAATGGAAATTGACCTTTCATTCGTAACAGATAAATTTGCTCCTATTAAGGCTGCTATTGAAGATGCTAAGAGCAACCTTGTTAAAAAGATTGAGGTTGTTGATACTTATTGTGACGGCGATGCTAAGTCAATCACAACACGTATAACATTTTCTCACCCGGAGAAAACTCTTACCCGTGAAGAAGTTATGGATATCGTTAATACTGTTATCGATAAGCTTGATTTACAAGGCATTAAACTTAAAAAGTAATGTTTCAAATAAAAATCCCCGAAGATTTATTTTCTTCGGGGATTTTTTGTGCTTAAATATATTTTTGAATTTGCCGGAAAAATAATATTAATATTCAAGCTTTAATATCATATTAAGTACATTGATTGCCGAACGTTCAAGCTCGCCTCTTGTTATTCCGTTTTTAAGCCCGATAGTTTCCAAAAGGGAATTGTCAGGCTTATATTTTTTCTCCGTTCTCTTAAATGAGCCGGGCATATAAACGTCAACCTGCGAGCGAACACGATAAGCGTTATCACGAAGATTGGGAAATTCATGGCTTGCGGAGTGCTTCATCCACCAATCGGTCATAACACAGCCGTCAAAGCCCCATTCCTTTCTTAAAACCGTGGTGGCAAGGTCGTAGTTATAATGGCTCCAAACTCCGTTGATTTTGTTGTAGCTCGTCATAATATTTAAAGGTTTAGCCTCTTTTACGCAAATTTCAAAGCCTTTAAGATATATTTCACGAAGTGCACGCTGAGATACAATGGAGTTATTAATCGTTCTGCTCGATTCCTGATTATTGCACGCAAAATGCTTAGGACAAGCCGAGCCGCCGCTTGACTGAATACCTCTGACAAAAGCCGCTGCCATTTTACCTGTAAGAAGTGGGTCTTCACTGAAATATTCAAAGTTTCTGCCGCATAGCGGATTTCTGTGAATGTTCATTCCCGGTGCCAAAAGCACATTTGAGCCTGCATTTTTAAGCTCTTTGCCCATTTCAGAACAAAGTTCTTCAACGAGTCGTGTATTAAATGTGCTTGCAAGTGCCGTTCCGCATGGTAGCAGAGAGGTATATTTTCTTATTCTTATTCCTGCCGGTCCGTCGGTAGTAATAACGGCAGGTACGCCTTTTTTGTTGAGTTCAGGGATAATTCCGCCAAAAGCGCCTGCATTGCCTGTAACGCCGTAGCTGCTGTCCATTCCGCCTTCTCCACGTGTGAGCGCTTCTAATTCTTGATTTGTTAAGCTTGATATAAATTTTTCAACGCTGATTTCCCCTGATTTAACTTGGGAAAAATTGTAATTATGAACAACGTGACCGATTTCCTTAGGAAGATTATCAAGTATTCTTTTGCGAAGATACGGCTTTTCCGGCTTTAGTGCAACCTTTTTGGGAATGAATGAACCGTTGACTTTAAACGCAACAATTCTGTCCATATATTCCTTTGGTGCGCAAACAGCTTCAAGCTCCTCTAAAACTATGTCCTCCTTTAGCTCAAAAGAGCCTGCCTCATCCAAGTCTCTTACATTTTCGCCGATAAAGAATTTATATTCGCCCTTTTCCAAAATGTAAGAATATTTATGCCCCGTAGCACCCGTATCGTCAAATGAAGCGAGTAGATAAACAGGCACTTCAAGAGTGATTTTTTGACTTTCCTTTGGTTCAAGATTAATTGTTTTGTCAAATGCAACAAGGCTCATAACAGGCTTTGAAAGTTTACCCTGCGGTGCATTTGCATAAAGTTCGACCACTTCTTTTCCCGCTACATCGCCGATATTCGTAACCCTAACTTCAACCTTAATTTTGTCATTGTCAGCCTTGAAATCCAAAACCTCAATATCAAAATTAGTATAGCTTAAACCGTAACCAAACGGAAACAGCGCCTTTTCCTTAGAGAAAGTTTCAAAATATCTGTAACCTACAAATATATCCTCAACATAGGTGTTAAATAGCTTGTTGCCGAAATGCATTGCACTTGGATAATCTTCATATCTTACAGCAATCGTATCTGTAAGCCTGCCTGATGGATTAACTCTGCCGAAAAGTACGTCTGCAATAGCATTACCGCTTTCCATTCCGCCTTGCCAAGCGTAAATTATACCTCTAAGCCTTTCCTCATAGTCAAGTACCCACTGCATATCAATAATGTTGCCGCAGTCAAGCAAAACAGTAACATTGCTGAAATGATTGCAAACATTGTCTAATAGATTACGTTCCTCATCGGTAAGGTAGTAACTGCCTTTGGTAAGGGTGTTTTCTCTGTCCTCACCTGCGGCACGACCGATAACAACGAGTGCAACGTCGCTTTCTTCACTTGCTCTTTCAATCATTTTATCATCAAGGCTCGGCTCTTCAAAATTCATAGGCCAATGACCCCAAAAGCCGTGAGGTGCAGGATTGTTTTTAGTGAAATCCTTGTAATATTCCAAAAGCCATTCGTTAACGTGGCCACCCGCATTTTTTATTCCGTCAATAACGTTTACAAAGTATGGAGCGTTAACGTCGCCGCCGCTGCCGTAGCCGACATAGAAATAATCAAGTTGGCATCTGCCGAAAACAGAAATTTTTGTATCAAGCTTATAGGGCAGGGCATTATTGTTTTTTAAAAGTACAATACCTTCTGCCGCCGCTTTTCTTGCAAGGGCAGGCATATTGCCGAATATATCTCTTTCGCCCTCAGCCTGAACTTCAAGCTGAGATACTCCGCCGCTTGAAATTCTTTCAGATAATGTCGATACGAATTTATCGATTTTGTGTTTAAACTTCATAGTCTTTCCCCTTAAAAATAATAAAATTATTTCAATTTTTATTATACAATATCATATTTTCAATGTCTATATTTTTGTATAAATTTTCATAATGTGAACATAATATCCTTGAAAACATAATGAAAAATAAGTGGAGGAATTCTTATGAGTTTTATCAAAAAAACAGTGTCAGCGCTTCTTTGTGCCGTTTTGGTTGCTTCGAGCGTTCTTGTCTTTGCCGCTTGCGGTAAAAACAACAATAATAATACTGAAAACAGCACAACAAAGTCAAACAATGCAAACGTCACAAAAGTCACGGTAAGATATCTTAATTTCAAGCCGGAGGTTGCCGATGTTTATAAAAAAATTGCCGATGAATATGAAAAAGAAACCGGTGTCAAGGTAATAGTTGAAACTGCTGCGAATAATGAATATGAATCAACACTCACTGCAAAAATGTCAACCAAGAGCGCTCCTACGTTATTCCAAATCAACGGCCCTAAGGGTTATGCGAATTGGAAGGAATATTGTGCCGACTTGTCCGACAGTAAACTTTATAAACACTTGAAAGATAAATCGCTTGCAGTTACCTCAAAAGACGGCAAGGTTTACGGTATTCCCTATGTTGTTGAGGGATACGGAATTATTTATAATAAAGCAATAACCGATAAGTATTTTGAACTTGATAACAAAAATACGGATTTTAAATCAATGGATGATATCAATTCCTTTGAAAAATTAAAGGCTCTTGTTGAGGATATGCAAAAAAATAAATCAGCACTCGGTATTGACGGCGTTTTTGCTTCAACCTCACTTAAAGCAGGAGAAAATTGGCGCTACCAAACTCACCTTGCAAATGTGCCGATTTATTATGAATTTACTAAAAATAAGATTGATTTAACATCAAATGATACCTCAAAAATTACCTTTGAATATGCTCAAAATTTTAAAAATATCTTTGACCTCTACCTTGATAATTCAACTATAGAAAAAGGAAAAACAGGCACTAAAACAGTCACGGATTCTATGGCTGAATTTGCTACTGAAAAATGTGCTATGGTGCAAAACGGCAATTGGGCTTGGAGTCAAATAAGCAAGGCGTCAGGCAATAAGGTTGAAGAAAACAATGTTAAATTTTTGCCGATTTATACAGGCGTTAAAGGCGAAGGAACACAAGGCCTTTGCATCGGCACTGAAAATTACTATGCAGTCAATTCAAAGGCAAGTCAGGCTGAGCAAAAGGCGGCAAACGACTTTATCTATTGGCTTTATTCAAGCGAAAAGGGCAAGAAATTTGTAACAGATGACCTTGGTTTTATTGCTCCCTTTGATACCTTTAATGACGACGAAGTGCCAAACGACCCGCTTGCAAAAGAAATAAGCAATTGGATGAATAAGCAAAGCATTACTACAATTCCTTGGTATTTCGCCGTTTTTCCGTCCCAAACTTTTAAGGATAATTTCGGCTCATCACTTTTAAAATATGCTCAGGGTAATAAATCATGGGATGAGGTTAAATCTGACGTAGTTAAGGATTGGGAAAAGGAAGCAAACGCTTCAAAATCATAAAACATTACTTCTTTAGGCAGGGTTTCCTGCCGTACATATCAAGTGAAAAAGAGGTATAGTGTGAAAAATCACACAATACTGATTGTATTGCTCTCAAAATTTGCCGACGGCATAATTTTGAGATGGCTGAAATCACCATTTACGCCTGTTCAGGCAACGCAGGATATCGGGTGATTTTTAATAAACTATTTGTTGATTGAAAGGCTATGGTGATTATTATGAAACGAAGTATTAAAAAATACGCTCCCATATTTTTATTGCCTATAACAATAGCGTTTTTATTTGCTTTTGCCGTTCCGTTTGTTATGGGCGTCGGTCTTTCTTTTGCGGATTTTACAACCGTAACTGATGCAAAATGGGTAGGTTTTCAAAATTATATTGACGCTTTTACATCATCAAGTGATTTTCTTAATTCGTTAGGTTTTACTGCTTTGTTTACAGTAGTAAGCATTATAACAGTCAATGTTTTCTCATTTATTTTGGCACTTCTTTTAACTCGTGGTATAAGAGGTACTAATCTTTTTCGCTCTGTCTTTTTTATGCCTAATCTTATCGGCGGAATAGTTCTCGGCTATATTTGGAATTTGCTTATTAATGCTGTTCTTTCCTCTTTTGGAGTTGATATAACATATAAGGCTGAATACGGCTTTTGGGGACTTGTTATTCTTACGAATTGGCAGCTTATCGGATATATGATGGTAATTTATGTTGCAGGGCTTCAAAATGTTCCTAATGATTTGATTGAAGCCGCTCAAATCGATGGCGCATCACCGCTAAAAACTCTTTTCTCGGTTAAAATTCCTATGGTTATGCCGTCTGTTACCATTTGTATGTTTTTAACCCTTACAAATTCATTTAAAATGTTTGACCAAAATCTGGCGCTGACAGCCGGTGCACCCGAAAGGGAAACGGAAATGATTGCCCTTAATATTTATAATACATTTTACGGTAGAGTAGGTTGGCAGGGTGTAGGTCAGGCAAAGGCGGTTATATTTTTTGTGATTGTCGGTATATTGGCATTTTTGCAACTTAAAATCACAAGCAGTAAAGAGGTGAACGCTTGATGAAAAAATCTAAAAGAGTAGGGAATAATGTTATTTTTTTTGTTCTGCTTATATTAAGCGTGCTGTTTTTAGTGCCGATAATTATTGTGATTATTAATTCGTTTAAATCTCGAATTTATATTTCAAGTCAACCGCTTAAATTGCCAAACGCCGAAACTTTTGTTGCTCTTGAAAACTATATTAGCGGCGTTACATCGTCTGATTTTTTCTCGGCTTTTTTACGCTCCCTTTTTATTACTGTTGTAAGCGTTATATTAATAGTTCTCTTTGCTTCAATGGCGGCTTGGTATATCGTCAGGTCAAATTCAAAAATAACAAAAGGGATTTATTATATGCTTGTTTTCAGCATGATTGTTCCTTTCCAAATGGTTATGTATACAATGACGTATGTTACAAACCGTGCAAATCTTGATAATGTTTTCGGCATAACCTTTGTCTATCTCGGTTTTGGTGCAGGACTTTCCGTCTTTATGCTTTGCGGCTTTATTAAAAGTATTCCCCTGGAAATAGAAGAAGCGGCAATGATAGACGGCGCATCTCCAATTCAAGCTTTTTTTACTGTTGTTTTTCCTATGCTTAAACCCACGGCAATCACGGTTGCAATACTCAATACTATGTGGATTTGGAACGATTATCTTTTGCCTTATCTTGTTTTAGGCTCTGATAAAAAAACAATCCCTGTTGCCATTCAGCTTGCAATGCAGGGTGCTTATGGCTCAACCGATTACGGCGGCTTTATGGCAATGCTTGTGCTTGCGATTGTGCCAATAATTATTTTCTATATTTTTTGCCAAAAATATATTATAAAAGGCGTTGTTGCAGGCGCAGTTAAAGGATAATTTAAAGGAGTTTTTTCAGTGGCGTCAATTACCTTAAATCATATAGTAAAAACCTTTGATGACGGTGTAACCGTTATCCCTGACTTAAATCTTGAAATTAAAGACAAGGAATTTGTTATATTTGTAGGTCCGTCCGGCTGCGGCAAATCAACAACGCTTCGTATGATAGCTGGGCTTGAGGATATTTCTTCGGGTGAACTTATTATAGGCGGTAAAACGGTAAATAATATTCCGCCGAAAGACAGGGATATTGCGATGGTTTTTCAAAGCTATGCGCTATATCCTCATATGACTGTTTATAAAAATATGGCATTTGCGCTTAAGCTTCGCAAAGAACCTAAGGATGTTATAGATAAAAAGGTCAGGCAGGCGGCAAAAATTCTCGAACTTGAGCCGTATTTAAATCGTAAGCCAAAGGCACTTTCCGGCGGTCAAAGGCAAAGAGTCGCACTCGGCAGGGCAATGGTAAGAAATCCTTGCGCATTTTTGCTTGATGAACCGCTTTCTAATCTTGACGCAAAGCTTCGCACCCAAATGCGCTCTCAAATTGCACTGCTTCATAAAAGGCTTGAAACAACATTTATTTATGTAACCCATGACCAAACGGAAGCTATGACTATGGCAGACAGAATAGTTGTAATGAAAGACGGCATTGTTCAACAATTTGATACTCCGTCAAATTTGTATAATCACCCTTGCAATATGTTCGTAGCAGGTTTTATAGGTACGCCTCAAATGAATTTTATCGACGCAACAATAATTACTTGTTCGGGAGAGCTTTGCGCACTTGTTGACGATATTACCGTCCCTCTTCCTTTGCGAATGCAAGAAAACGAGAATGTAAAAAAATATGTCGGCAAGCCTATTGTTTACGGCATAAGATGTGAGGATATGCATATAAATTCAAGTTATGCACTTGAAAACAAGCAAAATGAAATTACACTCAAAGCCGACTTGGCAGAAATGATGGGCAGTGAGGTCTATATCTATTCATCAATTAACGATAAAGAAATAATTGCCAAGGTCAGAAGTGATACAAATATTTCCTCAGGCGACAGTGTTAAACTTTATATCGACACGGAAAAAGTTCATTTATTCGACCCTGAAAGCGAACTTCTGATTTGTGACTGAAAAGGACTGAACAAAATGCTTAATGAAAGAGCAAGCGGCGTGCTGCTTCATATTTCATCTCTGCCGTCAAAATACGGAATAGGTTGCTTTGATAAATGCGCTTATGATTTTGTCGATTTTTTGCAAGCAGCAGGTCAAACCTATTGGCAGATTTTGCCGCTTTGCCCGACAACAATAGGCGACTCACCTTATCAGAGTATTTCCACCTTTGCGCTTAACGAGTATTTTATTGATTTAGATGCCCTGTGCCGTCTTGAATTGCTGAAAAAAGAAGAGTTTGAAGATATAGAATGGTTTAAAGATAAAAACAAGGTGGATTACTCTTTGTTATATACAAACAGGCACAGGGTGCTTTATAAAGCGTTTGACAGATTTAAACGCAATATCCCAAACGATTTTAATTTGTTTTGTAAAGAAAATCTTTCTTGGCTTGGTGATTATTCGCTTTTTTGTGCTGTTAAGGATTATTTCGGCGCAGAACCTTTTTATTATAATGATGATATTAAATATCGTGAAATATTTGCCGTAGAGGAATTTAAAGAGATATGTAAAGACAGAATTCTTTATTATAAAATGATTCAGTATTTTCTTTTTTTGCAGTGGCGGGCAATTAAGAAATATGCTAATAAACGAGGAATATCAATAATAGGGGATATGCCCATATATGTTGCAAATGACAGTGCAGATGTATGGGCAAATAAGGAAATATTTAAACTTAATCCTGAATTAAAAGCAAGCGAACTTGCAGGATGTCCGCCGGACTGCTTTTCACCTGACGGTCAGCTTTGGGGTAATCCCGTATATGATTGGAAAAAACTTAAAAAGCAAAAGTATTCTTGGTGGATTGAAAGACTTAATCAAAGTTTCAAGATTTACGATATAGTTCGTATCGACCACTTTCGAGGCTTTGAATCATATTACAGCGTAAAAGCAGGCAGTAATACGGCACGCAAGGGCTTGTGGCGCAAGGGTGGCGGAAAATCATTTTTTGACGCTTTGCCTAAGGAATTTAAGAATAAGATTATCGCTGAAAATCTCGGATTTTTAACGAAAGAGGTTGATGAACTTCTTAAATATACAGGCTTTCCGGGTATGAAGGTGCTTCAGTTTTCCTTTGATTCAAGGGATGATAACGGTAAATCATTGCCTGACGATTTTGAAAAAAATAACGTTGTTTATACAGGCACTCACGACAACGATACTGTTTTGGGTTGGTACAATACTGCCGATAAAAAAGACGTGGCTTATGCTATGCGTTATCTTGGAGCAAAGGATAAATTTGATTTAGTTGATAAAATGAACGAGTGCGCTATGAATTCAAACGCAAATACTTGTATTTTGACTATGCAAGATTTGCTTTGTTTAGGCAGCGAGGCACGTATGAACACCCCGTCAACAATGGGAGAAAATTGGAAATGGCGAATGAGTAAAGATGATTTAACCTCATCTCTTGCAAATAAACTTTTAGATATTACTAAGAAAAGCGGAAGGTGTGTTAATGGATAATATTAAAGAAAAATTAGAACTTTTGGCTTTTGGAAAATATAATAAAAATGTTAATAATCTCACAGTCGGTGAACTTTATGACGTTCTGGGAACGCTTGTGATATCAAACGTTTCACCCGATTGGCAAAAAAGTATGAAAGAACATATTAATTCTCGACGTGCCTATTATTTCAGCGCCGAATTTCTTGTAGGGCAACCTGTTTATAAAAACTTGATGTGCCTTGATATCGAATCTCAAATCGAAGAGGCATTATCAGGCTTTGAACGTTCGCTTAAGGAATTTGAAGCATTGCCCGACGAGCCTCTCGGTAACGGAGGTTTAGGCAGGCTTGCCGCTTGTTTTTTGGACAGCGCCGCAAATCTTAATGTTCCGATTGACGGCTATGGTATTAAGTATCGTTTCGGCCTTTTTGAGCAGGAAATTGAAAACGGTTTTCAAATTGAAAAGATATATAATTCTTTTGAATATAATGACCCTTGGTGCGTACCTTGCAAGGGTGATAAGGTTAAGGTCAGTTTTGGCGACGGTGACGTCTGGGCAGTGCCTTATGATATGCCGATTATATCTTTTAAAACTCGTAAATTTTCAACTCTGCGCCTTTGGCAGTGCGAAAGCATAAATGAATTTGATTTTGCACTGTTCAGTGAGCAAAAGTATACAAAATCACTTGAAGAAAAAAATAATGCAGAGAATATTTCAAGACTCCTATATCCAAACGATTCAACATTAGAAGGCAAAAAACTCAGATTTAAACAGCAGTATTTTTTCACAAGCGCTTCCTTGCAGGATATTATTAAGAAATATAAAAAATACCAATGTGACGATTATAATCATTTTTCGCAATATATTACAATTCAGCTTAATGATACTCATCCTGTTGTCGCAATCCCCGAACTTATAAGACTTCTTACTCTTGACGGTTGCGATTTTGACTACGCACTTAATATCTGCCATGATGTTTTTAATTATACAAATCATACAATTATGCCGGAAGCTCTTGAAAAATGGGATTTAAAGCTTATTGACAGCGTTTGCCCTGATATTGCGAGAATTATCATCGGTATTGATAAAAGACAGTCAGAGGAGCTTTCAAAAGGCGATTTTGATAAACCGAATATGCAAATCATTCAAGACGGCACTGTTAATATGGCGTATCTTGCCTGCTATGTATGCAAATATATCAACGGGGTAGCCGAACTTCACACAAAGCTTTTGAAGCAAAGCGTATTACCGTCATTTTTTGAAATCTATCCCGATAAATTTCAGAATAAAACAAACGGAATTACTCAACGAAGGTTTCTTCGCCTTTGCAATCCTGAATACAGTGCTCTTATCACCGAACTTTTGGGAAGTGATGAGTGGATTAACGATTTATCCCGATTAAAAGAGCTTGAAAAATTTGCTCAAAATAAAGATGTTTTAGAGAGATTTATCGAAATTAAAAAAGAAAACAAAAAGAAACTTGCAAACTATATTCGTTTAAAAGACGGCGATTCTTTTTCACCCGATTTTATTGTTGACTCCCAAATAAAAAGGCTTCACGAGTATAAACGTCAGCTTTTGAATATCCTTGTTATTCTTGAACTTTATTTTGAAATTAAGGAAAAAAGTTTAAATGATTTTACCCCGACCGTATTCATTTTCGGCGCAAAGGCGGCTCCGGGTTATGACAGGGCAAAGGGGATAATTAAGCTTATTAACGAGGTCAAAAGGCTTGTTGAAGCAGACGAATACGTAAGTCAATTTATTAAAATTATTTTTGTGAGCGATTACAGCGTTTCTTATGCAGAAAAAATAATTCCTGCCTCAGATGTGTCAGAACAAATTTCAACGGCAGGTACGGAAGCATCAGGAACGGGCAATATGAAATTTATGCTAAACGGTGCTGTCACCCTTGGTACTTTTGATGGTGCAAATATTGAAATAGTTGAAAGAGCAGGGGAGGAAAATAATTATATTTTCGGTGCAAGGGTAGAGGAAATTAATAAAATAAAAGACACCTATGAACCAAGGAAAATTTATAATTCAAATCCTAAGGTTAAAAGATGCCTTGATACTCTTGTTGACGGAACGTTCAGTGATAATAATACGGGTATCTTTAGGCAGCTGTATAACTCGCTTTTAGAGGGCGCATCTTGGCATAAGGCGGATAATTATTATCTTTTGCTTGATTTTGAGCCGTTTTTGAAGGCTAAGCTTAGACTTAATCTTGATTATAAGGATAAATATGCCTTTGCTGAAAAATGCTTTAGAAATACCTGTGCCGCAGGGTTCTTTTCGTCTGACAGAACAATAGAGGATTATTCAAAGAATATATGGAAAATCAATAAGCTGTAAAAAAATAATGGGTTACTTCAAATTTGTGAAGTAGCCCATCAGCGTGTAGAAAAAGTTCAATTACAAATTTCTACACGCTGTAAGACTTTGAGAAAGTGAGATAAATTTCGTATTTTGCGAGCGGGTGCTGTACGTTGGTACTGC
>ERZ1673753.2216-NODE-2216-length-15048-cov-4.914560_pt1 | contig 15048 bp, 14 predicted proteins | sample MGYA00580201_ERZ1673753 | MGnify/ENA primary metagenome ERZ1673753 (study PRJEB41218, sample SAMN15661747) | gut metagenome | host: Homo sapiens | place: Canada: London | collected 2015-08-20/2019-03-30 | study: EMG produced TPA metagenomics assembly of... | reverse complement strand
GCCAAGGCCGATAACAACGCCAAGAAGCTGGGCCACGTGGATCAGACGATCTACCGTCCGTTCGTGGATAACCACCCGACCGTGTTCACCGGCTACGAGAACCTGGCTGACGAGGCCTCCGTGCTGGGCATCATCCGCGACGGCGCGCTGGTGGAGACTGCCCCGGAGGGCGCTGCCGCTCAGGTGATCCTGGACCGCACCCCGTTCTACGCCGAGGCCGGCGGCCAGATGGCCGATCGCGGCGAGATGACCACCACCTCGGGCTCCGCCCGTGTGGAGGACGTGCAGAAGGTCGGCAAGAAGGTCTGGGTACACCACGTGACCGTGAGCGGCGGCGAGCTGGCCGTGGGCCAAAAGGTACAGGCAACGGTGGACAAGGCGTGGCGCCACCAGGCTCGCCAGGCGCACTCCGGCACGCACCTGATTCACGCCGCCCTGCGCGAGGTGCTGGGGCCAACAGCCGTGCAGGCCGGCTCCATGAACAAGCCGGGCTACCTGCGCTTCGACTTCAACTACGGCGAGCAGCTGACCGAAAACCAGCTGAACCAGATCGAGGAGATCGCCAACGGCGCGGTGGATAGCGACTACCAGGTGAACACCATCGAGACCTCCCTGGAGGAGGCCAAGGCGATGGGCGCTATGGCCCTGTTCGGCGAGAATTACGGTTCCGAGGTGCGCGTCGTGGAGATCGGCGGCCCGTTCTCCATGGAGCTGTGCGGCGGTATCCACGTGGAGCACTCTTCCCAGGTCGGCCCGATCTCCGTGCTCGGCGAGTCCTCCGTCGGCTCCGGCGTGCGCCGCATCGAGGCCTACACGGGCATGGATTCCTTCCGCTTCCTGAGTACCGAGAAGTCTCTGGTGGCTGGCCTGGCAACCAGCCTGAAGACCCCGAGCGAGGAACTACCGGAGCGCATCGACGCGCTTACTGCCAAACTGAAGGCCGCCGAGAAGCAGATCCAGCAGCTGCGTGCGCAGCAACTGCAGGGGCAGGTCGGCCAGCTGGTGGAGAAGGCTGAGACTATCGGCGAGGTCAAGGTCCTGGCCGAGCAGCTGCCGGAAGGCGTGGCCGCAGGCGACCTGCGCACCCTCGCCATGGATGCGAAGAACCGCCTGGGGTCCGAGCCCGCCGTCGTGGTCTTCGCCTCCGTGGACGGCGAGAAGGTGCCCTTCGTCGCCGCTGCGAACGATGCCGCTGTGGACAAGGGCATCAAGGCCGGCGAGCTCGTCAAGGCCTTCGGGGAGAAGGTTTCTGGTCGCGGTGGCGGTAAGCCGGCCATGGCGCAGGGCTCTGGTTCGGACGCCGCCGGCATCCCCGCCGGCATCGAAGCCGTCAAGAGCGCACTGCGCGGATAGTCGCGCGGGGAGTTTTCGCTGATGCAGACCGAGAAGCCAGATCCAGCCACCGACCCCGGCCGCGGGCGGAGGCTCGGCCTCGACGTAGGCACCGTGCGCATTGGAGTGGCGATCTCGGACCCGGACTGCATCCTCGCCACACCCGTGGAGACCGTTCAGGCCACCGCGGACGACGCGGATGTACAGCGTGTGGCGGAGATCTGCCGGGAGAATTTCGTGGTGGAGATTGTGGTGGGCCTACCGGTTGCACTGCGCGGAAACCATACACAAAGCACCCTGAATGCAGAGGAATTTGCGCGGCTGGTTAAAGAGGAATTGCCGGATATTCCACTGCGCATGGTGGACGAAAGAATGTCTACGATGGCCGCTACGCAGGCTTTTCACGCCTCCGGCGTCAATAGTAAAAAAGGCAGAAAGAAGATCGACCAGGCCGCAGCAGTACATATTCTGCAGGGGTGGTTAGACACGCGGCGGCGCGCGCTTTCCTAAAATTTACCAATTCGTGAGAAAATAACGGGCGACGCTTAACGTTGTTGGGCTCAGCTTGTATTTGACGTTAAAGAGCAACCCAAGAGTAAACCAGTACGAAAGGCCACACGGATCTATGGGACCGACCCGTAACATGCAGCCGAAGTTCAGACGGCGCCGTCAGATGGCGGCCGCACTGGCTATCGCTCTGGTCGTTCTGTTGGTTGGCACTTGCGCCTACGTCTGGTACCAGCGCGACGTTGTGGCCGTGCGCGATTACGAGGGGGAGGGCAACGGCAACGTCGTCATGGTGCGCGTGAGTCCCGGCGACTCCGTGGATAGCCTGTCCGAACAGCTGGTGGAAAAGGACGTGGTGGGCTCCCGCCGCGCACTGATGTCCGCTGCGGAGCGTAAGGAACCGGAATTGCAGGCGGGCTACTACCCGCTGCAGGAACAGATGTCCGCAGACAAGGCCTTGGAGTGGCTGTCCAGCGATGAACGTCGCCGCGGCGTGGTCGATATTCCCAACGGCCTGACCCTCCAAGACGTCAAGGTAGTCGACGGCGATAACCGCAAGGGTATCTTCACGTTGATCTCCGAACAGACCTGCCAGGATGAGCACACCTGTGTGTCCGTCGAAGACCTGCAGAAGGCTGCGGCGAAGACCCCGCCGGAGCAGCTGGAGATCGCGGACTGGGCCGTGGATAAGGTGAATGGCCGCGGCGATGACCCGAAGCGTATCGAAGGCCTGATTTCCCCCGGCGTGCACCTGTTCGACCCGACCAGCAGCCCGGAGGAGATCCTGAAGTCCTTGCTGAACACCTCTAAGGAGCAGTACGAGAACACTGGACTGCTATCTTCCGCGGAGAAGGTCGGCTTGAGCCCCTATGACATGCTGGTGGCGGCCTCCCTGGTGGAGCGCGAGGCGCCGGAGGGCGACTTCGACAAGGTTGCACGCGTGATCCTGAACCGCCTGCACGAGAACCAGAAGCTCGAGTTCGACTCGACGGTGAACTATGACCTGAGCGAGGTTGAGGTCGCCACCACCGACGAGGATCGTAAGCGCCCGACTCCGTGGAATACTTATGCCAAGGAGGGGCTGCCGGATACGCCGATCTCCTCGCCGGGCCTGCAGGCTCTGCACGCGATCGAGAACCCGGCCGAGGGTGACTGGCTGTACTTCGTTACCGTGGACAAGGACGGTCGAACGGTCTTTAACCGCGACTTCGACGCGCACGAGCGAGCCATCGAGGAATCCCGCCGGAACGGTGTTCTGGATTCGAACCGCTAGAGCTGCGGCCAAGCAGAAGCCGTGCCAGAACAAGCCAAATTCGCGACTGAACCAAAGTTAAGCAAAGGGTGAATTAGTATGTCCGCCGCAGGCCACGTGCTGTCGGTAGATGAGTTCCTGGAAACACCCGGCCTGCGCTGTGCGGTGCTGGGTAGCCCGATCGAACACTCGCTGTCCCCGCAGCTGCACAGCGCCGGATACCGCGCGTTGGGGCTAGAGATGGATTACTACCGCGTGGAGGCGGGGGAAGCGCGCGACATCCGCCGACTGCTGAGCGAGTCTGGCGATCAGGTTCGCGGCTTCTCCGTGACTATGCCCGGCAAGCAGGCCGCCTTGGAGTTGGCTGACCTGGCAACAAACCGTGCGCAAGAGATCGGCTCCGCCAACACGCTCGTGCCGCAGGGGGATGGGAAGTGGCTGGCCGACAATACGGACGTGGACGGTGTGACCCGCTGCTTGGAGCACCTGCACGGCGGGGACACTTCCGCTCTGCAGGACGCCAAAGCGGTCATCGTCGGCAATGGTGGCACCGCCCGCCCGGCCGTTGCAGCACTGGCGGCCGCCGGGGTCTCGGAAGTGACGGTGCTGGCTCGCTCCGAACGCGCCCTGAACCTGCAGGCCGTGGTGGAGACCCTGGGCATGGAGTTCTCCTGGGCCCGCTTCGAGGAGGCCGACATCGCCGGGACGTGCGCCAATGCCGCCGTCGTGATCTCCACGATTCCGGCCCACGCCGCCGAGGATCTGGCGGAGGGGCTGTGCGCGGCCGCGGGCATCGTGGACGTAATCTACGACCCTTATCCCACGCCGCTGCTTTCTGCGGCTAAGGCAAGAGCAATTCCGCATGCCGATGGTTTGCGCATGTTGGCGGGCCAGGCCGAGGAACAGTTCCGGCTGTTCACGGGCCATCCAGCCCCGGAAGGACTCATGCTGGATACCGTGTTGCGAGCCAAGGGGCAAGCCTAGATCCGCGCCCCTGTGGATAACTTTTCGCTCTCCACAGGCCGGGCTTTCTTGAAACCGCGCACGCGGGGGGCCTGTCCGCGCCCTTGGCTAACCTTCCGAAGCGTGAATTCAACCCCGCTTCTTTCCTGGTGGCTGCTGCTGCCTTTCCTACCGTGGGCTATTGCCCTTTTTCTTATTGACGCCCGCACCTCCCGCTTGCCGAACTATTTGACTCTTCCCGCCATACCCGCTGCCGGGCTCGTGCCCTTAGCCATACCGGGTGCAAACCACTGGGCACTGCTCGGCGGGGTGGTCTGGTGGGCGGTGGCCTTCGGGCTTCCGCTGCTGCACCCCCGGCTGCTGGCGGGTGGCGGGGATGCAAAACTCGCGCTTACGACCGGAACACTGGCTGCTATCGTCGCTCCGTTAGGGGCCGTGGCCGCGCTGGGATTGAGCGGTGTGATGCACTGCTTCCTTCGCGGTGGGCAAAGAGCAGGCCGCGATAGGGCCAGCCCCCACGGCCCGGCGATGTTGGTAGCGACGGGGGCGGTGGTGGTGGCGTCATTAATCTTCCGTTAATAATCCGGGACGTCATTGAAGCTAAGGCTGCATATGGCCTGTATCATGCTCTTTATGCTTCGTTGGACTACTGCAGGTGAATCGCACGGCCAGGCCCTCATTTCGATGATCGAGAACCTCCCGGCCGGTTTGTCGGTAACTCGGGAAGACGTTTCTTATCAGCTGGCGCGCCGTCGTCTGGGCTACGGCCGCGGAGCGCGCATGAAGTTTGAGGCGGACGAAGTGACCTTCGTCGGCGGTGTGCGCCACGGCAAAACCCTGGGCAGCCCGGTTGCCGTCATGATCGGTAACACCGAGTGGCCGAAGTGGACCACGATAATGTCCGCAGACCCGATCGATGAGTCCGATCCGGAGGTCGCAAAGGAGATGGCCAGTGGCCGCGGCGCGAAGCTGACCCGCCCGCGACCGGGCCACGCCGATTTCTCCGGCATGGTGAAGTATGACCACGAAGAGGCGCGCCCCATTCTGGAGCGTTCCTCCGCTCGCGAGACCGCCGCCCGCGTGGCCGCCGGAACTTTTGCCCGCGCCCTGCTACGCGAGGTGCTGGGCGTGGAGGTGCTTTCGCACGTCATCAGCATCGGCCGCTCGGAGCCTTATGAGGGGCCGAGCCCGGCATTCTCCGACCTGGAGGGCATCGACGCCTCGCCGGTGCGCGCCTTCGATTCCGCAGCGGAAGAGTCCATGATCGACGAGATCAAGGCCGCCAAGAAGTCCGGCGATACCCTCGGCGGCATCGTCGAGGTCGTTGTTAAGGGCCTGCCGATCGGCCTGGGCTCCCACGTCTCCGGTGACGAGCGCCTGGATGCCCAGCTGGCCGCCGCCCTCATGGGCATTCAGGCGATCAAGGGCGTGGAGATCGGCGATGGCTTCGAGGAAGCCCGCCGCCGTGGCTCGGAGGCGCACGACGAAATGGAGGCGGCTGCCGGCGGCGGCGTACGTCGCCTGAGCAACCGTGCCGGTGGCCTGGAAGGCGGCATGACCAACGGCGAGGAGCTGCGCGTCCGCGCCGCCATGAAGCCCATCAGCACCGTCCCGCGCGCGTTGAAGACCGTGGATATGGCCACCGGCGAGGCCGCCACGGGCATCCACCAGCGTTCCGACGTGTGCGCCGTGCCGGCTGCGGGCGTGGTGGCCGAGACCATGGTCGCCCTGGTACTGGCCCGCGCCGTGCTGAAGAAGTTTGGCGGCGACTCCGTGGAGGAAACCAAGCGCAACGTGCAGTCCTACCTGGAGTACGTAGATACCCGCCTCGACTGGTCCGCTGAGGCCAGCGACGTGGCCGACGGGGAAGTGGCGGACGGAGAAATCCGATGAGCCCCCGCGCAGTGCTGGTGGGGCTGCCGGGCTCCGGCAAAACAACCATCGGTAAGCGCCTGGCCAACGCCCTAAACCTGCAGCTCGTGGACACTGACCACATGCTCGAGGAGAAGCTCGGCAAGACCTGTAACCAGATCATGGGCGAGCTCGGGGAGCCGGGCTTTCGCGAACAAGAGGCCATCGTGGTGGCTGAAGCCCTGCAGACCGACGGAATCGTCTCTCTCGGGGGCGGGGCAGTGGTCACCGAAAGCACCCGGGACCTGCTCGCCGACCAGACGGTGGTCTACCTCAACGTCTCCATCGACGAGGGCGTGCGGCGCACTTCCGGCTCTAACACTCGCCCACTGCTGAACGTCGCCGACCCGCGGAGCAAGTACGCACAGCTCTTTGCGCAACGCTCTGCGTACTACGAGGAAGTCTCCAACTTCATGGTGCGCTGTGACGGCAAGGAGCCCCGCCGCGTGGTCACCGACATCCTGATGTTCATCGAAGAGGTGCGCCTAGAGCGCCTCAACGAGCGCGATGCTTCCCACCCAACCCGGACCCTATAGTCCGGGTCCAATATTCCGGCCCTGTAATCAGAACCCCACAGTAATTAGAACCCCACATAAGGATCTTCTCCAACCATGACCAACGCACAGTCCGCAGGCTTTCAGCAGCAGCGCATTAAGGTGGCCTCCCAGTCGCCCTACGAGGTGGTCATCGACCGCGGCATCGACTTCGCCACCGAGGAGATCCTAAAGGCCGCGGGGACCACGGCCAACTACCTGATCATTCACCAGCCCGCGCTCACAGACCGCGCCAGCGAGCTGTCTCAGCGGCTGACTGATGCCGGCTACGCCGCGCACACCCATCAGATCGAGGACGCAGAATCGGCGAAGACGGCACAGTCCGCCGCCGAGTGCTGGGATGTCTGCGCGGAAGTTGGCCTGACCCGAGCCGATACCATCATCGGCCTCGGGGGTGGCGCCGCCACAGACCTGGCCGGTTTCATCGCCGCCACCTGGATGCGAGGGATCAAGGTCGTGCACTATCCCACCACCTTGCTGGCCATGGTGGATGCCGCAGTCGGCGGCAAGACCGGTATCAACACCCCCGCAGGCAAGAACCTGGTGGGCGCTTTCCACGAGCCCAGCGCGGTCATCGTCGACCTCGAGGTCCTGGAGACCCTGCCGGAGGCCGAGATGGTCGCCGGTTCGGCGGAGATCGTCAAGGCCGGCTTCATTGCGGACACGGGAATCCTGGACATCTACGAGGCCGACCCGCAGGCGGCGCTGGACCCGCACGGCAGCCTGCCGGAGCTGATCGCCCGAGCCATCCAGGTGAAGGCCGACGTGGTGGCGGTGGATCTGAAGGAATCCAGTCTGCGCGAGATCCTCAACTACGGTCACACCTACGGCCACGCGGTCGAGCACCACGAGGACTACCGCTGGCGCCACGGCCAGGCAGTTGCCGTGGGCATGATCTTCGAGGCGGAGCTGGCCAAGGCGGCTGGGTTGCTGAGCGAGGCAGACGTTCGGCGTCACCGCCACATCCTTAACGCGATAGGTCTGGCGACCAGCTACGACGGCGCCGAGCTCGACGAGCTGCTGGCGGCGATGGGGCGCGACAAGAAGAACAAGGGCGGCAAGATCCGCTTCGTGGTGCTCGAGCAGGTCGGCAAGCCCACCCGCCTGGAAGGCCCAAGTGAGGAGCTGCTGCGCGCGGCATACGCAGCTAGCGTGGAAGCATAAAAGGGCCGACGATCCACTAGGAGGAGACAGCGATGAATGCAGTACAGCCGCAGGCGCCGAAGGTGTGCGTGATCAACGGTCCGAACCTAAACCGACTGGGTAAGCGCCAGCCGGAGGTCTACGGCACCACCACGCTGGCCGACGTGGAAGATCTGCTGGCCCGCGAGGCGGCGTCCCTGGGCATCGAGGTCGACTTCTTCCAGTCCAACCACGAAGGCGAGTTGCTGGATCGCGTGCACCGTGCTGCCGACGAGGGCGCCGCGGTAATCATCAACCCCGGCGGCTTTACCCATACATCCGTGGCACTGCGCGACGCGCTGGCGGAGATCGCCGACGGAGCGGGTTTCGTGGAGGTGCATATCTCGAACGTGCACGCGCGCGAGGAGTTCCGCCACCACAGCTACCTAAGCCCCCTGGCCAGCGGAGTGATCGCCGGCCTGGGGATCTACGGTTACGTCGCCGCGCTGCGGTTTTTCGCACAGTAGTCACTGCTAGTTACTGTTGAAGGGAAGTTGGAGAGTTCATGTCTGAAAAGTTTTTTGACGCCTACCGCACCCGCCGCAACAAGGCCACCGCAAAGATCCAAGATTCCGAGTATGCAGCCTTGCTGATCAGCGACTTGAAGAATGTCCGCTACCTGACCGGATTCTCCGGCTCCAACGCGCTTATGGTGATCCGCGAAGACGGCCAACATCTGCTGCTGACGGACGGGCGCTACGATACCCAGATCCGACTGGAGACCGGCGATCCGGAAGACGTCACAATCGAGATCGGCGGAAAGCTGTTCGGCCGCGCAGTCGAGTTTGCGGGGAAGGACTTCGCCGTGGAACCCAGCTTGGACTACGGCCAAGCCCGGGCGCTGGGGAACCCGCCGGTGCTGGAATCGGTGGTGGAGGAACTGCGCCTGGTGAAGGACGAGCTGGAGATCGAGGCTCTTGCCGCAGCCGGCGAGCTGGCCGACAGCGTGTGGCGCTCCTTCATCGAGGACGACGGCATCCGCGAGGGCATCCCGGAGATCCAGGCGGCAGCCGAGTTGGAGTTTCAGCTGCGCACCGCCGGCGCCGACGGGCTGAGCTTCGACACGATCCTGGCCAGCGGCTTGAACGCCACCAAGCCGCACGCGGGAGTCTCCCGCGACAAGATCGTTCCCGGCCTGGTGACCGTGGACTTCGGCGTGTACCTGGACGGCTACGCCTCCGACCAGACCCGCACGGTCTGCGTGGGCGAGCCCGACGAGCTGTCTCGCGAACTCTACGACGTGGTTTACCGTGCCCAGAAGGCCGGCGAGGCGATCCTGGCCCCGGGTGTGGCGCTACGTAACGTGGACGCAGCCTGCCGCGACGTGATCACCGACGCCGGCTACGGGGAATTCTTCGTGCACTCCACGGGACACGGCGTGGGCCTCGACGTGCATGAAGCCCCGCGGGCAGCGGCGGGCGTCAATCCCGAGGAAGAGCTAGTAGAAGGCATGACGGTAACGGTCGAGCCGGGCATCTACATCCCCGGCAAGACGGGCCTGCGCATCGAGAACACGTACGTCATCACCAACGATGGGGCGCGTAGCTGCAACGCCTCGCCGACGGAACTCATCGTCGTTTAGGTTTGGGCGGCTGCTAGACTGTAGCAGCCAAAAATTTTTAATACTCGCAATCGCAATCTCAATAAGGAGACCATTCGTGGCAACCACCGCTGACTTCAAGAACGGCCTTGTCCTCAAGGTTGATGGCAAGCTGCAGCAGATCGTCGAATTCCAGCACGTCAAGCCGGGAAAGGGCCCCGCTTTCGTGCGTACGAAGCTCAAGGATGTCGTCTCCGGCAAGACCATCGACAAGACCTGGAACGCAGGCGTGAAGGTGGAGACCGCTACCGTTGACCGCCGCGACATGACCTACCTGTACAACGACGGCACCAGCTTCGTCCTGATGGACGAGAAGACGTACGACCAGATTGAGCTGGCTCCGCACCTGATGGGCGAGGGCGCGAAGTTCCTGCTGGAAAACACCAGCGTCCAGGTTTCCTTCCACGAGGGCGAGCCGCTGTTCGCCGAGCTGCCGGTATCCGTGGAGCTGAAGATCGAGCACACCGACCCGGGCCTGCAGGGCGACCGCTCCACCGGCGGCTCCAAGCCGGCCACCCTGGAGACCGGCGCCGAGATTCAGGTGCCGCTGTTCCTCGAGACCGGCAACGTCGTTAAGGTGGACACCCGCACCGGCGAATACCTGTCCCGCGTAAACAACTAAGTCAGCGACTGTTTTTCACCCATGACTGAGGAACACACAGCTGATAGCAATTCAGCTAACACAGCTAGCGCAGCTCAGGCCGCTGCCTTTAAGCGCCACGGCTCGCGCTACAAGGCGCGGCGTCGCGCCGTTGACATCCTGTTCGAGGCCGAGTTCCGTGACATCGATCCGGTGGAGATCGTCGAGGAGCGCATCTCGCTGTCCAAGGATTCCGCGAACCAGGTCAAGCCCGTGCCGGAGTACACCCAGCAGATTGTGCCCGGCGTGGCGACGAACCTGGACGCGCTCGACGAGGCCATTGCGCTGCACCTGTCCAGCGATTGGCAGCTGGATCGCCTTCCCGCCGTCGACCGCGCGGTGCTGCGGGTGGCGGCGTGGGAGCTGATGTTCAACGACGACGTGCCGCCGCAGGTGGCCGTGGTTGAGGGAGTGGAGCTGGCCAGCGAGTACTCCCACGACAAGGCGCCCAGCTACATCCACGCGGTGCTGGACGGCATCAACAAGGACCTGCAACTGCAGGCGGACATGAAGATCGCCGACGCGGCCGCCGCTCAGAGGGCAGAGCGCGCCGAATCCGGCAGCGAAAATGCGGAGCAGTCCGACAGCCTGGACGGGCTGCTCGACGGAGTCGTTAAAGAGTCCGGCGAAGCGTGATAGACTTCTAGTCGTCAAAAAGTAGACATCCTTTAACGGACCGCACAGAGAGGCGGGAAAGGAGGTCACGATGAACTCGACGGCTGGGGAAGCTGGCGTCACCTTACTCGACGCGGATCAAGTTTCCCGTACTGTCGCGCGCATCGCGCACCAGATTATTGAAAAGACGGCGCTGGATGGGGAAGACTCCCGGCGCGTAGTTCTACTCGGCATTCCATCGGGGGGAGTGCCGCTTGCGGCCCGCCTGGCCGAGAAGATTCAGCACTTCACGGGGGTTGAGGTGTTCCAGGGCTCCCTGGACATCACCCTGTACCGCGACGACCTGCGCAACACGACGCACCGTGCGCTGAAACCCACCAAGGTTCCCGCGGAGGGGATTGATGACGCCATCGTCGTCCTGGTCGACGACGTCCTCTACAGTGGCCGTTCCATCCGCGCGGCACTCGATGCACTCACGGACATCGGCCGACCGTATGCCGTCCAGGTGGCGGTACTGATCGACCGCGGTCACCGCAAGCTGCCGATCCGCGCGGACTACGTGGGCAAAAACATTCCGACCGCCGCCGACGAGGACGTAACGGTGAACCTCGCGGAGCTGGACGGGGTAGACAATGTGGTTCTGACCCGCAGGCCAGGCACTGGGGAAGGGAGCAACTAAGCCATGAAGCACCTGATTAGCATTGCCGATCTGAACAAGTCCGAGATTTTAGGCCTGATGGACGAGGCCGACCGCTTCGCCGAGGCCCTCGAAGGCCGCGAGATGAAGAAGCTGCCGACGCTGCGCGGGCGCACTATCTTCACCCTGTTCTACGAGAATTCCACCCGCACGCGATCTTCCTTCGAGACCGCGGGCAAGTGGATGAGCGCGGACGTCATCAACATCTCCGCCTCCAGCTCGTCCGTGAAGAAGGGCGAGTCCCTGCGCGATACCGCGCTGACCCTGAAGGCCGTGGGAGCCGACGCGATCATCATGCGCCATCCATCCTCCGGAGCGGCTCGGCAGGTGGCCGGTTGGTTGGACGATACGGCCATTATCAACGCAGGTGACGGTTCCAACCAGCATCCCACCCAGGCTCTTTTGGACGCCACCACGATGCGCAACCGCATCGGGGAGATTAGCGGCAAGAAGGTAGTGATTGTCGGGGATATCCTGCACTCCCGCGTTGCTCGGTCAAATGCGCAGCTGCTCACGACCCTCGGCGCGGAGGTGGTGTTCGTGGCACCTCCAACCTTGGTGCCGCTGGGCATTGAGCACTGGGGCGCAGAGCCGGATAGCGTGCGCGTCAGCTACGACTTCGACAGCGAGATCGCCGACGCGGACGTAGTGATGATGTTGCGTGTGCAGGCCGAGCGCATGCACGGCGGCTTCTTCCCCTCGCACCGCGAGTACGCCACCCGCTACGGCCTTTCCCAGGCACGCGCGGAGCGTATGAAGGAAGGCGCGATCATCATGCACCCGGGCCCGATGCTGCGCGGCATGGAGATCAATTACGACGTTGCCGATGCCCCGCAGACCGTGGTGCTGAACCAGGTAACCGCGGGCGTGCATGTGCGCATGGCGGTGCTGTTCACCCTGCTAGTTGGGGAAGAGGGCTAGGCGCACATGGCCCAGACAGATAATAAGACTTTCGACGAAGGAGCCTTGACCATGACCTCCGAGTACCCGGCCACCGGCGAGCTGGCGGGCCACCCCACCGGCGCGGAGCATGCAGTGCTGCTGCGCGGCGTGTTGCTGTACGGCGAGGGGGAGAAGCAGGACGTGCTGATCCAGGACGGCGTGATCGCCGAGATCGGCGCTGACCTTGCCGGTTCCGCCCCACAGGGCGCGGAGGTGCTGAACCTGGACGGCCAGGTGCTGCTGCCTGGCCTGGTGGACATGCACGTTCACCTGCGCGAGCCGGGCCGCGAGGATACCGAGACTATCGCCACCGGCTCGGCGGCTGCCGCCCAGGGCGGTTTCACGGCGGTGTTCACCATGGCGAACACCGCGCCCGTCACGGACAACCCCGCCATCGCGGAGATGGTGTGGTTCAAGGGGCAGAACACGAACCTGTGCGACGTGCACCCGGTCGGCTCGATCTCGCAGGAGCTGGAGGGCAAGGAGCTCACGGAATTCGGCATGATGGCCGATTCCGACGCGAAGGTGCGCATGTTCTCCGACGACGGCAAGTGCGTCGACGACCCCCGCCTAATGCGCCGCGCCATCGAATACTCCAAGGGCATGGACGTGCTGCTGGCCCAGCACTGCGAGGAGCCCCGCCTGACTGAGGGCGCCGTGGCTCACGAGGGCGAGACCGCCGCCCGTCTGGGCCTGGGTGGCTGGCCGCGCGTGGCTGAGGAATCCATCGTCGCCCGCGATGCCATCATGGCTCGCGACTACGGCGGCCGCCTGCACATCTGCCACGCCTCCACGGAAGGCACCGTGGAGTTGCTGCGTTGGGCCAAGGCGCAGGACATTCCGCTTTCCACGGAAGTCACCCCGCACCACCTGCTGCTCACCGACGCGCGGCTGGAGACCTACGACGGCGTGAATCGCGTGAATCCGCCGCTGCGCGAGCAGCGCGACGTGGAGGCCCTGCGCGCCGCCCTGATCGACGGCACCGTCGACTGCGTGGCCACCGACCACGCCCCGCACGGCTCCGAGGACAAGTGCTGCGAATTCGACCAGGCTCGCCCCGGCATGCTGGGCATCGAGACCTCGTTGGCGCTGATCGCCAAGATCTTCGTCATCGACGGCGACGAGGACTGGCGCTTCGTCGCCAAGGTCATGTCGGAGCGCCCAGCGGAGATCACCAAGCTGCCCGGCCACGGCCGCCCGATCGCGGTAGGGGAGCCAGCGAACCTGTGCGCGGTGGACGTGAACCAGAAGTGGACGGCGCACGGCAAGGACATGGCCTCCAAGGCCAGCAACACCCCGTACGAAGGAATGGAAATGCCGGTGAAGGTGACCACCACGCTGCTGCGAGGCAAGGTGACCTGCAAGAACGGCTCAGCGGTGAACTAAGTACCCACGAGTGGGCGTCAATACAAAAGAACCAAACACAACAGTTAAGAGTTAAGGAAACAAGCACAATGAGCTACACGCCAGCAGCACTGGTTCTCGCCGACGGGAAGATCTTCCGCGGCCGCGCATTCGGCGCGACGGGGCGCACCCTGGGCGAGGCGGTGTTCACCACTGCCATGACCGGCTACCAGGAGACCATGACCGACCCGTCCTACCACCGTCAGATCGTGGTGGCGACCGCCCCGCAGATCGGGAACACGGGTTGGAACGACGAGGATTCCGAGTCCCGCGGCGACAAGATCTGGGTCGCCGGCCTGGTTATCCGCGACCTGTCCCGCTCCGTGAGCAACTGGCGCTCCGACCGCAGCCTGACCGACGAGATGGAAACCCAGGGCATCATCGGCATCCAGAACGTCGACACCCGCGCGATCGTGCGCCACCTGCGCGACAAGGGCTCCGTCGCGGCGGGCATCTTTAGCGGTGACGCCCTCACCTCCGACGAGGATATGCTCAGCCAGGTGCAGTCCCAGCCCTCCATGGCGGGTGCGGATCTCTCCGCCGACGTCAGCACCGACGAGCTGTACGTGGTGGAGCCGGAAGGGGAGACCAAGTACACCGTCATCGCCTACGACATGGGCATCAAGACGAACACCCCGCGCGAGTTCTCTAAGCGCGGCGTGCGTAGCGTGGTCGTGCCTTCCAACACCACCTTCGAGGAGGTGCAGAAGCTGATGGAAGAGTACGACGCTACCGGCGTGTTCATCTCCAACGGTCCGGGCGACCCGGCGACGGCCGACGCAACGGTGGAGGAGCTGAAGAAGATCCTGGAGGCTAAGATTCCTTTCTTCGGCATCTGCTTCGGCAACCAGCTGCTCGGCCGCGCGCTGGGCATGGAGACCTACAAGCTGAAGTTCGGCCACCGCGGCACCAACGTGCCGGTGCTGGACCACCAGACCGGCCGGATCGACATCACCGCGCAGAACCACGGCTTCGCCCTGAAGGGTAAGGCGCTGGAGAAGTTCGACACCCCGTTCGGCGAGGCGCAGGTGACGCACACCTGCCTGAACGACGACGTCGTCGAGGGCGTGGCACTGCTGGACGGCAGCGCATTCTCCGTCCAATACCACCCGGAATCGGCAGCCGGCCCGCACGACGCAAACCCGCTGTTCGATAAGTTCTTCGCGAATCTCGAGAAGAACAGCTAACGCAACAGAGCAAAGCAACAGAGCCAAGTCAAGCAACAGCCAGCAACAGCTAGTAACTCCGAATTAAAGGGAAAACCAATGCCACGTCGCGAAGACATCAACCACGTACTCGTCATCGGCTCCGGCCCGATCGTCATCGGCCAGGCCTGCGAGTTCGACTACTCCGGCACTCAGGCCTGCCGCGTGCTCAAGGAAGAGGGGCTGCGCGTTACGCTGATCAACTCGAACCCGGCGACCATCATGACCGACCCGGAGTTTGCCG
>ERZ1673753.2202-NODE-2202-length-15134-cov-5.333908_pt1 | contig 15134 bp, 15 predicted proteins | sample MGYA00580201_ERZ1673753 | MGnify/ENA primary metagenome ERZ1673753 (study PRJEB41218, sample SAMN15661747) | gut metagenome | host: Homo sapiens | place: Canada: London | collected 2015-08-20/2019-03-30 | study: EMG produced TPA metagenomics assembly of... | reverse complement strand
AATATCCTCTTCTTACACTTCCACTATCCATATTAACCCTTCCACCATTGAAGTTACTATTAATTTGTTTAATTAATATTTGTGATAATTCCTTAATAAATGAAGGATTATTTAATAAATCATTACTATCAATTGATGTTTGTTTTCCATTTGGAACTGATAAAGTAATATTTCCATTAAGATTTATATTCAATGGTGTAGAGAAAATCATTTGCATTTGTTGATTTTGAGCCACATTTGGGTCTATAATGTTTGCTGCTGCTTGTCCAATAACTGGAATACTAGATATTGCAGTTCTCCCAATACCTTTAACACTTTCCCAAGCATTACCAATAAAACCTTTAGTTTTATTCCAAGTATTAGATACAAATTCATTAACAATTTCTTTATTTTCATCATATAAACCTTTTAATGCTCCTACACCAGCACCAATAGCTCCACCAACTGCTGTTCCTAATCCTGGTATAACACTTCCAAGCATAGCTCCAGTTGCTGCATATGATAAAGCTGAACCAGCTACTCCTAAACTTTTATCAGCAAAACTTCCTTCATCAACAATACCAGTAGCATTCAATCCCATTCTGGCTAAATCTACTCCTACTCCTGCCAATCCTAAAGGACCACCTTTCGCAACTCCTGTAGCCAATTTTCCTGCTAATTTACCACCAACTCCAGCAATAGCCTTTCCACCTACAGTTCTTCCAATAGAATTACTCGCAAATTGACTAGCTCCAGTTCTTTCTGCCAATTTTGGTATCATTGAACCAATATAAGCACCTGTCTGAATAGTTCCATTAGCATTATCAATAGCATTACTAATTCCTCCACTGTCAGAAGTATAGTTAGAAGATAAATTATTACTATCAACTTTTCCACCTGTCATAACAGATAAGATTTTAGATAAAATATCTCTTGAATCAGTTAATATTTCTGTAATACCATTACTTTCCCCATAAACATCTTTTATTGAAGAATCAGTAACTTGTGGTTCATTATCATTTCCACCTAATAATGAAGGTAATAACATAGAGCCAGCCATTAAAGCCATTCCAGCCCATCCGCCTTTTCCACCAGCTTTTAATCCTAATTTTCCAGTTGCTTTTCCTTTACCTCTTAATCTCTGCCAAATTGAAGGTTTTTTAGCATTGATTTCTGATAATCTTTTACCTGTAACTTTTCGACCATTATCTCCATATCCCCAATTAGTGGAATTATCTTTAAATTTACGATATTTAACTCTAGTACCATCTTCCAGAACTTTTTCATCTCCAATTTTAGGCCCTTTACTCCTCATTGGAAATCTTGGTTTTTCTCTGATTCTTCTTTGCATTGTCCAAAAATCAAATCCAACCTTACCAAGACCAGCAGCTAATGCTAATGGACCTGCTAAATTTGATATTCCATCAAAAGCACTACCAATCCATCCATTTCTAGCAGATTGTTTCCCTGTTTCAGCAACAGGTTCAATAAAGGAAGCTCTTTGTATATTCCACTTTTCAGCCATTCCTTTTAAAATGTCATTCATGGATTGTGTTGAAGCAGCAATATCTCTAATATTTTGTTCTTGATTTTGTTGTGGCTTAATTTGCTTTGCTTCTAAAGCTGTTAATCTTCTTACCTCTTTAGTTACTTGTTCACCAGATTGGTCTGTATATGTTACTTCAAATTGACCTGTTTTTTTATTAAACTGAGCAATTGATTCTATTAATGATTTAGTCTCATCATCAAATCCAGCCCCAACACTAATTTGTTTAGAAATGGCATTTTGTCTAACTCTTTGATATGCAAGGTTTAACATTTCATTTGCATCTGCTCCCAATGCTTCGGCAGCACGTTTAATGAAAGTTTTATCCATACTTCCAATATCAACTTGACCTGTTTTAGTGTTGAACATACCTTTACCACTAAACATCTTAACAATACGTTCAGTTAAACCTTCCATATCATTAAGACCCTCATTTAATAAAGCCATTGGATTAGCTAAATTAGCAAAAGAACCACCTAAGACTTGCAATTTTGCAGCACTTTCAATAGCTCCTTCTGGAGTTGATATATTATCAGCAATTCTAGCGATTGAATCCATGTCCAATCTTAGTTTTGTTGATAATACTGTCATTTTCTCTATACCATCTACACCATTTCTAAATGTATAACTTTGAGCTAATTTTAAATTTTTTGTGAAATTTTGACTAGCTTTTGCAGCAGTAACTCCTGTTTTTTTAGAAACATTCATTAATGAAGATATTTGGTCTGTTGCGTCTTCAATTGAAATACCTAATTTATCTACTTCACTTAAATACCCAATAGCATTTTCTTCTCCGATTTGTTTACTAATAGCTGCAATACTTCCATAATTATCTTTACTTAATTGAACTGCTCTACCAGTTTCAGTTGCATAGCCTTGTTGATATTTTGTTAATTCTTCATAAGTGACACCATATCTTCTTGATAATTCAGATGCAGTATCATACATTTGTTTTCTGTAAGCGACATTTTGAGAGTTATTATTATAAAATGTTCTACCTACTTTTGAAACAGCTTCATCATATTTTGACCAGTTAAGAAGTTCTTTTTTACCAACATTAAAAACACCTTTAGCTAAATTCCAATAATTCTTAACAGTATTAATTCTTTTATCCCATTTTTTATTATGTTCCTCTAACTCTTTTGTTTGTTCTTTAAGAATCCTACTATTTTCATTACTAACTCTAGTGTTTTCTTTATTTAAATCTAAACTTTTTTTATATTCTTTAGTTAACTTTTCTAAAGTATCTCCATTCTCATCAATTTCTTTTGAAAATTGATAAGTTGCATCTAAAAGTTCTTTTTGAGTTTCTACTCGTTGAATAGCAGTTTTTAATGCTCTTTTTTCTCTTTCAATATTTTCATCATGAGTTCCAGCAGATAAAGCATCTAATTCATTAAATTTTTCTTTTAGATTAAATACTTGTTTATTTAAAAGTTGAAATTTTTCATATTCTTTAATATAATCTTTTATGGCATCTAATGAATCTAATTCAGTCTCTTTTATTTTTGTTGCTAAATTAACTAAGCGTTTATTACTTTTTTCTATATTTTCATAAGACGCATTAATCCTACCAGACATTGCTTCCCATTGTCCAGTTTGATTCAAGATGTGTTTTAATTCTTCTTTTAAATCACGAGCATTGTTTAATTGTTTATCTTTTAGTTGATTTATTTTATCTTCTAAATCTAATCTAATTCTGTCTTTATCACTAAGAGGCATAACAAAAATATTTTTATATAAATAGTTATTTAAGTTTTTTTAACTCATATTTTTTTGAAAATCAAATGTATATTCTTATCTTTGTACCATAATAATAAAATATAGTAGTAATATGTGGTATAAATATAGTTTAGGAGAAAATGAGAGTATTTTTGTTGAAGGCCCTGGATGTGGTGGTCCTGATGATTGGTTTGACAAATTATTAAAATGGTGTGCTATAATATTAATTGGTTCAATTGTATTATTAGTTATTGGTTTAACATTTAAACAATGTTCAGATGGTAGGTATGGTGAACATGTCCAAGTAGAACGAATTGATGGAGCTAGATATTACAAATATACAGGTCAAGGTCTTAAAGAAGGTGAAATGTATATTGATAAGAGAATGGAAGGACATAAATATTATAGGAAATTTAAAAAATAAAAAAGAGAGGGTGTCATCCTCTCTTTTCATTTCGTAATCTTTCTTGTTCTAATTCTGCATATGCGTTAATAGATTCTCCAGTAACAGATTTAGTGTTTTTTTCTTTTTTAAATGTTTTATTCATATTTTCCATAGCTTCATTGTGTTTTGCAATGAAAAATTGTCTATCTCTTGTAGGCATATTATATAATTCTTTAAGAGGTATACCTATATATTTAAAACATCCATATAATTCTTCTTTTAAAGATAATTCATAATTAGGTGATATTGAGGAAAATAGTATCGTCGATGGTAAGAAACGTCTTAAATGAGCCACCTCCCAGACTCAAAGGTCTTTCAACTTCAATTTCCCAATCCATAGCAGGTTCATGTTCAGTTACATACTTTCTAAATTCATAAGAATCTCTTGCATTCATTCTTCTTATATAATTTCTTATATATTCTTTATCATAATTATCATTTACAGCTACCATTGTAAATTCAAGTAAATTAGTGACTCCTCTTAAATATGTTCTTGAATCTTTATCTGGAATAGAATTTTTCCAATTGTTCATAATGCTAATAGATTTTATTAACATATTTTTATCATCTCTACTTAAAATATTATCATTCTTAATATATTTTGATAGACTTTTTTCTAATGAATCAAGTTTATATTTAATCAATTGTTTATCTTCCAATTCAGTGATGGTTTTTAAGGTTCTTTCATCTTTACGGCTTAAAAATTTAAATTTAACTTTATCTTTTGATATTGGTAAAGTAAAATCAAAATGACCATTTTCATCACCTTTTAATGTGAAAGGTTTCATTTTGATTGTTGATAAATCTATTTCAGTGTCAAAATATTCTCCAGTTTCGGGGTCAAGAACGTTAATAGGAAAATCTGTGCCATATCCTGTTGCTCTTAGCCAAAGAATTATAGCATCAATATCACCTTTACAAAGATTTTCTGGATTTATTGACTTATTCATTATTTTGTGTTTCAATAAAAAATCAATAATTAAACCATCTTGATATAGGTTTGGTGATGTGATTAAATTTTCATCGTAAGCTGTTAAATAAGATACTTGTATCCTTGACATTTTTCCTTTATAACATTCCCCATTACTAGGAATAGGAATTACGTCATATTGAACATCAGTATTCATGTCATTGAACATATCATCATCTTCAAACATATCATCATCAGTAACACTTTTTTGTTCTAACACTTTTTTTATCAATTTATCAGAATCATTATATTCATTAACTATGTTTGATTCGGTAATTATTTCTCTTTTTGTTACTGGTGCAGTACCATCAATTTGTTTAATTTTTTCTATAACATCTGCTTGTGCAGCTTCAATTATTTGGATATTTTTACTTTTACCTCTTAGTTCTGTTTCCTTTTTTGTTTGTTCTAACATTCTGTTAGTATTTTTAAGAATTTCCAATTCTTTTATTTGTTCTTCTGTTAATTTCTTTTTTGCCATATTTTTATAAACTATTAGTAAATATAATTTCTTGAACTAATATAGCGTATTCAGAAACACCATATTTTTCCATAATTTTACAATTTTTTAAATCAGCAAATGCTGTATTGTTAATTGATATTTTGAGATTCTTAGTTGGTAAATTATCAATTTTCCAATCTTCATCTTGTGGATAACTATTAATCTTATTAGTTTCTCTTTCCCACATTTTTAATTCAGATTCTACATCTTCATCCATTTCATCTTGATTAAATTTTGCAAATAGATAGAAGGCTTCTTTATTTCTGAAATACCCTAATAAATTATCAATAGTTTCGCTATTTCCATCAATATCAGTTAATTCAACAGTAGAACTACAATATGTGTATTCTTCATCAGAAAAACTATTTTGTTGGTTATTTGCATTAAATTTAGCTGTGGAATTATTATTTATACCACTATTCATATAGTCATTTACGACATCTTTATTTTTATTGTAGTCGTTAATTAATGTATCAGCATAACTTACATAATCATATGTATTTATTTCCTTATGAAAGACATCTTCATTGTATAAAAGGAATGGTAGATAAATTGTTGCTATCATCTTATATATTTTTGTAACACTATTTATTTTATTAAATATTATAAAAAACTTTTTTTAAGTAAACATTTCAATGTCTTTTCTTTTTTTCTTCTAAAAATAACACTTTCTTAGTACCAATACTAATATGTTTTTTTAATATATCCATAACTTTTTTAGGATTATTATTAATATCATACTCCCATATTCTTAAAATAGGTATTCCATGCATTAATGCCCATTTATTTTTATATTCATCAACTCTTTTATTTTTCTTTTGCGTTGGGGTTAATTTATCCTCTGTATAGAACATTGGATTTGCATGGTACTCAGTAATAGTCACCATCAACTTCAATGATAAGGTTAGCTTCATAACAATAAAAATCATAAAATCTTCCAATACCTTTAGCTTCAAATTGGTAAGTATATTTTATACCAAGTGCATCTAAAAATTCTTTAGCAAATCTTTGTTCTAATTTTGAAGTACCATATCTATGTTGTTTAGTGACTATCTTTTTTTCTTTCTTTTTCTTTATATTATTTCTAATTGGTTGTTTCATTTGAAATATATTCTTTAATTTGATTTATATTAAAATTTTTCTTTGTGATATAAAATAACACTATATTATGTTCATCACATAATTTCTTTTTCATTTTATCTCTTTTTGTTTGTTTAATAAAATATTCTTCCCCACCAAATTTTTCTATGGGTCTATAGTGTTGGTCTCCATTTACTTCTATTGCGATATTATGTTTTGGAATAAAGAAATCTAAATATAATTTTCTTTTATATATTAGCCAGTCAAATGTTTTCTGTCTTTCAATGTTATCAAATATTATTGATAGTTCATCAAAAATTTTTTCTTCCATTTTACTTTTTTTATTCGAATTACATATTGGACATTTTGTTCCATTTAAATGATTACATGGTGTTTGCCAAAATTCTCCATGTTTTGGACAAATTATACAAATTTTTGTATGAGCACCTTTATATTCCACTTTAGAATAATCATATTCATTATCATGTATTTTTCTTGCTTTTTCAATAAATTCTTCGGTTGTATACAAATGAGTACCATAACATTTATTGCATCCATATCCACTTAAATGGTCATTTGGTCGTTGCCAAAATTCACCATGAACAGGACAAATGATACAAATTTTAATTTTATTACCCTTATATTCTACTTTAGAATAATCATATTTATTCCCATGAATTTCTTTTGCTTTTTCAATAAATTCCTTGTTATTTAATTTCTTAGTTCCAGCACATTTAGAACAACCTCTACCATATAAATGGTCATATGGAAATTGCCAAAACTCCCCATGAATAGGACATATTATACATACTTTTGTACTACTATTAATATACTTAGTTTTAATATAATTATATTTATATCCATGTTTCTGAATCGCTTTCCAAATAAAACTGTATCTATCTAATTTTTTCATATTTAATAACATTTACTATTAATAAATAGTTTACTACCTAAAATAATTCCCGTCTATTTCTAAAATAGTATTGACTTTTAATAAAAAAATGTTATATATATGTATATAAATATAACAGATATGATTATTGAAAAGTTTAAATATGATAATGGCTTTACCTGTGAGGATAAACCCTTTAAGGATGAAAGGGGATATTATCACTATATTTATGAAATAAGATTTCCTAATAATAAATTTTATCGTGGAAAACATTCTACAAGAGATTTATATGATGGATATGGTGGGTCTGGAAAGTTATTGCCATTTGAATATAATAAATTTTCTCAAAATAAAGTAACTAAAAGAATTGTTAAATTTTGTAAGAATGAAGTCGAATTATCTATTACTGAAAAGAATTTTATAGGAAATCTTCATAACACTAATGAATGTTTAAATATGATAGGTGGTAGTATATGTGTAAATTACAATAAGCCAAATCCATTTGAATACAAAGAAGAACCAAAAAGAACTAATTTTATTCTTAAAAATTATGGTCTTAATGGTAATGATGTAGAGGTTGATTATGAGATGTATAAATTAGTTAATTCTATACAAATTTATTATTAGAATAAATCTCCTTGTTTGAAGAATTTGTTAAATTCATCATCTTTCTTTTTAGCTATTTCTTTTTTCTTAATAGCTCTAGTTTCTGCTGCTTTCTTTGCAGCCTCTTTACGTTTTTTAGAAGACAATTCTTTCTTTTCTAAAGAACCATTTTCATAATCATCTAAAAATGATGTTTGATATTCAATAATAATATTAGATAGATTATTTTCTTTAAAAATTATTTTCATTGTTTCATATTTTTTATTATAATAGTATCCACTGTATGTAGATACTATTATAATTATGTTTAATAACTTCTTTATTATTAGGTTAGTATGCGAGTATTGCATAATCATAACGTAATGTCATGGTAATATCAGCAAGAGCGTCATCATCCATACTTAAATCACCAAAGTTTACATTTGTTGGGAAAGCATTTTTTAATATCCATTTTTGTACTACAACTCCTGTTGGGTCAAGCATTTCAAGTTCAATATCACGTTTATAACCTGCTGCATAACCTTGTCTACCTGTTGCTGATTCAGATTCAAGACGAACCCATTCCATGACAGCTTGTGAGGTTGAAGGACCAATCATATCACGTAATGTAATATCAATTGTATCCCAAGTATATCTACCAACAACCCATGTTGAAGTATTCAAAAATGGTATTTCTGTTTCATTTTGATTAATTGTTGGTCTTGAACCAGATGATAACCACCATTCTTGAATCCCTAAATCGGCAGGAAATCTGAATAACCATCTATTTTTTCTTAGTGGCTCATATTGAAGAGGAGCTTTTAATAGTAAATCACTCATATCTAATATATTTTTTAATTCTAATTATTATTGTTTATTATTCATTATCTGTTTTTGGTTCTTCATTGTTCAATTTATCACACATCAACCATATTTTTTTAAATAAATCATATGCTGGATGAGATGGGTTATTTGACAATTCTGTAATACCTTCTAAAGATGACTTTCTAATTAAATCTATTTTTCTAGTAATATTTGGATTAGTTCTATCTTTTTCTGGATGTTTCATTTCTATTGGAGATTCTTCTGTTTCATCAGCAACAGAAAAATCATCATCTTCACTAAATACCATACTTTCAGATAATACCATTTCATTCATAATACTATTCATCTCATCAATTGTGTATGAAATGAATGTTTTTGGTTTATTTTGTTCTTCTAACTTTTGTTTAACCAATTTAACTAAATCTTCTCTTTCGTTGTCAAGTTTCATTATATTTAGTTTTAATATAAATATCTTTTTATATTGATTTTTTAATCAATTGTTGATAATTTATTAATAAAAAAGGTAGAGCATTTAGGACTCTACCTTTAATTTATTTAGTGTTATTTGTATTTCTCTTAAATTTCATCAAATGAAGCTCCTTCTGGTGTGATATAGAAGTCGATTGTAATGTATTCCAAAGCGTTATAAGGTTTAATCTTAATTTTTGCTGGCAATTCTCTTCTATCTCTTGCTTCTACTGAATCATCTACTTCAATTTGATAATCAGAAAGACCTCTATTACTTCTAATATTGTCTAATATTGGAGTTACCAATGATAAGAATTTATTTTTAGTAGTAGTGTCATTTGGTTCGAATATTAATTTGATACAAGCAATTGAAATCAATTTTCTCAATCTTAACATCAAACGTCTAACAGCTACTCTATTTGAAATTCCTTCTGCAACTTGTAAGTTTTTCTGTCCCCAAATTTTAACACCATCATTGGCGAATGTTTTGATTGGGTTAATTCTACCTTCATAAAGAACATCTTCTTCATCTAATTTAGTAATGAAATGAGCTTTCACACATTCTACATTACCTCTTTCATAACCTGCTGGTGCAAACCAAGGGTATGAAGTATTGTCAGTTAAGGCAAAGTTTCTTACAACATCTTTTGTTGCTGGTAAGTTAATATAGATATTATTATCAGTATCTTCATATTTAACCCAAGGATAATATGTACAAGCATAATTACTATCAATATCAGAACTTTCCAAGTTAGCTACTGCTTCGTCTGGTGTATACATTTCATCAATATAATCACCTGCTCCAGATGGCTTATCTGGTGTTGTTACAACATAAATTGAGTCAGCTCTGTCTTCTTCTACCATTTCAATAGTTTCTTCAACTAATGATTTTTGATTTACATAATCAATACCTGGTGTAGCTAATACATTAATATCAACAGCTTGTGGGTTAGAATATTGTTTGATACCAGCTAAATAAGCATAATAGTCAGAAGTAATACCTTTTTCATCCAATCCAATTGATGCTGGGTCTAATATTAAGTCAAAATTACGACCAGTTTTAGTAGTTAAGTCAATACTACCCTTATAGTTTACTTGTTTGAATTTATCACCATTTGTTCTTTCATCTCTATAAACATCCCAACCATCAAAACCTCCACATGGATAAACAGTGAATTTTCTTAAGTCTACATTTTCATAGATAGTGTCTTGCATTATATCATCAGTACCAATTCTAGGTGGTATTTGATAATTATCTGATACATTATATACACTTACAGTTTGCCAAGTATAACCAGATACTCCATCAACTGTTACAGTAGGTTTATTACTTCCAGTATAAGAATCCTCACTTAATCTTGAATCTAAGTGGAATGCTTCTGAATATGCTGATAAAACACTTTCATTATCATAAGCATCTGTACCTTTGAAATTAAATACATCAACATCAATACCTACTAAATCAGAAAGACCAAAGTATTGTTTTCTATTTTTAATTTCATCATCATACATTGTGTTGTATTTCAAATATGGATTCTTAACTTTTGCTATAGTACCATTAACTTGTAAACCGCCAAAGTCTCTTGTTGGGTATCCTAAGAAACCGCAAGGAATTGAATGTTGTGTTGTGTCATTTTCAATAATTTCAACAACTACATATTTAGATTTAGATTCATAAGTACCATCATAAGTACCCATTTTATAACCTAAATAATTTGCATCTTGTGGTATTAATGTACATTTTGAATATCTTTCAAGTACTACTGCTGATGTGTCACTATCATTATAATCTCTGATTAATACATCAAAAGTTCCATCATTTGGACGAATATTAGCAATACTAATTTTCACTTGTTGATTTGCATAATTACCATCAGTAATTGTGTGGAATCTAAATAATTTATTTACTTCAATATTTTTACCATCACCTTTCAATTCTGATACAATCCAAGGAGTAGAAGCAAATCTATATTGAGATTTGTAATCATTTAAATCGCATCCTACTGGTAATACTTCAATTACTTTTGTTTTATCATCATTTAATACTGGCATAAAATATCTGTCATATGACATAACCAATACTTTAGAATCTGTTCCACTAATACTATTATCAGCAAAACTATAAGTAATTTTGCCATCTGTTATTGTACTTGTTCTTTTTACATCTTGTGTAAACCAATAATTACGTTTACCTGTTGTATCAGTATAAGCAACCACTTTATAAATGTGACCAATTTCTACTGGTTTAGTTACATATCCCTTATCATCAGTAACTGGAGTATAATCACCTGTTTGAGTGTTTCCAGTATATTCATGATAATTTATGTTTAATGCTACTGAATTACTATCAGCTAAGAAAGTCTGACCAACATTAGCACGAGTTAACAATGCTTCATTTATTGATAATAAATCTTTAACAGGAGCACTAGTAACTGTTTTATCATCATATGATACATCATAAAATGTTAATGCACTACTAATTGCTGTAATATTTCCACTTTCTATACCTTGTTGTAAGGCTACATCATATAATTCTTCTACATATATAGGAGCATCACCAACTTCGGCACTTGTACCTAATACTTTGATGATATAATCTTTATCAGCAGGATTCAATGATACTGCATAGTTGAAAGTTTGTGCGGTATCTCCACCTTTGTAACCAGAAAGAGTGAAACGACCATAGTTTAATGTTGACACTGATAGAGAATCTTCCAAACTCATAAATCCATCTGGAGAACAAGCATCATAGCTGTAATTAACAGTATTATATTTAGTAATTGCTAAAGCCTTACTATCAAATGTATTTCCATTATCACTGTTATCAATACCTACTTCATAGATTAATTCATCATATGTCATACCAGTTGGACATAATCTACCATCTTCGCCCGTTTCAGGACCTCTTGAATATTCTACATAATGTCCTCTTGAACGAATTACAGCAATAACCATTTTATCATATTTTCCAGTACCATCAACAGTAATAGCCCATGCAGGTCCTGCATTGTATCCAGAAAGACCAAGTACACGAGTAACATACATTTGATTAGATTGCTGAGTATATGATTTAGCTATATATGGCAGTTCATATTTAGGGTATCCACTTGCTTTGAACTTCTCTGGGTTAGTTCCACCAAACACTTCTTGGAATTTACCCCAATCTTCAATCAATGTTGGTTGAAAAGCAGGTCCTTTTACTGTTTCACCAACCAACCCTAAAGTTGTGATACCTAAACTCTTAACAGCGATGTTAATGTCTACTTCTCTAGTGTAAATACCAGGTGAAACATGTGTTTTTCTTGCGTTGTCTGCACTCATCATTATTTAATATTAATTATATTATTATTTTGTTAATAATAAATATCTATGAAACACCAAAAAAATAATGATATATATATTTATCTTTTTAAATAAAAGATAATTATTTATAAATAAAATAGGCATTTATGAAGGTTATAATAAATGAAAACAAGTTCAATTTATTAATTTCAGAAGAATATAAAGATATATCTATTGATAATGTTTACAAAGAAATGCAGACTAACCAATCATTTAGATTTAAAATATTAAACTCTTTATTTGAAAGGGGTTATGTCTTTCATGGAACAAATGAACAATTTGATTATTTTGATTCAAGTAAGATAAAAGGTGGTTCAAGAGGGAGAGAAGGATATGGTTTTTATTTTACTAAGGATGCATATAAAGTAGAAGAATATGGTAATCAATTTATAATATTATCCACAAATGGAATGAATATTGTGAACACTAAAGATAGTTTCAGTAGATTAGGTATATCAACTCCAGATACTATACAAACCAAAATAGCACAGTTAGAAAGTCAATTGTATGATGTTACTACTAATAGAGAATATGATATGATTAACAATGAACTTAATAATCTAAAAACGTATTTGAATGATACTATATTTAAAGATGTTAATTACAATGATTATAAAATATTAAAAACATATAATTTCCAACCATTATCAGAAAACAATACATTATATAATGCATTGACATTTGCTTATACTAAATTAACTGGAGATGGTATGAAGAGTATGAGTCAAATATTTCTTAATATGGGTATTGATGGATATATTATTGATAATGTTTATGTAATAATAAATTTTGATAAATTAAATAAAAATATAGTTAAAAATAAAGATAAATTGATTTATGATGTATATAAAAGTCTTACTTAATAATAGGCTTCATTCCGTCTAATATGAGTTGATTATCTTTTATAATGTTTTTAATATTATCTACATTTTTATCATTTAAAGGTAAAAGATTGATTTGCACATTGATGTCATCATTTAATAATTTATCATATTCATCTTGATATTTTTCCATTAATTCTTTATTATTGAAATCTGATTCAGTTTTAAAGAATTTCTTAATTAAAAAATTTTGTTTTTCGAAGAATATATCAGTAAGTTCTGATATGTTCTTTTTGTTAATTTTTATTATATATAACAATTCTAATGATAATTCTTCATGATTGTCATCATTCAATATTAATAATAATGATTTTTCTAAATTTATGGCATCTAATATTTTCATACTTTTTATAAAAAATAGCCTTAACATTGTTAATGTCAAGGCTATACAACAATAATTTCATCTTCACATGTATTATCAAGTTCAGATTCAGTAAAACAACTGTCTGAATCATATATTACATTTTCATCATAGCCATAAAGAGTTAGTTTAGCTTCTTTATCATATGAAGTTCTTTTCATTCTAACTTTAACATAATCTCCACTATGTATTGTAAAATTATCAAGATTTCCAATTAATTCATCATTAACTTTCAAATTCATGCAATATATGTTATCTTTTTTGTGTGAAGTAATAGTAATATCAGAATCCACTTTAAATTTAGCATACTCACTACATATTGGAAATTCAATAATAATTGTCACTTGTTTATTAAAATATCTTTCTTCATCTGGTGGGTTTTGACATGGATTAATCTCTTCTTCCATTTTAATGATAGCCCTACGATTTGATAAATCCCCTTCAAAAGATATTATTTGTCTTGAAGGTAAGTGTTCAACCTCAAAATCTTCTTCTCTAATAATATATGCCATTACTTTTATTTGGAATGTTTGAGAATAATATTTACGATTATCTAATGAATATTCACTTTCATCTGATACATTATCTAAATTCATTGGCATATAATATGTATTTGGTTTAATATACGCTTGTCTTGATTTAAACTTATTCTGTACCAATTCATTAAAAACGTTTAACAATTCATATTTGTTAGTTATTATTGTTACACTATATACTAAATCAATAGAGAATGGTTGTGACATTTTATAAACATCATACGCTTCCAATCCATTATCTTGTAAAACTGGAACATACATAAATGGATATTTTTTATCTGTTGGTATATTCCATAATCCATTATGAATAGTTCCTGTTTGTGGATTATTTTCTCTGGATATTGTTTTAAAGTTTAATAACAAATTACCATCTTCATCTACATATTGCCAAGATTGAGCATATTCAGTAAATCTTTGACCACTAAGTAAAGTCATAGTAGGCAATCTTTTGCCTTCAAATGAAACATCTAAATCATTTTCTACCCATCTTTTAAATTCATCATCTATGTCTTTATAACCAACAGGTTTAGGCATAGGAGTCCCATTATACATTGTTTCTTTAACAACGTTTTCTCTTCTTTCTAAACCATAAGGTTTATTTCTTAGTCTTAATTTTTCTAAGTATGGTTTTGGTTGTTTTCTCATTATTTACCATTAAATTCATTAGTGTCAACAATTGCACATTGTATTGTTCTATAATATGGTTTGTAACCATATACTGTATGTGCATTATCATAATTTATTTTTCCATCATTTACTACTGTATAATAAATCATTTTAGTATTTGTAACTTGTACACCAATATAATCACCTTTTTTGATGTCACATTCCAATTCATCTAAAGTTGCTTGAAATACAGTAAAATTTAATTTACCAGCTTGTAAATATACTCCTAAATTAGTCTTGGAATCATATGTTTTTAATTCTGGTGAATCAATTAAATATCTTACATGTAATTCTACTGGAGTTTTAAATCTTATACCGTCTTTTTTTGCTTCTT
>ERZ1673753.2200-NODE-2200-length-15150-cov-4.208678_pt1 | contig 15150 bp, 13 predicted proteins | sample MGYA00580201_ERZ1673753 | MGnify/ENA primary metagenome ERZ1673753 (study PRJEB41218, sample SAMN15661747) | gut metagenome | host: Homo sapiens | place: Canada: London | collected 2015-08-20/2019-03-30 | study: EMG produced TPA metagenomics assembly of... | reverse complement strand
CCCCTCGATTATTATCACCGGCTTCGGCTCCACACGCACCGTCTCCTTCATGCGGTTGCAGTCGATGTAGGAGTATGTGGGCTGTTCGATGGCCTTGCCGCTGCGCAGTTCCGTGACGTGCCTGATCAGCAGTTTCCAGTCGAACGCGTCCGGGTGGTCGAAATTTATCGCGTGGCGTTCCTCGTCGGTCATTCCCGTTGTGTCGTTGTAGTAAGAGTCTAACGGCACCACCGTGACATAGTGCGGCGGCAGAGCGGCCGCCAGTTTCCTGACCACCGTTGTCTTTCCCGAGCCTGTGCCTCCGGCAATTCCTATTATAGTCATTGTTATCTTGTTTTCTTTTTATTGCCTGACTCCGTCTGCTGGCATTTCGCTATGCCTGCACGGCCACTCCCTGCCGCCCGTCGCCGCGCGGCTCTGAAGGCCTGACAACACCTTTGCGTAAATCTGCGCCTTTCCCTCCACGCTCATTGGGTATGCCCTCGAGCTGCTCGGCATCCGCCACAGCATCATGTGGCGTCCTGCGAAATCGAAAGGCATGCACTCCCCCACCCCCGGCTTCGCAATGCCGAAGTGCGCGGCGAGCAGCGTGGTGGCCTTCCCGCCCGTTGTCACCACCGTCTCGAGCGCCGGCATGCGGCTCATCAGGCCGTCGAGGTCGGTCGGTGTCACCACCTCGAGGTCCTTGTCGGATGCCGTGTTGCGCGTCCTCCTCACCTCCGTCGCTGTGTCGTATATCGCGATGCCCCTGTCACGCAGCAGCGCGACTATCTCCCCGAGGCGGAATGTCCTTGCCCCGCTGTCCACGAAGTGCATCTTGTCGGCGAAGAACACCAGCCCGAAGATGCGCCACATGTCGTTCTGGAAATTCGGGTAGAAGAAGTCCATCGACCACCTGTTGCGCGCCGGAGGAAAACTGCCGAGCATCAGCAGCCTCGCCCCGTCAGGTATGAACGGCCGCAGGGGGTGTCTCTCCGTGTCCATCCGCGCTTATTTCTCCTTCACGAGATAGATGGCCACCGGCAGGTGGTCGCTGTATCCGTTGAGCCACACCCCTCCGGCGTGCGTCCGCTTCGGTGTGCCCTTGTACTTACCCTCGGCCTGCATCAGGTAGTCGCGCTTCTGTATCTTGTGCCTCAGGAATGTCAGCGTGGAGTAGTCCTTGGTCATCGCTCCACTTATGAGGTTCGGCGACACCACTATCTGGTCGAAGAGGTTCCACGAGCCCTGGTAGCACAATGTGCCCTGCCCCTTCTTGGCGAGGGTGTTGTACCACGGGTTGTACATGTCGCCCGGGCCGACCTCCGACATTTCCGCCTTTGCCCCGAGAGCCTCGCACATGCTCTTGTCCATCGGGTCGTCGTTCATGTCGCCCATCACGATGACCTTCGCGGCTGTGTCCGCACGCATCACCGAGTCCTTTATCATGCGCACCTGCCGCCCCGCCGACTCGCGGTAGAACGGGCCGCTGAAACGGCTTGGCCAGTGGCACACGATGATTACGACATGCTCGTCGGCCATCGTCCCGCTGATGGTCAGGAAGCCGCGCGTGAAATACGCGCTGTCCTTTTCCAGTTCCTGGACGTATGGCAGCAACTTGTATCCGTTCAGCGTGAACAGCGCGGGGTTGTAGAGCAGCGCGCAGTCAATGCCACGGATGTCCGGCCCCTCCACATGAACATATTTATATCCACGCGCGCGCAGAGGCTCCTGTGCCACGAGGTCATCGAGCACGCGCGAGTTCTCCACCTCCGACAGGCCTATGACCGCACAGCCCACGTTGGGCAGCATGTCGGTGCCCATGTCAGCGAGGGCGCGCGCCATGTTGCGCAGTTTGTTCTTATATTTCATCTCCCCCCATCGGTTTGCCCCGTTGGGCAGGTATTCGTAGTCGTTCTTCCCCTCGTCGTGGCATGTGTCAAACAAGTTCTCCTGGTTGTAGAAGCCGACACCATAGACACGGAACTGTTTCTGCCCGTATGTGAAGACCGCCGCGAGGCAGAACAAAAAGATCAAGATTTTTCTCATAACTTTATATTGTTTTTATTTGTCCGGACCTGTATTTCCGAGTTCGGCGACAAAGTTAATAAAAAAAGTTCATATACAACTAATCCGGAATAAAAAAGAACGGCACGGCACATCATTTGTCCACGCGCAAACGGGATGAGCCGACCTCACAAACAAAAATCGGCAAATTGGAGGTTGCGGGAAGCAAGGCACGGGAGGAATGGCATTTAAACTTTTTTCGTTTTTTTGTTTTGTCCTTAAGTTTTTTCATGCTACCTTTGTACCCAAAGAATTATTAATTAAACTAAAAACGAGATGCAAAAAAAACTGAAACTTGCAGTGATTGCCCTTTGCTACGTTCCGCTGGCCTACGCCCAGACGGATGAGACGCAGTCTCAAAAGGCTGCGGCGATGGACGAGTCGGCATTCACTTTCACCGAGGCGCAGTTGGGAGACAACGATGACATGTCGCAGAACGTGACAATCATAGGCTCGAACAACAACATGTATGCGGACCGCGTCGGTTTCCTATTCTCGCCGGTGCGCTTCCGCTACCGCTCGCTCAACCAGAAATACAACGACGTCCACATAAACGGAGTGCTTATGAACGACATGGAGTCGGGGCAGTTCCGCTATTCATTGGTGGGCGGCCTGAACCGTATGACGCGCAATGCCGACAACGTGCTGGCATTCGAGAACGGTGGCTACAACATGCCGAACATGGCCGGAGGGGTGAACTACGACTTCCGCGCTGCAAGTTTCGCTGCTGGACACAGGGTGTCTTTAGGCGCGGCAAACCGCAACTACACCCTGCGCGGGGTATATACCTACAGCACCGGTCTAATGCCGAGCGGATGGGCGGTGACGGCAAACCTCACCTACCGCTGGGCCAACAGGGGGTATGTCGAGGGAACGTTCTACAACGCCCTGTCATACTTCCTCGGCGTGGAGAAAATCTTCGGCAACCACAGCCTGTCGTTCGCCACATGGGGAAACCCAACAGAACGCTCCACGCAGGGCGCGTCGACCGACGAGGCCTACTGGATGGCAAACAGCAACTTCTACAACCCCTACTGGGGCTACCAGGACGGCAAGAAGCGCAACTCGCGAGTGGTGAACGACTACGCGCCGGCAGCCATCCTGACATGGGACTGGAAGATAACAGACGACATGAAACTAACCACGTCGGTGTTCGGGAAGTACTCGATGTACAAGAGCACGAAACTGAACTACAACAACACCGACAACCCGCAGCCTGACTACTGGAAGGTGATGCCGAGCAGCTACTACGACGTGTTCGACGAAAGCAACGAGGCAAACCGCACGCTGCAGGCACTGGGCAACTGGACTACGGCCTACAGCATGTTCTCCGGCTCGAAGGCCAACAGGCAGATAAACTTCGACCAGCTGATATACTCAAACAAGATGGCAGCAGAGAACGGGCAGGACGCGATGTACTTCATTCAGGCAAAGCACAACGACGCGCTCACGCTGTCGCTCTCGTCGGCAATGAACATGACCGTGACCGACAAGAGCAAACTGAACTTCGGCATAATGCTCGGGACAAACAAAGGCAGCCACTACCAGACTATGGAGGACATGCTCGGCGCAAAGTCGTTCCACAACATCAACACCTACGCGCTGGGGACTTACACGATGGACGACGACCGAGTGCAGTATGACCTCAACAACCGCAACGGCGCTGTCGGCGAGGGCGACAAGTTCGGCTTCGACTACGACATACTCGTGAGCAAAGGCTTCTTCTGGGCCAACTACAGTGCCGACATGGGACGCTGGCACGCCAACGTGGCAGCGAGAACCGGCGGCGTGCAGATGCAGCGCGACGGAAAGATGCGCAACGGCATGGCCCCGGAGTTCTCATACGGCAAGAGCGGCAAGGCACACTTCGGCGAGCTGGGAGGAAAGGGCAGCCTGACATACGATGCAGGACACGGACACGTCATAGCACTCGGGGCAGGCTACGAATGGCGCGCGCCGCAGGCATCAACGGCATTTGCGGCTCCGGAGATAAGCAACGACTTCGTCGACGGGCTTAAGAACGAGCGCATATTCAGCAGCGAACTGTCGTACCAGTTCCACAACTCGTGGCTGCACATGAACCTGAACGGATACTACAGCAGGCTGAACCATGTGACGGAATGGCAGAACTTCTACTTCGACGACATCAACTCGTTCTCGTATGTCTCGCTCACAGGACTGAGGAAAGCGTACTACGGAGTTGAACTCGCGGCAAGGATAAAGATGAGCTCCATGCTCGACCTGAAACTGCTCGGCAGCATGGGAGAGGGCAAGAACACGAACAATGCACAGGTGAGGTACATGAACTCAACAAAGGCGACCTACGCCCGCGAGACGGCATACGTCAAGGACATGCGCGAGGCCGGAACACCGCTCACGGCACTCTCCGCCGGACTGAGCTTCCACAACCGTGGATGGTTTGTTGACCTGAACTGCAACTACTACGACCGCATCTACCTGTCATACTCGCCGAGTTACCGCTATGCCAGCACACTGGCATACCGCCAGCAAGTGGAACACAACGTGTTCGACAACGAAGGCAACCTGCGCGAAGAGGCAGTGGCACAGACAAAGGGACACGGCGGCTTCATGGTTGACGGCTCGGTGGGACGCTACATCCGACTGAAGGGCGGGCGCAGCCTGAGCATCAACCTCATGCTGACCAACATCCTGAACAATACGCGCATTGCGACCGGTGGCTACGAGCAGAGCCGAAGCGACTACACGGGCGCTACGTCGGACAACGTGAGGAAGCGCGTCTACAAGTTCTCGCGCAACCCGAAGAAATACTACGCCCTCGGGGCAAACGGAATGTTGAACGTGACATATAAATTCTAAGAAAACGTAAAACGCAAGAAAATGAAAAGAATATCATATCTGATTATCGCAGTGCTCTGCTTAGGCATGACGGCCTGCATGGACGGGGGCTACGACGAGCCCGACTTCAGCAAGGGCGCGCCCTACGGCAACAACGCCATTGAGCCGGCAAACCTCGTCACGATACAGCAACTGAAGGAGAAATACAGGAATGCCGTCACCACCGACTACCGCGACGGCAACTCGTTCGAGCAGGTGAAGGAGAAGATGCAGATACGGGGCTTCGTAACAGCTAACGATGTGTCTGGCAACATATACAATGAGGTGGCGATACAGGACGAGACCGGCGCGATACTCATCGAGATACAGCAGGGCGGACTGCACGGCTACCTGCCCGTCGGCACGGAGATAATCGTGGAGCTGCAAGGACTGTGTGTCGGCAACTACCGCATGCAGCCGGCAATCGGCATGCCGTCGAAAGTGTCGCAGGGAACAAACGAAGGCAAGGACCAGCTGGGGAAAGTGACGCGCAGGGAATGGCAACAGCACTTCCGCATAACGGGCAAGTCGCAGGTCTTCAAGCCGGAGACCTTCGTGGAAAACGGCAAGGCAAAGAACTGGAAGACGATTGAAGACGGCGGCAAACTGGGACTGCTCAAAGGGGTGAAGTTCAGCGAGGGCTCTTACTATTCCGGCAACAAGTTCGTGAAAATCAAGGTCGACGAGAACTCGAAATACGCAGACCCGTCATTCAACACGTCGGTGTCGTGGTTCTTCGAGGGGCTGCCAAGCACCGGCTCGGCGGGAACGCCATCCGTCATGCTTTACAACAGCGGCTACGCAGACTTCGCCGCCATGCCTCTGCCCAAGGGGCGTGTTGACATCACCGGAATCATAAAGCGGTACAACAACAGCTGGGAGGTGATAATACGCGACATCAACGACGTCGTTCCATCAACGGAAAAGTAACGGCCAAAGAAGTAACAAAACAAGTAACAAGAAAGAAACAAACAATCATAACATGAAAAAGATCATCTATTCTGTGATAATGCTCGCCATGGCGACATTCACAATGACAAGTTGCGAGGACGTTCCGGCACCATACGGCTTCCCGGAGGAAAACGGCGGAGAGGTGAACACACCGACGGCTGAGCCGGCGGGAACGGGAACAGAGGCAGACCCATACAACGTGGCGGCGGCACTCAACATAATAAAGGCAATGGCAGACGGCGATGTCACGGAGAACATCTGCGTAAAGGGAAAGATCTCGGCCATCGACGATGTCAGCCTCGACTACGGAAACGCCACATACTACATCTCTGACGACGGCACCACAAAAAACCAGTTGCAGGTGTTCCGGGGAATGTTCCTCGGAGGCGTGAAATTCACCAAGACAGACCAGATAAAGGTGGGCGACGAGGTTGTTGTCAAGGGCAAGTGCAAGAACTTCAAGGGCAACACGCCGGAGTTTGACGCAGGAAGCAGCATTATATCGCTGAACGGCAATACACCGACGGCGCCTGACAAGCCAAAAACAAAGTTTGACCCGACGGGAAAAGGCACGCAGGCCGACCCGTACAATGTGGCTGCGGTGCTGCAGACGTTCTACAACCTGGAGGCAGGAAAAACAAGCGACAACGAGATTTACGTTAAAGGCAAGATAGTTGGCGCACCGCAGATAGACACGGGGCAGTATGGAAACGCCACATACTCAATAGCACAGGATGGCTCGGAGGGTGACGACAAACTGCTCATCTTCCGTGGATACGACCTCGGCAAGCAGAAATTCACCGATGCCGCCAAGATTAAGGAGGGCGACGAGGTTGTCGTCTGCGGAAAGGTGACGAACTACAACGGCTCGATACAGATTGCGCAGGGCAACTACCTTGTATCCATAAACGGCGGCGGTGGATCCAGCTTCAAGAAAACCGTTGATGGCAACACACTGACAATCGAAGACACGAGCCTGTCGGCAATGGGAGATGCGCCCAACCTGACATTGAATTTGGATGGGCTCGGATGGGCGGACAAACAGGCAGAGAACCTATCTGTCAGCAACAGCGAGTTTGCCATTTCGTTCGAAAAGGGAGAAGGCACGACACCGCCGACATACTATGCGTCAACAAAGGGTGTCAGGATGTATGCCAAGAATGTCCTCAACCTGGACTGCAAGGGCAAAAAAATAAAGAAGATAGTCTTTTTCTGTGAGTCCGCCGGAGGCAAGAACTATGTTGGCAACCCGCAGCTGACCGTCGAGAACAAAGACGGCAAGTTGGTCGTTTGCAACGACTTCTCAACCACCAAAGGCGGTATGCAACTGAGGATTCAGAAGATCGTGATCACATACGGTAAGTAGAAGCAAGCGGAGGACTGACAAGAACCCGCAAAACAAGATGACCGCTGCCATGCCGGGATTGCCCCGACATTGCAGCGGTTATCCCAAATGCGGTCATTAGAGCCCGAACTGATTGTAGTTGGTTGCCCAAGCAGATTGGCTGTTGTTTTTTTGCAGGCGTAGCGGGCTACGTCAAGAAAAAACAACGGGCAAGATGCCGGCAAGCGACTGCAAGCAGCCGGGGAACAGGTTTCCAGGATGAAATTGAAAAATCTGTGTTGTAATGACCGATTTGGGGTTATTTCATGTATCTGTCATACAGCACCACAGCCCACACGGACAGCACGAAAGGCGCGGTGAGGGTGACGAGACCAAGCCTCATGCCGGCATACTGGAACACGAAGGAAAGCAGCAATGCGGCAAATGCCTTTGTGCGCCTGAAAGACGACACCGGCACTATGTCCGTAACAGCCAAGAAGGCGAGAATCGCATTATAGCCCCACATCCCGTCATTGACAGATGACACACCTATGAAAGGAAGCAGCACAACAGTTAGCGACAGCACGCACGCCAATGCCGACTTCCATGCCATGCTGACCGAGTTGACCGCGATGGCAACGAAGAACAGCAGCCCGGTGAAAATGCTGCCTCCCTGAAGCATTATCTGACTGTAGCCGAGAGACAACGCCCTGACAGGGGCAAAGGCGACTGCGCCAGCGCCAGCGGCCTGCACGCCAGGCTGCAACACGGGGAACACAGATGCCACGAGCAGCAGCGCCCAGGTGATTACGACAAAAGGCGCGGTGAGACCAGGCAGAAGTTTCTGCTTACCGAAGACATGCGCGACGAGTGTTGACGCGACGGAAGCAACCACCATAAGCATGACCGACCACACGTTGACAGACAGGAAACACGGGACGGCTATTCCGGCAAGTGTTCCGTTGAAGCCGTACAGCCCGTCACGGATTTCTTTGCCGTCATACCTAAGAAGCCTTGCCGCAAGGGTTCCGACCATAGAGCCAGCAAGGGCGAAAACGCCCATCGTCAGCGAGTTGCAAAATATACCAGCGAGAAATAACAGTCCCGAGAGGGCACTGTCCTGGAAAACCACCTGCCCTATGCCACGGAGTGACGCCATGATAAAATGATGGAACGAACGCATATCTGTAATACAGTGCTTGATTTTTTTTACTGTCCTTCGCACGCGAGGGCAAGACTGCGAGCAGTCTTCACCAGGTGCTCGGTGTAATGGAAAAATATATATTCACCACAAATTTATTCCAAACTGCCGTAACGGCAACGAATATCAGGAAGTTTAACACAAATCTTTTTTATTTTTAACGGAAATGCCTTGTCATGCCGTCATGCGAAAACAGGCGGCGCAAAATTCCACAATAAAAAAAAGAATGGCAAATGTTTGGAGAGTTCAGGGATTATCAGTAACTTTGCAGCCCATAACGCATCATAGCGCGAAAGGACAGATAATAACAAACAAAATAACAACAAGTAAAGAAATGAAAAAAGGTATTCACCCGGAAAACTATCGCCCCGTCGTATTCAAGGATATGTCCAACGGCGATATGTTCCTTTCGAGATCCACATGCAAGTCGAACGAGACTGTGGAATTTGAAGGAGAGACTTATCCTTTGGTAAAGTTGGAAATCTCAAGCACCTCACACCCGTTCTATACAGGTAAGAGCAAGCTCGTTGACACAGCAGGTCGCGTTGACCGCTTCATGAGCCGCTACGCAAAGAGTACCTCCAAGAAATAATACATACATATTATACTGTAATTCCGACGCGTGAGGGTGTAGTTGCATATACACTCTGACGCGTCTTTTTTTTGAACAGGCATAAACACCATTCACTGTGAGAGCCAAGAACTTACTTTTACTTGCAGCCACGGCAATACTAACGCTGCATGGATGCGGCAGCGACACAGACGGCAACCAGGCTGGAGGAAACGGAGGCAACGGCAGCAAAAACACGAACAAGAACATCGTGACCGCAGGGATGCCGCCGGAAATCACGCGCCTTGAATTTCCACACCTGAAAGACAAGGGCAGCAACATCGTCGTGGTGCACAAGACAAGCGATGCCTACGGCGTTAACTATGCCATAGAATGGGACATCAACAAGAAGTCGCAGCGGTGGTCGTGCTACCAGATGCGGAAAGGCTACCAGGGGAACGCCGGGAGGTACGACACATACAACGGCTACCCTTTCGACCCTGTCCTCGAGGAAAAGGGACTCTATCTCGACCGTGACTATTTCTATCGCTCGGGATTCGACCACGGACACGTCTGCCCGTCGGCAGACAGGCAGTACTCATACGAGGCAAACAAGCAGACATTCTACCTGAGCAACATGCAGCCGCAGTACAATAAGTTCAACGCAGGGATATGGGAGAAACTCGAGAGCAAGATACGCAAGTGGACACCGAGGAACAACGAGGACACACTGTATGTCTGCAAAGGCGGAACGATAGACGACGAGGAAAACATCATAAAACGCATCAGTGGGAAACTGATCGCACCAAAGTACTTCTTCTGCGCCCTGCTGCTGAAGAACGCCATGGGCTACCGCGCAATAGGCTTCTGGATGGAGAACGAGAACATAGACCGCAGCAACGACAAACTGAAGATATATGCAAAGAGCATCGACGAGCTGGAAAAGATCACGGGCATCGACTTCTTCTGCAACCTGCCGGACAACATCGAGGACAAGGTCGAGGCAAGCGTGTCAACAAGCGCATGGGGACTGAACTGAGCGGCGGCATGAAATATTACAAATGGCATCATACTAAAAACGTGGCGCACACGTTGTATGATGTGACAGCTAAAGACATCTGCGATATATCTATGAACGGGAAAACAATATTACTGCTGGTCTGCGTCATGGCATCGGTCAGCGCATGGTCGCAGGAAAAAGTCGCGAAACCGAAATCCGGCAGATCATGCGGGATTGAATACATGGTGGAGGCACAAGGCTCGCTCGCGCGCAACGCCACCCCACTGTGGCTCAATGCCAACAAGCACGGCCTGAGCAGCCTTGAGAAGAGCAACGGCTATCTACGCGCCGCTATGTCACGGCCGCTGCGCGCCGACTCGGCAAGACGCTGGGGAGTGGGCTGCGCGCTTGACGTTGCCGTGCCGTTCAACTACACGAGCAAGTTCATCGTGCAGCAGGCATACGCCGAGGTGCGGTGGCTGAGCGGCACACTCACCGTGGGAAGCAAGCAGCACGACATGGAGATGAAGGACGGCGCCCTCTCGAGCGGCGCGCAGACATTCGGCACCAACGCGCGACCGGTGCCGCAGGTGCGCCTCGCACTGCCGGAATACTGGGAAGTGCCTCACACGCGAGGGCTGCTGCACCTGAAAGGACACATCGCATACGGGAAATTCACCGACGACGGGTGGCAGCACGACTTCACGCGGCGCAAGAGCAGATACACAGACAATGTGCTGTACCACAGCAAGGCGGGATACCTGAAAATAGGAAACGAGGACCTTTTCATACCATGGTCGCTGGAGTGCGGACTGGAAATGGCATCACAGTTCGGGGGAACGATGTACAAGCCGGGAATGGGGGGCAACATGAACGTGCTGGAGAACTCAACGTCATTCAGCGCCTTCTGGCACGCATTTGTACCCGGCGGCGGCGACGCCAACGAGACCACATACCACAACAACGAGGGCAACAACCTTGGGTCGTGGCTGCTGCGCGTAAACTACGATGCCGACTCGTGGAGGATTGGCGTATATGCCGACAAGTTCTTCGAGGATCACTCCGCAATGTTCCAGGCAGACTACAACGGCTACGGGACAGGCGACGAATGGAACAAGAAAAAGAAGATGCGCTTCTTCATCTACGACTTCAAGGACACCATGCTCGGCATCGACTTTCACTACAAATACAACAAATGGCTGAAAGCCGTGGTGCTGGAATACATATACTCAAAATACCAGAGCGGCCCGGTGTACCACGACCACACACCATCGCTGAATGACCACGTCAGCGGCCGCGACAACTACTACAACCACCACATTTACCCCGGATGGCAGCATTGGGGGCAGGTGATGGGCAACCCGCTATACCGCTCGCCGATATACAATGACGACGGGACGGTCGAGGTGAAGGACAACCGCTTCGTGGCATTCCATCTCGGAGTGAGCGGAAAACCGAACGACAACCTCGCATACCGCCTCCTGGCAACATATCAGGAGGGACTGGGGACATACAACTCACCATACACCAAGCCACGGCACAACGTCAGCGTGATGGCAGAGGCGACCTACATGTTCGGCAAAAGCCTCAAAGGCTGGAGCGTGAGGGGCGCCTTCGGAGCAGACATGGGCAGCATACTTGGGCACAACTACGGCGTGCAACTGACGATAAGCAAGTCGGGACTATTATAATATAAAAATATAAACGGAACGGCATGGAGAAAAGAAAAACAACACTATCACTGATCCCGGCGGTGCTTGTCTGCATCTCGGCGATGCTTGCCGGATGCACACTGGAGACCTCCGGCAACGGGAAACTCGATGGCTTCTGGCATCTCACGGCCGTTGACACCATTGCCACCGGCGGAAAATGCGACCTGTCGCACAGACTGTTGTTCTGGGGCGTGCAGGCAAAGTTCGTCAACATGAGCGACCGCGACAACGAGGCATTCGATTTCATGTTCCGCTTCGAGCATTCCGACAACATGCTGAGGGTCTACGAACCGTTCATCAACGACCGCGAGTCTGGCGACACGCCGGTCAACGACGCGGAAATGCTCGCGCCTTTCGGGGTGAGCGCGATGGAGCAAGTTTTCAAGATAGAGACCCTGACATCAAAGAAGATGACGCTGTCAACAGAGCATCTGAGATTATATTTCACTAAAATGTAAAGCAAAGGACATGAGAAAAATAGCCGTTGCCGGCACAGGATATGTCGGCCTTTCGATAGCAACGCTGCTCGCGCAGCACAACGAGGTAACCGCAGTGGACGTGATAAGCGAGAAAGTCGACATGGTGAACAAGCGACAGTCGCCGATAGCAGACCACGAGCTGGAGGAGTTCTTTGCCACCAAAAAACTGCACCTGCGCGCCACACTCGACGCAGAGGCGGCATACAGAGATGCCGGGTTCGTCGTCATAGCGACCCCGACAAACTACGACTCGCAGATGGACTTCTTCGACACATCAGCCGTCGAGGCGGTCATCAAACTGGTGATGAAAGTGAACCCAGACGCAATAATGGTGATAAAAAGCACCATACCCGTTGGCTTCTGCGAGCATGTGCGCGAAAAATACAACTCGCACAACATCATCTTCGCACCGGAGTTCCTGCGCGAAAGCCGCGCACTATACGACAACCTCTACCCGTCGCGCATCATCGTAGGCACGGTGATGGGCGACGGGCGGCTCGTCGCTGCCGCACACGACTTCGCCTCGCTGCTGAAAGAGGGAGCGGCGAAGAAAGAGATCGAGACGCTGTTCATGGGACTGACGGAGGCAGAGGCGGTGAAACTGTTCGCCAACACATACCTCGCGCTGCGAGTGAGCTATTTCAACGAACTCGACACTTACGCCGAGATGAAGGGCCTCGACACCGCCGCGATAATAAAGGGAGTGTGCCTCGACCCGCGCATCGGCGACCAATACAACAACCCGTCGTTCGGCTACGGAGGCTACTGCCTGCCGAAAGACACCAAGCAACTGCTGGCAAACTACCGCGACGTGCCGGAGAACCTCATCGAGGCCATCGTGGAGAGCAACCGCACGCGCAAGGATTTCATCGCCGACAGGGTGCTTAAGAAGGCCGGCTACTACGACTATTACAACCGTGGCGACTTCAGCCCGGCGGAAGAGCGGTCGGTCGTGGTGGGCGTTTTCCGCCTCACCATGAAGAGCAACTCCGACAACTTCCGGCAGTCAAGCATACAGGGTGTCATGAAACGCATCAAGGCAAAAGGCGCGCAGGTGGTGATCTACGAACCGGCTCTCGAGGACGGCAGCACGTTCTTCGGCAGCAAGGTGGTCAACGACCTCGGCAAGTTCAAGCAGATGAGCAACGCCATCATTGCCAACCGCTACGACACGTCACTCGACGACGTGCGCAGCAAGGTATATACGCGCGACATCTTCCGCAGGGACTGATAACCACATTTGGGATAAAACGGAGTGGGAGGAAAACCGATTGTTTCCTCCCACTCTGTTTGATGTCACGCCTGGTTGCATGGCTGTTCTCGGCACGCATGCCGAGGGTTACCACCCGCTTCCCCAGTCCTTTTCATCGTTGCCATCCTCTTCGTCCCACGAGTCCATGTCGCCTTGCCACTTCTTTCCATTGGCAACACCAGCATCATAACCGTCACGTGGTATTGACCAGATTTCCATCATGCTGGCGTTCGTATCCATTTTAGTGATTTCGGTGCGTGGCGACAGGTAGGTGCGCCTGCCGCCGGCAGCGTTGTTTATGTTTTTATCTTCAGTATTCATATTTATTTCGTCTTTAATGTTTTCTTACCCTTCATGATATACATGCCCGATGGCAGACTGTCGAAGTTGGTGCCCACATAGCGACCGTCCATGGTGTATATGCGCTGTGCGCCTTGCTGTACATCGGTGTTTCCTGTCACATCGCTGATGCCCGTAGCCTCTCCTTCCGAGAGCACCGTGAATTGCTTGGCACCTGTAGTCCCTGGCATGCGCATAATAAAGCCACGGAATGGTGGCACAAAGTCTTCATTTTTATTAGAATACTGCCTCCATACATCTTTTCCTGGGTAATTTACGTTCAGCACCCAAGGGCTATAGTCATAATTCGTCTCACCACCAATGTTACCATCTTTATACCAATAGTTTGAGGTTCTTTCAGTGCTGCCATAGAAAGCGTAGCTTTGGTCTGATTCGGCTTTGACGAAGCATTGCGGCTTAAGAAGTTTAGATTTCGGAAGCTTTTCACCAGACGCAGCAATTACCACGGAATTGCCGACAGCCTTGAACTCCTCCGAACGATGAGTCTTACCATCGGTGATGCGCAGCAGGTAGGGTCTGTTCGCCTTAAGTGTGTCTTCGTCGGGGATTGACTTGAACATATAAGTTTCATAAGTTTTTATTGTGCCATATTCATTAACTTTCTCACTCTTCAAATAGTCCAAATTGTATGCGCGTATACCCTTCGGCAGTTTCACGGCGTATGGCAGGAAGATGGTGAAACAGTTCTTGCCTTCGATAAAGTGAGAGAGGGAAGGCAAGTTGCGCTGATAAACCACTTCATTGGCTGTGATGGCATAAGGGAACTCGTAATCCGTACCATCCTCCAAGAGCAGTTTGGTACATTTGCCGTCAGACTTGACAAAGTTCACGTCCTGACCAGCCGCAATACTGATGTCCGACACATTGGGTAGGTAAACGAGCGTGTGGGTTGGCAGACCTGCTGTAATCGTGCTTGAGTTCGCTTCGCGTGACAAATTCTTCAGATTGTTCTTAACCACCGTGCTATTCACGTCGCGTAGGTCAAGATATTCCACATTAGTACATCCTTCGAGAAAGCCCGCACCTACCGTGCAGTTGGTACTACCCTTTAAGGTAAATCCTGTCAGCAGTTCATTTCCCTTAAAGGCTTCATTGCCTATTTCCTCAACATTGTCAAGAACAACAAAATCACCTGTCAGCTTACCATTTTCGAAAGCCCTTGCACCGATTTTCTTTACAGCAGATAACTCGTTAAAACTTTTAATACCGGCATTTGCGAAAGCTCTTTCTTCTATGGTATTCACCGAAAGGGGAATAACAAATTTAGCTAATTCTTTAAAAGCATTCTCAAACATACCCGTTGGGATCGTTGTTATGCCATCTTGCAAGGTTACAGACGTAGCTTTGGACTCGGCAAAGGCTTCTACTCCCGACCGCTGATCAACACCAGGTAAGGTTTTATACAAATCTGTAATTTCA
>ERZ1673753.2186-NODE-2186-length-15220-cov-19.378437_pt1 | contig 15220 bp, 13 predicted proteins | sample MGYA00580201_ERZ1673753 | MGnify/ENA primary metagenome ERZ1673753 (study PRJEB41218, sample SAMN15661747) | gut metagenome | host: Homo sapiens | place: Canada: London | collected 2015-08-20/2019-03-30 | study: EMG produced TPA metagenomics assembly of... | reverse complement strand
GACCTGCAGAAGGAGCTGGGCATGTCCGTTATCTACATCACCCATGACCTGGGCGTTGTGGCAAACGTGGCAGACCGTGTGGCCGTGATGTATGCCGGCCAGATCGTGGAATACGGCACCGTGGAGGAGATCTTCTACGACGCATGGCACCCCTACACCTGGGCTCTGCTGCAGGCTTTGCCGCAGCTGGGCACCAAGGGTGAGGCCCTGCCCAGCGTGGATGGTACTCCCCCGAACCTGTTCAACGAGATCAAGGGTGACGCATTTGCGCCCCGCAACAAGCATGCGCTGGCAATCGACTTTGTGCAAGAGCCTCCGTTCTTCCAGGTGTCCGAGACCCACGCCGCAAAGACCTGGTATCTGGACCCGCGCGCTCCCAAGATCGAGCGGCCGCACTCCATCCAGAACCTGCGTGAGAAAATGGGAAAGATGGGAGGCGCCAACTTAAATGGCTGAACGCGAAAAGCTGATTGAGCTGAAAGACCTTCAGATCACCTTTGGCTCCGGTAAGAAGAAATTTGTTGCTGTCGATCATGTCAACTTTGACATCTATAAGGGCGAGACCTTCTCGCTGGTCGGCGAGTCCGGCTCCGGCAAGACCACCATTGGCCGTGCCATCTGCCGCATCAACCCGACCTCCGGCGGCGACATCTTCTTCAAGGGCCAGAAGATCAACGGCAAGATCTCCAAGGAACTGGACAAAGAGGTCATCCGCAAGATCCAGATGATCTTCCAGGACCCCATGGCTTCGCTGAACGAGCGCGCCAAGGTGGAGTATATCATTGCTGAGGGCCTGCTGAACCATCATCTCTACAAGGATCAGGAAGACCTGCATGAAAAGGTGATGAACGCCCTGCATGAGGTCGGCCTGTTGCCGGAGTTTGCCTCCCGCTTCCCCCACGAGTTCTCAGGCGGTCAGCGCCAGCGCATCGGCATTGCCCGTGCACTGGTCATGGAGCCGGAGTTTATCGTGGCCGATGAGCCCATCTCTGCATTGGATGTCTCCATCCGTGCACAGGTGTTGAACCTGCTGAACGAGATGAAGAAGAGCCGCGGCCTGACCTACCTGTTCATTGCACATGACCTGTCGGTGGTCCGGTTCATCTCGGATCGTATCGCCGTTATCAGCAAGGGCCGTATCGTGGAGCTGGCTGAGGCGGAGGAGCTGTTCCTCCATCCGCTGCATCCCTACACCAAAGCCCTGCTGAGCGCGGTCCCCATCCCTGACCCCAGCCTCGAAAAGCACAAGAAGCTGTTGGTCTATGACCCCTCGATCCACGATTACAGCGTGGATAAGCCGGTCTGGGAAGAGATCGCAAACGGCCACTTCGTGTATGGCAACCAGCGTGAGCTGGAAGGCTACCGCAAGGAGTATGAAAGCCAGCTGTAAGCTGAACCGCTTTCCTGTATTTTAACACAATGACCCCGCCGCACTGGGAGTTTTCCCACGCGGTGGGGTTTTGTGCTGTCAGGGAGAAAAAATAGAACCGGACGCTTCAAAAACGTCCGGTTCTGCTTTTTACTATGGGTTAATTCGATCAGGCCTGAGTGGCTGCGTCGAATGCGGCGGCAAACGCATCGTACTGTTCGGTGGTGTAGGCCTCCTCGCTGGTCTCCCAGTTCACAGCCTTGTAGTTGCAGGGACCATACATTGCGTTGATCTTGCTGTACTCGTTGACGTGAGTCAGGCACCAGGTGATATCGTAGACGGTGGGGAAGATCAGGTTCTCGTCCAGGAAGTAAGCCTCGGCCTTGGCAAATGCAGCGTAGCGTGCATCGGTGTCGTCAACGATGGCACGGCCCTCGTTCACCAGATCGGTGAACTTCTCGTAGGCGGCAACCAGATCCTTCTGGTAGCTGGCGGGGCCATTGTTCACAATGCCTGCGATGTTGGTCATGTTGCAGCTGTAGTAAGCATTGTCGTCGTGAACGATGATCTGGGTCAGGAAGTTGATGGGATCGCCGAAGTCAGCGCCCCAGCCCATGTGGACGAAGCTCTGCAGCTTGGGCGCCACGACTTCCTTCATGGTGGAGGACACGAAGGTGTTGATATCCAGCACGATGAAGTCATCGCCGAAGCTGTCGGTGAAGCACTGCTTCAGGACGGTTGCGCTGTCCAGAGCGGAGGTGGAGCCAGCCAGAATGTAGTAGGAGCAGTGAACAGGGAAGGTGACACCAATGGCGCTCAGCTCTTCCATGGCCTGCTTCTTCAGCTCGGTGATGTCGCCGTTGTTGGCGCGCAGGCGCTTCATGGTCTTGCCATCGTAAGCCTCGCCGTCCAGACCCATCTCCTTGGCCACCAGGTTGGTGTAGTCGGTGCCGTCAGAGGTGTAGCACAGGCCCTTCATGGTGAAGAAGTCGTTCTCACACTTCAGGGGATTGATGGGGTTGTAACGGGCGAAGAACTTGTTCAGCACCATGCCCTTGGAGAAGCACTGACGGAAGGCCTTGTTGGCAATGGCCTTGTTCCAGTTCTCATCGGGGGTGCCATCGGTGTTCTTCTTGTCGTAGTTGAAGATGAAGCAGTAGCTGAACTTCTTGGCACGCTTTTCGCACAGCTGCTGATTGTACTCGTTGGAAGGATCGGACTGAATGGTGGTGATGTTGCTCTCGCCCAGGTCCACCTCGTCCAGCTCGCGGCTCTGATACAGCTGCAGGCTGATGGAACCGTCGCTGATCATGGTGACAGTGAAGCGCTCAAAGCGGCTGACGTTGGCAGCATCGTAGTAGTTGGGGTTGGGGATGTAGCTCTTGGTGTTGCCCTGGATGTACTCCTCCACCACATAGGGTCCGTTGTACCACATGGTGGTGTTGTCGCAGCTCCGGAAGCCATCGACACCCAGCTCCTCGATCAGAGCAGGGGCCACGGGGTAGAAGCTGTTGTAGGCGGCAACGGTATCAAAGTAGGGGCAGGCGCTGGGGCAGGTGAACACCAGAGTGTAATCATCCGGAGCCTCAATGCCCACACCGGCAGCCAGCATGTCCTCGTAGGTCATGTCAGCAGCAGCGTCACCGGCTTCTTTGGTCAGCTCGTAGTACTCGTAAGCACCCACAATGGTATCGTTGGGCATGGAGGTGTTGTTGGCCTCGTTCTTGATGGCGTTCATCACCCATTCAAAACCAACCAGGAAGTCCTTGCTGGTCAGGTGAGCCTTCACCTCACCGTTGCAATCCACCCAGTCCACGTCGTCCCGCAGGTGGAAGGTCCAGACGGTGGCATCCTCATTGTGCTCCCAGCTGGAAGCGATGGCGGGCACCACCTTGCCGTAGCAGTCAAAGCTCAGCAGGCCGTCCCACAGGTTGGTGACCACATTGGCATCCTCAGCCTTCTGGGTGTACAGCATGTTCCAGCTTTCCAGCTCACGGTTGCCGCTCTCAAAGGAGATGAATTCCTTCAGGGGGGTAGCGCCGGTGGAGTTGGGGGCAGCAGCGCCGCTGGCGGCAGCACCATTGCCGGTGTTGTTGGACTTTTCGCCGCAGGCTGCCAGCAGGCTGGCGGCACCCACAGCACCTGCACCCTTCAGGAAGGTGCGGCGATCAAAATTGAAGCTCATTGGATGATCCTCCCAGATCTTGCGCGGACAGAGCCGCGCGTTTTTCCTTTTCCTAAACGCAGTGAGGCTGTCTGCCTTTCCAAAAAGTGCACAGGAAAGACAAAAGCCGCACCACGGTATATTTTAGCACTTTACTGGAAAGAAGTCAATCCGCCACAGCATAGAATTGGAAACAAAACGGTGACAAACACTTTCATGGAAAAAGGATGTGAAAAAAATTACTATAAAATGGAAAGAACTGTATATCTGTGAAGAACAGGCGAAAGAGAGAAACTGTTCACGCTGTGCGCACAGAACAGCTATCTTTTTTCACAAAAACATGATACAATAAAGTGTATCTGTATCAATAAGGAGCGCACCATGAAGAAACTGACCTCGATGTACAAACGCTACATGTTCCACCCCATTTTATATAAGACCGTGACCCGCACCTCCATTGTGGCCGTGCTGATGCTGCTGTGGCAGCGCTATGTCAGTGATGGCACGTTTACCATCTGGGAGGCCCCGGGCTTTCTGTGCGGCGTGGTGCTGCTCATCTGGGCCTGGGTGGACTACCTGCGGCTGGATGGCGTGACCATCCACCATCTGCTGGAGGAATTCAAGGGGATGGGCAAGCGGCAGAAAAAGATCCACTCCACCCGCTCCATCATCGACTATGCGGATGAGAAGATCGTCTCCTTTGAGGAGCTGGAACCCGAGGAGCGCACCTATTGCAGCCTGCTCTCCAATCTGGTGCTGGGCCTGCCGCTGGTCGCTGCTGCGCTGATCGCCAGCGTGCTGTAAGGGGGCCGCGGCATGGAACAAGAGCACAAGCAGCTGGTCATAGGCATTCTGGCCCATGTGGACAGCGGCAAGACCACCCTTTCCGAGGCCCTGCTCTACGGCACCGGCACCATCCGCAAGCTGGGCCGGGTGGACCATAAGGATGCCTTTCTGGACACCGACGCGCTGGAAAAGGCGCGCGGCATTACCATTTTCTCCAAGCAGGCCCTCTTCACGGCGGGCAATACCGATTTTACCCTGCTGGACACCCCGGGCCATGTGGATTTTTCCACGGAGACCGAGCGGACACTGCAGGTGCTGGATTATGCGGTGCTGGTCATCAGCGGCACCGACGGCGTGCAGAGCCATACCGAGACGCTCTGGCGGCTGCTGCGGCGGTACCGCATCCCCACCTTTGTGTTCGTGAACAAGATGGACCTGCCCGGCCCGGGCAGGGAAGCGCTTCTGACCCAGCTGAACCGTCGGCTGGGGGATGGCTTTGTGGATTTTGGGGCAGAGCAGGCCGACCGGGACGAGGCACTGGCTCTCTGCGATGAGCGGCTGATGGAGACGATGCTGGACCGGGGAAGCCTGACCGATACCGACCTCATCCCCGCCATTGCCCGGCGGCATGTGTTTCCCTGCTGGTTTGGCTCAGCCCTGAAGCTGCAGGGTGTGGATGCGCTGGTGGAGGGCCTGGACCGCTATACCCGCCCGGCTCCCGCGCTGGAAGCCTTCGGGGCCAAGGTGTTCAAGGTGAGCCAGGATGAGCAGGGGAACCGCCTGACCTGGCTGCGGGTGACCGGCGGCGCGCTCAAGGTGAAAGCCCAGCTCACCGGAGAGGTCGATGGGGAGCCATGGGCCGAAAAGGCCAACCAGCTGCGGCTCTACTCCGGCGCAAAGTTTACGCTGGCAGAGTGCATCGGCCCCGGCCAGGTGTGCGCCGTTACCGGCCTGACCAAAGCCCGCCCGGGCGAGGGTCTGGGGGCGGAACGGGACAGCGACCTGCCGGTGCTGGAGCCGGTGCTGAGTTATCAGGTGCTGCTGCCCGAGGGCGCGGACGTGCACGCCGCGCTGGGAAAGCTCCATCGGCTGGAAGAGGAGGAGCCCCAGCTCCATGTGGTCTGGAACGAGACCCTGGGCGAGATCCATGTCCAGCTGATGGGCGAGATCCAGCTGGAGGTGCTGAAAAGCCTGCTGGCCGAGCGGTACGGGCTGGAGGTCAGCTTCGGCCCCGGCGGCATTCTGTATAAGGAGACCATCACCGAAGCCATGGAGGGCGTGGGCCACTACGAGCCCCTGCGCCATTATGCGGAAGTCCACCTCAAGCTGGAGCCGCTGCCCCGGGGCAGCGGAATGCAGTTTGCCACCGACTGCCGGGAAGAGGTGCTGGACAAGAACTGGCAGCGGCTGGTGCTGACGCATCTTGAGGAAAAGCAGCATCTGGGCGTGCTCATCGGGGCACCCCTGACCGATGTGAAGATCACCCTCATTGCGGGCCGCGCCCACCTCAAACACACCGAGGGCGGCGACTTCCGGCAGGCGACCTACCGCGCCGTCCGGCAGGGCCTGATGATGGCAGACCAGATCCACAAGACCCAGCTGCTGGAGCCGTGGTATGCCTTCCGGCTGGAGCTGCCCTCTGACAACGTGGGCCGCGCCATGAACGATATCCAGAACATGGGCGGCAGCTTTGACCCGCCCGAGACCGGAGCCGACGGGGATACCACCCTGCTCACCGGCACGGCACCGGCCTCCACCATGCGCAGCTACCCCATGGATGTGGTGGGCTACACCCGGGGCAGGGGACACCTGACCCTGACGCTGGACGGCTACCGTCCCTGCCACAATGCAGCAGAGGTCATCGAGGCCGCGGGCTATGAGCCGGAACACGACCTCGACAACCCGGCAGATTCGGTGTTCTGCGCCCACGGGGCCGGATTTGTGGTGCCCTGGGAGCAGGTGCGCAGCCACATGCATGTAGACAGCGGCTGGGGCAAGACTGCAAAGACCGAGGAAGCGGTGCAGGCCCGTCCCCGCCGGATGGCCGCCTACCGCGCTACCCTGGAAGAGGATGCTGAGCTGCTGAAGATCTTTGAACAGACCTATGGGCCCATCAAGCGGGACCCGCTGGCGGCGTTCCGCCCCACCCAGAAGCGGGAACGCCCTGATTTCAACGCCGAGCAGTGGGAAATCCAGCCCGAATACCTGCTGGTGGACGGCTACAACATCATCTTTGCATGGGACGAGCTGAACGCACTCTCCAAAGAGAGCCTGGAAGCGGCCCGCCACAGGCTGATGGATATCCTCTGCAACTATCAGGGCTTTAAGAAGTGCGTGCTCATCCTTGTGTTTGATGCCTACCGTGTGCCGGGCAGTCCCGGCAGCATAGAACAGTACCACAATATCCATGTGGTCTACACCCGGGAAGCCGAGACCGCCGATATGTTCATCGAGCGTGTCACCCATGAGATCGGCAAGGGCCGCTGCGTCCGCGTGGCCACCTCCGATGGCATGGAACAGGTCATCATCCTGGGCCATGGTGCCCTCCGTGTCTCTGCCCGCATGTTCCATGAAGAGGTGCAGGAGGCGGAGAAGGAGATCCGGAGGTATTTGCAGGGGGAAGGGTAACATCCACGCCCTCTCCGTCAGCGCTTACGCGCTGCCACCTCTCCCAAAGGGAGAGGCAATGCTGCCTTTATCCAAGACCCGCAATAGGCTCCCCCTTTGGGGGAGCTGGCAAAGCCGTGAGGCTTTGACTGAGAGGGCGAAATCTCACCCGAAAGGAGCCGCCTATGTTCGAAACAACTTCCGATTTTGTTTGGCAAAAGATCCAGCCCCGCCCCCGGGATGCGCATAAGGGGACCTTTGGCTCCGTGCTGGCAGTGGCGGGCAGTGCGTCCTACCGGGGCGCGGCGGCGCTGGCCGTGGAAGGTGCCCTGCGCACCGGGGCCGGCATCGTTACGCTGGCAAGTGTGGAGCCGGTGCTGGCGGCGGTGGCCGCCCGCTTGCCCGAGTGCTGTCTCTGCCCCTGCGAAGCGGGGGCAGAGGGCGGCATCTCGCCCCAGAATATCGACCGCATCCGGCGGCAGAAGGCTTCGGTCCTGCTGGTTGGCCCCGGGCTGGGTTATACGGCCCAGAGCGCGGCCCGTGCCGCCGAGACCCGGGCGCTGGTGAAAACGCTCCTGCCCGGCTTTTCCGGCAGTGCGGTGCTGGATGCGGACGGCCTGAACGCCGCCGCTGATCTGCTCCAAACAGAAAAAATGCCTCACCCTCAAGGAGAACTGATTTTAACGCCCCACCCCGGCGAGATGGCCCGGCTGACCGGGCGCTCTGCGGCAGAGATCAACGCGGACCGGGAAGGCACGGCGCTGCGCTATGCGAAAGCATGGAATGCTGTGGTGGTGCTGAAGGGGGCGCACACCGTCATTGCAGGGCCGGATGGCCGCTGTGCGGTCAATCCCACCGGCAACCCGGGGCTTTCCCGGGGCGGTAGCGGGGATGTGCTGGCGGGCATGACCAGCGCCCTGCTGGCCTGCGGTCTGCCTGCCTTTGAGGCCGCTGCCTGTGCCGTTTATCTCCACGGTGCAGCTGCCGACCGTGCCGCTGCCCTGCACGGGGAAACCGGGATGCTCCCGCATGATCTGCTGGATGCGCTGGGGACCCTGTTTGCCGAAAACGGGCGCTGAGCAAGGGGACAATCCCATCAAAAAAAGAAACGCTTCCTTTCCTCTGGATTTGTGTTATACTGGAGCTATCCAAAACACAACGATCTGCCGGAAAGGAAGCGTTTCTTTTATGGTTCCTGCACTGGAAAAAATCATTGCCGAGAGCGACCGCATCGTCTTTTTTGGCGGCGCGGGGGTCTCCACCGAAAGCGGTATCCCCGATTTCCGCAGCGTGGACGGCCTGTACCACCAGAAGTATGATTACCCGCCCGAGACCATCCTGAGCCATACCTTCTGGGAGGAGAACCCCGAGGAGTTCTACCGGTTCTACCGGGATAAGCTCATTGTGAAGGGGGCAAAGCCCAACGCTGCCCACCTGCGGCTGGCAAAGCTGGAGCGGGAGGGCAGGCTGAAAGCCATCGTCACCCAGAACATCGACGGCCTGCATCAGGCGGCTGGCTCCAAGACCGTTTACGAGCTCCACGGCAGCACCCTGCGCAACTACTGCGTGAAGTGCGGCGCGTTCTACGATGTGGACTTCATTGCCAACAGTACCGGCGTGCCCCGCTGCCCCAAGTGCGGCGGTATCGTCAAGCCGGATGTCGTCCTGTACGAGGAAGGGCTGGACGAGGAAGTGCTCTCCGGGGCCGTGTCTGCCATCCGCAAGGCGGATACTCTCATCATCGGCGGCACCAGTCTGGTGGTCTACCCGGCGGCGGGGCTCATCCGGTACTTCCGGGGCCGCCATCTGGTGGTCATCAACATGCAGCCCACCGGGGCCGATGCGCAGGCCGACCTGTGCATTGCAAAGCCCATCGGTCAGGTGCTGAGCGAGGACGTTTTGTTGGAGGACTGAGATGAAAGCTGTCATTCTGGAAAGCTATGTCATGGAGGAAGGCGACCTCGACTGGTCGGGGGTAAAGGCACTGGTGCCCGATACCACCAGCTATGTCCGCACGGCCTACGAGGAGATTGCCCCCCGCATTGGAGATGCGGACATCGTTCTGCTGAACAAGTGCCGCATGGATGAGGAGATCTTACAGCAGTGCCCGAACCTGAAATGGGTGGGCATCATCGCCACGGGCACCGACAACCTGGATCTGGAAGCCTGCCGCCGCCACGGTGTTGCAGTGGCCAATGTGCCGGGCTATTCTACTTACAGCGTGGCCCAGATGACCTTCAGCCTGCTGCTGGCCATCTGCCAGTGCGCGGAGCGCTACAACCGTGCCGTCAAGCAGGGATGCTGGCAGCTGGATATCCCGGAGAGCATCGGCCTGCTGCCCCAGATGGAACTCTATGGCAAGACCTATGGCGTTTACGGCTATGGCAGCATCGGGCGGCAGTCGGCCCGCATTGCCAGAGCCTTTGGCATGGAGGTGCTGGTCTGCACCCGCACCGTCCGGCCCGAATACGCCGCTGACGGTGTGGAGTTCGTGGATTATGATACCCTGCTGAGGCGGTGCGATATCCTCAGCCTGCACTGCCCGGCCACGCCCCAGACCCGGGGCCTTGTCAACGCGGAGGCGCTGGCGAAGATGAAGCCCGGGGCCATTCTGCTCAACACGGCCCGGGGCGCACTGGTGGATGAGGAGGCCGTGGCAGCGGCTCTCCACAGCGGTCAGCTGGGCTTTTACGGGGCCGATGCCTTTGTCGCCGAGCCTCTGCCCCAGGAAAGTCCCCTGCGGGCAGAACCCCACGCTATCCTCACACCGCACATTGCGTGGACGACCCGGGAGGCTTTGCAGAACCTGATGGACATTACCACCCGGAACCTGCGCACCTGGCTGGAAGGAAACGGCGAGCACATCGTCAACAGATAAAAAGGAGAGATGAATCATGCAGGCAACCATTCACAACGAATTCCTGACCCTGACCGTGGATACCCATGGTGCCGAAGCAGTCAGCCTGAAAAATGCCGCCGGGCAGGAGATGCTCTGGCAGGCCGACCCGGCTGTCTGGAAGCGCCACGCTCCCATCCTTTTCCCCTGGACGGGCAAGCTGACCGGCGGGGCCTTTACCCATAAGGGCAAGACCTACCCCGGCGGTCAGCACGGCTTTGCCCGGGATGTGGAGCACACCCTGCTCTGCGCCGAGGGCGACACCATCCGGCTGGAGCTGCGCTCGGATGAAAAGAGCAAGGCAGAGCGCTTCCCCTTTGATTTTGTTCTGACCAGCACCTTCCAGCTGGAGGGCAGGACGGTGCACCACACCCTGACCGTCACCAACCCCGCCGATGCCGCCGAGGAGCTGCGGTTCGGCATCGGCTACCACCCGGCGTTCCGCATCCCCTTTGATGACAAGCACACCACCACCGATTACGAGTTCCGCTTCGACCAGCCGGAGAGCCCGATGATCCTGGACGCTTACCCCAACGGTCTGCTGACCGGCAAGTGCGGTTACCGGTGGAAGAACGAGCAGAGCATCCCCCTGACAGACGATCTGTTTGAAAACGACAGCTTTTGCATGGCCGGTCTGCGCAGCCGCACGCTGGGCATCTACGAGAAGGACACCGGCAAGGGAATCGTCTGTAATGTGGAGGGCTACCCCTATACCCTCATCTGGTCGGCTCCGGCAAAGCCTGTGCGCTTTGTCTGCATTGAGCCGTGGCACTCCCTGCCCGGTGCCCAGACCGATACCCAGGAGTGGAGCCGGCGCGCCGCTGCCGCCTGCCTTGCCCCCGGCCAGACCTGGGAGACCACCCTCAGCACAACGTTTGAGCGCTGAAGCAAAGTTTGGCAAAGAAATGCAGGAACCCCTTGACAGAGGGGACTGCATTCTGATTTAATTAGAATCGATAAAAGGGAGTAAAGGGCATTCCGCAGGGCCTGCGGGGTGCTGCATGGCAGCGTCATCACGGCAGAAATGCTCGATGTCATGTGTTGGCTTGAGACTTTTGTCACAGACAGAGTGCTGTGGCAGGGGTCTCTTTTTTCTTGCCCGGCACAGGAACACAAGGAGGAAAAATAAATATGGATCTTCTGAACACATTCGCCAGTCTCTTTTCCAATTTTGGGAATCTGACCTGGCAGATGGTGGTGATGTGGGGCATCGGTGCGCTGCTCATCTACCTTGCCATCGCCAAAAAGATGGAGCCGAGCCTGCTGCTGCCCATGGGCTTTGGTGCCATTCTGGTCAACCTGCCTCTCTCGGGTGCCATCACGCAGGGGGATACGGTCGGCCCGATCTCTGCATTGTTTGAAGCGGGCATGTCCAACGAGCTGTTCCCGCTGCTGCTCTTCATAGGCATCGGTGCCATGATCGATTTTGGCCCGCTGCTGGAAAAGCCGTGGCTGATGCTCTTTGGCGCGGCGGCCCAGTTCGGCATCTTTTTCACCCTGTTTCTTGCGGGCTTCTTCTTTGACCTGAAGGATGCTGCCTCCATCGCTGTCATCGGTGCGGCAGACGGCCCTACCGCCATTTTCGTGGCCAATACGCTCAACTCCCAGTACCTCGGTGCCATCATGGTGGCAGCCTACAGCTACATGGCGCTGGTGCCCATCGTGCAGCCGCCCGTGATCCGGCTGCTGACCACGCAGAAGGAGCGCCGCATTCGGATGTCCTATGAAAAGGGCAGTGTTTCCCAGCTGACCAAGATCCTGTTTCCCATCGTGGTCACGATCATTGCAGGCATGGTGGCTCCGGCCAGTGTGGCGCTGGTGGGCTTTTTGATGTTCGGCAACCTGCTGCGGGAGTGCGGGGTGCTGAATGCGCTGAGCGAGACCGCCCAGAATGTGCTGGCAAACCTCATCACCATCGTGCTGGGCCTGACCGTTGCCGGGCAGATGACCGCCGACAAGTTCGTGCGGCCCGACACCCTGCTCATCCTTGCACTGGGTCTGGTGGCCTTTGTCTTTGACACGGCCGGCGGCGTGCTGTTTGCAAAGCTGCTGAACCTTTTCCGGGCGGAGGGCAAAAAGCTGAACCCCATGATCGGCGCGGCCGGCATCTCGGCCTTCCCCATGAGCGGCCGTGTGGTCAACAAGATGGGCTTGGAAGAGGACAACCAGAATTTCCTGCTGATGTATTCCATCAGCGTCAACGTTTCGGGACAGATCGCGTCCGTCATTGCAGGCGGCCTGATCCTGACCCTGATGGTTTAACGGAGGTGATCGCATGCTTCATCTTACTTCGTGGATGACCACGCTGCCGATGATGCTGATCGGGATGGTCGGCATCATCCTTGTCATCGGTATCATTGTTCTGGCAGTGATGCTGCTCAACCGGCTGACGGGCCGGAAATAAAAGAAAAAGGCGATGCAGCTGTTCAAAACTGCATCGCCTTTTTGCTTGTGTAAGTTTACAGAGTCTGGATGGCGGCCTTGATGCGCTGGGCGGCGACCTTGGTCTTTTCGGCATCGCCGAAGGCGGTCAGGCGGAAATAGCCCTCGCCGCACTCACCGAAGCCGACACCCGGGGTGCCGACCACGCCGCAGTTCTCCAGCAGCCAGTCGAAGAACTCCCAGCTCTTCATGCCGCCGGGGCAGCGCAGCCAGATGTAGGGGCTGTTCTTGCCGCCGCAGTACCACACGCCGCACTCGTCCAGCGCGTCAGCAATGACCTTGGCGTTCTGGCGGTAGTAATCGAGGTTGGCCTGGATCTCAGCCATGCCGCTCTCGGTGAACACGGCGGCAGCAGCGCGCTGAACGACGTAGGGCACGCCGTTGAACTTGGTGGTCTGGCGGCGCAGCCACAGCTTGTTCAGGTTCATGCCCTCGCGCTCCAGCTCGTGGGGCACGATGGTGTAGCCGCAGCGGGTGCCGGTGAAGCCTGCGATCTTGGAGAAGGAGCAGATCTCAATGGCGCACTCGCGGGCACCCTCTACCTCAAAGATGCTGCGTGCCAGAGCGTGATCGGTGATGAAGCACTCGTAGGCGGCATCGTACAGGATAACGGCGTTGTTCTTTTTGGCGTAGTCCACCCAGGCCTTGAGCTGCTCGCGGGTGTAGGCGGCACCGGTGGGGTTGTTGGGGCTGCAGATGTAGATGATGTCAGCCTTCACGCTGTCATCGGGCATCCCCAGGAAGCCGTTCTCCTGGCTGGTGCGGCCGTAAATGATCTTGCGGCCGTCGGTCACGTTGTCGTCCACATAGGTGGGGTACACGGGGTCCGGGACCAGAACGGTGTTGTCCACATCAAACAGGCCCAGCACGTTGGCCAGGTCGCTCTTGGCACCATCGGAGATAAAGATCTCGTCCTCAGCCAGCTGGGTGCCGCGGCCTGCGTAGTAGCCCTGAATGGCCTGCTTCAGGAACGGATAGCCCTGCTCGGGGCCGTAGCCGTGGAAGCCCTCCTTGGTGCCCATCTCAGCGGCGGCATCCTGCATGGCGGTGACTACGCACTTTGCCAGAGGCTGGGTCACATCGCCGATGCCCAGGCGGATGATCTCCTTTTCGGGGTGTGCTTCCTGATAGGCGGCCACCTTGTGGGCAATGTCCACGAACAGGTAGCTTGCCTTCAGCTCGCCGTAATGGTGATTCATTTTCATAAGTTGTTCCCTCACTTTATAAGATTGCCCGCCCTCTCAGGCCGCTTTGCAATGACGGAGAGGGCGAGGATGTTAAACTTCCGCAACTCCCTCGTACACCGTGACAGCGCTGCCGGTCATCAGCAGCTGCCTGCCGGGCAGTACCCGGATGACCAGCTCACCGCCGCGCAGCTGCACATGGATATCCTGCCCGGCGGGGCAGATGCCCAGCTCGGTCAGAGCCGCCACGGTGGCGCAGGTGCCGGTGCCGCAGGCCCAGGTCTCGCCGCTGCCGCGTTCCCACACCCGCATCTTCAGGTGGGCGGCATCCACCACCTGCACGAACTCGGTGTTGATGCGCTCCGGGAAGTTGGCGTGATGCTCGAACGCCGGGCCGATGGCTTCCAACTTCAGGCTGTCCACATCCTCCACCACGGTCACGCAGTGGGGGTTGCCCACGCTGATGCAGGTCACCTTCCACACTTTTCCCTCTACGGTGAGCGGCTGATCCACCAGCGGGCCTTCGCCCATGTGGATGGCAGGCAGGTCGGCCGGCAGGGTGCTGTAAGCGCCCATCTCCACCTGCCACAGCTGTGCGCCCTGCCGGGTGATGCGCTTGACACCGCTGTTGGTGTCGATGGTCAGGACAGGCTTTTCCACCCCGTGGGTGTAGAGCCACTCGGCCACACAGCGCACGCCGTTGCCGCACATCTGGGCCTCGCTGCCGTCTGCGTTGAAAATGCGCATCCGGCCATCGGCCCCGGGGGTCACAGGGGCGCAGATGCAGATGATGCCGTCTGCACCCACGGAAAAATGCCGGGCAGAGAGCCGCTGTGCAAGTGCGGCAATGTCTGCGGGCACACCGGATGCACGGCAGTCCAGATAGATGTAATCATTGGCACAGCCCTGCATCTTGGTAAATGACAATTTCATGGAGCATTCTCCTTTACAGGCGGGACCTCTGCGGCCATGCTGATGCAGCACGGCTGAGAGGTTTGGTTCGTCACATATAATCATAAGAATCAAACGGGCTTCTGTCAAGCAAAAAAGAGGGCTTTGTGCAATTTTCATCGGTTTTTTCTGCCCGTAAAGGGCCGGAATGCAAAACAGGGCTTGACAAGATACGGCCCATGGGATATAAAAAGAGAGAGTGCTTTTGCGCGCCGGAGAGGGCGTGCAGGCAGAGAAGAAAGAATCATTGACAAAAGGAGACCGCGACGATGGATACTTTTGAAAAGATCCGTGCACTGCTGGCAGAGCAGCTGGATATTGACCCTGCTAAGATCACGATGGAGAGCGACATTATGAGTGATTTCGAGGCCGACAGCCTGGATATCGTGGACATGGTGATGACGCTGGAGGATGAGTTTGGCATTGAGGTGCCGGACGATGCCATCGAGAATCTGCGCACCGTGGGCGACGTGGTGGAATTTGTGGACAGCCACAAGGGCTGATAACAGTTTTGCAAAAAGGCCCCGCACCCGCAGCGCTGCACACGGCGGCACTGCAGCGGGGCTTTTAATATGAGCTCGTGCGGAACGGCTGGAACACAGGCGTTTGGCGCACGGCTTAGGAGGATATAACAAAATGGCAAAAGACAACAAGAAGCTTGTGCAGGCGATCACCAGCCAGGAAGAAAACTTTGCACAGTGGTACACCGACATCTGCGTCAAGGCAGAGCTGGTGGAGTACTCCAGTGTCAAGGGCTTCATCATCCTGCGCCCCTATGGTCAGGCCATCTGGGAGCTGATCCAGAAGGACATGGATGCCCG
>ERZ1673753.2179-NODE-2179-length-15283-cov-9.672708_pt1 | contig 15283 bp, 11 predicted proteins | sample MGYA00580201_ERZ1673753 | MGnify/ENA primary metagenome ERZ1673753 (study PRJEB41218, sample SAMN15661747) | gut metagenome | host: Homo sapiens | place: Canada: London | collected 2015-08-20/2019-03-30 | study: EMG produced TPA metagenomics assembly of... | reverse complement strand
TGTGGAAATTGCGGTCGAGCTTGATGACGCTCTTGTACGACCGCGCCTGCTTCTTAACCGCCGAATCCGAAATGCCGAACTCGTCCTCGATGCGGATGTCGCGCTCCTGCTCGTACTCCTGTTTGAAGCGCGCGAAGCTCTCGGCGACCTCCGGCTGGCGGATCACCTGCTCCGAAAACTCGTCGAGCGAGAAGCTGTCCCGCTCCTGGAAATAGCTGATCGTGTCGTTGAGCATCTCCGCCTGGTCGGCCTTCGAAACGTCGAACTCCTTCGAAAGATGCTTCGTGACGTACTTCTTGCACATCGCCAGGGCGTTGTGCGTGTTGTGGTAGTCGTCCTGACGCTGGCGCACGCGCAGGAAGTCGTCGATCCAGTAGCGGGCCTCGGTGCGGTTGGTGTTATCGACGATGTGGACCGCAAAGCCCGCCTCGCGCTCCACGTTAAAGATGACGGCCCCCTTGTCCAGCCGCTTGATGTCGATGCCTTCGCGGGCCGCGATGCGGACCCCTTCGGCCTCGTGGGCGACATCGAGGAACGTGTCGCGCGTCTCCGACTTGAAGAGCCCCAGCGCGTCGGTCGGCTCGCCTCCGAAGCGGCAGTCGGAGAAGTAGACCGCGTAGAATTCACCGCTCTTGATCTGCGGGTGCAGTCCGCTTTCGTAGAGGTGTTTCGCCAGGCTCACCGAGTGTTCGTAGAACGTCGCCGGGTCGTCGAAAATCCGGCAGGCGAAGTTCCAGACCTCGTTGCACGCGAGGTCGGTCTCGTGGTAGAGGTTGTAGCACTCCTCGGACTTGAATCCGCCGAGAAAATAGGCCGTCAGCGTGCGCATCAGCCCTTCGTCGGCGACCTGCGGGGAGATGTCGGGCGAAATCATCAGCGGTTCGTCTTTCGATTTGTTGCCGACGACATGCACGGCGAGCGTTTCGATACGGGTATCTTCGGAGCAGAACATTTTCAGAGCTTGTTTTTCGGAGTGCAAAGATGCGCATTTTTCCCCGATTAGGCAAAACGTTCTATCAGTTGAGCAAAAAATGCTATTTTTTGACGGAATAACGATGATGACAATGCGATAAACCGTTTAATTTTACAACCTGAATGGAACGCTCCCGCCCGGGAGCCGGTACGACACATGTGAAACGGATATGAAGATAACGGAATTTTTGACCGCGGCGCTGTTTCTCGCCGGAGCGGTGTTTCAGGCGAATGCTTCGGATATTCCCCGCGAGGAGTACCCGCGGCCGCAGTTCGAGCGGACGGCGTGGATGAATCTCAATGGGGTGTGGGACTATACGTTCGACTTCTCCGGGTCGGGATTGGAACGGGGATTGGAGAAGGCGACCGCTTTCGAGGGCCGGATCACGGTGCCGTTCTGTCCCGAGAGCTCCCTCTCGGGCGTCGGGTACACCGATTTCATCAACTGCATCTGGTACCACCGCGAGGTGGCGGTGCCCGAAGCGTGGCGCGGAAAGGACATTCTGCTGAATTTCGGGGCCGTCTACTACAGTGCGGAGGTCTATGTCGATGGCGTTTTCGCCGCCCGCCATATCGGGGGCAGTTCGTCGTTCAGCGTCGATCTGACCCGTCTGGTCACGCCCGGAAAGAGCCACCATCTGGTCGTGAGAGCCACGAGCGACGTGCGCTCGACGACGCAGGGCGCCGGCAAACAGAATCTGCAATACGCTTCCTACGGCTGCAACTACACCCGCACCACGGGCATCTGGCAGACGGTGTGGATGGAGGCCGTGGACCCTGCGGGGCTGCTCTCGGCGCACGTGGTGACGGACATCGACCAGGGGCAGCTGGTCATCACGCCCCGCTTCCGGTCGGAGAGCGGCAACACGCTGCATATCGCGGTGAAGGAGGGCGGCAAGGTCGTGGCCTCCGCGGCGGTGAGGGCTGCGAACAGTTCGGTCGCCGTGCTTCCCGTCAAACGTCCGAAACTCTGGTCGCCGGAGTCGCCGTTTCTCTACGACATCACCTACCGGATCGTGAATGCGAAAGGGGAGGTGCTCGACGAGGTGAACTCCTATGCGGGCATGCGCAAGGTCCACATCGAGGGGAACCGGATCTACCTGAACAACGAACCCTATTACCAGCGGCTGGTGCTCGATCAGGGATTCTATCCCGACGGCATCTGGACGGCTCCTTCCGACGCGGCGCTGATGCGCGACATCGAACTTTCGATGGCCGCCGGGTTCAACGGTGCGCGTCTGCATCAGAAGGCTTTCGAGGAGCGTTTCCACTATTGGGCCGACCGGCTGGGCTACATCACCTGGGGCGAGGCGCCCAGCTGGGGCATGGATGCCAACGGCATCGAGACGGCCCGCAACTTCCTGACCGAATGGTCGGAACTGGTGCTCCGCGACCGGAACCACCCCTCGTTGCTGATCTGGACGCCGATGAACGAGGAGTGGTGGCCCGACCGGGTGCAGTATCCCCGCTTTACGGCGGACCTCTACGACCTGACCAAGGCGCTGGACCCGACCCGTCCGGTGAACGACGCCAGCGGCGGCGTCCATATCAAAACCGACATCTGGACCGTGCACAACTACGAGCAGGACCCGGCCCGGCTCAAGGAGATCATCTACAAGGACGGTGTGTTTTTCCAGACGCCGCTGCGGTCCGTCGGGGTCGCTCCGGCCAACATCGGCTTCAACGGCCTGCGGCAGAACGACCGCTACGAGTTTCCGGTTTACGACGGGAAGATGCCGTTCCTGATCGACGAGGTCGGCGGCATCAAGTGGGCGAAGGACCAGGACCGCGAGTCGCAGACCGAATCGTGGGGCTACGGCAAACCGCCGAAGAGCGAAGCGGAGTTCCTGCAACGGCTCGAAGGGCAGATCGGCGCCGTTTTGGAGCTGGCGGACCAGGTCTGGGGCTATTGCTACACCCAGCTGACCGACGTGGAGCAGGAGCAGAACGGCGTCTATTATTACGACCGCACGCCGAAATTCGACACGGAGCGGATTCGTGCCATCTTCGGCCGTAATCCCGGAGACAAGGCGCTGAAGAAAGACTGATTGCAGAACGATAAACGAATATCTGAAAAACAATGAAAAAATCTCTTATTTTGCTATGTGCGGCCCTGACTGCCGCATGCGCGGGCGGTCCGCAGGACGGGCCGACGCTCTCCGGCCTGAACCGGAGCGATTTCCAAAGCGAGGCGGACGGAAAGAAAACCGACCTCTTCGTCCTGAAGAATGACAACGGCATGGAGGTGTGCGTCACCAACTTCGGCGGACGCATTGTGTCGGTGATGGTTCCCGGCCGCGACGGCGTGATGCGCGATGTCGTGCTCGGATTCGACAAGGTCGCCGACTATCAGACGATTCCGAGCGATTTCGGGGCCACGATCGGCCGCTATGCGAACCGCATCGCCCAGGGGCGGATCACGCTGGACGGCACCGAATACCAGCTGCCGCAGAACAACTACGGCCATTGCCTGCACGGAGGCCCCCGGGGATTCCAGTACCGGGTTTTCGACGCCGTGCAGAAGAGCGACCGCGAACTGGAGCTGACCTATGCGTCGAAGGACGGCGAAGAGGGCTTCCCGGGGAATTTCGAGTGCCGGGTGACCATGACGCTGACCGACGATAACGCCATCGACATCCGCTATGCCGCCGAGACGGACAAGACCACGGTCGTGAACATGACCAACCACTCCTATTTCAACCTCGACGGGGACCCCGCGAAGGACAATTCGGAATGGCTGCTGACGGTGAACGCTGACAGCTATACGCCGGTCGATTCGACCTTCATGACCACCGGCGAGATCGCCCCGGTGGAGGGCACTCCGATGGATTTCCGGACCCCGACGCCCGTCGGCGAACGCATCGACCGGGATTTCGAGCAGCTTCGCAACGGCCACGGCATCGACCACAACTGGGTGCTGAACACCCGGGGCGACATCGCCGAGGCGTGCGCTTCGCTGGAGTCGCCCGCCACGGGCATCCGGCTGGATGTCTACACCACCGAACCCGGCATTCAGGTCTACTGCGGCAATTTCCTCGACGGAAGCGTCAAGGGAAAGAAAGGGGCCGTTTACGGATTCCGGTCGGCCGTCTGCCTGGAGACTCAGAAATATCCCGATACGCCGAACAAGCCCGAATGGCCTTCGGCCGTATTGCGTCCCGGGGAGAAGTACGAGAGCCGCTGCATCTATAAATTCTCGGTCGGCGAGTGATTCCGCTTCGGCGACCTTCCGGCTGCCGGTTCGCCGACCGCCTCATAATGAACGAGAGGACGCCCGACGGGCCTCCTCTCGTTTCGTATTCCGGCCATTGCTGCAAATTTTCGGTGGGCATCCGAATGATTCCGAAAGGAGTCGCGTCGGCGAAGCCCGTGACGCCTCCCGCCGGAAAACTCCCGCAGGCAGTACGGACGCCCCGCAGCCTTGGGGAACTCCGGGGTGCGTTTATCGAAAAGCAGGCAGCCTGCCTTTCGCCCGTCCGGTGTATACCGCCGCTTCCTTCCGGGGAGCGATCGGATGGTGTCGCCGGCCGCACCGGCCTCTGCACCGGGGCTGAGTGCGATGCCTGCGAGGTGATTTCTGTCGCTTTAACTGCATCTGTGAAAAAAGGCCGCCCGCTTTCGGCGGATACGGCCTTTACGAATGTATTCTCGTTCAATGCGGGCTGTTCTGCCGTTATCGTGCATCGGGAGAGGGCTCCCCATGCCGATTCCGTACCCATCCCCGCAGAAAAACTACTCCCGAACGGGGCGCACCGTTAATCCGTCCTCGCGGGACGTGCCATACAACAATTCAAAGCCATCCGGACCGTAGTTCGTGCTTAACCCAGCGTCGATCGAACGCCCTACAGCTGACCAATAGAAACCGAAGCGGCCGAGGCCGGAGTAGGAAGTGTTTAACAAGCTCGTCCCCGGAATGAAGATCACACCGCCCGAGGTGTCGTAATTGCCGATACCCGTCATCTTGTTGCAATACACCGTCCAACCGTAATTGAGGCCGATATCATTGGAAGACGTATAAGGCGAATTGAATTGGGAGCCGAAGTAAGAGTCCCCCTCAGAGGGCTCCTTAGTAGTCAGGCCGCTATACGTGAATCCCGTGAAGGCATCCGGAGGCGGCAAATGATAGCCGACGGGCGAAGGATCGTAGATGGTCTTGACAACGACGTTGTCGTTTTTCGTCGTCTCGGTATTGTCGGCGCTCCAAAGGTTATTGTAAGACGCAACGCACCAATCTTCAGGCAAAGAGCCGCCGTAATTATAGAATACGTGCGGATTCCGGATGGACGTGCCGATGGAGACTTTGCCCGTGCCTGACTTGTCGAATGCATAACCGTTGTCGGAATAACAGCTCTTATAAAGATCAGCCTCGGAATCGGTACAAATACCGCCCAGCATCGGGTCCTTACGTCCGAACTGGAAATAGGGATTGTTGCCGGTCTTCTCCATCTCTCGTGCATTCTGGGCGATCGTTATGACCTGCGTAGCCCCGGTTTCCGCCTGCGTGAAACGTACCTTGACGCTGCGGGCGGCATAGGTCGTGGTCTCGAAGTCGCACCAGCCGAGGTTGACACCCATGAAGGTATATTTCACGCCCTGATAGTTCGTCACGACCTTGTCGCGCTGCATCTCTGCCGGATTGTAATGCGATGTCACGGTCGGCGGAAGACCGGGGACGAAGTCCGTCACCCAGATATGCCAGCTCCACATGATGCGGTTGCTCGCGTCGCGCACGGCCACGATGGCGTTGCCCTGTTTGATCGTCGCGCTCCCCACATCGAAGGTCAGGCTATGTCCGTCGGGTGCGAGCGCGACGTTCGTCACCAGGTCCGGCTCGTCCTGCCACACGAGGATGGCATTGTTCGGCGTACAATCCGCATTGTTGTAGATATACGGGTCGGTGATAGGCGCATCGAGGTGATTTACGAAGGTCTTCAATACGTACGTTCCGCTGGCCTGCGAGGTGTAGGCCGCAACGTTTTTGCCGTCCATCGGGTTTTTCACGAAGTCGATCGCGTTGCCGTACACCAGCGGCAGGCTGTATCGGCCCGGTGCATTGATGACATAACAGTTGGCAGTGCGCATCGCGGTCGTGCCGCCGTTGGTCGAAAGATCGTACGTGCCGCTGACAGCAGCTGCCGTTTTCAAAGTTTCGTTATGCGGGTTGGAGGTAACGGCTGTCTGGGCCGCGACCGCAGCCGAAAACGACGAATCCGATATACTGCCGGCGCCGCTCGCGGTGAAAGCGGTAAGCCAGTCGGACCGGGAGATCACGTTGTAACCGCCCGCACCGTCGTCCTCGACGAACTCGGCAGTCCATGCCACCGGCACGGTTTGCGAGGCGTCGCCCGAACGGGAAACGGCAGCACAGCTGGTGACCGAATAATTTTGGCTGCCTCCGGCATAGGTGAATGCGGAAGGCGGCGTCACGGAGAAAGTCGGAGTTATGGAGATACTCGAGGTGGAAATCCGGTAAGTGAGGGTCTTGCCTATCGGCCACTGGCTGCCTGCGATAGAGGCGGTTAAAGTGTGTTGTGTCGAAGTCAGCTTATTCCTGTAGACGACCTCGATCGAGGCGCCCGGCGGCAACGTCTGGGGCAGCATCATGAAGGTCGCCGCGACGGGCGTGATCACCTGATCGGCAGACCCGTCCACATCCGCCCTAAGTGTCTGCGAAAAGGTTGCCGTAGCGCCGTAATCGCCCCACGAATCGGCCCCCATCGTATACGAGCCCGAGCCGTAGACGCCTTTGAGCGTGATTTTCGTAATGCGTCCGGCCAGCATATCATCGCCCGTGGTGAAGCGTATGGCCGTGAGCGCATGGGCGAAAGTCAACGGAGCGGCCGCAGCGGTATTGCCGGCTATTCCGGAGGTGGCGGCGACGAGCAGATCCCGCTGGGCGCCGACGCTTTTCGGGACCGTATAGGCAATCGACGGAGTGCCGGCCTTCGTCGCGCTCGAAAGGGAAATACCCGTCCCGTTATAGGGTGCGTAGGCGAAGAAGCGGATATTGCGCCCGCTGCCCGGCCAATGGTAAGAGGTCGTCCACGACGATGCCTTCGTCACCTCGATGTTGTACATATAATCCGGCAGACATGAGGTTTCGCTCCACGAGCCCGTATAAACCGAAGCCAAGACGCCGAACGAGTCGTAGAAATTGGCCGTCTCGATGGGTGTGGCACGGGTCTGCGACCGGTCGGTTTGGGCATTCGGCTGCGGTGCAGCGATTCCGTCGGCGACCGAGGCGTGCAGGAACAGAGTGTCGGCGGGAGTTTCGCCCTGCAACGTAAAAACGGCGGCAGACTCTTTCGTTTGCAGACTGTCTTCGGCGGTCCGGCTCTGCGATCGGGTGCGGGAAGAATTCGCTTCGGTGACCTCGAAGCGCAGATATCCGCCCCGGAGAGCGGTCTCCGCTGCCGGATCTTTCGAGCAGGCGGCGAACAGAAATGCCGCCGCAATCGCACCTGCAATTCGTACATGACCCGGTAAAAGTAAAGATTCCATTGTTTTCATACATATTGCATTTTCAGTTCGGATCGGCATCGCCGAAGTCGGAGCGTGACGCTCCCTGAGCGATCGGGAGGGGACAGAGTCCGATCTTTCGTCGTCCTCCCCGCGTACCTGCCGTACATAACCTACTAAATACACGACGGTTCTCTGCGGTTCAACCCCTCCCGATCCGGTTGTCCGGCTGCACGTCAGCCGGAAGATTTCTTACATGTTCAGATTCTGCGGAGCATCCACCCAGGGAGTCACCGTAACCGTGAACTTAATGGGGTCGCCCAGGATGGGTTCACCCGGCTCGAACGGATCCGGATCGGTGGGGTCGGGCTTTTGGGATCGACCCGACCGGCACCGTTCGAGAAGTCCAGCGTATAAACGTACTTCTGACCGGCTACCCAATTCGTTCCGACGGGTACGGCCACCCAGTCGTACTCGCCGACGGAAGCGTCCGGATAGATGCGGGCGCCGCTCGCGGTCGTGATGTTGACCTTCACCGCGATATACGCACCTTTTTTCGTGTTGGTCTTGTCCGAATCGGGCGTCCATGCAGTCAGCTGCTGCGGGATCAGCATGGCGTTATTGCCGTCCGTTGCCATGATCGAAGCGGCCGTAGCGTTCAGGGTTTTCGCCGAAGTATAAGTCACCTCGTAGTTGCTCTTCGTCGTTCCGAGCGTCCACGCCGATGTTCCGAAATCGAACGTCGTCGCTTGGGAAACAGGCTGTCCTATACGCACGCCCTGTACTTTGTAGACGTAGCCTTGATTCGCATTCTTGGCTTTGATCTCGATTTGCGCGAGGCGGTGTGCGAACGTCAGGGCTACGCCCGTCGATTCGTTGGCCTTGCTGCCCGTAGCCGACGCGGTGATGAAATCCTTCTGGCTGGCGATCGCCGCAGCAGGGCTGAAATTGGTCATCGTTTTGCTCGCAGAGGTAATCGAGATGGTAGCGCCCAGATCCGTGGCTGAAGGCGAATAGGAAGGAGAGATTGCTGCCGTCGTTGGGCCAATAGTAGGCAGGATTGGAGGTGAAGTAAGAGCCCGCTTTCGTGAACGCCTGATCGGTGAAGAAATTGGAGTTGCCGGCATTGATGGCGGTCACCAAAAAGTTCGTGATATTGGCTGTTGTCGTCTCTGTCGCGCGGGTCTCCATCGCAACGCGGAAGTCGATGGCCTGGCCGTTGTTGACCTCCGTCGATTCATCCTTCGAGCAGGAGGTGATGGTCAGAACTGCCGCAGTCATTAAAAGAATTTGTTTTTTCATAATTGAACAGTTAAGTAATAAGTAAGAAGTTAAACATTGAATTGTTTCATGCGAATCATCTTTCTCCCGAAAAGAGAGAAACCGTCACATTTCTATATCTATCGGTACTTCCTGCCACTCTTCGACCGTGGGCTGGAAACCGCCGCCGTTGACGATGGGTTTCGGCAGCGGCAGCCCGTCCAAAACGATATGTACGTCGCGTTGATTCGGGGCCGAATGAATCTGATCCGTCACGTCGTAGGTGTAGTACCACCGGCTCTGGTCGGCCAGAACCGCATAGACGGTCAGCCGGTGTCTGTTCCGCACCGACGGACAATGCCCGAATGCGAGCAGCTGCCCCGTAATGAGGTGTTGCTCGGGAGAAAAAGTTGCATCGAAAGGTATCGTGACGCATTCTTCCGTCGTTTCCGCCTTGCCGGCTAACAGACCGCCCGCAAGACTCGAGATGGACCCGCTGATCCCTGAAACGTATTTCAGATTCTCGGCGTTATGGATCTCGACCGTATAGCGGCTGACCGATACTTCCGGATAAAGCGTGACGGTCTGCGTCGCGGACGTTGCTTTCAGCTCGATACCCTCCGCATGATCGTTCCAGAGCATGTCCGGAGACAGCACCACCCGTTCGCTTTCCGTACTTGCGGCACGGGGCGCTCCAGACGAACGCACGCCCAGGGCGGCGAGGTCCGACAGCAGGGCCGTGGTTCGTGTCGTCACCTCGAAACCATTTTTCGTCTCCGTATTTCGATAGCTGATGTTTTCCGTGTCACTGTTCAGGCACAAAGCGTCGTAACGTCCGGCAGGAACCCGGATTGCACCGCCGTTTCTGTCCGTAAATTCATAGCGCAAAACCTCTCCTCCGTCGGTCGGAAACAGATAGCACGACATGGATTTCGGAGCGGCGTTCGGGGCATTGCGCCAGTCGAAAACCACATTTACAATGCCTGTGTGCGCGTGATCGTAGCAAAGATTCTTATGTTCGCAGGATGTCGTGCTTAATATACATGCCGCCGCTATCGTGTAAAATTAAGAAGTCCGTATCGCATGGGATTTGCGATACGGACTGAAAAATCTAACGGTGTATATGGATTATATACTGATTGTCAGGGTTGTAAAAATATGTTTCATGCAGATTTCTAACACCGGACTAACAGCTAACCGAGGGGAGCGAGAAAAAGCTCTTTGTGCGGTGCTTCCGAGGTGCGAATGCGGGATTTCAACCGCGACTTCCTGGCATAGACGTTGGCGACGCTATCGTGCATGAAGAGGCTGATGACTTGCGGGGAGAATCCTCCGAAAATATAACACAGCAAACGGACATCCGCATCTTTCATTTGCGGAAAGTCGTCCCGCAATTTCCGGACCGCATCGTCATGGACTATATTCACGACCCGCTCCAGCGTGAGCAGCATTTCTCCGTTTTCCGAAAAGTCGTCGATGAGTTTTCGCACCAACCGGACCAGCTGCGCTTGCTCCGAAACGGAGTGTTCGCGTTCATACAAGGTTCGGCCGATCTGTTCCACGATGTCGAACCGGGAGGCGAGTTCTTTCCTTAACAACGCATCCTGTTCGTGATTCCGTTCCAGAAGGGTGGAAAGGTTCCGATATTCGGATTGCATCTCTCGAACAAGCAGCATATAGCGTTCATTTTTCGCCTGATGCAGGTGTATCCGCTGCCGGATTATATATCCCGCGATTCCGAGCAGCGACAGCGCGGCGGCGACGATCGTGATTTCCCATGTCCGGCGATTTTGAAGCCGATAATCGTAGAAAGCGGATCGTTCCCGGAAATACTCCTTTTCAATCATCCCGGCAGACCCTTGCAGGGACGAACGGGTCAGCGAATCGCTGTAATAGATGAATTTGTTGATATTCCACGTCGCTTCTTGGTAACGTCCTGCCGATATGTCGGCCTTATAAGCCGTATAGAGCAACATCGGAAGGTCCTCGCTGTTCGCAATTCTTTCGGCGCGTTCGATGTAGTGACGGGCGCTGTCGGGACGGTTGCGGAGCAGCTGTATTTGGGACCGTGTGCGAAAACCCGTGACGGTCGTATCCCGGTGAACGGATTGCTCGATTCTCCGTAACATCTCTTCTGGCAAAGAACCCTTGTCGGACAGAGCGTACAGAGCCGCCAGATAACCGAGACTTTTCTGTGCTAATTGTTCGTAGTGTGCTTCGTCCGACAGTTCGAGAGCCAGCCTGCAATTACGGCGCGTCTGCTCGAAGTCGTGCATACGCAGACCGCAAGCCGTCATGCCGAGCAATGCTTCGATCCGATGGCGCATGTCTCCCGAACGCAGAAACAGTTCGCGGGCCTCCCGATAATAACGGTAGGCCCTTACGAAATTCAACTCGCCCCGGTAAACGTCTCCGATGGATAAATAGAGCATTCCCCGGTCTCTGGGATTGTCGAGGCTGTCGTTGTTTTCCTCGGCTTCCAGGAACAAACGCAGAGCTCCGGGTTTGTCGCCTTGGCGTAATTTGCTATGGGCCATGTAATAGAGCGTGCGGCAACGGTTTTGCATCTCTTGCGGGTGTTTACGGTAATATCGCCAGGCTATCCGAAGCAGGGAATCCGTATTTTCATTGAGTTGCGCACGTTCCGCGGCATCAATGTACAGCAGGGCGTATCGGGCCCGCATCGCCTGGTTGCCGAGGAATGTCTTTCAGCAGGCGCATGGCGCTGTCCGGAGCAACGGCAAGGGCCTTTTCGACCTGCACAAAGGTATTCGCTACTCGACTCCGGTTCATGCAGCTCCCGAACAGCACAATCGAGACAAGCAGTACACAGATACATCGTTTCATATTCGATATGGCAATTTGCTTCGAAGATAATCAGTCAAACATATCTATGCAAATAAATGCTGATCTATTCGAGTTCTAAACCAAACTTTCTTCACAACGCCGGAAATGGCGGCATCGGCAGCAAGAGTGCTTTTTGTGGCCGGCATTAAAACGAGGCACAACGATCTGTCGGTTGCTTGTCGGGGACGTACAATGAAGTGGGGCAGGCCACGCTGGTCGAGATAGAGGTCTCTCTCATTTTGACGCTTACGTGCTGTTTGGGTCATTAGACAACCGGGGAACACCATCGACCGCGATCGATTTGACGAAGAACTTGGTTATGGCACGGGCGGAGAGTAACAATCTGGGGCTATTGACGACCGCTTTCGGCCCTTGGCAGATGTTGCCCGGCAAGCTATCCAGCTGTAAAGTGTCGGAAATGCACGAAAAGACATAGTCCGGAAAGAGTTGTATTGCCGTATTGTTACCTCGATTTCTTTCCGGATTCTGCATGACCCTGAAAACAGATGCACGGAAAACGGTAACTAAAAGAAAATATATGAAAAATATCTAACCTGCTAACAGGTAGAGTTGTATTGTAATATATAATATGTTTGTGATCAGGGTGTTTGGTTATTTACCGATGCAAAATTTCGAAAAGATGTTTTGAAGGACTTCGTCGGGGACGATGGCGCCGCGGGCGGTGATGGAACCGAGAGCGTGGATGACCTGGCGGATCTCTTCGCTCAACAAGTCGGCGGGAAGCCCGTTGCCCAAGCCGTCGAGAGCCCGGTCGAGAGCCTCGCGGGCCGTCGTGAGGGCTTCGTAATGGCGGCTGTTCGAGACGACCGGATCGCCGTGGTAGAGTGCGTCGGTATCGACTGCCCGGCGCAGGGCTTCGCACAGCCGGTCGAGACCCGTGCCCTGTTTCGCCGAGATGCCGATGATGTTTTCGGGAGGCGTCAGCGACGCGGGAGCCCGGTCGATTTTATTTGCGACGGTCAGGAGCTTCTGATCGGGACGGAGCGCGAAATCGGGCTCGGGAATCGCGGCTGCGAGGGCCGAAGCGTCAATCAGGTGGATGACGAGCTGCGCCCGCCGGATGCTCTCCATCGTGCGTTCGATGCCCATGCGTTCCAGGCGGTCGTCGGTCGAGCGGATGCCCGCCGTGTCGAGGAACCGGAAAAGGATGCCGCCGATGTTGGCCCGCTCCTCGATCACGTCGCGCGTCGTGCCGGCGATTTCCGAGACCATCGCGCGTTCCTCGTTGAGCAGGCGGTTCAGCAGCGTCGATTTTCCTACGTTCGGGGCTCCGGCGATCGCCACGGCGACACCCTCCTTGATGGCGTTGCCCAGCGAAAACGAACTGCGCAGGCGGTCGATCTCGGCTCCGATGCGCTGCATCGTCTCGCGCAGTGCCGTCCGGTCGGCGAACTCCACGTCCTCTTCCGAAAAGTCCAGTTCCAGTTCCAGCAGCGAGGTGAGGTTCAGGAGTTTGTCGCGCAGGCGTTCCAGCTCGTCGGAATACCCGCCGCGCATCTGCGTCGAGGCCAGCGCATGCGCCGCGCGCGACGAGGCGGCGATGGTGTCGGCCACGGCTTCGGCCTGCGAAAGATCGAGCTTCCCGGCCAGATAGGCCCGTATGGTGAACTCCCCGGGCTGGGCCATGCGTCCGCCCGCGGCGGTCAGCAGACGGAGGATTTCCGATACGATGTAGGACGATCCGTGACACGAGATTTCGACCGAATCCTCGCCCGTGTAGGAGTGCGGCGCACGGAACACCGCGGCCAGCACGTCGTCCACGATGCGGTCGCCGTCCATGATCTCTCCGTAGTGCACCGTGTATCCGTCGGCTTCGGCGAGCGGCTTCCGGCCCCGGAACACCCGGTCGCAGAGGGCGAAAGCCTCCCGGCCGCTCACGCGGACGACTGCGATGGCCCCTCCTGCGGCGGTTGCGGGGGCGACGATGGTATCGTGATCGGGAATCATGCCGTTATCTGCCTTCGATGCGGAGCCGCTGTCCGATGCGGAGTTTGTGGGCGCTCTTGAGGTTGTTCCAGCGCATGATCTGCGTCGTGGTCACCCGGTAGCGCCGGGCTATGGCGCCCAGCGTGTCGCCCTTCTTGACCACATAGACCGAGCCGCTGCGCTCCTGGCGCTTCTTGTCGAGGTTCGCCGGATTGATGTACTCTTTGAGGTACATCGAGTCTTTGGCGTGAATCTCGGGTTCGTGGGCGATGTACTGCATGACGTAGCGCTGCGGCAGGACCAGCGTGTAGGGCTTGGTCGTCGCCGGGATGATGTCGAGCTTGTACTGGGGATTGAGCTGGCGCAGGGTTTCGACCGGCAGGTCGATCGTCGAGGAGATCTGTTCGAAGTGCATCAGCCGGTTCACCCGGATCGTGTCCACCGAAAGCGGAATCGGCGCCTCGGTGGGTTCGATGCCGTGCTGGCGATGATAGGCATAGGCGTACGACGCCCCGATGAAGGCCGGCACATAGCCGCGCGTCTCGCGGGGCAGGTAGTCGTAAATCTCCCAGAAATTCTTGCCTCCCGAACGGGCGATGGCCTTGTTGACGTTGCCCGGGCCGCAGTTGTAGGCGGCGATGGCCAGCGACCAGTCGTTGTAGATGGCGTAGAGGTCTTTCAGATAGCGGCAGGCGGCTTGCGTGGCGCGGTAGGGGTCGCGGCGTTCATCGACCAGCGAGTTGACTTCCAGTCCGTAGCTCTTTCCGGTCGTGGGCATGAACTGCCACAGCCCGACGGCGCCCATCGGCGATACGGCCGTGGGGGAGAGCGCCGACTCGATGACCGGCAGGGCGCGCAGTTCGACGGGCAGCCCTTCGCGGAGCAGCTCCTCTTCGATGATCGGGAAATAGTACTGCGACATGCCGAGGATGCGGCTGATCGTGCCGTAGCGCGAGCCGGTGTAGCGGTTGATGTAGCCTTTTACGATGCTGTTGTAGGGGAACTGGATCGGCGATGCGAGGTCCAGCAGCCGCCGGGCGTAGACCGAATCGGGGGTGGTGTCCGCTACCACGGTGGAGTCTTCGAGAATGTATTGCTTGAAAAATTCGCTGTATGCGTCCTGACGCTGGCGTTCGCGCCACACGGCCAGCAGCGAGTCGGTCTGTTCGGGGGTGAAATCCAGCGTCATGTCGCTGACGGGCGGTTCTTCGGCGGATTCGGGTGCTGGGCCGAGGTCGGGTTCCGGTTCCGGGCAGACGGTTTTTTCCGCCGGTGCGGGTGCCGGTGCGGGGACTTCGGTTTCGGCCTTTTGCTTGTCGCGGCGTTTCTTGCGGGGACTGCGGTCGAGCGCCGACGCCTCGGCGGCGACGGCCAAAAGCAGCGCTATGGTCAGGAATTTCTTCATCGTCTAAAATTTGAGGCCCAGGTTGAAGCCGAACACCGGGCGGTTGCCCCCGAGCGTGGGGACATAGGTGTAGTCGATCAGCGGCTCGATGTTCATCGAGAGGTCGTCCGATACGTCGTAGTCCTTCAGGTGGGCATCGACATGGGCATCGACGATCTGCAAGACATACAGCGCGCCCGAAATGATGATGCAGAGGTCGCGGTTGCGCCGGTAGTTGTTCCGCAGGTTGCGGATGAACGACGCCGAATAGCGTCCGTGGAATTCGTCCGTCGGGCCGTCGGGATATTTGTCCGGATTGTGCTCGTAGTCGCTCAGCAGGTTGTAGGCTTTCTTGAAGCGCTGGTAGCCGCGGTTGTTCCAGTCGATGCAGTAGATCATCGAGGCGAATCCGCC
>ERZ1673753.2135-NODE-2135-length-15554-cov-4.816117_pt1 | contig 15554 bp, 11 predicted proteins | sample MGYA00580201_ERZ1673753 | MGnify/ENA primary metagenome ERZ1673753 (study PRJEB41218, sample SAMN15661747) | gut metagenome | host: Homo sapiens | place: Canada: London | collected 2015-08-20/2019-03-30 | study: EMG produced TPA metagenomics assembly of... | reverse complement strand
TCCAGCGCGGCCGCACCCGCGGGTAGGGATTCCAGCGCGGCCGCACCCGCGGGTGAGGATTCCGCCAGCGCGGAGGCGGAGCGGATTCTGCTGGAACAGTCGATCCCTACCCTGGAGTCTGTGGTGGATCTCGGTTTGGGGCACCTGAGCCTGGATCGCGCCACCTCCACTTTGTCGGCGGGTGAGCTGCAGCGGCTGCGGTTGGCGTCTCAGCTGCGGTCGGGACTTTTCGGAGTGGCATACGTTTTGGACGAGCCGTCCGCGGGTCTGCACCCCGAGGAGCGCCGCGCAGTAATGCGGCTGATCCGAGGATTCCTTGACGCGGGCAACAGTGTCCTGTTGGTCGAACACGACATGCACCTGGTTGCGGAGGCTGACTGGATCGTCGACGTCGGCTCGGGCGCAGGCGAGCACGGCGGGGAGATCCTCTACTCCGGCCCGGTCAAGTCCCAGAACCCGACCAGACTCCGGGACCCGAACGCCTCCCAAGCTGAGAGTTGCTGCCCGACCCCATCCCAAGGCTCAGCGACCACTGCTGCCCTGAAAGCAAACCAACATCCAGTTGTACCCCAGAGCCGAGTGACAGCCCGATACCAGGCAGCAGACGCCAGCCCTGCCGCAAAATCCAGCGCAGGCGCAAATGCAACCCCAGTAGGGGACGCAGCCCCAGCCGGGGGTTCCAGCCCGGCCGGCGCTGGTATGGGTACCGCTGACCGCCCTAGCACTAGCCGCTGCTCTGATACCGACAGTGCCGGCGGTACCGGTGGCGCGGGCGGCCCAGACGTCGCCGGCAGCGAGGGCCTGGCGGGAATTGACTGCCCCACCGGCCGAGCCCTCGCCGCCGGGCCGCTGAAACTGACCACCGACGCCGAAGCGCGCACCCCCTCCGGCACACTCAGCCTCACGGACATCAACGAGCGCACCCTGAACAGCCTCGACGTGAAATTCGGCCTCGGCACGTTTACCGCGATCACGGGAGTCTCGGGCTCCGGCAAGTCCACGCTCCTGCACACGCTGGCCAACTCACTGCGCGAACAAGTGAAGACGACGGTCGACGACGGAGACGTGGCGTCAAAAAGTAAGGGCTCCGCAGATAAAGCAACGGCCAAACTCAGCGCAGACCTCAACTCAGACATTGCCATCAACCGGTTGGTGCAGATCTCACAGAAGCCCATCGGCCGAACCCCCAGATCTTGCCTCGCAACCTACACCGGGCTATTCGACCGCGTGCGGAAGCTCTTCGCACAGACCGACGAAGCGAAGCGGCGGGGCTGGACCGTTTCCCGGTTCTCGTACAACGTCACCCAAGGACGCTGCCCCACCTGCAGCGGAGAAGGGCAAATTGAAGTCGAGCTAGTGTTCCTGCCCGGCAGCTACACTCCCTGCCCCGACTGTCACGGCGCGCGTTACAACGCTGAAACGCTGGAAGTCACCTGGAACGGGCGGACAATCGCGGACGTGCTGGAATTGACCGTCGCTGAGGCGCGGGAGGTCTTCGCCGATGAAGATGCAATCGCCCGAGCTCTGCGGGCTCTGTCGGCGGTGGGGTTGGATTACCTCCGGCTCGGCCAGCCGGCCACGGAGCTTTCCGGCGGCGAGGCCCAGCGAATCAAGTTGGCCACGGAACTGCAGCGGGCTCAGCGGGGGCACACTGTGTACCTCATGGATGAGCCGACCACCGGCCTGCACCCCGCGGACGTGGATTTGCTTGTGACGGTGCTCCAGCGGTTGGTTGACAGCGGGAACACTGTGGTGGTCGTGGAGCATGACATGCGAGTTGCCGCGCAGGCGGATCGGGTGCTCGAAATGGGGCCGGGAGCCGGCGCGCGGGGCGGTCGGGTTGTCGCAGACGGAAGCCCCGCCGCGGTGGCTCAGACGGACACCGCGACGGGGCGAGTATTGGCGGAAAGAAGCTAGCTAATTGAACGGGTTGCCTCCGCCCACGCCGAGCCACAGTCCGGCGGTAGCCGCTGCTGCGACTAGGAAGAAGATCCAAGCGGACGCCAACGGTCGGGTTGCCCATCCCCTGCTGCGGTCGAGGCTGATCCGGCCGGGGCCGAGGAAGATGAGGCTTATTGACGCCACCGTCAGCGCCGCCCACATTTGGACGTGAGGGCTCAGGCCGTATGGCCATAGGGTTCCTTGGAAGCTGTCGAGGTTGTGGAATGCCATGAAACCGCCGACGACTGTGGCGAGTGCCGCGCCGAAAGGTGTGACGAGGCCGAGGAGCAGTAGCCCGCCGGCGACAACCTCCGCGACGGGGATGCCGATGGCGAGGATGTCGGTGAAGTTGTAGTTGCCCAGTTGGCTCTGGAATACGTCGACGCCCGGGTCTCCGCCAAAGGCGAACAGCGTCTGCAGGCCGCGTACCAGCAGGTACGCGCCCAGCACTGCGCGCAGGATGAACAGTCCGAAGCTGGTGGTGCCTCGCTTAACTTCCGCTACTGCACCGGCACCCGCGCCGGCAGCCCCAGCATCCGCGGCCGTGTCGGCCCCGGCGGCCGTGCCAGCGCCGCCAATCTCAGAATCATGAGCCACACCCGCCGCGTCACGGTCAGTGCCCGCGCCCGCGCCAGTCACACCAGCACCAGCAACCCCAGCATCCGCGGCCGTGTCGGCCCCGGCGGCCGTGCCAGCGCCGCCAATCTCAGAATCATGAGCCACACCCGCCGCGTCACGGTCAGTGCCCGCGCCCGCGCCCGCGCCGGTCTTCGCATTTCGGCTGAAGGCCTGATCGTTGGTTGAAGTGGTGGGCCGCTCCGCCGGGTTGGCGTCATCAACCTTGCCCCAACGGTCGGACGCGCCACTGGCCGCGCCCTCCTCAGCGCGAGCGCCAGCGGGCTGGGAGGAATCCAGCTTCGACAGATCCACTTCCGGCTCCGGCGGGCGGCTCTCAATGCGCTGCGGACGCGCCCGGCCCAGCACCGCGTAGATATCCCGCTTGGCGGGCTTCTGCTCTACGGGAGTTTCAGCCTCTGGAGCTTCAGTCCCTGGAATTTCAGCCGAAGCGTCGGCGGATGTGCCCGTCGACGCACGCTCCGAACCAGTGTCCTTGTTCGGAGCGCCCTCAGCCGCCACAGCAGCCGCGGAGGCCGACTCGGTCGGCTCTGACGTTTTCGCCGACTTCGCCTCTCCCCCGGAAGCCTTCCCCCTCTCTGGAGCTTCGAGCTTGGCATCCTCTGCTGCTGACGATTCCACGGTTTCCTCGCCGACAGTCTCTTCGCCAGACTTGTCAATTTTGGTCGCCTTGGCGGGAGGTGTGGCGTCCGCGGGCTTCTGCGCGTCCCGACGGTAGACGGGCACGTCGATGTCGTTATTCAGGTCATCCGCCAGATCATCCGCGGAGTTGCCGAACAAAGCGTCGTCTGGACTGTTGGGCTTCGCGTTGTTATTCACGCACTCCAGACTATTCTGACCAGCGCGATTTGCGCGGGAGGTCACTCGGCATGTCTTCGATGGCATACTCCATCGGCTGTGTGCCTGCCGAGTTTCCGCGCACCTTTCGACTCCGACGGTCCGGCATTTCCGGCGAGCCCGGCGGGTCCGACTTTTCCAACGTCCCCGGCTACGGCAGCGCTTCGTCTCCGCCACCCATTGGGCTCGGGCGCTGCTAGCTGAGCTTCTTAGCGATCAGTTGGTTGACCTGCGCGGGGTCTGCCTTGCCCTTGGTGGCCTTCATGACGGCGCCGACAATCGCACCGGTGACCTTCTTGTTGCCCGCGCGATACTTTTCGACGATGTCCGGGTTTGCGGCCAGAGCCTCGTCGACTGCCGCTTCGATGGCGCCGTCATCGCGCACAACTTCCAGGCCGCGCGCTGCGACGACCTCGTCGACGTCGCCTTCGCCCGCCAGCACTCCGTCGACTGCTTGACGTGCAAGCTTGGTGGTGAGCTTGCCTTCGTTTACTAGTGACGCCACCCGCGCCACCTGAGTCGGCGTGATGTCGAGACCGGAAAGCTCTACACCTTGTTCATTTGCCTTGCCTGCGAGGTAGGAGACCCACCAGGAGCGAGCTTCGTCGGGCTTGGCGCCTGCTTCGACGGTGTCGACCACTAGATCCAGGGCGCCGGCGTTGACGAGGTCGCGCATTTCCTCGTCCTTCAGGCCCCATTCTTCCTGGATGCGGGCGCGACGGATCCACGGCATTTCCGGCAGGGTGGCGCGGATCTCTTCGACCCACTCGGCGGGGGCGAGTACGGGCGGCAGGTCCGGGTCGTTGAAGTAGCGGTAGTCCGCCATGGTTTCCTTCGGACGTCCCTTGGAGGTGGTGCCGTCGGTTTCCTGGTAGTGGCGGGTTTCCTGAACGATCTCTACGTCGTTAACGAGGCAGGCTGCTTGGCGCTGCATTTCAAAGCGCACGGCTTGCTCGACGGACTTCAGAGAGTTGATGTTCTTCGTTTCGGTGCGCGTGCCGTATTCGGTGGTGCCGACGGGGCGCAGGGACAGGTTGGAGTCCACGCGCATGGAGCCCTGGTCCATGCGTGCGTCGGATACGCCGAGTGCCTTGACGAGGTCGCGCAGTGCGGAGACGTATGCCTTCGCAACTTCCGGTGCGCGTTCGCCGGCGCCTTCGATCGGCTTGGTCACAATTTCAATCAGTGGCACGCCTGCGCGGTTGCAGTCCACCAGGGATGCGGTGGCTCCATGGATGCGGCCGTCTGCGCCGCCGAGGTGGGTCAGCTTGCCGGTGTCTTCTTCCATGTGGGCGCGTTCGATCTCCACGCGCCATTCGGTGCCGTCTTCCAATACGACGTCCAGGTATCCGTCGTAGGCGATGGGCTCGTCGTACTGGGAGATCTGGTAGTTTTTCGGCTGGTCTGGGTAGAAGTAGTTCTTGCGTGCGAAGCGGGACTTCGGAGCAATCTCGCAGTTCAGCGCCAGGCCGATCTTGATGGCCCACTCCACGCCTAGCTTGTTTACGACGGGCAGCGCGCCTGGCAGGCCGAGGCTGCATGGGTCGACGTTGCTGTTTGGTGCGTCGCCGAATTCCGCGGAGGACGTGGAGAACATCTTCGTCTTCGTGGCGAGTTCGACGTGAACTTCCATGCCCATTACCGGGTCGAAGCGCTCCAGCACTTCGTCGAAGTCCATCACATCATCGGAGTAATCGTAGACAGGCGCAGTCATGCCAGCCATCTTAATACGTCCCCGTGGCTGTGTGGCGTTAGGGTCGCTGGGCGCCCGCGGCCGTGCCTCCGCGCACCTTTTTCGGGCACCCCGGCACCTCCCAACGCGTCAGCACCGCCGCCGCGTCAACGCAGCCGCGACTCCGCGCACCTCTCACGCATTTCAGCGTCCCTAGTCCTTCCATCCACGATGTCCGTCTGATCCCCGCTCCCCGCGTCCCGGCGGTCTCGGCGGTTCCGGCGGTTCCCCGCGTCCCGGCGGGCTCGGCGGCAGCCAGGTGACGCGCCCGCCTTCGCGCGCCATCCGCCCGCGGCCGCGTTGCCCGTTCACGCCATTGTGATACGGACACAAAAGCGTCATGTTTTCGGGGTTTGTTTCTCCGCCTTTCGCAAATTCCTGCAGGTGGTGTACTTGGCATTCACTCGCCGGACGCCCACATCCCGGCCAGGCGCACCGCGTCGTTTCGGCTTCCAGCATTCGGCGCTGTTTTGATGACGCCAACCGCTTCGCCCTGTACAAATTCACCGGCCCTCGCTCCGGGGCTATCAGCGTGATGCAATCTCCATCCTTCAGCGTCACGCCCGCCGTCCCTGCCGCGTCGACCACACCGCCTCCGCGCCATTTGTCAAAAGCCTCAGCTTGAGCAGCAATATCAGGCGTAAGCGTCGGCGTCACCGCTGCGTCGGCGACTAAGGCGTCGGCGACTAAGGCGTCGACGATTGAAGCGTCGGCGTTTGGGACCTCTGCAATTGGCGTGGATAGCTGGCGGGGAAAACCGGCGTCTTCTAGGCGACGAGCGACGTATTCCGCCCCGGTGAGTACGGCACCGTTGGTGGCCCGCAGCTCAATCTCATCCCCTTGGCCTCTGAGAACCTGCACGTATTCATCCAAGCTGACCACGACATTGGTGGTCAGCGTGCTGCGTTGAATGGTGCGATTCTCCGTGAGCCACGCCAGTGGATCCAGGCGTGCGGACTCCCATATCTCCGACATGCGGTGCGACGGCCCCGTGAACTGGATGGTGGTCTTCGTGCCGTGCATGATCCGGCGTCCTCCGTCGTCGGGCACCCGCGGCCCCTGCATTTCGCGCCGCAGTTGCGTCGCCCGGCGCGAAATGGCCGCATAATCTCCAGCGGTATTGCATAGCGCTTCGGTAAACACATAACGCTGCCTGATCCCCAGTGCCCGAGCTCGCTCGGCAATCAGTATCAGCACATCCAGGCCGTGCCCGTTGCGTTGGGCGGCTTCTAGCGCCCGCTTCTTGTATCGCGAGTATGCCGCCCCGGAGAAGTGTTCCGCGGCCCGCGCCACGCTCCGCGCATATTCGCGTTCCAGCGGCAACTGTTCGGCGGGCGTGCCAATGGCTTCTGTCAGCAGCTCCACGCCATGGCGCTGCGCGTCCGCTACTTGACGCTTGAGCTCCGCGAGCTGCTGCAACTTTTCCATGCCCCGAACGCTAAACCATGCGCAAGATTTCTGCCCCTCCCCGCTCAACCGCCTGTGGATAACTTGCCCCCTTCGTAAGCGTTTTCCACAGGCTTTTCAATTCCCCCTTGACAATTCTCCGCCAGGCGTGCTGTACCGCATTTCAGCACCGCCCGGCGCTGGCTTAACGTCGGCCACACAGCGCGCCCTACCTGTGGCGCTTGGCTCTGTCGCTATTGCGCCGCGCCAGGCTGCTCGCGCGCCTCCGCCGCCCTGCGGCTCGCGGCGTCCGCGGCGTCCGCTAGCCGAACAGCGAGCGCGCCGTTTCATAGCGCCTCTCAGGAACTTCCTTCAGCGTGCCGACTGCCTCTTCAAAGTCGATCAGCTCGATGCTGCCGCCCTTGAGCGCTACTACCTTGCCAAACTCCCCCCGGATGGCGGCCTTGGTGGCATTCACAGCAAACCGAGTTGCCAGCACGCGGTCAAACGCGGTGGGAGTTCCGCCGCGCTGGATGTGTCCCAGCACGGTGGAACGCACGTCGGTATCCAGGCGGCTTTCGATTTCCTTGGCAATCAGCGCGGACATGTCTTGGAACTTCTCGTGGCCGAACTGGTCCACTTCGCGCTCGGCGACGTCCAGGGTGCCTTCCTTCGGCAGTGCGCCTTCGGCGACAACGATGATGCCGTACTTCTCCCCCAGCTGGAATCGGCGGGCCATGCGGCGGCAGACGTCGTCGATGTCGAAAGGGAACTCCGGGATCAGGATTTCGTGAGCTCCGCCGGCCATGCCCGCGTGTAGCGCGATCCAGCCGACGTGGCGGCCCATGACTTCCACGATCATCACGCGGTCGTGTGATTCGGCGGTGGTGTGCAGGCGGTCGATGGCGTCGGTGGCGACGGCGACGGCGGTATCAAAGCCGAAGGTGTAGTCGGTTCCGTTGACGTCATTGTCGATGGTCTTCGGCACGCCGATGACTGGCACGCCGTTGTCGTGCAGGAAGCGCGCGCCCTTCAGAGTGCCTTCGCCGCCGATGGGGATCAACGCGTCGATGCCCGCGTCCGCGAGGTTGGCTTTAACGCGGTCGATGCCGGCCATGAAGTCGTCGGGGTGCAGGCGTCCGGTGCCGAGGATGGTGCCTCCGCGGCGTAGGATCCGGTCGATGAAATCATCGTCGTAGAGTTGCACGCGGCGGTCTTCCAGCAGTCCCTGCCAGCCGTCTTCGAATCCGACGACGGTATGGCCTTCCCCGGCCGCTGTCCGTACGATGCCTCGGATGACGGCGTTCAATCCTGGGCAGTCTCCACCACTGGTCAAGGTCGCAATACGCATGTTTTAAAGTTTAGCGATACCCCGCGGGATCTGCCGGGCGGGATTATTTCGCGACGGTTTCGGGGGTTTTGCTGGCCTCTACTGGTTTTCCGGTCTTTATTGTCTTTATGATTGACGCCTACTCGTCTCCGCGACTGACCTCTGGCCGAGCCATTCCGGAGGCCACTGCGCCGAGCATCAGCATGATCACCGCGGGCAGCAGGGAGTCGCCGAAGGCCTGGGGGCCGACTACGCTGACGCGCGCTTGGACGACTGCGGCGATAACGGCGGCTCCGGTGACGGCGCCGAGCTGGCGGGTGGCGTTGTACGTTCCAGAGCCGGCGCCGGCGAACTGGGGAGGCAGGTCGCGCAGGGTGGTGGTGGAGTTCGGGGCCCAGACGAAGGAGTTTCCGAATCCGAGTATCACGAACGCCCCGATCATCATCCAAAGTGGCCGTTCTGGCCGCATGGAGAACACCAGCGCGGCTACGCCTACGGCCATCAGGCAGAACCCGAGGACGGCGAAGCGGCGGGGTTCGTAGCGGTCGACCAGCCGGCCGACGAACGGCGCCATAATTCCAGCGATGATGGCCATGGGGGTCACAACAAACGATGCCTTCATCGGGCTGAAGAGGTGGACTTCCTGCAGGTACATCATCACTGGCACCATCATGCCGGCGACGGTAAACCCCATGGTGAAGATGGATGCGTTGCCGAATGCGAAGTGGCGGCGTGTGAACAGGGAGATCGGAACCAGCGCGCTGTCGGCGGATAGGCGGGATTGCAGCCAGACGAAGGCCACCAGCAGCGCCACGCCTCCGAACAGCAATCCCCAGATCCACGGCGCCCAGCCGGCGGGGTCGCCTTCTTGGATGCCGTAGATCACCATCGTCATCGCCACCATGGAAAGCAGGATCGACGGCACGTTGATGCGTTCGTCGGTCGGCTGGAACCGCGGTACCCAGCGGGCGACCATCACCACGGACAGCACGCCGATGGGCACGTTGATGAAAAATACCCACTGCCAGGTTGCGTATTGGGTGATGAATCCTCCGAGAAGCGGCCCGGCGAGAGTGGAGATTCCCGCCGTGGCGCCCCAGATGCCCAGTGCTGCCCCGCGCTTGTCGCGCGGGAAGATGCGGTTGATCACGCTCATGGTCTGGGGCGTCAATAAAGATCCGCCAATACCTTGCACGGCGCGGGCGGCAATAAGCGTTTCGATGCTGCCGGCCAGTCCGCAGGCAAGTGACGAGAGCGTGAAGATCGTCATTCCCGCGATGTATAGGTTCTTCGGGCCGAAGCGGTCGCCGAGCCGGCCGGTGACCATCAGAGGCACCGCGAACGCCAACAGGTAGGCGCTGGTGACCCACAGCACTTGGCCGTAGTCGGCGTGCAGGTCGGCTTGGAATGCGGGCGTGGCGACGGCGACGATCGTTTGATCCAGCAGGATCATGAAGAAGCCGATGCACAGCGCCACGAGGGCGCGCCATGCCTGCGGAAGTGGAAGCGGCAGCGCGGGGTATTTCACTTAAAGGGAGTCTACTGCTGCCCGGATGGCGGGCAAACTGGCCTTAAACTCCGGCATCAGTGGTAGCTCTTCCAGCTGGTCGATGGGTTGCCACAGTAGTTCCAGTGACTCGGCTGTCGGGTGCAGTTCCAGGTGTTCGGAGCAGGTGGCCAGGACGGTGGTGTACGTCCACTCGTTGATTTCCGGGTTTTCGTATTGCCACCAGAATGTGCCGCCGAGTCCGAAGATTCCGTGGGCGTCTAGCGATGCGTCGAGGCTGGGGTGTCGGACTGGGAAGTCCTGCAGGGCCTTCCGAGGGTCTCCGCTGCGTTCGACGATTTTCTCGATGTCGGCAAAGAGGTGCCACTCGTCGTCGCGGACGGGCAGGCGGCAGTACGCAACCTCGACGGGCACGGTGGAGGTGACGATTTCTCGGTGTACCTTTACCGATGACGCCCCCACGCCTGTCTCTTCCCATGTTTCGCGGAGGGCGCCGTCGGCGGGTGATTCGCCGACGTCGATGGCGCCGCCGGGCAGAGCCCAGGTGCCGCCGCGGTTGGTCCACTTTGCGCGGTGCTGCATCAGCACGTGGCGGTCGTCGGTGACGAGGAACAGCCCCGCCGCGCCGAGGACTCCCCAACGTCGGGACCCGTCGGGGTCTTCGACGAAGCCGTCGCCTGTGTAAAGTTCGGGAATTTTACCCATGTCCCCCACCATACGCGGATCCGTGGCCTCCGCCGCGGGTCGTCCGGGCCTGACCATTTCTGCACGCCTGCCACGGATGCGCTCGCCGAGGTCTCCGTCTCGGGCTGGCTAGGCGCGGCCGGTCTCGAAGGCCGCGCCGACTCGGTACAGGCGGTCGTCGCCGTGCGCCGGGCCCATGATCTGCAGGCCGGTCGGCAGGCCGGAGTCGCTGGCGAAACCACCGGGCACGGACATGCCGCACACGCCCGCCAGGTTCAACGGCAGCGTGAACAGGTCGAACATGTACATTGCCAGCGGGTCATCGACCTTCTCGCCCAGCTTGAAAGCAGTGGACGGCGTCACGGGCGCGACGATCGCGTCGACCTGCTCGTAGGCCTTGGCGAAGTCCTGGGAGATCAGGTTGCGTACGCGCTGAGCCTGCAGGTAGTAGGCGTCGTAGTAGCCGACGGACAGGGCGTAGGTGCCCAGCATGATGCGGCGCTTGACCTCCGGGCCGAAGCCTTCGGCGCGGGTCATGCTCATCACCTGGTCGGCGGAACGGGTGCCGTCGTCTCCGCGGCGCTGGCCGTAGCGCATGCCGTCGAAGCGGGCCAGATTGGAGCTGACCTCACACGGCAGGATCAGGTAGTAGGCGTTCAGCGCGTGGTCGAAGTTCGGGCAGTCGACCTCCACCAGCTCAGCCCCCTGGGACTTCAGCTGCTCCAGGTTGGCGTGATAGGTCTCCAGCACGCCCGGCTGGAAGGCCTCGGCCCGCTCAAACTGCTTAACCACACCCAGCTTCACGCCGCTCAAGTCTCCGGAGGCGCCCTGCTTCGCAGCCTCGACAACCGGCGCGACGGCGTGGGAGGAGGAGGTCGAGTCGTTGGCGTCATGCCCCGCAATAACCTCGTGCAGCAGCGCGGTATCCAGGACCGTGCGCGCCGTCGGGCCACCCTGGTCCAGCGAGGAGGCGCAGGCCACCAGGCCGTAACGGGAAACGGTGCCGTAGGTCGGCTTCACACCGACGGTGTTGGTCAGCGCGGCGGGCTGGCGGATGGAGCCACCCGTGTCCGTACCGATAGCCAGCGGAGCCATGCCGGCGGCCAGCGCCGCCGACGAGCCACCGCCGGAGCCGCCTGGCGTGCGCTCCAGGTCGTAGGGATTCTTCGTGGGGCCGTAGGCGGAGTTCTCGGTGGAGGAGCCCATGGCGAACTCGTCCATGTTCGTCTTGCCTAGGATCGGGATGCCGGCGGCGCGCAGACGCATGGTGACGGTCGCGTCGTAGGGGCTCATGTAGCCTTCCAGCATCTTGGAGGCACACGTGGTCGGCGCGTCGGTGGTGGTGAAGACGTCCTTCAGCGCCAGCGGCACGCCGGCCAGCTTGCTGGTCGGCTGGTCACCGGCGGCCAGTGCGTCGTCAACGTTGGAGGCCGCCGCCAGCGCCTCATCGGCGCCGACGTGCAGGAATGCGTGGATATCGCTGTCGATCTCACCGATGCGATCCAGGTGGGCCTGGGTAACTTCCTGGGAGCTGATCTCGCGCGCGTGGATCTTCTCCGCCAGTTCCGCGGCGGTCCAGGTGGTGTAGTCCGAGTCGTCCCGGGAACCGACGATGTACTTGTTCTCAGCCATGAGTGTTCCTACAGTTCCTTCGTTCTTTAAGTTCTTTAAACTCTTTGATTCTTTAAAGCTTAAGTCTTTGACGCTTATCTTTAGCCTTTGTGACGCCACCCGCCGCAACTGTGCCGAAGCCCCAGCGACACTACCGACGGCCTTACCCTGTGGTGCCCGTCAGCGACCAGCAGTGCCTGTAGGCGCCCAGCGGTGTCTGCCGGCGCCCGCCAGCTGCTCCGTCGAGGTGGTTCGTTTGGTGCCGGCCTAGTCCGCGAGGATCTGCGGCACCTCGAAGCGCTGCTCGCTCTGCTTCGGCGCCTGGTTCAGGGCCTGCTCTGCGGTGAGGCTCGGGACGACCACATCTTCACGCATCACGGCTACGTCGCCGTCAACGTTCTGAGTGGGGTGGCTCAGCGGCTCGACACCTTCGGTGTCTACCTTCCTGATCGCGGCCACGTGATCGACGATCCCGTCGATCTGAGCTGCGTATTCATCCAATTCCTGCTCCCCCAGGTCCAGGCGAGCCAGGCGGGCCAGGTGGGCAACATCTTCGCGCGAAATCTCAGACATGGGTTCTACTCTAGCCAAGGCAAGTAACCCCCGTGGACTTCAGGTGGCGCTAGTATCGGTGCCATGTCTTTCCTTATGCGTGTGCGTATGCCCGATACCCCCGGCTCCCTTGGTCTGCTGGCCATGGCGCTGGGAACTGTCGGCGGTGACATTCGCGGTGTGGATATCGTCGGCCGGGCGGAACAGGATGAGCCCGACTTTGTCATGGACGACATTGTCGTCTCCCTGCCGTCTGGGCATCTGCCCGACAGCCTGATCACGGCCACACAGGAGCTCGACGGTTTCTACGTCGACTCGATTCGCCCCTTCACAGGTTCTATCGACCGACGTGGCCAGATTCAGATGCTGTCCGGGGTGGCGGAGAAGCGGCGTCACAAAGAAAAGGCGCTAGAGATCATGATGCAGGACCTGCCGCGCTCCATGACGGCAGGCTGGGCGGTCGTGCTGGATACGTTGCCGCGGACTCACCGGGTGGCGGCTTCCCCTGCCGCGCCGGAAGACAACGGGAAGGAGCTGGATCACCCGCCGCTGGACGAGGCGCGCGTGCTGAACCCAGAGCGCGAGGATTGGATTCCCGAGAACTGGGTGGTGATGGATTCTGCGCTGGCGGGCACCCCGATCGAGGGCACGAGCCTGCTGCTGATTATTGGGCGCCCGGGTGGGCCGGACTTCCTGCTCAGTGAAGTTGAGCATTTGCGCCAGCTCGGCTCGATCTTCGGCGCGTTCTTCAGCTAGCGCTAGCGCTGCGTTATGCCGCGCGCCAGTGTGCTGTAGCTCCGCGGTCAGCGTTCCGGCGCCCGCGAACCGCTGCCCCGCGCGCTCGGCGCCCGTCCGCTTTTCGGCGCCTATTACTCGGCGCTGATGAAGAAGTCGTAGGCCGGGCTGTCCGTCACGTCCGTGGCGTGATAGCCGAGCTGCTGCAGGTGCTCCTGGAACTCTGCGTCGCCGGAGACGTCCTCGAACGCCGCCAGCACGCGGCCGTGGTCCATGCCGAAGCTGCGGTAGTGGAAACCGGTGATGTTCCAGCGGGTTCCCAGGACTTCCAGGAAGTGCAGCAGGGCTCCCGGGTTTTCGGGGAACTCGAAGCTGTAGGCGGTTTCATCGACGTGCTGGCCGGGGGTGCCGCCGATCATGTAGCGGACGTGTTCCTTGGCCACGTCGTCGTCAGACAGGTCGACCACGCCGTAGCCTGCCTCGTGGAGGTCTTCGGCGATGGCCTTGCGCTCGTCTTCGCCGTTCTTGAGCTTGACGCCCACGAAAATGCGGGCGGGCTTTTCCCCGTCGCGCTGGCCGACTCGGTAGCTGAATTCTGTGACGGCACGGTGGCCGAGGATTTTGCAGAACTCGAGGAAGGCTCCCTCGCGTTCGGGGATGCTCACGCCGAAGATGCCTTCGCCGCCCTCGCCGATTTCCGCGCGTTCGGAGACGTAGCGCAGGGAGTGGAAGTTCACGTTCGCGCCGGAGAGGACGTGTGCAAGGGTTTCCCCTTCGACCTGGTGGGTGGCGGCGTAACGCTTCAGGCCTGCCAGGGCGACGGCGCCGGCTGGCTCGGCGATGGCGCGAGTGTCGTCGAAGATGTCCTTGATGGCAGCGCTGATCTCATCCGAGCTGACCGTGATGACGTCGTCGAGGTATTCGCGGCACACTCGGAAGGTTTCGCTGCCGATCTGCTTGACGGCCACGCCTTCTGCGAAGAGGCTGACGTGATCGAGAGCCACGGGGTGTCCGGCGGCTAGCGCATGGGTGAGGCAGGCGGATTCTTCGGGCTCCACGCCGATGACCTGGATGTTGGGGTCTAGTTCTTTGAGAAGCACGGAGATTCCGGCGGCCAGTCCGCCGCCGCCGACCTGCACGAAGACGCGGTCGACGTCGGGGCGGGATTGGAAGATTTCCAGCCCGGCGGTGCCTTGGCCGGCGATGACGGCTTCGTCGTCGAAGGGTGCGACCCAGACCATGCCTTCTACTTCGGATAGTTCCATGGCCTTGGCTTTGGCTTCGTCGAAGTTCGCGCCGTGCAGCAGCACTTCCCCGCCGAAGCTGCGGACGGCATCGATTTTGATGCTGGGGGTCACTTCCGGCATGACGATGACGGTGCGGATGCCGAGTTCCGTGCCGGAGAGCGCTACGCCCTGGGCGTGGTTGCCGGCGGAGGCGGCGACGACTCCGCGGGCGCGCTCTTCGTCCGTGAGCTGGGACATGCGGTTGAATGCACCGCGGATCTTGAAGCTGTGCACGGGCTGCAGGTCTTCGCGCTTGACCAACACTTCGTTGCCGATGCGCTTGGACAGCGTTTCCATGTTCTCGAGTGGCGTGTTCGTGGCCACGCGGTAGACGGGGGCAGAGACGATCTTCTTCAGATACTCTGCGCCGGAGATGGCCTCCGTGCCTGCGGTGGAATCAGCACCGGCGGTGGCTCCTGCACCAAACGTGGTTCCAGCACCGGCGGTGGTTGCAGCTGCGGTGGTCTCCGTGCCGGCGTTTTCTTCCGTGTTTGGGACTTGCCCTGCCGGGGCGTTTTCCTCGCTTACGGGACGTGAAGCTTCATGTGACATGCGCTTCAGTATAGCCCTGCCGGTGATCCCTCTTACGCGGCAGTCCCCTGCTGCCGCGCCGGACACGGACAGCGGTCGGACATGCCCAGCGCCCACTGCGCGCTTGCCCGAGCCGCGGTCCCGCCACCTACCCTGGCTGCGGTCTCCGCCGCCCGGCGGCCACCGTCAGCGGTCGGACATGCCCAGCGCCCACTGCGCGCTTGCCCGGGCTGCAATCTCCGCAAACCGCCCGTCGCCAGGCTATTGCTGACGGTAGTCGTCTAGGTTGACCTGCGGGGTTGGCTGCAGGTGTGCCGTGGCCGGGTTCTTCACCGACGGGTATTTGAGGTCGACGTTGTGGTCGTCCCCGGCATCCACGTACGGATCTTCACCGTTCAGCACGCGCTTGACCTGCTCCTTGTCGACGGTGTGTGTCCACTTGCCGACCAGCAGGGTGGCCACGGCGTTGCCGGAGAAGTTGGTCAGCGCACGAGCTTCGGACATGAAGCGGTCGATGCCGACGATGATGTCCACGCCGCCCAGCAGCTCCGGGCGATGGGACTGTAGGCCGGCTGCCAGCGTGGCGATGCCTGCGCCGGACACGCCCGCCGCTCCCTTGGAGGCGATGATCATGAACACCAGCAGGCTGATCTGGTCGCCAAGTCCCATGTGGACGTTCATGGCGTCCGAGATGAAGATGGCGGCCATCGTCAGGTAAATGGCAGTGCCGTCCAGGTTGAAGGAGTAGCCCGTCGGCACGACGATGCCGACCGTGGACTTGTCCAC
>ERZ1673753.2132-NODE-2132-length-15586-cov-5.757646_pt1 | contig 15586 bp, 9 predicted proteins | sample MGYA00580201_ERZ1673753 | MGnify/ENA primary metagenome ERZ1673753 (study PRJEB41218, sample SAMN15661747) | gut metagenome | host: Homo sapiens | place: Canada: London | collected 2015-08-20/2019-03-30 | study: EMG produced TPA metagenomics assembly of... | reverse complement strand
CGCGTCAGCGACTCCCCTACTGTAACGCAGAGCTTGGATAAAGTGAAATCGCCTGGTCACAGACGATTTCACCGGGCTTTAACGCTCGGACTGCAAGTCCTGCACTGCCTTATCCAGCTCATCCAGTGCCTTACCGAACTCCTCGAAGGTGCCAGACTCGCGGGTCTTGTTCACCTTATCCATCGCATCACGCACCCGCTGCTCCGGAGAGGTATCGGTGCCGCCACCATCAGACTTCCCCGCCGTAGCCTTCGTGTCCGAGCCTTGGTCGCCCTTGCCATCCTGGCCGTCTGAATCCTTGTCCCCGGCCTTGGAGTTCTTCTTGTTTTTATCCTTGGTCGGGTCAACCACTGAACCGTCGATCTCCTGGATGTCAGTGGTGGAGGACGTCTTGATCCCTACCTGGTCCAGGGCCTCAGCAATGGTCGGGGCATAGCCCACCTGGCCGTTGTAGCTCACCAACACGCGCAGCAGCTTCGGGAAGGCCGAATCCTGGCCACTGCGCTGCGAGTACACCGGCTCGACGTACAGGATTTGCCCGTCGCCCACCGGCAAAGTCAGCAGGTTACCGTTCGTCAGGTCGTTCGTGCCCTTCAGCAGGGTACGCTCGCGGGCGATCTCGTCGGAGGACATCATCGTGTCCTGCGCCTGGTTCGGGCCCAGCGTCTGCGTGCCCGTCGGCAACACTCGCACGTTGATTTGTCCGTAGTTATCCGGGTCGGAGCCCACGGACATGTGCGCCGCCAGGAACTCACGGCGCAGGCCACGGAACGGGGTAATCAGCTGGAACGACGGCTTGTTGGTCTCCGGGTCAGCCGCCACCACGTAGTACGGCGGCTGCGCGTTGTCCTGGCGGTCCTGCGGAGCCGTCGGATCAGTCGGTACGGACCAGAAAGAGTCGTTCTGGAAGAACACGCCCGGGTCGGAGACGTGGTACTTGGCGATGAGCTCGCGCTGCACCTTGAACATATCCTCCGGGTAGCGCAGGTGATCCTCCAGCTCCTTGCTGATCTCGGAGCGCGGCTTCACCACGTCCGGGAACGCGCCCCGCCACGCCTTCAGCACCGGGTCCGATTCATCGAAGGCGTACAGATCCACGCTACCGTCGTAGGCATCGACCACGGCCTTCACGGAATTGCGAATGTAGCCAACCTCATTGTCGACGACCTGGGTTTCACTAACGCCGTCGGGATTAAGGGCGTCCGCAGTAGAATCAGTGAGCCCAATCCGCTCGGAGTAGGGCAGGTTATTCAACGTCGTGTAACCGTCAACGACCCACTTCACACGGCCGTCAATAACGATCGGATAGGTCTTGGAATCCGTGGTCAGCCACGGAGCAACCTTGTGCACACGCTCGCGGGGGTCACGCTCGTAAAGAATCTTCGAGCCCTCACCAATACGGTCCGTCAGCAACATGTTCATCGACTCGAAGTGGGCCGAGAACATTAGGCGGTTGAAGTAGTTAGAGACATCCACACCACCGGTGCCGGTGTAGGTGTAATTGGATGCGTCGGTATCATACTCCAACGGTTCACCCTCGGAATTGCCAACGATCGCGTAGTCAGAGTTGTTCTGCTTCGCCGAGGCAATAACCGGGCCGAAGTAAATGCGCGGCTGCTTGATATCCAGGTCCAGCTCGCCACCCTGCTTACCGGACTGCATCGACTGCAGATCCGCGACCGTGTATACCGGATAACCACCGCGGGCAGACCCGACGTCGCGGGCGACCTCATCCACCTTGCGGGCGGGGGCTGCCACAAAGCCGTTGCCGTGGGTGTAGACCGTGTGGCGGTTGATCCAGTCGTTCTGGTTGCCGTCCAAGGTGTTCGGGTTCAGCTCGCGGGCGGCAACTACAAAGTCGCGCATCTTGCCGTCCACCTCGTAACGATCGATCGCCAGCTCGTCCGGGAACCCATAGAAGTTACGCAGCTGCTGTTGCTGGGTGAACGTCGGGCTCAGCACCTCCGGGTCTAGCAGGCGCACGTTAGAGAGGGTGGCGGAGTCGTCGGCAACGGCCTTCTTCTGCTCCTGCGAGGCGGCATCCCCAGAAGCACCCCAGTCACGGTCGTAGGTGACCTTGTCTTCACCAATGCCGTAGGCGTACCGGGTGGCCTCGATGTTGCGGGCGATGTACTCGCGCTCCTTCTCGGCGCGGTTCGGGTTGACGGAGAACTGCTCCAGCATCGCGGGCCACGCCAGCCCCACGGTCAGCGAAGAACCCACCATCAGTGCAACCGCCAGCGCCGGGATACGCAGGTCGCGCAGAACAATCGTGATGAAGAACATGGCCGCCACGAAGATCGAGATCACGAGCAGCACAATCTGTGCAGGCAACACAGCGTTGATGTCCGTGTAGGAGGCACCCGTGAAAGTCTCGTGTGAACGGGTAAGCAGGCCGTAGCGGTCGAACCAGTAGCCGACCGCCTTCAACAGCATCCATGCGCCCGCAATGACCGCCAGCTGACGGCGAGCATTCGTAGAGATAGAGGCCTTTTCCCCCACACGCGGGTTGCCCGTGGTGATGGAGCCCAGCAGGTAGTGGCCAACGCCGTTGATCACAAAGGCCAGGATCAACAGCACGCTGAAGGTGGAGACCAGCATCTGCAGGAAAGGCAGGTTAAAGGCGTAGAAGCCCAGGTCCTTATCGAACTGCGGATCGTGCACGCCAAAGTTCGATCCGTTCAGGAACAGCAGCACCGAACGCCAGTTGGACTGCACGATCATGCCGGTGATCACACCCACGAACAGCGGAATGCCCACCAGGAATGGGCGCATGTTGCGGCGGATCAGCGGTCGGTACTCAGCCAGGGGCGAGGAGGTTCCCAGGGATTCGATCTCGTCCGGCCGCGCGCGGTACGCCAGATACGCCGCCAACCAGGAAATCAGTGCGCCGATCAGCCCGAAGATCCCGAAGAGCACCAGGCGGGTCACGATCACGTTCATGAACACGCCCTGGTAATCCACGCTGCGGAACCAGGCGAAGTCGGTGTATGTGCTCACCACCACCGGCACAATGAAGATAATGATGGCGATAGCTGCCACCAGGATTCCCAGGAACTTCGAGCGCCTGCTCGACCCTGGGCTGGACGGGAACGGCTGCTTCGGTCGACCCGAAGACGGTGGCGTGGGCGTGCTCAAGGCTTAAATACTCTCCTGCTAATCGCACCTGTGGGTATCGCTGATCGCGATGTTTCTACCAGGATACGTACAATTCTTAAAGCCTCATAACAAACCCCAACCCATCCCCCAACGAAAGAAAGGCATCACGAATGACCTCTCCCGATTCCTCCCCGAACGTCGATCTGCAGGATGAGCGCGTGCTCAACGCAGCTCTGCGCGAGGCCGTGGACTTCGTGCAGGCCGAGGGCTGGGACCAACCGGCCACCCTGTTCGCCCTGGTGCCGGCCTCGCTGATCGCCGATGCCGCACCACAGGCCTTCGACGACGATGCCCCGGCCAACCCTTTGGCCCTGGTGGTGCAGGAGGACATCCCGGAGCACATCCGCCCCGGCAGTGAGGAGCTCGGCCAATTCCTCGCCACCATCCGCTGGCCCGCCCCCGTCGTCGGCGCGATCCTCGCCCAGGAGATCACCTTCTCCAACGCCGCGCCCGGTGCGGACCCTGCCCCGCGCCAGGCTCGCTTGTTTAGCGGACTTCTTTGTGACGCCGACTTTTCCGGCCCCGAGCGTTCCCTTATCCAGCTCCGCCCCAGCGAGGAGGAGCTTGCGGAGGATCCCTTCGGCCAGGACAAGGTGCAGCTGCTCGGCGGGGACGACATCGCCCCCGGCGTGATTCACACCCTGCGCGCCACCTTCGAGGCCGACGAATAGGCGCTACCTGTAAACGCTACTTGGCTACTTGCAGGTATCGGCCTGCTTACCGTCGTTGTAGTCCTTGAGATCCTCAATTGCATCGTCGAGCGTATCGACCTTCAGCAGGGTGATCCCCTCCGGCGGCTCGTGCACCGCTTCGGCGCAGTTCTGCGCCGGCACTAGGAACACCTCTGCACCGGCTTCCTTGGCAGCGGCGATCTTGTGAGTGATGCCACCAATCGGGCCGACCTTGCCTGCGGCGTCAATAGTTCCGGTACCGGCGACGAACTTCCCACCTGTCAGTTCCTCGGGCGTCAGCTTGTCGACGACCGCCATAGAGAACATCAGTCCGGCGGACGGGCCGCCGATGTCGGTCAGGTTGTACTCCACCTTGATGTCACCGCCGGGCTGGGCGACGGCCGTCACGCCGAGGAAGGCAGTGTCCTTCGGATGGTCGCCACGCACCTCCTCCGGCAGCTCGGCGAGCTTAACCTTGATGTCCTTGTCCTTCTCCTGGCGCTTAACGGTGACGGTGACCTCGTCGCCCGGCTTGTAGCCCTTAATCTTCTCCGATAGCTCGCTGGGCAGCGTGATCTTCTCCCCATCGACCTTCGTGATGATGTCGTTGACCTCGATCTTGCCCTGCGCCGGGGAATCCTCGGAGATCTCCAGCGCCATGGTCTCCAGGGGCTTGTCCAGGTGGTTCATCGCCGAAATAGTGGCGTTGGACTCCGAATTGGCGAAAGCGGCGGCATTCTGGCGCTGTACTTCCTCCGAAGACTTGCCCGAGGGGAATACGTGCTCAATCGGCACCAGGGTGTCGTCCGTGGAGATCCAGCGCTTCAGAGCCTGTGCCAACGTCATATTCGTGCGGACGGACACGGTGGTCATGTTGAGGTTGCCGCTGGTTGGGTGAGTCTTCGCACCACTGACGTCCACGATCTGGCGGCCATCGACCTCGCCCAAAGTATTGAACGTCGGCCCGTTCCCCTCAGCTGCATAGGGGACGGTCAAGTCAATGTTGGTGCCGGGGATCGACGGCAGGCCAAGGAGGGAAAAGAGCGCCACGACGGGCACTGCGCCCACGACGATGGTGCGATTTCGCCTGTTCCAGAATTTCACCTGCCCAACTTTACATGCTTCACCGGCCCGGTTTGCCCACCCCGGCACAGGCCGAACCCTGTTCGCTCTCAGCACACGCAAATAGGCGCCTTCGCGGCCTTTCGAGGTCGTTTTCACCCTGCAACAGTCGGTACGGTGGGGTACATGAGTAAATTCGGTTTTGGCTTCCACGGCCCGCACGATTCCGATGACGACCGCGATAAAGACGGCGATAACAACCGCGATAACAACCGCGACGAGAACGGAAACAACGGGAACGAGAACAACCCGTTCGGCTTCTTCTTCGGCGGCCCGATGGGCGGCGGCGCCGGCGGAATGAACGGCGGCGCGGGCAACATGGGGGCCGGCAACCTGGGCGACATCCTGAACCAGTTTGGTTCCATGCTCTCCGGATTCGGCACAGACATGAACAGTGCCGAGGGCCAGGGTCCGGTCAACTACGGACTGGCCAAGCGCACCGCCCGCCAGCGGATCGCCGCCACCCACAAGGACTCTCGCCCCAGTCATAACGACTCGCAGGCAGTCGCCGATTCAGTCCGCCTGGCCGAACTGTGGCTGGACGAGGCCACCCACCTGCCCGCCGGTGCCTCCGGCTCCGTGGCCTTTGGCCCTGCGCAGTGGCTGGACGAAACCTTCGAAACGTGGAAGCGCGTGGTCACTCCCCTGGCCGACAAGCTCGGCGACGCCGCCCTGGGTGGCGTGCCGGAGGAGATGCGCAGCCAGCTCGGCCCGCTGGCGGGAATGATGAAGCAGATCAACGCCATGAACTTCGGCGCCCAGCTGGGCAACACCCTGGGCGCGATGGCCACCGACGTCGTGCTGTCCACCCAGTGGGGCGTGCCGCTGGCCGAGGGCGATACCGCCGCCATCGCAACCGAACACCTGGATTCCATGGCCAAGAAGTTGGGCTGCGAGCCCCGCGAGGCGCTGATCTACCTGGCCGCCCGCGAGGCCGCGCACCTGCGCCTTTTCAAGCACGTCCCGTGGCTGGTGGAGCGCCTAATCCTGGACGTCGAGGAGTTCGCCGCCGGCTTGTCGCTGGATTACTCCGCCATCGAGGAAGCCACCCGGGAGATCACCCCGGAATCCATGAACGATCCTGCGAAGATGCAGGAGATGATGGAGCGGATGCAGGGTCAGGACCTCTCCCCCCAGGTCGTCTCCACCAACGCCCACGCCCGCGAACGCCTGGAAACCAGCCTGTCGCTCATCGAGGGCTGGGTGGATTATGTCGTAGGTTCCGCCTTGAACTCCCGCATCCCCGGCGCGGCCATGATCGGTGCCGCCTGGTCCGAGTTCCGCAACAACGGCTCCCCTGCCATGGATGCTCTGACCAAGGCCGTCGGAATCAGCTTCACTGCTCCGAAGGCAAACGAGGCAGCCGAGCTGTGGCGCAAGCTGGATGATGCGGTAGGCGTCACTAAGCGCGACGGCGTGTGGGACCACCCCGACTTCCTTCCTGTGGCCTCCGACCTGGACAACCCGGCGGCCTTCATCAGCAGCGTGGCTTTCGACGAAGACGAGATGGAGGACTTCAACCCCATCAGCGAGATCGAGAAGCTGGAGCGGGAACTCAACGAAAAGCGCGGCTACCAAGACGGCACCGGCGAGAACGGCGACAACAGCGAAAACGGCGACAGCGACAAAGAGTAGCTAGCCGCGCATCCCCCAACGCTTGAAGGCCTCCAGGTAGCCCTGCGCCCTCTCCAGGTGCGGGGTGCGCGCCTCCCATTTGCGAAACTCCGAGCCGTGATTCGGCACAAACGTGTGGATCAGCTCGTGGATAATCACCGCATCCAGCACGTATCCGGGCACCTCCTGCAACTGGTGGGCGATCCGGATGCGCTTGGATTGCACCGAGCAGCTGCCCCAGCGCGTGTTCATGTTCGTGACGAACTTGATCTCCCCGATTGTCGCCCGGCCGCCGAGGTACTTGTCGTTGAGCTGCACCGCCCGCTCGGCTAGCTCCTTGTTGCCCATTGTTTGACGCCGACTCTTCAGCGCCTTCCCCACCAGCTCTACGCTGATTCTGCGCAGCTCGGCCTCTCCGATGGCCGCGGGCGACATGACCAGGAACCCTTCGCCTTCTTCCCGCACCGCGACTGTCTTCTTGCGCCGGGTGGACAGGCGGATGGTGATGGGCGGCACCGTCACCTCAGGGCCCAGCTGGGTCGCAAGCTCCTCCTGCACCTCGCGGGCCAAACGCTGCGGGTCGACAGCGCGGGCGCGGAAGGAGGGGGCCATGGGAACATCCTTTCCACCAGCGAGGACAATGCTGCACTGCTAGGGTGAGAGGCAACTACACAGCGCGCATGGGGAGCGCAGGCTGCCGCACTGGGGATCTAAGGGGACAGGGGTTTTAGGGGAATGCAATCATGCTAGAGCTTAACTTGCCGTCGAGCACAGCCATCCTGGCCAGGCCGATGATCGGCCTACAGTTCGGGGTCTTGCCGCACGAGTCGATGATTCTGCCACTGCCGAAGGGCGTGAACCCCGGCCAGGTGGCACACGTGTTCGCCCTGGCCCGCGGGGGAATCGGTTTCGACGAACTGCACCAAAAGCTGGGCTACTGCGGGCTGGAATCCGAGGATGCGCGGTTGATGCTCTCCGAGATGGTGCAAGCCAGGATCCTGCGGCCTTCCCAGGGGAACGTGAGTTTCCACGTCCTGGCCTCCGGCGTGGCTAGCGAGCGGCTGGAACCCGTTCTGGAGGCGCTGGGCTTAAGCTACAGCATCACGTCCACACCCAGCGAGGCTCGGCGTTCGCTGATCGCTTTGCCCGGCGCGGTGTTCCCCACCCCGGACGTGCAGCATGCGCTGATGGTCAACCGCGTGGCCCACTACCCTGCCGGCATCGTGGACGGGAAAACCGTGCTGGGGCCGTTGGTCGTTCCGGGCGTTACGCCCTGCCTGGCCTGCGCGGATAGCTACTACGGCAAGATCGACGACGGCTGGCGCGGCGTTCGCCTGCAGGCCACGGGCAGGCCCGGCAGCACGGAGAGGCACCTCATTCAGGCGGCCTCCACGCAGCTGGCGATGATGTTGAACGAACATGTCCTGCCCTGGTGGCAGGCGCACACAGAGTTCATCCGCACACGCCGGGCGGCGCGGCTCCAGCAGGAACCCCCACCGGAGGAGCCGGACATTCCCGAGGTTTTGAAGCAACGGCGGCTGGTGGACTTCGCCACCGGAGCCGTGCAGACCTACCAGGTGCCCTTCAACGACAGCTGCCTTTCCTGCCGGGCGGTGAGGGTTTAGCTAGGCACGCAGCTCAGTTAGGCATAGTTGCTGACGATCGCCAGCACGTCCTCACCGAACTCCTGGACCTTCACCGGGCCTATGCCCGGCACAGCCAGCAACTGGTCAGACGTAGTGGGCAGCTTTTCGGCGATGGCGCGCAACGTGGCGTCAGTAAAAATGACATACGCCGGCACCGCCTTGTCTTTCGCCTGGGTGGTGCGCCAATCGCGCAGCTCAGTGAGCAAAAGGTGGTCGGTTTCGGGGGCGTGCTGGCCGCAGCGGCCGAGGATCTTCAGTTCGGGGCTGCCCAGGCGGGCGCCGCAGACGACGCAGGCGTTCTTCGGCGCGCCGAGCCTCTCGCGGGAACCTCCGCTGCCGGAGCGGCGCTGGGCGGCGGCTTCCTCCTGCGGGACCAGCCCGTCGAGGAATCGGGTGCGGTGTCGGTTCGCCTTCGACCCCTCCTGGCGCGCGAGCGACCAGCTGAGGTGCAGGTGCTCGCGGGCGCGGGTGATGCCGACGTAGAACAGGCGGCGCTCCTCTTCGATGGCCTCCTCCGAGCCCGCGCCCTTGAGCGCATGGCGGATCGGCAGGGTGCCTTCGTTCAGGCCGACGAGGAAGACCGCGTCCCACTCCAGTCCCTTGGCGGCGTGGATGCTGGCGAGGGTGACCCCCTGGAACTTCGGCGGGTTCTTCGCGCTCATGCGCTCCTTCAGCAGCGCCACCACGCCCGGCATGCTCAAGGGTTCAGCGGCGCTGGAGGTGATCTCCTTAACCAGGTCGAACAGAGCCTGCAGGGACTGCCAACGGGCGCGTTCCTGCGAACCGGAAGGCTCGGTGCTAGTCAGGCCTACGGGGACGAGGGCGGCGCGGACGGCATCGGGCACGTCCTCCGGGGCTGGGTCGTACTTTTTTGCAGCGACGATGATGGCATTCATACCCTCGCGGATTTCGGTGCGTTTGAAGAAGCCCTCGCCGCCCTTGACCTGGTAGCCGATTCCGGCCTGCTCCAGCTCGTATTCGTAGTTCGCCGACTGCGAGTTGATGCGGTACAGGATCGCGATGTTCGCAGGTTCCACGCCCTTGCTGATGAGCGACTGGATTTCCTTGACCACCGCCACGGCCTCAGCGGGTTCGTCCGGGTACTCGTGGAACTGCGGGAGCGGACCTGCGGGGCGCTGGCCTTCCAACTTCAGGCGAGTGCCCGCCACACGCCCCTTCGCCTTGCCAATGACGTTGTTCGCCAGGTCCACGACCTGCGGGGTGGAACGATAGTCGCGGTACAGGCGCACGGTGGTGGATTCCGGGTACTTGGTGGTGAAATCCAGCAGGTACTCCGGGGTGGCGCCGTTGAAGCTATAAATCGTCTGGTTGGCGTCGCCCACCACGGTCAGGTCGTCCCGGTCACCCACCCAGGCGTCCAGCACGCGCTGCTGCAGGGGCGTGACGTCCTGGTATTCGTCGACGACGAAGGTGCGATAGCGGGAGCGGAACTCGTCGGCGATGCCCGTGTTGGATTCGATGGCCGCCGCCATGTGCAACAGCAGGTCGTCGAAGTCCAGCAGCATGCCCTCGGGCGTGGTCTTCATGCTCTCGTACCCCTGAAAGACCTTGACGAATGTCTTGGGGTCTACCGGACAGTCGCGGCGCCGGGGCTCGACGTAATCCGGGTAGTCTTCCGCGCTGATCAGGGAGGATTTCGCCCACTCGATCTCCCCGATCAGGTCGGCCAGCATCGCCGTGCTGGTTTCCACTCCCACGGCTCGGGCGGCGCGGGAGACAATGCGGAACTTGTTGTCCAGCAACGTCCACGGCAGATCGCCGGCGTAGGCGGGCCAGAAGTACTTCAGCTGCCGCATCGCCGCGGCGTGGAAGGTCTTAGCCTGCACCTTGGGGATGTTCATGAGCGCCAGGCGCTCGCGCAGTTCCGCGGCGGCGCGGGCGGTGAAGGTGACGGCCAGAACGTGGTCGGGGTTTACGAACCCGCCGTCCACTAGGTGGGCAATGCGGTGGGTAATGGTGCGGGTCTTACCGGTGCCGGCACCGGCGATGATGCTGACCGGTCCGCGCGGGGCCGAGGCAGCTCTTGCCTGTTCCGGGTCCAGTCCGTCCAGCAGGGAGCTCACTCAAAGCACCCCTATTTCGTGCCGAGGGTGTCGTCGGCTCCCGGGTTGGAACGCACGTACAGCACGCGGTCACCTGGCTCGATCGTTTCCGCCTCGGCGGAGTCGATGCGGTACAGCTCGCCGGAGCGAACCACGCCCAGCACCACGTCTTCCAGCACGCGCGGGTTGCCGCCAACTTCTTCCTCGCTGACCAGCCGCTCGGCGATGGAGAAGCCTTCGTCTGGGGACAGCAGATCCTCCATCATTTCCGTCACCGATGGGGTGACGGTAGCCAGTCCCATCAGACGGCCAGCAGTTTCGGAGGAAATCACCACGGAGTCCGCACCGGACTGGCGGAGAAGGTGCGAGTTATCGGATTCTCGCACGCTGGCGACAATGGTTGCCGCCGGGGCGATCTCGCGTACCGACAGGGTGATCAGCACGGCGGTATCGTCCTGGTTCGGGGCTACGACGACGGCGCGGGCACGGTTAACACCGGCGAGTTTTAGCACGTCGGACCGGGTGGCAGAGCCCTGCACGGTCACCAGTCCCTGTGTGGAGGCCTGATCCAGCACCTCGCGGTCCGTATCCACCACCACGATCTGCGAGGGAGACACACCGTCGGCCAAGAGTGCGGCGATGGCGGAACGCCCCTTGGTGCCATAGCCGATAACGATGGTGTGGTTGCGCATTTTCTTCCTCCAGCGGCGAATGTTGAAAGTCTTGCGGGACTCTTCAGTAAGGACGGACAGCGTAGTACCGACCAACAGGATCAGGAAGACCAGGCGGGCCGGAGTAATGATGAGGATGTTGACGAGCCGCGCGTTTTGCGTCTGCGGCGAAACGTCGCCGTAGCCCGTGGTCGACAGGGATACCGACGAGTAGTACAGAGCGTCTACAAACGTATCCATGCCCTCGTACGCGCCCCGGTCGATGTAGGCCAACACGGCGACAAGCATGATCAGCAGGAAAGCGTAGAACATTCGCCGGACAATGAGCCACCAGGGGCTTTGGACCACTGAGGTCGGGATACGGACGATGTTAAGCAGCGCGTGCGGCGGTAGCTCATCGACTTCATCGTCGGCACGGAAGCGTTCGCGCAGCCGGTTCTTCATCTACGTCCTCTCGTCACTGCTCGTCGTTGTCTTGGTTGGTCTTTGTGGTGACGCCCCCAAGCATCCCTTCGAGCTCGTCTGCAGAAAGTAGTGTACGCGGTTCATAGGTTTCATTTGCCGCGACATAGTGGAACGCAGCCCGGACGTTCTCGGCGGGCACCTCCACCCCCAGTTTCGCGCTGAGCAATTTCGCCCAGGCGAGCCTGTAGACGGCCAGCTGCATGGCGGCTGCATCCATATCCGCGCCGGTAGGTTTCCGTCCGGTCTTCCAGTCCACAACGATCCAGCCGTCGGTGGGATCGGTTCCGTCGTGGAAGACCGCGTCGATTCGGCCTTCGAACACGTGGCCGCCGATAGTGACGGAGTACGCACCCTCCACGCTCTCGGGTTGGCGGTCGGCCCACTCGGAGCGCAGGAAGGCATCCTTGAGCGTTTCGAGATACGGGTCTTCCAGGGTTGCGTCGGACGCACCGGGAAGCTGATCTTCGTCCAGCAGGCTGACCTGCTTGTAGCGTTCCTCCACCCAGTTGTGGAAAGCAGTGCCGCGCTTGGCATAGGGCTTCGGTTCCAGCGGAATGGGCCGGCGGGCACGCAGGGCGAACTCCTGGTCGTCCTTGCGTAGGCTCACGGCTTCGGTGGCGGTCATACGGACGTTCAGCGGAACCACCAGCTCGGCGTTATCCATTTCCGCGAACTCCTCAAGCAGCAGGTTCGTCTCGAGATCCCAGACCTCGGCAAGGGTGGTCGGCGCTTCGCTCGCAGCGGCGCTTGGCTCGGGCTGGTGCTGTGCGTGTTCTGCGTGTTCTGCGTGTACAGCCGCGATTTCCTTGCGCACCTGCTCGGCGGCTTCGGCCACACCAGGGCTTGCAATTGCGGGCGCGGGGTTGGGCCAGCTAGCACCGGTGGATACGACGGCATCTCGTTCTTTGCGATCCTCTTGAAAGTCCAGGCGCTCGCCATTGACCTGCGGGGTGGGCAGCATGAGCTTGTCCTCAAGGGGCAAGTCTGGGTTCTGCAACAGCTTATCGAGTTCCTTGTAGTACATCCCCATGTCGGACCACTGCTCCACGCTATCTACAGCGCCAGTTTTCTCCAGGTACTCGCGCAGCAGGGTTAGGCAGATGGATGGGTCGTTACCTGTGTCCGTAGACGCCTTAAAGGCCGAACCGCTGACGTACAACACTCGCTCGGAACGGGTGATAGCCACGTAAAACAGTCGGTCGTTTTCCTTGGCGCGGAAGCGATTCACCTGCCTATTGAACTCTTTATACGCTTTGGTGTGGTCCCCTCGATCCTTCACGGTGGCCATCGAGAGCACCGGGTACGCCCCCGGATGGTCACCGGCATCGCCGCGCAGACTGCTCGGCATAACCTTTGCGTTGGTGGTCCACGCGGATTCGCTTCGTGCCTGGGAGTAATCTCCATAACGTTCGCGTGAGGCGTGTGGCACGGCGACGATGTCCCATTCCAGCCCCTTGGCCTTGTGAACAGTGAGGATCTGCACGGTGTTGTCCTTTTTCTGCACCTCGCCCGGGTCCAGCCCGTCTTCTTCCGATTGCGCCGCCAATAGGTAATCCACCAATGCCTTTGGGGTGGCGGTACCGGCGCGGGAAACGTCTCGCACAATCTGCGCGAACTTATCCAGGTGGCTGGTGCCGATCGCCTGTTCGGGGCGGCGGTGCCAGCGGGTGAGGACTTCCGTGCGGACTCCCAGCATCTTCTCGATGTCCGCCACCAGGTCCGGCAGGTTCTTGCCCAGGCTGTGGCGGCGCAGGTATCCAAGCTCCCGGCCTAGCAGTGCAAGTCGCTTCGCCCCCTCGGCCGACATGCCCATCTCCTCGGCATCGGTCAGGTCGGCGAGTGCATCGATCAGTCCCACGGAGAACTCCGTGGCATTCGGAATAGCTTCCAGCACTGCCTCGATCAGCTCATCGCGCACTCCAGGAGTGCGGAGCAGCTCGATGTTTTCCTGACGCTGCCTTTCCATTGCAGCGTCATCGACGGCACCCGCTTCCCCGGCTCCGCGTTGGGCGATCTGCTCTGCCCGGCGCGTAAGAATGGCAAGGTCGGCTGCACCGATGTTCCACCGCGGGCCGGTCAAGAGGCGCAACAGCGCCACGTCATCCGTCGGATCCACCAGCACGCGCAGGGTGGCGAACACGTCCGCGACCTCGGGAATGTCCAGCAGCCCCGGCCCTGCTGTCATGTCCGCGGGCACTCCGCGCTCCACCAGTTTTTCGTAGATCGGCACTGCGTCCTTGTTCACCGTCACCAGCACAGCGGCGGAAAAGGGCTTGACCTTAGTCGGGTCGTCGGCCATCTCCAGCTTCCGTTGGTAGTCCTCCCACTGCGACTGCAGCTTGTCGGCCAGCCAGTCGAGTTCCTGCTCCCGCTCGTCGAAGAACGCCACTGCCGCCTCCCCCGCTGCCGCACCGGGGCGCGGGCGTAGTTCGGAGACCAGGCGCCCGGTGCTTTCGGTGCTGCGCTCCATGGACCATGTGGAGATCTTGTTGGCGATGTCCAGCACCGTGGTGGGGTTGCGCCAGGAGGTCAGCAGCTGCAGCTTTTCGGCGGGCTTGCCGTTCGCATCGGGGAAATCGGTGCGGAACTTCTCTAGGTTGGAGGCCGTTGCCCCGCGGAATAGGTAGATCGACTGCATGGGGTCGCCCACCGCCATCGCGGAAAACTCACCGTCGCTCTCTTTTTTCCCGCCGAACAACGACTTCAGCATGATGCGCTGGGCGTGGCCGGTGTCCTGGTACTCGTCCAGCATCACCACGCGGAAGCGCCGCCGCTGGTCCTGCCCCACTATCTCGTGAGCGCGCACGAGCTGCGCTGCCTTGCTCATCTGCTGGCCGAAAGTCAGCAGATCGCGCTCCTGCAGGGTTTCGCGGAACTGTTTCACCAGCGTCAGCAGTTCGGTGCGATATTGCTGTGCTTTAAGGAAGTCGGTGTTCGCACCGGTGAATTCATTCTTGCTTCTCTTACCCTTGGGCAGGTCCTCCAACAGCTTCTTCGCCGCCGCCGTGCTTTCCTCCTCGACCTTTTCGATGCTGGTCAGGTGATTATCCATCTCATCCGACAGAGCGCACACGTCGGCGATCACGCTGGGAACGGTCTTTTGCGCGCTTAATGAACTGTTGGAGTTGACCACCACGTCGCGAGCCACCATCCACCGTTCGGCGTCCGTAATGAGGCGGGCGGCTGGCTCCGAGGGGATCAGCAGACCGTACTCGCGGACGATGTCTCCGGCATAGGAGTCGTAGGTCGCCACCGCCGGCGCAATGTTCTTTAGCACCTCCCGCCGCGGATCATCTGCCGACAGCTGGTCCATGAAGGCGCTTTCCGCCAGGGTTTGCAGGCGCTGGCGGATGCGCTCGCCCAGCTCGGCCGCGGCCTTGCGGGTGAAGGTCAGGCCCAGGATCTGCTCGGGCCGAGCATAGCCGTTGGCCACCATCCACACGGCACGCGCCGCCATGGTTTCGGTCTTACCCGCACCGGCGCCGGCAACGACCAGGAAGTTGCCGAACGGCCCGGCCTGGATAACCTCCGCCTGCTCGTCGGTCGGGGCGAACTTCTGCCCCATCAGCTGGGATAGCTCCTGAGGGCTGAAGATGTGTCGGTTGCTATCCATTTAAATCACCTGGCTCCCTTCGTCCTGCGCGGGGCAGATCGCCTTGAAGTCGCAATACCTACAGCCGTCATTCGGTGTGGCCAGGTATGTCGGCCCCGCTGTCACCGGCGCAATCTCCAAAAGCTTGTCGTGCACTTCGCTCAGTTGTTCTTCCGTCAGCTGCACCTGGTCTCTTTTGGTAATCGACGTGGTCTGAGCCCCCGGGTACACCAGCAATGCACCGCCGGGGCGGTACTTTTGCCCGCTGCCTCCGGGGTGCTCGTTCAGCGTCAGCAGAAACTGGTACGCACTCAGCTGTGGGCTTTCCGCCGCAGTTTTCTTCGAAACTGCCTTTTTGCTGGTCTTGAAGTCGATCACCTGTGTCAGCCCGTCCTCCGGGTTCGTCACCAGCAGGTCGGCGCGCCCGCTCAGCGTCACCTCAACCCCGTCGGGTGTTTGCCCGACGCGCGCCCGTAGCGTTCGCTCGGTCTCGAGCTCTTGGTCCCTATAGCCGGCAATGAAGTCGTGTAGTCTTTCGACGCCCTCTTCCCAGCGCGTCACCGTGTGCGCGTCCTTCCACGCT
>ERZ1673753.2129-NODE-2129-length-15604-cov-3.892791_pt1 | contig 15604 bp, 11 predicted proteins | sample MGYA00580201_ERZ1673753 | MGnify/ENA primary metagenome ERZ1673753 (study PRJEB41218, sample SAMN15661747) | gut metagenome | host: Homo sapiens | place: Canada: London | collected 2015-08-20/2019-03-30 | study: EMG produced TPA metagenomics assembly of... | reverse complement strand
TTCGGATCTCCGAATTAGAAAAACCTCGTCAGCTTCGGTTGGCGAGGTTTTTTGTAGGCCGCTGCAAAAAAAAAGACCTCCGGTTTCGGAGGTCAATTCATTCAAGCTTTGGAAAAATCAGCTACTTCTAAGTCAACTAACTTTGAAGAACGTTCTTGATCTGTTCGCTGGTTCTCATCAGATCGTAAGTCTGGCTGTCGTCAAAGGCGGCAAAGACGGTACCGATGCGGTCGGTGATGACGTACATGTCGTCAGGAGTCTTTTCAATCCAGCCCAGGTCAACGAGCTTGGCGAGCTTACGGCGAACGGTTTCACGCGGGATACCGGTAACGTCCGAAATTGAAAGGGCGTTGCAGGGCAGGTACTGTCTTTGGCCATTGAAGGAAGCGGGCTGGTAGCCCCGGCGTTCGTCATAGAAGCGTTCGGTATTGCGGGAAGCGATTTCACCGAGAACCAGGCAGAGCGTCAGATCTCCGTCATAAGCCTGATACATCGCGCGAAGGCGGCTGGTCATAAAGCGAAGAAGAAGGACGGATAAAACGTCTCGGTGAGAAGCATAGGTTTCAGGAGAGACACCGGCAGGAATTCTGAGTCCGGACGGCAATTCGGTCGGGAAGGCTGCTCTGTCTTTCGGTGTGCGGCGAGTTCTTAACATTTTCTATCTCCCATGTAACTGTTCTAATCTTGCTGTTGAAAACTGACTGTGTTTTCGTTTTCGATGTGTTCATCATATCGGGAATTCCCGAGGTTGGCAAGTAGAAACTCATATTAATGCATACCATAGAAACGGTATAATTGTTTAAAAAAACAATTAAGTCCTAGTAAAAATATATAGGGATTATTACTAGAAAGCCCGTCGTTATTGGCCTTACGAATTTTTATAAAAACTTAATATATGTGGAAAATAATTCGAATTAAAATGTAATAATTTGTAATAATAAATGTAATTTCCTTTGTGGGCTAACGGAAAGAAAGTATTTGTCAGTTTTAAAACCAATTTGGTAAGCCAACATTTTCAATGGTTATAGGAGATTTTAATTTGTATAACAAATATTTGTCTGCTCAAAAACTGCATTTGGATGATTTTGTCGGTGAACGACTATTTTGGTAATCAAAGTCTTGACACTTAATGTGCTTACTTTTTCTTAATACGATCTTGTATCCCTTATTGCTTGCTGCATTTCTTTTCTTCATACCTAATATACGGTATTTAAGGCTAATTGTTCGTACAAGAATCGCATGTTAACGCGATGATTTCTCTTAATTTCTCAGTGTAAGAAAAGTGTTGATCTAACCACATGTGTAGACAATCATTATGCGGATGAGAGTACGAAAAAGGTTCTCGAAAAAAAATACCCGGCTTCCACCGGCGAAAGGTCATGGAGATGATTTTTTCAAAAAGTGTTCTTCTCTGCGGCGATGGCTTTTTCGGCTAGCTCTTTGTAAAAAGCATAGCGTTCAGGATCAATTTCGCCTTTATCTACCGCGGTCTTAACCGCACAGCCAGGTTCATTTAAGTGGCGGCAATTCGTGAATCTGCAGTATTCCACCCGATCTCTGATCTCGGGCATACCCCGCATAATGTCATTAAGCGTTAAGTGAGAAAGACCGAACTCCTGGAACCCAGGGGAGTCAACAATAGCACCGCCCTCATAGTTAAACCACCGAGCTGCCGTGGTAGTTTGCTTTCCGAGGTTCAAAGCGACTGAGTATTCCTGGGTCCTTTGGCCTGCGCCTTTGACTAAGAGATTCAAAATAGTCGATTTTCCCATTCCGGATTGCCCGATCAAAAGCGTCACTTTGCCTCTAAAAAGCGGTTCGAGTGTCTTAACCGTACCCTCAGGGTCCATGGTAGCGGAAACCTCCACAACCTCGGCTCCTAGCTCTTTGAGCTGGTTAATGAAGGGGCGGACAGTCGGTTCGTCTTCTATAAAGTCCGTTTTGTTCCGAATCATCAGAATATGAATGTCGGCAGTTTCTGCCGCCAGCATGGCCTTCCAAATGAAATGAGGATTATAGGAAGGGCGCGTGGCAAAGACGACTGCCACCTGGTTGATATTGGAGGCAAGCGGTTTGGTTCTTAGTTCGTCGCTGCGATAAAGCAAAGATCGTCTTGGTTCGATTTTTTGGATCGAAACTTGTTCAGGGGACGTTTGCAAACATTCAACGATATCGCCAACAGTCAGGTCGACTTTTTTACCTTTTCGGGTTGCTTCCAGAACCGTGCCGTCTTCCTTTTCGACAAAGCTGTGTTTGCCGTGCGAAGAAATAACACGCGCTTTAAACCAAACCTGCTCTTTCATAGCCTCTCACTTACTCATTTCTTTCTGGATCGTTGCAATTCGGATCGCTGCATCCGGATGGGAAGAATAGAAGGCCGAGTACAGCGGATCAGGTGTCAGCGTAGCGGCATTGTCGGAGAAAAGCTTGACTAATGCACTAATGAGGGCACTTCCGCTGCTGTACCGGACGGCAAACGCGTCGGCTTCAAATTCATGTTTGCGTGAAAACAGGCTCGTCAGAGGAGCAAGCGGGAACAAGAAAACCGGAACCGCAACAGAGAAGAGGATCAGGGCGACTCCGTGGCTTGCTCCGTGCGAAAGGTTGACCCCTAAGCCTTCATAGAACCATGAGCATTCCGCAAGGACGGAGAGTATCCAAAAGAAAAGCAGTGAGAAGATAAAGCTGAAAGCCATCATCTTATAGATATGGTGCAGCTTGTAATGTCCCAGTTCGTGAGCCAAGACCGCTTCGGTTTCTTCCGGCGTCATTTTGCTGAGCAGTGTGTCGAACAATACAATGCGCTTATTTTTCCCAAAACCGGTCATGTAGGCGTTCCCCTTGGCGCTTCGTTTAGAGGCATCCATAACAGACAGGCCCTTAGAGGCAAACCCGATTCGGCTAAGCAGTCCCTCCAATCGGCTTTTGAGTTCGCCTTCGGGCAGAGGAGTAAATTTATTAAAGAGCGGAGCGATAAAAGTCGGATATATCCATTGGACCGCCAGAATGAAGAAGATGTAGGCGAGCCAAGCCCAGAACCACCAGAAAGCTCCTGCTGCATTCCAAATCCAAAGAACAGCCGAGAGAATGGGAATACCTAGAATCAAACTTAATATCCCTGAAAGAAGAAGGTCTTTGACGAAGCGTGCCGGAGTCGTAGTGTTAAAGCCGTATTTTGCTTCAATCCTAAATGTCGAATACCAGGAGAAGGGAAGGTCGATCAGAGAAGAAAGGAGTGCGTAGCCCAAAATAATAACGATCTGGGCCAAAATATCTGCGCCGAACCAACCGTAGACTTCTCCGTAGATCCATTGAATCAGTCCGCCGAAGGTAGCGATTAATACAAAGCCTAAGTCGGTGATGCGAGTGAGCTGACCGAACTTAATTCGCTCAACCGAGTAATCAGCGGCTTTTTGATGGGCCTCCAAAGAGATTTTGCCGGCGAAGGCGAGAGGGACCGCCCCGCGATTCCTCAGGATCGATTGGACCTGACGGCGGTCAAGATAGTATTTGAGGACAAAATTCCCAAATAAAAACAGGATAAAAACGATTTCAAAAGCGGCAGCCGAATTCATTCGAAACTTTCAGTTAAGAAGAGATTCAGGAATTATAGAGAAGTCACTTCGCCGCCCAAAGTATGCACATAAATAAGGGATACAGCGTCTGAACAATTCTCGCCCATATATACTGAATTTAAGGAATTGAGTGACCATGAGGAGCAGAAAATGCTTACCTTTCAACATCTGAAGCGATACACGGCGATCTTCTGTTTTGCCGGAGTGGTTTCAATGCCGTCACTGGCCGGCGTGCATGTTGATGTCAACATCGGTGTGGGTTCCCCCGGATATTATGGGGTGCTTCCGATCCAAGGCGTTACTCCCTCCCTCTGGAATGCCAACCCGATCGTCGCAATCGGAGCTGCGCTCGCAGGCGCTCCGATTTACCTAACGGTTCCTGATAAGCATCGTCGCCATTGGAAACGTTACTGCGCCGAGTACGGAGCGTGCGGTGTTCCGGTGTATTTCGTCAGACGCGGCTGGTACAACAACTACTATGGACACGCAGCTCCCCCGCACCATGCCGCCCCGCCCCCTCCGCCGAGAGAATACGGCGGGCCAAGACACTTTAAAGATCATGGTTGGAAACATCGGCCGTCAGGTCACGATTGGGACGGTCACGGACACGGCCATAAGAAAAAGCACCACAAAGATTAATTTTTGTCGAATTTCGGCATTTATCTGGAGATCCGGCCGGAACATCGGTTCGGATCTTCTTTGTTTGTTCTAAAATGCCGAGAAAGATTCAAAATGGGGTTGAGAGCAACATGAGCAATAACGGCTTTGCGGTCGACAGAGATCCGCTGTTTAACGAGAATAATCTGATTTGGATGGATTTGGAAATGACCGGCTTAGAGCCGCAGATTAATCGCATTCTCGAAATGGCGGCTGTCATTACGGATCCGCAGCTCAATGTTATTGCAGAAGGGCCGGTGGTCGCAATCCATCAGGATGCATCGATTCTCTCCAATATGGACTCCTGGAATACCGCCACGCATACTCGCAGCGGCCTCGTAAATCGCTGTCTGGAAAGCAAAGTCACGGAAGACGAAGCAGCACAAATTTTTATTGATTTCTTCTCCAAATACGTTCCGGCAGGCAAGAGCCCGCTCTGTGGCAACTCTATCGGTCAAGACCGTCGTTTCATGGCCCGCTGGACACCGCGCCTGGAGCAGTTCTTCCATTACCGCAACCTCGACGTTTCTTCCTTCAAAGAATGCGTCAAACGCTGGGCTCCTGAAGTGATGAAAAAATATCAGAAGACTTCTCGTCACGAAGCTCTGTCCGATATTTATGACTCTGTCGAAGAACTTCGTTTCTATCGTCAAGAAATCATGAAGATCTGATTTTTTCTCGCTCCCAAAAACACGAAAGCCTCGGAAATCCCGAGGCTTTCGCGCTATTTAGAAGCGATTAAGACTTCTTCGGTTCTCTGTTGAGCCGGAGAATCAGAGAGGAGGTATCAAATCTGCCTCCGCCCATGTTCTGAACTTCACCATAGAACTGATCGACAAGTGCGGTCAGAGGAAGGTCTGCGCCGGTCTTGCGGGCCTGCTCTAAGCAGATGCCTAAATCCTTGCGCATCCAGTCCACAGCAAATCCGAAATCAAACTTGCCTTCAATCATTGTGTCGCCGCGGCGATGCATCTGCCAGGAAGAAGCGGCACCTTTGCCGATCACATCCAGAACCGTGTGCATGTTGATGCCCGCGGTCTGCCCGAAAGCAATCGCTTCTGCTAAGCCCTGAACAACGCCGGCGATACAGATCTGATTGCACATCTTGGCAAGCTGTCCGGAGCCGACCGGTCCGATTCTGCGAATCGAGCACGCAAAAGCGTCCGCAATCGGTTTGACGCGTTCAATGATTTCTGCATCTCCGCCGCACATGACGGTAAGACTGCCGCTGACTGCGCCGTCCTGGCCGCCGGATACCGGTGCGTCAACAAAGTGCAGACCTCGGGACTCAGCTTCAGCCGCCATTTCTTTGGCGACTTCTGCAGAATCTGTGGTGGCGTCCCAAAGGACGGCGTCTTTTTTCATGCCGGCAAAAGCGCCGTTTTCTCCGAGCAGCACACTGCGCAGATCGTTGTCATTGCCGACACAGGTAAAGACGACGTCAGCATCTTGTGCGGCTTCACGAGGTGTTGCGACGGCTTTGCCGCCGAATTTCTCTACCCAGGCTTGGGCTTTAGAGGCCGTGCGGTTATAAACGGTAACCTGACAGCCTGCATGCAGGAGGTGACCCGCCATCGGAAAACCCATTGTGCCTAGGCCGATAAAGGCTACTTTGGTTCCGGCCGGAACCGGGGAATAGTCTTTAGCTTGAAAATACATTAGCGAACACCCCTGATTTTTGTGATTTCTCCGGCAACTTTAACAACACGGCGAGCGAGCGAAGCGGTCGGATCCACAATGGCAGCATGTCCGTCTCCGAGCTTGATGGTGTCAGTTTCTTCCAGAATTAAAGGCAGCTCCGTGCAGCCGAGAATAAGAGCTTGAGCGCCTTTATCTCTGACCAAATGCTCGGCAGCTTTAAGCAGAACTTCTTTGCAGTGGCCGTCGGTAAAGCCGGCTTTGACGCCTTTTTCACCGTAAATAGCTTCCATGACCATGGCCTGATGCTCTTTATCAGGAACGACCATGGCAAGTTTCATGGATTTGGCTTTGCGGCCGTAAATGCCTGTCTCAATGGTTCCGTCAGTGGCCATCAAGCCGATGACGACATCCGGTCCGAATTTATCGCGGATCTCTTCGAGCGTTACCTGCTGCATATTGATGAGCGGAACGCTTAAGTGCGGAACGATGGTTTCAAAGTAAGCGTGCGCGGTATTGCAGGCAATCACGATTGCGTCAACCGCATCTTTCTCGAGCTTGCGGCAAGCGGCATACAAAGAAAGTGTGGGATCCACGCCGCCGTGAAGCAGGTATTTGGTACGGTCAGGAATCTGAGGATTCTGTTCGACGGCAACTTTGATGTGTTCCTGGTCATTCTTAGCAGGAGTTGCCTTAGTAATTTTGTCGTAAAGGTCGACAGTGGCAGCCGGTCCGAGACCGCCGACAATACCGATCTTGAAGGGTTTAGGAAGTTTTTCCCAATCGGTGAAGCAAAGGTAGGAAACGTAGGCGCTCATGGAATCCAAAACGTTGTAACCCTCGGACTTCAGAGTGGCCGCAAATAATGCCTGCATGACGCAAGTCGGGAAAACCAATTCGGCGCCTTCGCTCAGAAGGTTAGAGCAGACTTTGCCGAAGAGTTCACAGGCTTTCTTCTGATCGGGAATCACTGCACAGCGAGTGCCGCTTTCGAGTTCGTCGAACACTTCGAGCATAGCTTCGCTCGGATAAACCCATTCCACAGGGACTTCGCGGCTGACGGTTTCTGTAATGAGTTTGGCTTTATCTGTACCCGGACGGCCGAGATAACCGAGTTTCTTAACAGGATTCTTCTTGAGCTCTTCGATGCAGGCCTGAAGGATATCCGTCACAGGAGTTGTGATTTCTGTTTGAACTTCATTTAAGAAACTGATGTTTCTGAAGTTGCACAGTGCGATGACTTGAGCGCCTTTTTCAATGAGCTGATACGACTCTTCCAAAACGCGAATCTTAACGTCGCCTTCTTGGACTAACTTCGGAGCGTCTGCATCCGGAGAAGACCAGTCGAGATCTACAAGTTCAATGCGGGGACGTGAACCGTCAGGAAGGAAAGTGGATTGGAGTCTTTCCTTCAAGGCTCTGACGAAGGGGGCGGGACTAAAACTTTGGCTGATGCCGATGACTTTATGGTTCATAGTTACTCACCGTTGTTAGATTCGGATAAGTATAGAGCCGCTGTAACGTTTTGACACCTCTAATTTTCCTTAATAGCTTCGGCGCCAGGCATTCATCGGAGAAACAAAAGAATTGAGCCCGCATATTACGGGCTCAAAAGCAAGAATCATCGAAAAAACCGAAGTCTTCGGTCATGAAAAACATCGTTCTCTATTTTTGTCCGTCATTCTTAGGCTGGCTGTAATGATGGTGGTTAGAGCTTCTCTGTTCTCCGGTGACGTCCGAAACGATGTCGGATTCGATCGAATTTTTAGACAGCTTCTTAAGAACGGTCTCGGTTTTGGCGGTCGGCTGGTCTTTATCGTTGACCGTGGCAGAAACGGACAGCCAAGTCTTGCTCATCGCAATACCAACGGCAATAACAACCGGTCCCAGAATAATGCCCATGAATCCGAACGCCAGCACGCCGCCGAATACGCCTAAATAGATGAGCGACAAGGGCAGGGAAGCGCCCTTGGAAATCAGGATCGGCTTTAAGAAGTTATCCACACTGGAGACTGCAAGCGAACCCCAAAGCACGAGGAAGATCGCCATGCCGACTTCGCCTTTGTAATAGAGCCAGAAAGCAGCAGGACCCCAAACTAAGGGAGGCCCGATAGGAACGGCAGATAAGACGAACACTGCGACACCCAATGTGATGGCGCCGGGAACACCTGCGATCCAGAAGCCGATTAAGGCAACGACGCCTTGGCCGGCAGCACTTCCGACAATGCCGAAGACGACGCTGCGGGTTGTGTTGACGATAATGTCGCGAACTTCGGCACCGATGCTGCCGCTCATGCGCGTTAAGAGTGCCAAAGATTTTTGAGAAAGGACTTCGCCGTCGCGATAGAAGAAGAAAATCACGAACAGCATGAGGAATAACTGGAGAAGTCCGTCGCCTAACATCACGGCACCTGCAAGAGCCGCGCGGCTCACAGGATCAAAGAGCTTTTGTGCAATGGCGGCGAGCTCCTCTTTATTGCCCAGCAGATGCGCAGCTTGTGTGTAGGCCCATTCACCGACAAAGGGAATTTCCTTGAGTTCTTCTGGAACAGTAAAGCCAGAGGCAATCCATTCACGCACATAACGAATTAAGGTCGGGATTTCCTGGGCCGATACTAAAGATAATCCGGCAATCGGAAGCACAATAAGGATGGCCAGCAGGGACACCATGATCAGTGTCGCAACAAGATTCCTGCCTCCGACTTCCTTTCGGACTCGTTTAAAGAGAGGCCAAGAGACGATCGCGATCACAGCCGCAACCGACATCGCTGTTGCAAAGGGCCAAACGACTAAAAAACAGCCGATGGCGATGAATGAACCGAAGAGAAACCGCACCACATAATCGGCACGGTCCCTGAGGGAAGGCAATAGCATGGCTCTCAATAAAAAATGATTTAGGAAAATTTTAGTTGAAATGTGCTTTGCAACACGGAGTTGTTCTGATTTTAGGCACTAGGGAGCTTCTTCATCGAACAGCAAGGTTTCGTCCCTTGATTGAGCAGGTACTGACTGCCCCATTCGTACATCGACTCTAGAATCGGCCGAAGAGAGGTTCCCAGCGGCGTTAGGGAGTATTCAACTTTCGGAGGAACGACGGCATAAATCTTTCTGATGAGCAGTCTGGCATCTTCCAGCTCTCGAAGCTGCTGAGTCAGCATTTTTGGCGTTGCCGACGGAATCAGCCGACGCAGTTCGGAAAAGCGTAGTGTCTTGCCGATGAGGTTCCAAAGAATAAGCGTTTTGTATTTGCCGCCGATCAAAGAGAGTGTGGCTTCAACGGGACAATGGAACTCTTCAGACTGAAAAGCTTCAGAGGGTTCGGATTTAACTTTATCCATAGTATCTAAAAAGTAACTATCTATCAAAAACGGAAGTTCTTGCGTAAAAGGTAATAATACTTAGAATGATTTCGTTCGACAACGGAATTAAATATGAAGAAGAATTTTGATGTCACCGGAATGACATGTTCAGCCTGCTCTAATCGAGTAGAGAAGGCTGTGTCGCACGTACCCGGCGTTGAAGACGTGAACGTCAATCTGCTGAAAAACAGTATGACCGTCGATTACGACGAAACTAAAACCGGACTGGAGCAGATCATTCAGGCGGTGACGGACGCAGGCTACGGTGCGAGCGAAAAGCAGGCTGCAGGTTCTCCTGCTGCTAAATCCGTCGATCCCACGCTGGCGGCCAAAAAGGAAGCCGCACAGATGAAGACTCGTCTGTACGTTTCGCTCTTTTTTGCGGCCATCCTCATGATGCTGGCAATGGGTCCGATGGTAGGGATGCCGCTTCCGGAAGTCATGTCCGGAACAAAGGGTGCACCGATCAATGCTCTGACACAGTTCCTTTTAGCTCTGCCGGTTGTCTTCGTGAATTTCAAGTATTTCACGGTCGGATTTAAGACGCTCTGGCAAAGATCTCCGAACATGGATTCTCTTGTGGCGATCGGATCTTCGGCCTCCATGTTGTTCGGACTCTTTGCGCTTTACATGATGCTCTATGCATTAGGACAAGGCGACGAGGCAACACTTCATCATTACGCGCACAACTTGTACTTCGATTCTGCCGCGATGATCCTTGCCCTGATCACATTGGGCAAGTACTTCGAATCCAGAGCTAAACATAAGACGACGGACGCCATTTCCCAGTTGATGTCCTTGGTTCCTGATAAAGCTGTCGTTTTAAAGGATGGCAAAGAGACGGAAGTTCCGGTCAGTTCCGTTCAAGTCAGGGACATCGTTGTCTTAAAGACTGGCAGCCGAGTGCCGGTCGATGGAATTGTCGTTAAAGGCTCGGGCGCCTTGGATGAATCTTCTCTTACCGGAGAAAGCATTCCTGTAGATAAAAAGGAAGGAGAAGAACTGTCCGCTTCGACGCTTCTGACGCAAGGCTATATCGAAATGCGGGCCACGAAGGTCGGCGGTGACACAGCCTTAGCCCAGATTATTAAATTGGTGGACGAGGCGACTTCCACTAAGGCGCCGGTCGCCCGCTTAGCAGATAAAGTCAGCGGAATCTTTGTTCCGACAGTCATCAGCATCGCAATCATTGCTGCCATCGTTTGGATGTTGTGCGGATATTCCTGGGAGTTTGCGCTTGAGATTGCTGTTTCCGTACTTGTGATTTCCTGCCCGTGCGCATTAGGTTTGGCGACCCCGACCGCCATTATGGTGGGAACCGGTCGCGGTGCACGAAACGGTATTCTTTTCAGAAGCGCAGAAGCCATCGAATCCTTAGAAAAAGTCGATGCCGTGGTTCTCGATAAGACCGGAACAGTGACTTCCGGCAAACCTTCTCTGACGGACGTCATAGCTTTCGGGAACGTAAAACCTGAAGAACTTCTCACGCTTGTCGCTTCTGTTGAGCAGAAATCCGAACATCCTCTGGCGACTGCCATTGTCGAAGGTGCTAAAGCGCTCAATCTTTCTTTGAAGGAAGCTTCTGACTTTGTCCAGCAGCTTGGCAACATTTCCGGGACCTGCGACGGCAAATCAGTCCGTATCGGCAATAAGTCGGTGATTTCTTCGGAAGATGCTAAAACGAAAGAACTTGCAGACGGACTTGCCGACGAAGGAAAAACGCCGCTTTACGTCATCGCTGACGGCAAAATGGTCGGACTGTTAGCGATCGCGGATCCGATTCGTCCGGACAGCAAGCAGGCGATTGAAGCCATGCAGGCTAAAGGCAAAGAAGTTTGGATGCTGACCGGCGATAATGAAAAAACCGCCCGTGCCGTGGCTACTCGTGTCGGTATCAAGAACGTTCGAGGCGAAGTCAAGCCTGCCGCCAAAGAAGCCGTTGTTCGCGAACTTCAGGCTCGAGGAAAGAAAGTTCTTATGGTGGGCGACGGCATTAACGATGCTCCCTCACTGGTTAGAGCAGATGTCGGTGTTGCTATCGGCGCCGGAACCGACGTAGCAATTGAAGCGGCGGACGTTGTGCTGATGAAGAGTCGTTTGTCTGACATGGTTAACGCTTCGGCCTTGTCTCATTCGACAATGCTCAATATTCGTGAGAACTTGTTCTGGGCGTTCATATACAACATCATCGGCATTCCGGTTGCTGCAGGCGTTTTCTACACGGCTTTCGGATGGATTCTGAATCCGATGATCGCGGCAGCAGCGATGAGCATGAGCTCCGTGAGCGTGGTAACGAACGCGCTTCGTTTGAGAGGCTGGAAACCGGTACTGAGAGATTCAGGAAACAGTGATAAATCTTCTGATCAAGTATTGCTTCCCTCACTCCGGCAGCTGGCCGATGTTGCTGTTGAGGCTGAACAAAAGGACGCAACGGACTTCGTTTATAAAGTAGGCGTCGAAGACATGATGTGCGAACACTGTGTCAAAGCAGTTAAAGGCGCATTAGAAAAAATTCCGGGCGTAGTTTCTGCCGATGTTTCGTTGGAACAGAAGAGTGCCGTTGTCCGCGCAGATCGTGCCTTGTCTCAAGAAGAGGTAACGGATGCGATCAAGGCAGAAGATTATGAAGTGACGTCTTTTGAAGCAGTTTCCACTCCGAAAGAAGCCGTCGCAATCAAGATTGACGGCATGATGTGTGAACACTGCGTGAAAGCTGTAACAAAGGCACTTTCCGGGATTGACGGCGTTACGGTGCTGTCGGTTTCTCTTGAAGACGGATTGGCCAAAGTAGCTGTTCCGGAAGGTTTTGATACTGAAAAACTGAAGGCTCCGATTGAGGACGAGGGTTACCAAGTCGTCAATATTGAGTAACTCATTAATTAAGTAAATTTATTGGGCCGAGTAAGATTTAATTCTCCTCGGCTCTTTGTTCAACCGGATTAGCCAAGATCGTTTCAAAAGCTCGCTTAACGTAGGTAAGAAGTTCTTCAGTGAAAGGTGGTTTATGCGCGGAAGATGCATAAACGGCCCAAATATCAACGAGGATGCCTCGATATTCAGGAAGAACGACTTCCAAGCGGCCTTCAAGAACATCAAGAAGGGACTCAGAAATCGGAAGATAAGCAATTCCCTGGCCCCGCAAACAGGCCCGGAAGAGAGGTTCACTGTAATTACAAGCAAACTTAGGTGCGACTTTAAGTTTTTCTCGTCTATCGCCATGCGTGAACCACCATGTGTAGACTCCGCGTCCTTTGACATGAAGCAGCTCTTCACCTAAGTCCTCGTCAATCACAAGGTTGTGCAGAAGGTCTTGTCTGAGTAGGTCTTTGATCGTTTCCGGTCTAGAGTGAGTGTCTAAATAAGAGGGTGAAGCACACATCCATGAATTAGATTTCCCGAGGCTTCTCTTGATACAGAGAGGATTGACTTTGCCTCCTATCTGAAACCTCAGGTCAATTCTATTTTGAACAAGCGGCAGAGGAGAGGCCGATAGCAGCAGCTCTATCCTTAGACCCGGATGTAACTTCTGAAATTCTTCGATTAGCTCGGGAAGCTTGAAATTCGCATACGTTGTCGCGATATTGATGCGGTAAAGACCGTCGTATTTTTTTGTGTGTTGTGGAGAATGGAAAATATCCGAAGCCATGTTCAGCAGTTCGCGAGCTCTCGGCAAAAAACTTTCTCCTGCAGAAGTCAAAGAAACTCTTCGTGTATTCCGGAACAAGAGCTTTTGATTTAAATCCTTTTCCAGCTCTGCCATTAATCGGGTGACCGTAGGTCTTGAGAGGTTTAAAGAACGTGCCGTCTCATAGAAGGAACCGGTTTCTGCGATCTTGGAAAACACTTCTAACTTTGTTAGCCGATCCATTTTCTATTATTCCAAAAAATGAAATAGTCTTATTACTTTCCAATCGAATTATTTAATTAATTTTACTTAGTATTTCCGACAGAAAGGCAACTTAATTTTTACCGTTCTTCTGGTTTAAGACGCAATTTCCATTTAAGGAGTAAAAATGACATTCACCAGACGGAAATTTTTTACTTTCAGCGGATCTGTGGCAGCCCTCTCTTTATTCAGTCAAGCAGAGGCAATGCCCGTTGAACCTCCGACAAAATACGACGGGGATTTTGATATTGTTATTGTGGGCGGTGGCGGCGCCGGTTTGTCAGCAGCCTGCGCGGCATCAGAACTAGGCGCTTCAGTTCTTGTTCTTGAGAAAAGACCTTTTCTTGGCGGATCCTCTCTTATTACCGACGCAATGTTTGCCGTCGGAGGAACGAAATTACAAAAATCCAGAAATATTAAAGATTCTCCGGAACTCTATGCGAAAGATTTGTATGAAGTCGGTAAACATTTCAATCAAAAAGGACTTCCGGAAGCTCTTTCCCAAGCAGCGTTAAAACAGTATGAGTGGATGGAAAATGTGTTAAATGTCCATCCCTTCACGCTGGAGCATCAGGGCGGCCAATCAGTTCCTCGGTCACATCAATTTAAGGCACCGGAAGTTATCGAAGCCATGACGAAATTTGCTCGAAGTCACGGTGTGAAGATCTTGACCGGAGTTTCAGCCAATCGTTTGTATTGGGATGAAAAGGGAAAAAGAATCTGCGGTGTTAAAGCGGTTAATGCTAAGAAAGAGATTCTGAGTTTTCATGCCAAACGAGGCGTTATTGTCACTTCAGGCGGATTTGCAAGAAATCCGCAGGTCCTTCAGCGTTTTGCTCCGTATCTTAAAGATGTCCAGGTACTTTCAGGCACAGGTTCTTTAGGAGAAGGAATGTTAATGGCGCAAGCCTATGGTGCCGATGTTAGAGATACTTCCTTTATCGCTGCTACCTTCGGCGCCAAGAAAGGCATGACAGACATAAGTGAATTGTCCTTCATCCAATTTAACGGAGGCGTTGTCGTCAATAAAGAAGGGAAGCGATTCGTTGATGAATCAAAAACCTATATGGAGATCAGCGAGCAGGCGGTCAAACAGCCGGAAGGCAAAGCCTATACGGTTTTTGACAGCAATATTGTTAGAGAAGCAGTAAAAGATACTCCGGCACTTTCGAGGATGTGGCTCGCGATTCCCGAGGGCAGGATACCCGATTACGTTTACTCAGGAAATACATTAGCGGAAGCAGCGAAAAAGGCTGGTATGGATGGCGCCGAACTCGAGAAAACAATTAAAAAGTACAACGAAGACGTAGCAAAAGGCACAGATTCAAAGTTCGGTCGGCAGTATTTAGAAGGAAAGGTCGGGAAGCTCGTAAAAATCGAGAAAGCACCGTTTTTCGTATTTCCGACATCAAGCGTTATTTTCGGAACCTACTGCGGCTTGCTTATCAATGCGTATGCACAGGTTATAGATGTGTTCGGAGATGTTATTCCGGGACTCTATGCGGCAGGAGAGGTAACGGGCGGTCTCCACGGAGCGGGCTACATGAGTGGTTCAGGGTATGCAAAGGCCCTCAGTTTCGGAAGAGTGGCCGGTCAAAAAGCTTTTCAGGCTAACTGATCTAAACAGGAAGAAGTTAGCTGTTGTCAATGGTGACTTGCAGAAGCTCTTACATTGGTTAATTCGGAGCTTCACTAGATCCTCGCAGGTCCGCATTATCACATAGGAGAAAGTGATGGAAGTTTCAAGAAGAAATCTTTTCAAGGGAATGACCGTCAGTGCATTAATGATGAGTGCACCGGCATTTGCTCAACTGGAAGCTCCGCAAAAATGGGATGCTGAATATGACATCGTGATCGTGGGAGGCGGCGCTGCCGGATTATCAGCCGCAACTGTGGCAGCTGATGAAAAGCTCTCAGCGGTCTTATTTGAAAAGCAGAGTTTCCTCGGTGGTTCCTCTGTACTTAACGGCGGAATGTTTACTGTTGCAGGGACAAAGGAACAGGAAAAACAGGGCATCAAAGATTCTCAGGAACTGTTTTTCAAAGACATGATGCGTGCGGGTAAGAATAAAAACAATCCTGATGTTGTCAAAGCTTTTGTTAAAACAGCAAACGAGCAATATGACTTTATTCTGAACAAGCTCAAACTTCATCCTGACATGGTGGTCCATCAAGGCTATCAAAGCGTTCCGAGATCCCATCATTTCGTGACTTCTCAAATTCTGACGGCTATGGCCGCTTACGCAAAGAAGGGCGGCGTCAAAATTGAGACAGGAGTTAAAGTACTCCGCTTGGTCTGGAATAAAGATCACAGTCGGATTGCAGGCGTTGAAATTGAGAGCAAAGGCAAAAAACAATTCGTATTGGCGAAAAAGGGTGTTCTTTTGGCTGCCGGCGGCTTCTCAAGAAATCCCGGATTGCTAGGCCGTTATAATCCTCCGCTTGAAAGTGCAGCTTCTATAGCCGGCGCCGGCACACAGGGTGATGGA
>ERZ1673753.2128-NODE-2128-length-15626-cov-17.160041_pt1 | contig 15626 bp, 10 predicted proteins | sample MGYA00580201_ERZ1673753 | MGnify/ENA primary metagenome ERZ1673753 (study PRJEB41218, sample SAMN15661747) | gut metagenome | host: Homo sapiens | place: Canada: London | collected 2015-08-20/2019-03-30 | study: EMG produced TPA metagenomics assembly of... | reverse complement strand
TGATGTACTATGTCAGTGTGAAGCTGACACTCATTGCAGTCATTCCAATGCTTTTTATTTTGTTTGGCGAGATTTATTATGGAAAAATCATCCGTCCACGCTTTACCGCAAGACAGGAAGCCGTGTCTGACCTGACCGACTATGTGCAGGAAAGTTTTTCCGGTATCCGCGTCATCAAGGCTTTTGTCCGCGAAAAAGCACAGCGTTATCACTTTTTAAAAGAAAACGAAAACACGATGGAAAAGAACTTAAGCATTGCAAAGATCCAGTCCATTGTCATTCCACTGTTAGATGTCATCATCGGTCTTTCTTCACTGCTTACTTTAATTTATGGCGGTTATCTCGCACTGATCGGTGATATCACGTTAGGACGTTTTGTGGCTTTCAACCAGTATATCAACATGCTTGTCTGGCCAATGTTAGCCTGCGGTGATTCCGTCAATATGTTTTCGCAGGGTGCTGCCTCCATCCGGAGAATCCAGGAAATCTTCAAGGAACAGCCTGAGATTGCAGACACCGACAAAACAAAAGAAGTGGATGAGATCAACGGTGAGATTGAATTTAATCACCTCACGTTCATCCACCGCGGTCACAGCGAACCGACTTTAAACGACATCACCCTGCATGTGCCGGCAGGAACAACGCTTGCGATCATCGGGCGCACCGGAAATGGGAAATCCACACTGGTAAATCTCCTGCTGCACCTTTACAACACGAAACCGGGCATGCTTTTCATTGATGGAAAGGACATTAACACCATTCCTTTAAAAACACTGCGTGAAAATATCGGATACGTTCCGCAGGATAATTTCCTGTTCTCGGACACATTGAAATCCAATATCGCATTTGGCGCTGAAAATGATGATATGGAAGCCATCCAGTCCGCAACACGCGCTGCCTGCATCCATGAAAATATTGTCCAGTTCCCGGACGGTTATGAGACAATTGTAGGTGAGCGCGGTGTCACCTTATCCGGCGGTCAGAAACAGCGGAGCTCCATTGCCAGGGCTCTGATGAAAAATGCACCGATCCTGATTTTAGACGACGCCCTCTCCGCTGTCGATACCGACACCGAGGAACACATTTTAACCAATTTAAAGAAAAACCGTGAAGGAAAGACGACCATTCTCATTGCGCACCGCATCTCGACGATCCAGAATGCAGATATCATTATGGTGTTAGAGGACGGCACTGCCGCCGAGATTGGAAATCACGATTCCCTTATGGCAAAACACGGGATTTATTACGATATGTTTGAAAAACAGCAGTTAGAAGCCATCCACGGTGAAGCCGGAAAAGCGCTCATCAGACAGAATCATCCAGCTGCAAAAACAGGAAAGGAGGACGCATAACTATGAAACGTTTACTGGCCTATTTAAAACCGCACAAATGGGTTATGACTGCTGCGACAGTCCTCGTCCTCTTTATCATCGTGGTAGAACTTTACCGCCCGATCGTCATCGGTGATGCGATCGATGATTATATCAACGGCTATTACGCACCGTACATCGAAACCACTGCGGATGCGCCGGGTGCTGTTCCTTATCATGACACTTACCTGACAAGAGATTTTGAAGCGGCAGACGGACAGAATTACGATCAGATTCTTCTATATAATAATCAATATTATATGGCAGAAAATCTTTCATCCGAAGAATGTGATGCATTAAAAAATGCAGATGCCGCCACACTTTCATCTTATGTAAACCAAAGTGCAACGCCTCTCACAAGGGACGACTTAAAAGATTTGCGGCATTATGATTTTGCCGGCATTTTGAAAGCGGCCGCCCTCTATCTGCTGCTTCTGCTCACCGGATTTGTCTTAAATGCATTAGACACCTGGATTTTGCAGAAAATGGGACAGGAGATCATTTACCAGATGCGTGAGGAGGTATTTACCCACATTCACAGCTTATCGTTAAACTTTTTCAACAATACGCCTGTGGGAAAACTTGTCACCCGTGTCTCCAACGACACCGAAGCGGTCAATGAACTTTTCTCCACCATTTTGGTAAAACTCTTTAAAAACATTGTAAAAATTATCGGATATGCCGTTGTCATGCTCTCCATTAATGTCAAAATGGCTCTCGTATCCTTTGCACTGCTGCCGCTTGTCACAGTGCTGACCTTCTTTTTCCGTTTTATGTCAAGGAAGGCATACGAGCTTACAAGAAACCGCATTACCGACTTAAACACATTTTTATCGGAACACCTCTCCGGCATGAAGCTCATCCAGATTTTTGCAAGGGAAGAGGAAAAATATGCACAGTTTGAAAAGAAATCCGAAGATTTATACAAGGCAAACTGGCGTGAGGTTATGACATTTGCGATTTTTCGTCCATCCATTTATCTGGTGTCCGTGCTTGCCATGATGCTTGTGATTGGAACCGGAAGTGCCGGGGTGTTAAACCAGACGCTCTCGCTCGGAACGCTGTTTATTTTTATCACCTATATTTCCTCGTTTTTTGATCCGATCCAGGAACTTGCGGAACAGTTTGGTACCTTGCAGTCCTCTCTCGCCTCTGCCGGAAAAATTTTCTCCATTTTAGACGAGAAACCGGACATTGTAAAACCAGCGCACCCGGTTGAAGTCAACATCAAAGGACGCATCGAATTCCGTCATGTATGGTTCGCCTATGAGAAGGACGATTATATTTTAAAAGACATCAGTTTCGTCATCGAACCGGGCGAAAAAGTTGCATTTGTCGGTGCTACCGGAGCCGGAAAATCTTCTATCTTAAATCTGATTGGACGATACTTTGACATCCAGAGAGGTGAGATTTTGATTGACGGCGTCAACATCAAAGACATCGACACTGATGTGCTGCGCGCCGCGATCGGGCAGGTACAGCAGGATGTATTTATTTTTACCGGGGATATTAAGAGCAATATTTCACTGGACAATGAGAATATTTCCATTGAGGACGTGAAACGTGCCGCAGAGATCGTGCACGCGGATTCCTTTATCGAAAAAATGCCGGGCGGCTATGATGCCCCTGTCACAGAGCGTGGAAGCACCTTATCCGCCGGACAGAGGCAGTTACTCTCCTTTGCGAGAACCTTAGCTTACGATCCGACCATCCTTGTCTTAGACGAGGCAACTGCCAATATCGACACGGAGACCGAGGCTCTTATCACAAGTGCCCTGGCAAAACTCATGGAGGGCAGAACTACGATCATGGTTGCACACAGACTTTCCACGATCCAGCATGCCGACAAGATCATTGTCATGCATCAGGGACAGATTGAGGAAGCCGGCACCCATCAGGAACTTCTCGCCCAGAACGGACTGTACCGGAAATTGTACGATCTGCAGCTTGTGGAAGCGTAGCAGTTCAATTTTTGTAACGACAGTTTATATGTCCGCCCCGGGAGCATGAACATCCGAGCCGCCGCTTTAAACACACCGGTTTCCGTCATGGAAACTGCCGGGGAAGGCGGCGCATGGGGCATGGCACTTCTCGCCTCCTATATGGTTCACAAAAAAGACGGCGAAACGCTATACAAAAGGACTTTCCATTGAACGTACTGCGATAGAAAATATGTAGAAACAGAATGTTCACATTTACTGCCTGGTGAACGGTACCCTCTGATTATTTCCGAATCTCCACCCACTCCATCTCAAGCTTCGGTTTCACAACCTCTGTTTTGATCTCGTAGTATCCCTGTTTTAATTCCACACGGCAAATCTTCTGCGTGTTCGGTCTGCCTTCCGTGCCGCTCGTCTGCAATGTGAAGAATAATTCATCGTTGAGATAGAGGTTTGCGGCTGCCTGTGCCAGATTTGACTGCGGAGAAATAAATTTTACAACAACATTGTATACACCAGACTGGTTTACATAAATCTTCTGTGACACTTTATCTTCCGGAACAATGCTTATATCGCTTTTCCCAGTTGCCCCTTCTGATCCAGCCCCCTGCAACGGCTCATATGCCTTCACTTCCTCCAACGGTCTTAACGGACGTTTCATAACCGGAGCATTTAAAATAAACCGACAGATATTTTTTGCAGAGCGCTGCAACTCCCCAATGGTCAGCTTTCCATTGTCCAGTGCCTCCAAAATATCATCGCCCATGGCATTGATCTCCGCGCCGTTATTGTTGACGACCATGTAAAGGTCGTTCTGGGAGCGCACCATTGAAGAAAGTGCATGATGATCCTGCTTGCCACCTTTTACAACATCATTGACACTTGCCCACCAGTCGGTCATGACAATGCCTTCATACCCCCACTCTCCTCTTAAGATCGTGGTATTTAAATCATAATTGGATGATGTCCAGTGTCCATTGATCGGATTATAAGATGTCATAATAGAGGAGGCTTCCCCTTCTTTGACTGCAATCTCAAATCCTTTCAGATAAATCTCACGCAGTGCACGCTCTGACACAACAGAATCTACTGTATGTCTTGCCGTCTCCTGGTTGTTCGCCGCAAAATGCTTCACCGTTGCAAAAGAGCCGCCTTTTTTGATTCCCCTTGTCACTGCTGCCGCAAAACATCCGGTCACATAAGGATCTTCACTGAAATACTCAAAATTGCGTCCGTTCAACGGATAGCGGTGGATATTAATTCCAGGTCCGAGCAGAGTGTCCACTTCGTTTGCAACCAGCTCTTTTCCTTCCATCACATAAAGTTCTTCCATCATTGGAATGTTAAACGAACATGCAAGCAGTGTTCCGATTGGAAGCTGTGTTGCCTTCAATCCGCTCTCCATACGGATACCGGAAGGTCCGTCTGCACAGCAGGCAGCCGGGATTCCATATTCATACAGGCGGTCGCTGACACCTCCAAATGTGGATGCCGTACCCGGTGTTACTTTCGGGCTGCTCATTCCTTCCCCGCGCACGATCGTGGCAAGTTCCTCTTTGGTCAATTGCGCGATAAATGTATCCAAATCTGCTTTTCCCTCTGCAACATCCGAAAAACGGATTCCTTTGTCTCCGGTGATTGCAAGCTGCTCCGGCAAATGCGCCTCAATCCGTTCCTGTAACCGGATGGTCTGCTGCGGCACTGCCTCCTTTTCCTGCTGATAGCTTCCATCCTCCCGGCTCTGTCCCGGACGGATGCGCTCAAATGCTTCTGTCGGTGCGAGTGCTTCCTGCAGGGCTTCCGTCACACAAAGCTCTTTTACGATATATGCTCCTTTTCCATCCACATCTGCGATTTTCGTATTCCGCACACTATTACCCACATGGAATACGTAAGCACCTGCCTCTGATACATAGCAGGACTTGTGGCCTGCCACACCGGAATCATCATATGAAGCAAGATTTTTTACCGGAATGTGCAGTGTCATTTCCTGTTTTTCTCCCGGAGCCAGCTCCTTTGTCTTTGCAAATGCTTTTAATTCTCTCGCCGGTTTTCCAAGTTTTCCCTGCGGTGCCTGCACATAGACCTGTACGACCTCTTTTCCCCTGCAGTCTCCTGTATTTTTCACACAGATGGTAATCTGCACTTCTTTTCCTGCACATGTTCCATTATCAATCGATACTCCGTGACTGCCCCAGGCACCTCCGACTTTGGATTCTTCTGTAACCGTCTCCGCTTTTAAAATTTCAATGTCAAACTTCGAATAAGAAAGTCCAAAACCGAACTCATACATGACTTTTTCCGGGCAGAATGTCTCAAAATAGCGGTATCCCACATAGATATCTTCGGTGTAAAAATTGCGCACAGTGTCTCCGAAATCGTTCGCCGCCGGATAATCTGCCAGTGAACATGCGATCGTGTCCGTCAGTTTTCCACTTGGAGACACTTTTCCACTCAAAACATCCGCAACTGCATTTCCACTCTCCATGCCGCCCTGCCAGATATAGAGCACGGAACGGATATGATCCTTGTATACAGGATTCTTAAGCCAGCTCATGTCTATGATATTCGACACGTTCAAAAGCACTGCGACCTGTTCAAAATGCGCTGTCAGAACCTTCAGATTTTCAAGTTCTTCCGGCGTCAGAAGGTAACTGCCCGCCTCATTTGCATAATCCTTATCTTCGCCTGCAGTACGTCCGATAATAAAAATCGCTTTCTCTGATTTTTCTGCTGCGGCTGCCGCAATCTCCTCTGTGATCACCATCTCTTTCTGGTGCCACGGCTCTGCTGCCCAGCCGCCACCGCCGTTGTCAAACGGGTGGTCTTTTAACCACGCTCTGTAAATGTCTGCCAGCTCCTCATTCAAAGTAAAGCTGCCGCTCTCTCTCATTCCATCATAAATATTCACCGCATAAGGCACGTTGACAGCTCCGCCGGAACCAGTCCCGCTGCGGTAAGTCTCAAACTGGCACCTGCCAAACACAGACACCATCTCTTCCTTTTTCAATGGGAGCATGTGACCTTCATTTTTCAATAAAACGGCTCCCTCTGCGGCTGCCGCCCTGCAATATACTCCAAATCCTTCCAATGGTACTCCGATTGAACTCATACTCATCTGCTTCCTCCAAATACGTTTCTATTTTTATTTTAAAATGTTTTCTTTCACATCACATATTCTAGTAAAATCTTCTCTTCCATGCTATAATTTTTCTATTCAAAAATATAACAATTTTGTCATTGGAGGTTTTCTATGGATTATCCGGAGGAAAGAAAACAATATATTGACGGCATCGCCTGCCAGTATCTCTGTCATATTGAAAAAGCAGAGAAACCGGGCAATGTATTTTCCGCTCATTTTCATTATTATATTGAAATGCTCTATGCGCTTTCTGGTCATTTCCGTATTTATTTAAACGGAATTTACCACGAATTTGCGGCAGGGGATTTTGTACTGATCAATTCCAGGGAAGTGCACCAGATCGACGCGCTCTCATCAGAGGGCGGCTCTTATATCGTGGTTCGTTTTCTCCCGGAACTCATTTACGACGGCATGACGCAGAGCCACTTTGAGTTAAAATATCTGCTTCCATTTATCACCGAAAACAGCATTTACGAAAAAGTAATTTCTTCTTCCATATTAAATGCAAAACACTCTGCCATCCCCGGACTTATGAACGAGATTATCCGGGAATCTGAGGAAAAACAATACGGCTACGAGCTTGCGATCAAAAATCACATTGGCGGTATTTTTCTTTGGCTGCTGCGCTACTGGCATGCAAATGGCGAAGAACCGCTTCTCGAAGATTTTGAAAACCAGCAGTTAAAACAGCAGCTCTCCCCAGCCCTGACCTACATGATCACCAACTATGAAAAATCTATCAGTGCAGCGGACATGGCAAAACTCTGTAATTTGAGCTACAGCTATTTTTCCAGAAGTTTCAACCGGCTTTTGCATATGAATTTCAGTGATTACCTGAATGAGATCCGCATCCGGGAAGCGGAAAAGCTGTTAGTCTCCACTACCCAGAACGTGACGGAGATTGCATCTGCGGTCGGTTTCTGTACCACAAGTTACTTTATCAAACAGTTTACCAAATACCTGCATATTTCTCCCAAACAATACCAGAAACAAATGCGCCAGGGACAGAAAGATTTCATTGCATAACCACGCAACACAAGCTATAATAGTTTGCAGTGTCCAGTGGTTCCTTAACGGTGATCGGCGGTGCCGGACTTGTCATCGGCTCTTTTGTATCCGGTGGTACTGCAACTCCAAACTTTACCCGATTCGCAAAGTCTGAATATCTGGACTACAAACGACAATGCCTTATATACCGCCGGACTCGGACTTGCTAATATCTTCCATCAGAAGAAAAAACCTATGGTACTGATCTCCGGTATCATTGGAACGATTTTATCCGTCTGGTTATACTATAACTTCTGTAACTGGTTAAATGTATTAAACTGGGGGATTTCCTCCATCAATGGCATGGTGGTTGCTGTCGTCTGCTACCTGATTGGATATTTTGTGAAGAAAAATCAGAGATAAATAATACGTCCTAATTCTGCTGAAGTTCTGTGTGAGATGGAAATGACAGTGCGGTCTTTCGCTACACGCTTTAACGCCAGTAACACTGCCTTTTCCGTCTCTGCATCCAGATTCGCCGTGATCTCATCAAACAGCAGCATTTGTGGTTCCGCCACTGCGGCTCTTGCAATGGATAAGAGCTGCCATTGTCCCTGCGAGAATAACTCCGGCGTGCATTTCGTGTCATATCCGTTTTCAGAGCTTTCTATCACATCGTCTAACCCGGTCAGCTCTGCCACTGCTTTTACGCGGTCTGCCGGAATGGTTTCATCATACAGCGTGATCTGATCGCGCACCGTTCCCGGAACCATGTGGAAGGTCTGTTCTACATAGCCGAACAGTTTCCGTTTCTCTTCCTCCCGGACTGTCACTGCCGGTCTTCCGTGGATCAAAACCTCTCCGCCCTGCGGTTCGTAAAGTCCTAAGAGAAGTTTTAAAATCGTACTTTTTCCTGCCCCGGTTCGTCCTGCGAGTGTTACCTGCTCCGCGTCCATGACCTTTAAATTCAAATGGTCTAAAACGACATGTTCATCATAACCGAAGGTCACATCCCGAAACTCGACAAACGGAACATCTGCTGTTTTATTTTCTGAGTGTCCCCCAGCCATCTGTTCCACGCATTCTTCTGCTACTGTCTCGCTGTCTTTTTCCACTATCTGCTTCTCCTCAAGTGCAAAAAATTCATTGATCCTGTGGATTCCGGCAATCGCAGACTGAATCGTCTGAATCTCCATTCCGAGGCTCTCCACCGGGGAGAATATCTGTGAGATATAGTTGATGACCGCAACCGCAGTTCCGGCAGACATTCCAAAGAAGGTCAGTACCGTGTGGTTTCCGGACGCGGAAAGCAGCATGACAACTGCGACAACCACCGCATTCAATATCAGTATCACCGGGGAGTAAACCGCATCATAAAAATTGGTGCGCTCCATCGCTGCATAACTCTCCCCGATATAAGTGTCGTAACGCTCTTCCATGTATGCTTCCTTTGCAAGACAATGGATTGTGCGGATATTGTGAAGCGTCTCCGGCACATGACCGGATGCCCGTCCGACAGCCTTTCGGTTTTCAATCTGCGCCGCCAGCATATTTTTCTGGACATGTCTGGTAAACCAGAATAAAAACGGCAGCAACACCAGCAATACCAGCGTCAGTCCACGGTTTTGAAACCAGATCACGACAAGGATACTGATAATCTTACATACATCCGCAAACATACTGATGATACCGGAGGTAAACAGATTTTCCACCGTGTCAACATCCCCGACAAACCGTGACACCAGTGTTCCCGGCTCCTGCTTATTCACGCTGTCTGCCGTCAGACTTACAAATTTATCCATCAGGCTGCTTCTTAGTGCATGTGTGATTTTCTGACCAAACACCGTCAGGAGTCCTTCCCTCGCAGCTTCCAATATTCCGGTAAGTGCGAGCAGGACAAAATAGAGAAGGATCACAGAAAACGCCGCCTCATTACCGGCTGTCACTGTATCAATGATTTTTGCAAGGATCAGCGGAGGAATCAGCGCTGCCACAACTGCTCCGATCACTGCGGTCAGGATTCCGGCAGACAGCATTTTCTGTTTTTTGATTGTTTCCAGGATCACACTTTTTACCTGTCTTTTCTGTTTCATCTGCCACTCCTCCTTTCCTCTGTATGTTCAGAAACTGTTTTTCTATTTTCCGTTTCCACTTTCGCATTCTCTCTTTCATCGCTCTGTGTCTCATACAGACTGCGGTACTCCGGTATCTTTTCCAGAATTTCTTCATGTGTACCGGCCACCGCCTTTCCATCTTCCATCCAGATGACCTGATTCATCTGAGGAAACAGATATAAACGGTGAGAAATTAAGAAAACAATATTGTCTTTCGTCTGCTGTTTCAAATTGGCAAAAATCTGTTTTTCCGTGTTTTTGTCCAGTGCCGAAAAAGGATCATCCAGAATCAGAACCGGCTTTTTGTGGCAGAGTGTCCTTGCAAGTGCAAGACGCTTTGCCTGACCGCCGGAGAGACGTACTCCGCCATTTCCAACCGCGGTCTGTTTTCCATCCTCCATCTCTGCAACTTCCTGTTCCATGCACACTGCCTTTAAGTAATTGTCTGCCTCTTTTTTCTCACCGAGCAAAATATTATTTTCCACACTGTCAAAAAACAACTCCGGATCATGTCCAAGATAACCGATCCGCTTCGTGCGATCTGCCTCGTCCATAGCCTGCAAATCTGTGCCGTCCACAAGAATCTGTCCCTCATAAGGATATTCACACAAAAATACTTTTCCAAGCGTTGACTTGCCACATGCGACCGCCCCGGTAATACCGATGATCTGTCCTTTTTCTGCGGAAAGACAAATGTCGTCTAAAATTTCCTTTCCATCCGGATAAGCAAAATTCAGATGACTGATCTGTATTTTTTGCACTGTTGTCTCTGTTTTGCCTGCTGGGACTGTGTCGTTTTTTTCCTTACACTCCCTGGCATGATTTTCTGCTGTCTGATCTTCGATCGCAGTTCTCTCATCTTTTCGTGTCAGAAGTGGTTTGATACGGTTCCATGAAACCTGTGCTTTATGTACCGCATTGAACAGCTTCGCAGCGCTTGACGACTTCACGGAAAGTTTCACAAAGCACGACAAAAATGTGGTAAACGCCGCAATGCCCCATGCACGCCAGCCGGTTCCCAATATATTTTTCTGTCCGAAATACAAAATGAACAGCACACCTGCCATGGAGATGACGCGATACACCGGTGGCATTGCCGTGTTCCCAGATGTTTGCTCTCACGGCTGATTTTTCATACGCAGACAAATTTTCTTCATATGCATTCTGTCTTTCTTTTTCACGCCCGAAAACACGGTATGTGATTGCATTTTCTGCCCGGTCTAACGTCGCTGCGCTCAGCGCGCCGGACTGTTCCTTGTAGGCAGCCCCGGTTCTCTGGATCATTTTTTTCATTTTTTCTGCGGTCATGTAAGAGATCGGCGGAAACAGCATACATAAGAGCGCCAGCCGCCAGTCATACCACAAAAGCATTCCGGCATAGGCTGCCAGTGCCACACCTGTATCAAAAATTTCCGTCGTAAATTTCCGCATTCCCTCCACACAGTCATCAACGTCGAGGATCGCTTTCGTTATGACATTGCCTTCGCCCTCTTCCTTAAGGCTCGCCCTGCTTTTTCTGACAAGGCTTCCATAGAGGATTTCCTTCATCCTGCGGTTTACATTATTGGCAAAACGGCGGACATAAAAACGCTTGATATATCTCGAACTCTGCACGATCACGATCACTGCCACATAGCTTAACACAAGAATCAGCATATCGCCAAACTGTCCGGCACCTCTTAAAATGTCCACAAGACAGCCGGTCATTTTTCCTTCGAACCACGGTCCTGCAAGCAGTCCTACATTATAGATCAGACCAGATATTGTCACCGCCAGAAGTACTTGCCATTCCGCTTTAAAGTAGGACAAAATCCTGTCCGGCTGAAATGATACTGGCTGTTTCTGTTTTTCTCTCATTTTGTCCTCCTTTTCCCTGCAAAACAAGAAAGGCATCACACCAAAGTGCGATGCCTTCCATTCATTTCTGACTGTTTATTCATAAATATGTTTTTTCTTATCTTTTGCTTTTACCTGTTTTTTCTTTAACATATGTTTTGGATTTTTGTCTGCCATAATGTATCCTTCCTTTCCAATGCCTATAGGCTTTTCGGTCTGTAGGTTACTTTCTGTACAAAATAATTATCCTTCAATTGCGATGAATTTACGTTCCGGTACTGCTGCCTTTGCTTCTTTCTTTGGAACAAACAGTTTTAAGATACCATGTTTGAACTCGCCCTTGATATCTTCCTCTGTTATATCTTCACCAACATAGAAACTACGCTCGCAGGAACCTGCATAACGTTCTCTTCGGATGTACTTGCCGGTATCTTTCTCCTGCTCATCCTGATCAAGACCTTTTGCAACGGCGATGGACAAATATCCATTGTCTAACGATACCTTGATCTCATCTTTCTTGAATCCAGGCAGATCGATAATCAGCTCATAGCCGTTGTCCATTTCCTTGATATCTGTTTTCATAAGATTCTTTGCATGTCTGCCATACAATTTCTTCTCAACCTTACTGTCATCATAGAATGGTAAATCAAACAAATCTTCAAATAAATCTTCTCCAAAAATACTAGGCATCAACATAAGTCATCTCTCCTTTTTCTACGGTATCCGCTTTCTCGTGGATATCTCATGCTTTATTACCTTGTTTCTTTGGAACTGGGATGTTCGGAGAACTCACAGAACTTTTACTTCTGAAATCTTTTCTGATCTCTTGGTTCTTCTTTTGTTCTCTTCCTTTGTTCTGACTATGTTATACACCCGTTTGTTAGCGCTGTCAAGAGTAGAGTGCTAATTTTTTGTGAAGATTTTGTGAAAGTGGACTACATTCACATAAATATGTATCTCCCTAAGCTGATTTTTTGTTTTCTGCTGATATTCTTCCTGCTCACACAAGCTTCTTTGTTCTCCACTTCCCGGTTTTCCAGCGCCATACCATGCCGACAGCCCGCACACACTCATCACTTGCAAGACCGATATACGCTCCCACAGCCATAAGCCCCATGGAAATTCCAAACAGCCATGTGCCTCCCACCGCAAAGACAAACATGAAAACGGCTGCGATCACTGCCGGGAACACTGCATCTCCGCTTGTTTTTAAGGCTTGTCCAAACACAAGATTCGTCACGCGTCCAATCTCAAGTACAATGTCGATTGCCAGCAGCTTGCGGACCAGCGCAGTCATTTCCGGGTTGTCTGTAAAGAGTGGCATAATAAACCCGGAACCAAGCACAATTGCTGTCTCCATGCAGACTGCCACACATACTCCGACAAATGCTGCCCTCTTTGTCCCTCTGTCACACTCTTCGATTTCCCCAGCACCGATGTGCCAGCCTGTCATGATCGCATTTGCCTGTGCCAGTGCTGCACCGACACAATAGGAAAAATTACTGATCGTTGCCGTATAAGATCTGGCTGTCACATTCAGCCCTTCTGCATCCATCTGGTTCAGGAAACGGATGACAAGCATCATTGCAACATTATAGAGTGCCGTCTCACATGCAGATGGAAGTCCGACTTTCACGATCTGCCCTAAGACTGTCTTATTTGCGATCCTCTCTGTACTGTTTTTTGCAGAGATCAGCTTATGTGAAAAATACAGTACAATACACAGGTTCAGGATCTTGGAGATCACAGTTGCTGTGGCGACACCTGCAACACCTTTGTGCAATACAAAAAGAAATACTGCATTCATCACAAAATTTGCGATATTTCCAACGATCGTGGCATATAATGGCTGCTTTGTATATCCGAATGCGCGCAGATAGCTTGAAAAAATAGGAATGACCGCATTTAATATACACCCACCCCCGACAATTTTAAGATAAATCAACGCCGGTTCATACAGTGCATCCGCAATTCCTACCATACGAAGGATCGCTCCTGCTCCCGAAAATAAAAATACTGCCATAAGCACGCCTGCAACAGCATTAAATAATAACCCAAGCTGCCTTGCCTGATAGGCAACTCCCGGTCTGCCTGCGCCAATATTCTGCGTCATGACCGAAACCATGCCGGAAGATATGATAGAAAACATTATGATAAAAATTCCAATATAACTGTTTGCCGTTCCCACCGCCCCGACTGCATAGTCTCCAACTGCGGATAACATCAGAGTGTCAACCATACCGGACAGCATATAAAATAGTGTTTCCAGACAGATTGGGATAAAAAGTCTTGTGAGCTGTTTCATCTTAAGTCTCCTTTTTCCGTTCATACTTATCCAATCTATTTTATATTATTTTCCCCTGAAAAACTTGCACTATTTTAACCAGAAAAAGTACAATTCTGCTCATTTTATAAAATATTTCTGCGTTATAAAAGAATGGAAGCCTGATAAAAATGAAATTCGTCATATTTCATCAGGCAATTCCACTGCTTTTCTTACTTCTTCCACCCACTCTGCACTATGACAGCAAAACAGTTCTTCATGCTGCATATTGTGCTTCCGGATATCCGGATTTTTGAAATACGTACAATATCTCTTTTCGTATTTTTCACCCATCTTGGTTGCGTAAAACACATGGATCGTTGTTCCAGGCACATCAATTCCATGTTGGACTTTCGTAACCAGATCAGAATAGAACTGATTATAAATACTCTGTTTCGTAATCCATGGACTTCCTCCCTTACCGATTCCAAACATATTAAAAAATCCATTATATAATTCTTTTTTGCCACCGTCTGTCTTATCCAGCTTTTTCTGCATAAATTTTGGAAGAGTACCTGTATGTACCATTTTATACATAAAAGGCACTACCATGGATGACTGGATTTTAGCCACAAGATATATTCTCCCACCATACTTTTTCCTGATTTCCTGCTCAATTTTTTCACATTCATCTTCCATCGAATAAAATTCCGTTTTCTCGTTTGGATCAAATCCATCATAAGAAACTGTTACCGTGTAAAAATAAGAATGTAACCCATCCAGTACATGATCAAAACTGCTATACAGACAGCAGGTGCCGGGAAATAAAAATATCACTGGTTTACGATTATCTCCACTTTCATAAAATTTCATAGCTGGTCTCCTTTAGGCTTTTCTCACAACGCAATGCATCCTCATACCTTTACGGATTTCAAATTTTTCCACTTTTAGTCCTGCTTTTCTGCTGCATTCCATGACCACATCTCTTGTTGGAACCCGGACATCTCCGTGCCCACATATATTTGCCAGAGGCATTTCCAGTGTATTCATCAGCCATATCAATATTTTATTATCACTTGTCACATCCCTCAGTATCAATCTTCCATTTGGACGAAGACATCTCTTCACACTGTCAAAAAACGCCTGTGGATTCGGATAATGATGGAAACTCATAGAACAAATAATTGCGTCAAATGAATCGTTTTCAAAAGGAAAGTTTTCACAGTCTCCCACAACAAATGTTGCATTTGGAATATTTTTCTTTTTTGCCTGTTCGATCATGGCCGGAGTCAGATCCAGCCCTGTATAATGCCGGTCCGGATATTTTTCTGATAATAAAGAAATCATTGGAGCAGGTCCGCATCCTGCATCCAATAAATCATTAAATGGCTCTTTTTCTAATTCTTCCAGAATATCCGGATAATCCTTCTTACACATTTCGTAAATACCAGCATGGTTACTTTCATATCTTCCTGCTGCTTTTGTAAATTCGCTGATTGACAATTTTTTGTATTCTTCGTTTTTCATTCTTTCTTCCTCCGATCACGTCTGTGGCATAAATCAATCTTATCCTAGAAATCTGGCTTCTTTTTCAATTTCAAATAAGCGGTCAAAGCTTGTGTTAGTCTCTTTCTGCACTCTTCCATTCTGCAACCGCATTTCTCACCCGGCGGTCAATATCAAGGCGTGCACTGCGGCATTCTTGCGGATATTTTCTTGCTGCCTGAAATGCCAGTTTCACAAAAAGTCCGGAACCAACCGGGAGCATTGTCTTTAGCATGCTCTCTGGAAAAACGAAATGGGTTCCATGTTCATAAATGACAGACTCCAACCTGCATGTGTGTGGATGTTCTTTCATTCGCTGTTTCATTCGACGGATATATTTTGCAGTATCCCACAACACATCATCTTCTGCACCGATCAGCAATAATGTTCCATGGATTTTTTCAATCTTGATCATCTCGTCTTCTGTGA
>ERZ1673753.2127-NODE-2127-length-15644-cov-3.993778_pt1 | contig 15644 bp, 15 predicted proteins | sample MGYA00580201_ERZ1673753 | MGnify/ENA primary metagenome ERZ1673753 (study PRJEB41218, sample SAMN15661747) | gut metagenome | host: Homo sapiens | place: Canada: London | collected 2015-08-20/2019-03-30 | study: EMG produced TPA metagenomics assembly of... | reverse complement strand
CCCCGGGAACGATCACAGATATGTATCTTCCGGGAGGAAAGGGTATCCGTATCGATTCTGCGATATACAGCGGCTATACGATTCCGCCGTATTATGATTCCATGGTGGCCAAGCTGATCGTGTGGGCGAAGAATCGTCAGGAAGCGATCCGTAAGATGCAGAGTGCACTTGGAGAAGTCATTATAGAAGGAATCGATACGAATGTTGATTATCAGTATGGGATTGTCAATCATCCGGATTATATTGAGGGAAATATAGATATTGAATTTATTGAAAGGCTGTAGAGGTGACTGCTGATGAAGCTGGACAACGTATTTAAAAAGACCAGAATTGCTGTCGGAAGAAAGAATTATATTACATTTACCAGACGACCGGAAGTTCCGGAAGGATTACTTCGCAAATGTAATAAATGTGGGGGAGCGATCATTGCGGAGGATGTAAAGAAAGATCATTATATCTGTCCAAAGTGCGGAGGATATTTCCGCGTGCATGCAAGACGCAGAATCGAGATGATCACAGATGAAGGTTCTTTTGAAGAATGGGATTCGGATCTTCAGGGAGGAAATCCTCTGGAATACAAAGGATACGAAGAAAAACTGAAGAAATTACAGGAAAAGACAGGGCTTTCAGAAGCAGTTGTAACAGGAAAAGCAAAGATTGACGGCCGCGAGGCGGCTATCGGAGTCTGTGATGGAAGATTCCTGATGGCCAGCATGGGAGAGGCAGTTGGAGAGAAGATAGCAAGGGCGGTAGAAAGGGCAACGAAAGAAAGACTTCCGGTCATCTTATTTGCCTGCTCCGGAGGGGCCCGCATGCAGGAGGGAATCGTCTCTCTGATGCAGATGGCAAAGACATCCGCAGCACTGAAGCGCCACAGTGATGCCGGACTTCTTTACATCAGCGTACTGACCGATCCCACGACTGGCGGAGTAACCGCAAGCTTTGCGATGCTCGGTGATGTGATCCTGGCAGAGCCAAAAGCTCTGATCGGGTTCGCAGGCCCAAGAGTGATCGAGCAGACCATCGGACAGAAGCTTCCGGATGGTTTCCAGAGAGCAGAGTTTTTACTGGAACATGGATTTCTGGATGCCATTGTGGAGCGCCCTCAGATGAAAGAGACACTTTCTAAGATTCTGGCACTTCATGAGGCAGGAGAAGGAACAGGATTTAATAGAAAAAAATGTGATGTGGAACTGACATCAGGCAGCAAGATGAATATGACCGCATGGCAGAGAGTAGAACTTTCCAGACGCAAAGACCGGCCGGTAGGCAGTGATTACATTGACGCACTCTTTACAGATTTTGTAGAATTCCACGGAGACCGGTATTTCGCAGATGACAAAGCTATCATCGGTGGCGTTGCAAGATTCCATGGCACGCCGGTAACAGTGATTGCACAGGCAAAGGGAAGAAATACGAAGGAAAATATCGAAAGAAACTTTGGTATGCCACAGCCGGAGGGATACAGAAAAGCCTTAAGACTTATGAAACAGGCAGAGAAATTCTCTCGTCCGGTCATCTGTCTGGTTGATACACCTGGAGCATTCTGTGGACTCGAAGCAGAAGAACGCGGACAGGGAGAAGCCATTGCCAGAAATATCTATGAGATGTCCGGATTAAGGGTTCCGGTTGTTTCAATCATCATTGGAGAAGGCGGAAGTGGCGGAGCACTTGCGATGGCCACTTCAGATGAAGTATGGATGTTGGAAAATTCCATCTATTCCATCCTCTCACCGGAAGGATTCGCAAGTATCCTCTGGAAAGACAGCTCCAAGGCCAAAGAAGCAGCAGAAGTGATGAAATTGACGGCAGAGAATCTGAAGGCACAGGGAATTGTAGAGCGTGTCTTTGCAGAGCCGGAGGAATATATCGTTCAGAATATGGATGTTGTGGTCATGCAGATGGATGAGGCAATCGAAGAATTTCTGATGAAATATAAAAGTTTGTCAGAGCAGGAGTTAATAGAACATAGATATGAGCGTTTCAGGAATATGTAATATGGAGCAGAGTAAATCACTGCTATATATCATAAGAAAACGATGTATTTTACAGGCAATGTTTATGGACGAACAGATTCTATAATAGAGTGAGGAAAATATATGAAAATACAACCACTGAAAATAGGAACAAAGACAGCAAAAGTTCCAGTCATTCAAGGTGGTATGGGAGTTGGTATCAGCCTTGGAAATCTTGCTGGAGCAGTTGCAAAGGAGGGCGGCATAGGGATCATCTCTGCCGCTCAGCCTGGTTTTAGAGAAGAAGATTTTATAAAAGATCCATTAAAAGCGAATTTAAGAGCGATAAAATCAGAGTATGAGAAAGCAAGAAAGATTGCATCGGACGGAATCATTGGATTCAATCTGATGGTTGCCATGGAGCACTATGAAGAATATGTGCATGCGGTGGTAGAAGCAGGAGCAGATCTGATCGTATCGGGAGCGGGACTTCCGACGGATCTTCCGAAATATGTGGGTGAGTCCGACATCTTACTCGCACCGATCGTATCGACTGCAAAATCGGCAAATGTGATATTAAAATATTGGGACAAAAAATACCACAGAATCCCGGATCTGGTTGTGATCGAAGGACCGCTCGCAGGGGGACATCTTGGATTTCATGAAGAGCAGCTGGAAGCGTATGGTATAGATGCTGGGGCAGAAGACTATGTAAAATGCCGAACTTCCTACGAAAAAGAAATCATAGCCATCATGCAGGTCATTCATACATTTTCGGAAAAATATGGAAAAAAGATTCCTGTTGCGATTGGGGGAGGAATTCATGACAGTGAAAGCGCAGCGCGTGCATTTTCCCTCGGAGCAGATGCCATACAGGTGGCGACAAGATTCGTTACAACAGAAGAATGCGATGCAGATATCCGCTATAAAGAAGCCTACCTGAATGCAAGAAAAGAAGACATCGTGATCGTAAAAAGTCCGGTGGGAATGCCGGGACGTGCAATCTTGAATCCATTTATGAAAAAAGTAAAAGAACTGGGGCGTATTGCACCGGCGCATTGTTTTCAGTGTCTGAAGCATTGTAATCCGGGAACCACGCCGTATTGTATCACTCAGGCACTGATCAATGCGGCAAAAGGAAAGATAGATGATGCGTTACTTTTCTGTGGAGCGTATGCATATCAGGCAACTCATCTGGAAACTGTAAAAGAAGTTATTGATTCTCTGATACCAGAAAGGGTATAATAAAAAATAAGAGTAAAGAATGAAGAGTTAAAGTGAAGGAAATTACAGAAGATGGGAATGGATGACGCATATAAGATGATCAATCAGACACTGGTCAGTCTGATCAATGAAATATGGGAACTGGAAGAAAAGGCAATCATTACGGATGAGTTCAAAGATCTTACAAATAATGATATGCATGTGATCGAGGCAGTCGGACTTGGCGACGGGAATAATATGTCTTCGATTGCCAGAAAGCTTAATATTACCGTAGGATCCCTTACGACTGCCATGAACAGTCTGGTGAACAAAAGATATGTAGAGCGTCATCGCAGCGAAGAAGACAGAAGAGTCGTTCTTGTCAAGCTGACAGAAAAAGGTGTGAAGGCTTACCACCATCATGAAGATTATCACAGACAGATGACACAGGCCATTCTGGATAAACTGGATGATACCGAGCTTCCGGTGCTTGTGAAGACATTGGATGCGTTATCCGAATTCTTTACCGGTTACAGTGAGAATAAGGAGTCATAAAGTATATGGTAAAAGGTGTAATCTTTGATATGGATGGAACGATGTTCGATACAGAACGTCTTTCTACCAAAGGATGGATTTACGCAGGTAAAAAGCTGGGCGTGGATATTCCGGTAGCATTGACAGATTCTTTTCGGGGAAGAAATCCACAGGCGATCCGAAAAAAATTTGCAGCATATTTTGGAGACAGACTGGATTACGATACAGCGCGTGCAATGAAGCATGAGTATTTCGACGAAGTGACAAAAGAATCTGTTCCGCATAAAGAAGGACTGCAGGATTTATTAGAATATTTAAAAGAACATGAGATTCCGGCTGTGGTTGCGACATCCACAGAAAGAAAGCGTGCGAGCAGGCTGATACATATGTCCGGTATAGAACATCTGATTTCGAATGCGATTTACGGAGATATGGTGGAGCGTGGGAAGCCGGAGCCGGACATTTTCCTGAAAGCAGCAGAGCTGATTGGGCAGGATTCAAAGGAATGCCTGGTACTGGAGGACAGTGCACCGGGACTTCTGGCAGGAAAGGCAGCGGGCGGATATACGATCTATGTGCCGGACATAGCAGTTGTGTCAAAAGAGGCAAAAGAAGGAATTACGGCAGAACTGGCGGACTTGCATGAAGTGGCTGCATGGATCAGAAAAGAGAATAAAAAGTAAGAAGGAAAATGACTGTCATGCAGCCTTTGGAGGCTGTGGGCAGTTTTTTTGCATCGCCATGCATTCGTAAGGAATAAAAAATATAAAGATTCAGGAGGAACAGATATGTACGAGAAAGAAGTAGAACAATTACAGAACATTATTGATGACAGTAAAAGAATCGTATTCTTCGGAGGAGCAGGGGTTTCTACAGAGAGCAATATCCCGGATTTCCGAAGTGCGGACGGGTTATATCAACAAAAGTATAAATATTCGCCGGAGCAGATCGTAAGTCATAGTTTCTTTGTACGGAACCCAGAAGGGTTTTATGAATTTTATAAGGAGAAGATGATGTTTCTGGATGCCAAACCGAATGCTGCACACTTGAAACTTGCAGAATTGGAAGAGGCGGGTAAATTAACGGCCGTGATTACACAGAATATTGACGGACTTCATCAGGCGGCCGGAAGTAAGAATGTACTGGAACTGCACGGAAGTATTCACCGGAACTATTGTATGAAATGCCACAAATTCTATGATGCGGCATATGTAAAAAATGCATCCGGAATTCCAAGATGCACTTGTGGCGGAATGATCAAACCGGATGTAGTACTCTATGAGGAAGGACTGGATTCGGATGTGATCAGCAGGAGTATCAAAGCGATCAGTGAAGCAGATACGCTAATCATAGGAGGCACGTCTCTGGTTGTGTATCCCGCGGCAGGATTTATTGATTATTTCCGCGGGAAACATCTTGTGGTGATCAATAAGAGTGCAACAGCCAGAGAAGTAGGTGCAAAGCTTACGATAGCGGCACCGATTGGGGAGATACTTGGAAGGGTGCATTAAATTCCAAGTGTTGCCGCCTTCTTGTAGTTATAACAAGAAGATTTTTCTAATCTTTTGCCCGTCATAGTATATGGATCCAGAAGTTTGTCAGCTTCAGCTTCTGTCACATAACCTTTTGTAACTGCGAGTGTACGGACTGCTACATTGGTCTTGAGGGATTCTTTGGCGAGTGCGGCAGAGGCAGCATATCCGATAGACGGGCAAAGTGCAGTTGCAATACCGGCACTTGCATTTACCAGATCTTTGCAGTGTTTTTCATTGGCAGTAATTCCAAGAATACAGTTGTCGGTCAGAGTTTGTGCGGCGTGACCAAGCGTTTCGATGGACTCGAATAAGGTATAGAAGATCACCGGCTCAAATGCATTGAGTTCTAACTGTCCGGCTTCTGCGGCCATTGTGATCGTGTAATCATGTCCGATGATATTGAAAATTGTATTTTTATAAGTACAAACGTATATTTATTAAGCGCAGAGTGAGAAAATGCAATTATAGAAAAATCAGAAGAAAAACAAAAAAGTAATACGGAAAATGAAGAGAAATACAGGAAAGGGCGTATGAATATGGAATTAGAACCGGTGCAGAAGCCGGAGTTTTATCCGTTTATAGAAAGCATTCCGAATGTGATTGAGTGCAATTGTGTGACGGGCAATTATTCTATGCTTATGAAGGTGGCATTCCCGAGTGCGATTGAGTTGGATGGATTCATCGGACAGCTCCAGCATTTCGGAAAGACACAGACACAGATTGTATTCTCTACACCGGTTGCCGGGTTCTATTTAGTCAGCTTTTTGATAGATCAGGCGGATATCACCGTTTTGCAGTGTAGTATGCCCGCAGCAGGTGAAGCCTAATTTGGCGAGCAGATGCTGCATGGGAATATTATCATCGTGTGTATCAATTTTAATATTTGGGAACTGTTCATAAGCCCAGTTCAGACAGAAGGTAGCTACGCCCTTTGTACCAGGTGCCGTGGCAACTCTGTGAACAACGGCATAGGGTCTGTCATTTAACCAGGAACCGTCAATTGTCTGGTAATCAGGGTCTTCTTCCCTGTGAAAATAGAATACGCCTCCGATTTGCTCATCTTCTTCTATCTGAATGATGCAGACATATAAGCAGTCGGACTGGATATCCTGTGTGGTAAGTGAAACCGGAGGATAACTGTCCCGCCACTGGTCCGGATTGCCGTGTTCTTTCATATATTTCCGGGCATAAGCATAGATTGCAAGGATGTCCGGAAGGTCATTCATTGTCGCTTTTCTGATCTGCATAAAAATCTCCTTTTGTTATTCATTACTTTGTTTATTTTCGTAACTGTGGGAATATCTCAATACTGCGTTCAAGTATCCCTTTCATATAAGCAATCGCAGTTCCGTAATTGGTGATTGGTACAGAGGCGTCACCGGCGCATTTCAGGCGGTATTTCATTTCGCGCTCATTCAGCATACAGCCACCGCAGTGAATGATCATTTTATAATGGTTCAGCTTCAGTGGAAATTCAGTTCCACTGGTAAATTCAAAATCTATATCTTTTCCCGTATATTCACGAACCCAGCGTGGCAGCTTGACAGTACCGATATCGTCACACTGGCGGTGGTGTGTACAGCCTTCGCTGATCAGGATCGTATCTCCGTCTTCCAGCGTGTCCAGTGCTCTTGCGCCGTGGACGACGGTTCCCAGATTCCCCTTATATCTTGCAAAAAGAATGGAGAAAGAAGTAAGCGGGATATCGGACGGAGTATCTTTGTCAACTTCTTTAAATGCCTGACTGTCGGTAATCACCAGTGCAGGCTTTTTCCCGAGTGAATCCAGCGTACTTTTGAGTTCTGTTTCCTTTACAACGATTGCAGTAGTTCCGGCATCCAGAAGATCGCGGATTGTCTGCTGCTGTGGGAGAATCAGCCTTCCCTTTGGCGCGGCAGAATCGATCGGAACAACAAGTACAATGAAATCTCCGGGGGTTACAAGATCCCGGACGATGAATCTGGAAGATTCTTCCGCAGGGACTAAAGTTCCGAGACGTTCTTTCAACTCATGAATATGAAGATTTTCAGTTGTATTGGTCCACAGGATATGCTCTAAAGGAATCTTATATTTCAGATGAGTGGACACGATCATTTCCTGATGTGTATGTTCCGATACCAGATCGGCTTTATTAAGGACGAGTAAGAGGGGAATATTCTTATCCTGTATGCGTGTAAGGATCGCATTGTCCTGCGGCGTAATTCCTGAGGTGCCATCGATCACGAGCACAGCGATGTCGGTCTTGTTCAGGACCTGATAAGCTTTCTGAATGCGGAGTTTTCCAAGTTCGCCTTCATCGTCGAGCCCCGGAGTGTCGATCATGACGATAGGGCCCAGTGGAAGCAGCTCCATGGATTTGAATACAGGATCGGTCGTTGTTCCGCGCACATCGGAGACAATCGCAAGATTCTGCCCGGTGAGAGCATTAATAAGACTTGATTTTCCGGCATTGCGTCTGCCGAAAATCCCGATATGTATACGTTCTGAAGAAGGTGTGCTGTTTAAACTCATGATATGTTCCTCTCTTTCTGACAGCTGTATATAAAAGCTGACTGTATAAAAAGTTGATGTTACCTAAATATTCAAAGAATCGCCACGGTCTGTTACAACCTGATAGCCTATGGATTTCATCCGCATTTCCAGACAGTGTCTGCACTGGGCGGATTCATCACCGGTACAGATCTTATTATCATATAGAAGATAATCTTTCCGTACTTCCGTTGGTGAAAGGTTCGGCATTACGACATTGGCGCCTGCCAGGATTCCAAGTTCACGCCCCTTTGGGTGGATGGTTCCAAGTGCGGTTGTGGCAGGAAGTAAAACCTTCGGGATCATCAGCCGGATCAGGCCGAGCATATATAAAGTAAGTTCCAGTGTTCCCGCAGATTCTCCGGCAAACGGAGTGTCATGATGTGGGATAAACGGACCGATTCCGATCATGTGTGGATTCAGTTCTTTCATGAAGAGCATGTCTTCTGCAAGGTGTTCCGAAGTCTGGTAAGGAGAGCCAACCATGAATCCGCAGCCAATCTGATAACCGATGTCCTTTAAATCCCGCAGACATTGCTGCCTGTGTTCAGGACTAAGGTTCGGTGGATGAAGCTTTCTGTAATGTTCGTGGTTATAAGTTTCATGCCGCAGAAGATAGCGGTCGGCGCCGGCATCATAGTAAGCCTGATAGCTATCTTTGGATTTTTCCCCGATGGAAAGTGTAATGGCACAGTCGGGATAGCGTTCTTTAATTATCCGGATCAAATGGATGATGCGTTCATCTGTATAATATCCGTCTTCGCCGCCCTGCAGGACAAAGGTGCGGAATCCAAGTTCATAACCTTCCTTACAGCACTTTAGGATATCGGCTTCTGACAGGCGGTACCGGTGTGCGTTGCCGTTACTTTTCCGTATACCGCAGTACAGACAGTCGTTTTTACAATAATTGGTAAATTCGATCAGACCGCGGACGTAGACATCGTATCCATAATAACGGTGGCGTTCTTCACGGGCCAGGGAAAAGAGATATTCGGAAAGTTCCGGAGTGCGTCCCTCGATCAGTGTGATCCATTCTTCTTTGGTCAGGGTCTGTTCTTTATGCAATTGATCGATCAGATATTTTAAAGATAAGTTCGTTTCATTCATGAAAATCATTCCTTTGCCCGTATGTTATTGATCATAATATCTCACATTATTATAACAAACAATTACTTGCCGAACAATGTAAAGAAAGAAGTGATATGCAGAAATAGAAAAATAAGATAAATATATTAAAAAATATAAATTGACAATTCATGCAGATGCGTTTTTAATAGAAGTATACAGATTAGTTACGGCGAATTAATAAATCATAAAGAAAGGAAGAAATCATGGGAATCGGTAAAAGAATATTAAGTGTACTGATCGGTATCCTCTTCATTATAAGTGTGTCGGTACTTGGAGGAAGTCTGCTTGCAAAGCAGGTACTTGTCAAAGCAATCAGTCAGGCAGGGATTGATACGGCAATCTCTCATAGAATGATGGATGCAGTATTTGGCTATGCAGGAGCAGATGATACACAGTGGATTGCGAAGATACAGAACAAGATTGAGAAGAACGAGGAAGTACAGAAAATTACAGAAAAGGTCATGGATGAAATGGTGAATGATCTTTCAAAAGGAACGGGCTATAAGGATGTAGATATTTCCAAAGAACTGAATCAGTTACTGGAAGACAGCATGAAAGAAATTAAGGATTCAAATCCAGAGTTAACGGAAGATATGCTGAAACTTATGAAGCAGCAGTTAAAAGATGAGATGGATGACGTTCAGGATGTACTGAATAGTTATGCATCTAATCTGTATGGTAATATGAAAGATACCAGTACGATACAGGGGAAAGTTGCCAGATTATATACGACGCTGGTATCAACGACCTGCCGGGCCGTATCGGGAGCAGCAGTTCTGCTCTGTGCAATCCTGACGGTATTGCTTGGGTATCCAAGACACAGAGGATTATTTTCACTCGGAGTGGAAAGTTTGATTTGTGGAGGAATTTTTGCCGGACTTATAGGAGTTATGGGAAGCCGGACTATGGGCTTCTTATCGGACAAGATGCTGGGGCGTACGGTAGATATAGGGTTAAAGTCATATTTCTGGATGGGCTGTATATTTGCCGGGGCGGGTGTGATATTCCTGCTTGCTGGATTTATAATAAAGTGGAAAGACCAAAAAAGGATAGATGTAAATGAGTAACAGATTTTTATAATGAAGTATTCGGAACATTTGATACAGAAGATATAGAAATGTAACAGAGTGAATGAACAGGATGTAAATGTAACAGGTATGAGAAAGGTTATATTTTACATCCTGTATCTTTTAGAGCAGTAATCGGATTGATTATAGGTGTTTTACATTACATACGGATAGTATACTGGAAATATTATATGGGGCATGCTATCATAAAAGTAATGTCTTTTTCCGTAGATGTATGGAATACAATAGAAAACAGAGGAGTTAATTCAGACATGGAAACACAACACATTATCCACAATTTTGAGCCAATCTATAATGAACATTCTAAGATCCTGATGCTCGGAACTATGCCATCGCCGAAATCCAGAGAAGTCGGATTCTACTATGGACACCCAAGAAACAGATTCTGGAAAGTTGTATCCGATGTTTGTGGCGAAGCGTATCCGGAGACGAGAGAAGGCAAGATCGCATTTGCATTAAGAAATGGTATTGCAGTCTGGGATGTGCTGGCGGGGTGTGATATTAAAGGAGCAGATGACAGCAGTATCCGTAATCCACAGCCGAATGATCTGAGCCAGATCCTTGAATGTGCAGATATTAAGGCCATTTTTACGACAGGAACGAAAGCATTTCAACTATATAATAAGTTTTGCTATCCTAAGACTGGGATTATGGCAATTGGATTGCCGTCTACGAGTCCGGCGAACTGCAGAACATCGTATGAGCAGTTGTTCGAGGCATATTCTGAAATTAAGAAATATATATAACAACGATGAAAATAAATAAGATTTAAGAAGGCGTATTAGAACATATGAACCGGGAAGAACGAGTAAGAATACTGATCGACTATCTGAAAAAAGAAAATACAGGTTATGCATTACTTGCAGATCCGGTAGATTATACCGGGAGAAGAAGACTTCTAAGAAGTCTTATGAATGTCCGCTGGCCGGGCGAGGCAGATCCGGAGTATACCAGGATCCAGGATGAACTGCTAAAGGAAGAAGCAGAACAGAAAGGAATCGTAGAATGGGGACAACTTCCGACTATCGGTGGACAATTCCCATGTGAGACGATCAAGAATGTGGATAAGATATCTCTCTGGCGGGGAGATATTACAAGACTTTCCGTAGATGCGATCGTAAATGCGGCGAACAGCCAGATGCTTGGATGTTTTGTGCCGTGTCATGGATGCATCGACAATGCGATCCATTCGGCAGCAGGTATCCAGCTTCGTAATGAATGTGCACAGATTATGGAAGCACAAGGACATGAAGAACCGACCGGAAAAGCGAAGATTACAAAAGGATATAATCTCCCGGCGAAACATGTCATCCATACCGTAGGTCCGATTGTTGGCATGCAGGTGATAGAAAAGCAGGAAGAAGAATTAAAGTCGTGTTATCTGAATTGTATGAAACTGGCGGAAAAAGAAGGACTTAAGTCGATTGCATTTTGCTGTATCTCAACGGGAGAATTCCATTTCCCGAATAAACTGGCGGCAGAGATTGCGGTGAAGACGGTGGACAAGTATCTGTCTTCTTCAAAACTGGAAAGAGTGATTTTCAACGTATTTAAAGAAGAGGACTATAATATATATAAGAAGATATTTGCATAAGAGTAAAGGAACAAGAGAGGAAATAAAGAAATGGACAATCTGGTATTCAGTTTAAATGCAACAGTCCCCATTTTCTTAATGATGATACTGGGACTGTTCTTCAATAAGATCGGGTGGATGGATGAAGAGTTTGCTAATAAGATGAACAAATTCGTGTTCCGTGTTCCGCTTCCGGTATTATTATTTGGCGATCTGGCAGTTGTAGACATTAAAGAGGCGTGGGATACGAAATTTGTAATCTTCTGTTTTATTATTACATTGATCAGTATCACGATCGCAATCGGAATCTCCTGCCTGTTGAAAGACAGAAGTATTCAGGGAGAATTTATCCAGGCGGCTTACCGGAGCAGTGCGGCGCTTCTGGGGATCGCATTTATCCAGAATATCTATGGTAATTCCGGTCAGGCACCGCTTATGATCATTGGAAGTGTGCCGCTTTATAATATTATGGCGGTGGTTGTACTGTCATTTTTCAAGCCGGGACAAAAAGGCATGGATAAAGCACTGATCAAGAAGACACTGATCGGTATCATTACGAATCCAATCATCATCGGTATTGTGGCAGGTCTGTTATGGTCGGCACTGAAACTTCCGATGCCGGTGATCTTACATAAGGCCGTCAGCAGTATCGGCGGCGTAGCAACACCGATGGGACTGATGGCGATGGGAGCTACATTTGACATTAAGAAAGCATTTGGCAAGATTAAACCGACCGTGATCGCTGCGTTTATCAAATTAGTGGGATTTGTAGCAGTGTTCATGCCGCTTGCAGTGGCAACCGGGTTTCGGAGAGAGAAACTGATCGCAATCTTAGTCATGCTCGGATCGGCAACAACAGTCAGCAGTTATGTTATGGCTAAGAATATGGGACATGAAGGAGTTGTGTCTTCGAGTGTAGTTATGCTGACGACTATGTGCAGCGCATTTACCCTGACGGGATGGCTCTATATCATGAAGTGTTTCGGATTGGTGTAACCCTTAAGAGTTTCTGAAAAATCCCTAAAATCCTTGACAAATGGGGATTCGATGGCTATCATATTCAGTAGTTTATACGTAAAGGCATTGATGAAGAGGAGTACACGTAAGTTCGTCCATACCAGAGAGAGTGATCCATCGGCTGAGAGACACTTAAGGAATACGAGACGTCGGAAGGTAGCTTCGGAGCCGGATGAATGAACCTGTAACTTATGATAAAGTAGAATTAGTTCATCCCGGAGTCGTTCCCGTTAAAGAATAAGATGAGATATATAGCGAAGGATTTCTTCCTATATAATGAAGGTGGTACCGCGACTACAATCGCCCTTTACGTCGATGTAAAGGGTTTTTTCATTTAATAAAAAAATGTGAAAAATGTGTGAAATGAGGAGGAAACTATGAGCGAAAACCTGGAAAAGACTTACAATCCCAAAGCGATTGAAGCAAAATTATATGAAAAATGGTGTGATAATAAATATTTCCACGCCGAAGTAGACAGAAGCAAGAAACCATTTACTACAGTAATGCCGCCACCGAACATTACAGGTAAGCTTCACATGGGACATGCCCTGGATAATACACTGCAGGACATCCTGATCCGTTATAAGAGAATGCAGGGATACAATGCACTCTGGATTCCGGGAACAGACCATGCGGCTATCTCTACTGAGGTTAAGGTTACAAATCAGTTAAAAGAAGAAGGAATTGACAAGAAAGAATTAGGAAGAGAGAAATTCCTGGAAAGAACATGGCAGTGGAAAGAAGAATACGCCGGAACTATCGAAGGACAGTTAAAGAAATTAGGTGTATCCTGTGACTGGGACAGAGAACGTTTCACAATGGACGAAGGATGTTCCAAAGCCGTAGAAGAAGTATTCATCAAATTATACAACGAAGGATATATTTACAAAGGATCTAGAATCATCAACTGGTGTCCGGTATGTAAGACTTCTCTTTCCGATGCAGAAGTTGAACATGAGGAACAGGACGGATTCTTCTGGCACATCAAATATCCAATCGTTGGAACAGATGATTATCTGGAGATCGCAACCACACGTCCGGAGACATTACTTGGAGATACTGCAATCGCAGTTCACCCGGATGATGAAAGATACAAAGACATCGTAGGAAAAATGTGTAAACTGCCTCTGACAGACAGAGAGATTCCGATCGTTGCCGACTACTATGTAGACAAAGAATTCGGAACAGGTGCGGTTAAGATCACGCCGGCACATGACCCTAACGACTTTGAAGTCGGAAAACGTCACAACCTGCCGGAGATCAACATCATGAACGATGATGCAACGATCAATGAGCAGTATGGTGGAAAATATGCCGGAATGGACCGCTACGAAGCAAGAAAAGCCATGGTAGCTGACCTGGAAGAGCAGGGATACCTGGTAAAAGTTGTTCCACATTCTCATAACGTAGGAACACATGACCGCTGCCATACAACTGTAGAGCCAATGATCAAGCAGCAGTGGTTTGTTAAGATGGAAGAACTGGCAAAACCAGCCATCGAAGCAATCAAGAACGGCGATTTAAGATTCGTACCGGAACGTTTCAACAAGATCTACCTGCACTGGCTTGAGAATATCCGTGACTGGTGTATTTCCCGTCAGATCTGGTGGGGACACAGAATCCCGGCTTACTACTGTGATGAGTGTGGTGAAGTTGTTGTCGGACACGGCGCACCGGAGAAATGCCCGAAATGTGGATGCACACACTTTACACAGGATGAAGATACACTGGATACATGGTTCAGTTCTGCGCTGTGGCCATTCTCAACACTTGGATGGCCGGATCAGACAGAAGATCTGGATTACTTCTATCCGACAGATGTGCTGGTAACAGGCTATGACATCATCTTCTTCTGGGTAATCCGTATGGTATTCTCAGGATACGCGCATACCGGAAAGGCACCGTTCCACACCGTATTTATCCACGGTCTGGTCCGTGACTCTCAGGGACGTAAGATGAGTAAATCTCTTGGAAATGGTATCGATCCACTGGAAATCATTGATCAGTATGGTGCAGATGCACTTCGTATGACACTGATGACAGGTAATGCACCTGGTAACGATATGCGTTTCTATAACGAACGTGTAGAGGCAAGCCGTAACTTTGCCAATAAAGTATGGAATGCTTCCAGATTTATCATGATGAACCTGGATGAAAAAGAATTGAAGAAACCGGCGAACTTTGAAAAACGTCCTGCAGACTGCTGGATCATGTCAAAATGCAACAGCCTTGTAAAAGATGTTACAGAAAATATGGATAAGTTCGAACTTGGTATCGCACTTTCCAAGATTTACGACTTTATGTGGGATGAGTTCTGTGACTGGTACATTGAGATGGCAAAATATCCGATCTATCATGCAGATGAAGATCCGGAAGCAGCCAATGCGGCACTGTGGACATTAAGAGAAGTCCTGAAGAAATCACTGAAACTGCTGCATCCATATATGCCGTTCGTTACAGAAGAGATCTACAGCAAGTTAGTACCGGAAGAAGAATCACTGATGATGTCTGACTGGCCGGTATATGAAGAAGAGTGGAACTTCCCAGTAGATGAGAACATTGTAGACCACTACAAAGAGATCATCCGCGGAATCCGTAACGTACGTGCCGAGATGAACGTTCCAAATTCAAGAAAAGCTACAGCATTCGTTGTATGTGAGGATGAAGAACTGGGAGCAGGACTTGCACTTCTTGGACATGCTGCACAGAACATGGCAGCTCTGAACGAACTGGTAATCCAGAAAGACAAGAGCGGTATTGCAGACGATGCAGTATCTATCGTAGTTCCGGATGCAACCGTATACCTTCCACTGGAAGAGCTGATCGACTTTGAACAGGAGATCGAGCGTCTGACAAAAGAAGAGGCAAGACTTACCAAAGAAATCGCACGTTCTAACGGTATGTTAAATAACGAGAAATTCGTAAGTAAAGCACCTGCTGCAAAGGTTCAGGAAGAAAGAGACAAACTGGAGACCTACCAGCAGATGATGGCACAGGTAAAAGAAAGACTGGAAGGATTAAAAGCAAAACAGTCATAAACAATACATTTCCGCAGTTATCGGTAACAGGATAACTGCGGATT
>ERZ1673753.2120-NODE-2120-length-15686-cov-5.439063_pt1 | contig 15686 bp, 13 predicted proteins | sample MGYA00580201_ERZ1673753 | MGnify/ENA primary metagenome ERZ1673753 (study PRJEB41218, sample SAMN15661747) | gut metagenome | host: Homo sapiens | place: Canada: London | collected 2015-08-20/2019-03-30 | study: EMG produced TPA metagenomics assembly of... | reverse complement strand
ACTTGCTGGGTCGTTCAGAAATTCATATCAATATGGAGGAGGTGATGACCGAGTTTTGTGGCAAGGTTGTGTTGGTGACCGGAGCTGCCGGTAGTATTGGTAGCGAACTTTGCCGGCAACTGGCTCAGATGAGCATCAAGAAGCTGATCATGTTTGATTCCGCTGAGTCACCTTTGCATAATGTCCGTCTGGAATTTGAGAAGAATTATCCCGGTCTTGATTTTGTTCCTGTCATTGGAGATGTCCGCGTGAAAGAACGTCTCCGTATGGTCTTCGAAACTTATCAGCCTCAGATAATCTTTCATGCCGCTGCCTATAAGCATGTTCCGTTAATGGAAGAGAATCCCTGTGAAGCTGTGCTGGTCAACGTTGTCGGCTCTCGCCAGGTTGCCGATATGGCAGTTGAATACGGAGCCGAGAAGATGATCATGGTTTCTACCGATAAGGCGGTGAATCCTACCAATGTCATGGGATGCTCGAAACGATTGGCCGAAATCTATGTACAGAGTCTGGGCTGTGCCATCCGTGAGGGCAAAGTGAAAGGCCATACCAAATTTATTACTACCCGCTTTGGTAACGTCTTGGGTAGTAACGGTTCTGTCATTCCCCGCTTTAAGGAACAGATCGAGAATGGCGGTCCTGTCACAGTGACTCATCCTGATATCATCCGTTTCTTTATGACTATCCCCGAAGCTTGTCGCCTGGTAATGGAAGCTGCTACGATGGGTGAAGGCAATGAGATATTTGTCTTTGAGATGGGAAAGGCTGTGAAGATTGTCGATCTGGCTACCCGTATGATCGAACTTGCCGGTTATCGTCCGGGTGAGGATATTGAGATAGAGTTTACGGGACTTCGTCCGGGTGAGAAGCTTTATGAAGAAGTATTGAGTGATAAGGAGAATACAATTCCTACAGAAAATAAGAAGATAATGATAGCGAAGGTACGTCATTATGAATATACTGATATTCTTGAAACTTATGGAGAGTTCGAGAAATTATCCCGTACGGTAAAGATCATGGACACAGTGAAGCTGATGAAGAAAGTGGTACCTGAGTTTAAATCCAAGAACTCACCGAGATTTGAAGTTTTGGATAAATAACCAGAATAATCTATAACACTAACATAAATCAACAATGGATACAAAAGAATTGAAGATTGCTGTTGCAGGTACCGGCTATGTTGGTCTTAGCATAGCAACGCTTTTGTCGCAACACCACCAGGTGACGGCAGTCGATGTGATTCCCGAGAAAGTAGATATGCTTAATCGTAAACAATCGCCTATTCAGGATGAGTATATAGAGAAATATTTGTCTGAAAAGTCATTGAATCTAACGGCTACGCTTGACGGCGCCGAGGCCTACAGTGATGCTGATTTTGTGGTTATAGCAGCTCCTACTAACTATGATCCGGTGAAGAACTATTTCGATACTCATCATATAGAGGATGTCATAGATCTGGTGTTAAGTGTCAATCCTGATGCTGTAATGGTAATCAAGTCTACTATTCCTGTGGGATATTGCCGTGGACTTTATTTGAAGTATGCCCGAAAGGGAGTTAAGAAGCTTAACTTGCTTTTTTCTCCTGAGTTTCTTCGTGAGAGTATGGCTCTTTATGATAACTTATATCCAAGTCGTATTATTGTCGGTTATCCAAAGTTGATTGATAGCGAGCAGTTTGACGAGGAAAACGAAGCTATTAAGTCTGTTGCGGATATTCCTGCCCTAGAGAAGGCTGCACATACTTTTGCCGCATTGCTTCAGGAAGGTGCAATCAAGGAAGATATTTCCACTCTTTTTATGGGTATCAAGGAGGCGGAAGCTGTTAAGCTGTTTGCTAATACCTATCTTGCTTTGCGTGTCAGTTATTTTAATGAATTGGATACTTATGCGGAGATGAAAGGTCTGGATTCTCAGTCAATCATACAGGGTGTTGGTCTTGATCCTCGTATTGGCACACACTATAATAATCCATCCTTTGGTTATGGTGGTTATTGTTTGCCTAAAGACACGAAACAACTCTTGGCTAACTATCAGGATGTACCTCAGAACATGATGAGTGCTATTGTAGAAAGTAATCGTACAAGAAAAGATTTTATAGCTGACCAAGTTTTGTCTAAAGCTGGATATTATGATTATAGCGACCAAAATCACTATAATAAAATACAAGAGAAAGAATGTGTCATTGGAGTTTACCGTCTGACAATGAAGTCTAATTCTGATAACTTCCGTCAAAGTGCCATTCAAGGGATTATGAAGCGTATCAAGGCGAAGGGAGCTAATGTAATCATCTATGAGCCTACTTTGACTGATGGTGAAACATTCTTTGGAAGCCTTATAGTAAACGATTTTGCTAGATTTAAGGAGTTGTCAAATGCTATTATCGCAAATCGTTTTGACGATTGTTTAAGTGATGTAGAGGACAAGGTTTACACAAGAGACATTTTCCGTTGTGATTAGAAATCTATAGTCTAATAGATGCAGTTGTCGTTTTCCTAACTTTTCTTGGCAATAAGTTGGGAAGGCTGTTTTCAAGTGACTACTTATTTATATTCATCTAATGCTAGAATCAAAACAAGCAAATAGTAAAGTTTTAGCGAAGAATACATTATTCCTTTATATCCGAATGATGCTTATGATGCTTGTGGCATTATACACTAGTAGGGTGATTCTTCAGTATCTAGGTGTCGAAGATTATGGAATATACAATGCCGTAGGTGGAATTGTCGCAATGTTTGGTGTTATATCAGCTTCGCTTTCCACATCAATTAGTCGGAACCTTACTTTTGAGCTAGGTAAAGGTGATATGGAGAAACTTAAAAAGATTTTCTCTATGTCTCTGAATATCCAGCTAATTCTCATTGCTATCATATTTCTTCTTGGGGAAACTATAGCTGTTTGGTTTCTTAATGTAAAGATGGTGATACCCGAAACTAGGTTGGTGGCAGCAAACTGGATACTGCAGTTTTCACTCATCACCTTTGCAATTAATCTGTTTAGTGTCCCATACAATGCATCTATAATCGCTCATGAGCGGATGAACGTTTTTGCTTATATTGGAATCATTGAGGTTGTACTGAAATTGCTTGTTGTTTATTGTTTGATTGCGAGTCCGATTGATAGGCTGATATTTTATGGTTTTCTTCTTACTTTTGTCGCTATTATAATACAGATAATTTACTTTATATTTTGCAAGAGGCATTTTGAGGAATGCTCTTATCATTTCATTAAGGATAAATCAATTTTCAAAGAACTATTCGGCTTTGCGACATGGAATTTTATAGGATCTGCTTCTAGTATCTTTCGAAGTCAAGGTGTCAACATCATCCTTAACCTATTTTTTGGTCCTGTTGTTAATGCAGCTAGAGCTATTTCAATGCAAGTGAATAATGCAATAAACGGGTTTGTTGGTAATTTTATGACTGCATTGACCCCTCAGATTACAAAAGCATACGCACAAGGTAACTATACATATCTTCTACAATGTATTTATAGAGGTTCAAAGTTTTCATACTATCTTCTGTATTTTTTATCATTACCAGTGTTTATAGAAACTGACTATATCCTCAGATTATGGCTTGTCAATGTGCCTGAATCTACAGTAGGATTCGTTAGATACATTCTTTTATTCTCGCTTGTTGATACTTATTCGAGAGCTCTCATCAATGCTAATAATGCAACCGGTGATATTAAAGTATATCAGATTGTGATAGGTTCGCTTAATTTAACTGTGCTGCCAATAGTATATCTTGCTTTGAAAATGGGTGCATCGGCAGAGAGTACTGTACTCGTATCAGTATTTATTTCTCTTGTTGGGTTATATCCACGAATCTACTTTAACAAGAAACATTTCCCTGTATCTTATATTGATTTTACAACAAAAGTAATTCTTCCTACAATTATCGTCAGTGTTGCTGGGTTAATTATTCCATATATTGTATCCCTATTACTTCCAGATACGTTTGCGTCATTTGCTGTTGTAACTATTCTTTGTTTTGTTTCAGCAGCTTCTGTTATTGTTATATTAGGATGTACTAAAGAAGAAAGAGGTTACGCAATGTTATTTATCCGTAAGAAAATCCATAAATAATTATGAATATAAGGCAAATTACAGATAATCTGTTATGCTCTGGCTGTGGTACGTGTAATACCATTTGCGGTCACAATGCTGTTAGTATGAAGCGGACACACACTATGAAACTTCTGTATGCTGATATTGATACAACAAAGTGTACCGATTGTGGATTGTGCCTAAAAATGTGCCCAAGCTCTCAAGTACTTGAAAACAAAGAAAAAATTGTAAGAGAACAGATTCTCGGAGATGTCAAAGCATGCTATGTTGGCAGAACTTTTGATAAGGCGATTTTTGACAACGCTCAGAGTGGGGGTATGGTGACAACAATTCTCGCTTATCTTTTTAATAATAAACTTATAGATGCAGCAGTATCGTGTCGAATGGAATATGGTTGGCCTGTGCCTTCTATACATTATTCAATACTTACAAGCATAGATGAACTAAAGCGTAATCAGAAGTCATGTTACACCCAGATTGATATAGTATCTGCACTTAAGGAGACATTTCAATTCAAAAGTGTTGCTGTCGTAGGTGTACCGTGCCACATTCAAGGTGTAAGCAACTTGATGTCATTGAAGAAGTATAGCAACATTGCATATAGAATAGGCCTTGTATGCGATAAGACATACTGCGACTTATATATGGATGCTATTATGTTTGGCATAAAGCCTCCTCAAGGCGAAGTGAATATAAACTATAGACGAAAAGATTTTATATACAAAGCTAAATACTATTCGTACCAACAGGCGCCAACCGTTATTGCAAATAAAGAGGGAGAAATGGTCATAATCCCGAATTCAAAGCGTATGTTCCTAAAAGACTATTTTACTGTTCCAAAATGTAAAATCTGTTGGGATAAACTTAATACACAAGCAGATATTGTTCTTGGAGATCCTTGGGGACTCAAAGATAAATATGACGAGATGAAAGGTGATTCTGTTGTCATCGCTCGTTCAGAAAAAGCAATACGACTTATTGAAAGTATGCATTCTGCAAACCATATCAAACTTCTACCAGTATCTATAGAGGAGGTTGCAAAGGGACAGTTGATTGATCAGAGGGTTTCGGATATTCGAAAATGTGATTGGGATAAGGAAATAATAACTTGGAATAAGAACGAGAGTTTAACTAAAGAAAAATATATTGGTCAAGTAATAAAACGATATCGTTTTGTTTCAATGAAGAATAAAGTTTATTCAATATTAAGTCATATCAAGTATCTAAAATAATTACAATGAATATACAAATAGATGGGGTAAACAATAGCAATAAGGGTGCTCAATTGATGATGATTGCTACACTAAATGCTATTGAAAAGTATTGTCCAGAAGCAAAGATAAGGTTTAATAGCCCATTGGCCCCAGATACATTTGCATCCTTTACAAAACTCCAGCTTAGAGAAGTACAGCCGTATTGGTTTAAAAGGTATGTTGTAGATAGTCATGTAGGAGTATATATAAACAGAATCTCTAACACTCTTTTTGCAAAAGTGTCTAATTGGAAGAAAACATCTAGAGTCGACCTTCTAATTGATATAGGTGGGTTCCAGTTTGGCGACCAGTGGAATCATACTAAAAAAGAAATATTATGTCGAAAAGATTATCAAAAACGACTCAGAGAACAAGGCGCCAAAATAGTGTTCATGCCACAAGCTTTTGGTCCGTTTGATAAATCAGAAAGTCAAGAAATGGCGTCAGTGTTAAACGAATATTCGGACCTTCTAATAGCTAGAGACGATATTTCTTTAGGCTATTTATTAAAGACGGGTGTTAACCCTTCGTTGGTCTTAAACTATCCAGATTTTACACATTCAGTAAGCCCTGTAGATCCGAAAATAGAAGATCATTACACCAACAATGTTTGCTTGATCCCGAATAGTATGATGATTCGTCAAAATATAGTTGATGAAGATACATACATTCGCTTTTTCACTGTAATTTGTAAATTTATTCAAGAGAATGGCAAAACACCGTTTTTATTGAACCATGAAGGAGTAGGCGACTTTACACTATGTGAGAAAATTAATGAAAGGCTGAACAATGAACTCTTTTTATATACGGACTTAAATGCAGTTGAGACAAAGTGGATTATTTCTAAATCATACATGGTATTATCTTCTAGATTTCATGGGGTTGCAAATGCTCTTAGTTCTGGTGTTCCGTGTCTTGCTACTAGTTGGAATCATAAATACCAAAAAATATTTGAAAGTTATGGTATGAGTAATAATGTATTGGATTGTTCAAATGTAGAAGATGCGATAAGAAAAATAGATAAATATTTGGCGGAAGATAGTAATAAAAGTACTTGTGAAAATCTCCTAGTATATGGTAAGAGAATAGCAATGGCTAATCAGGAAATGTGGTCTAAAGTATTATTAAGCAATAAATAAAGATGCAGAATATTAGTAATCCTCGACTCTCGGTGATTATTCCGTGCTTTAACAAAGCAGATTATCTTATTCAGATGGTCGATTGTATTATGAAGCAGACATTTAAGGATTGGGAGCTTATTCTTGTTGACGATGGTTCAGACGAAGATAATTTCAATAAGGTTCATGAATTTGTTTCTTATGATACAAGGATTCAGCATATACGTAGAAATCGCCTACCGAAAAATGGTAATACTTGCCGCAATATTGGTATGGACATGGCAAAAGGTGAGTACATGATCATCTTTGATGCAGACGACATGATTTCAGAAACGTGTTTTGAAAATCGTGTTCGGTTCATGGATACCCATCCTGAATGTGATTATGCAACTTTTCCATATGCATCGTTTGAAGAAGGATCGCCGGTACCAACAACAGACAAAATGAATAAGATGGGGACAGATAATGGTACAATTCTCAAAGAATTGTTGTCGACTGTATATCCTTTTACTGTATGGACAAATATATATCGTACTAATGCGCTAAAAGGCATTAAGTGGGATGAAAAATTATTTGTATATCAAGACTTTGATTTTATGATACAATGTGATCTTGCCCAACTTAAACATGTTTATGCAGACGTCTTATACAGTGATTATTTTTATTGTCATTTTAATAGTGGTAATAGTGTCTGTAATAGCTTTTCTAAAGAAAAAATTATTTCAACAAACTATTTGTTCTTAAAGATTTTTAACCTATTAGAGGAAAGAGAAGATAAAAATGTTCTCTTTAAGAGTTTTGAGAGGTTTTTAGTTTTACACTTTGAACGTCTTTTGAATTTGTGTAATGATCAATATATGGAACAATATTTTACACTAATTACGCCATATTGTCCCAATGTTGCGGAAAAGTGTCAACATATAAAGCATAAAGTCGGATCAATGGTAAGTGGACACTTTAATCAGGCCCGTATTCATTATTATCAGTATAAAGCGTTTGGCTTTAAGTTAAATAAAGTTATGGGCATTCACGAATTTGTAAAATGGATTTTATGGAAACCTTAATCTTCTTTTAATTATGGGGCTGGTAATATTTAATGCAGCGTTGTATATATTTATGTTGTTCTTTTATTGGAATAAGCACAAGCGGCTAAGTTTTTACTTAATCATCCTCCTTATATATACTACTACTGCATGTTTATGCGTTTACAATTATTCCTTGACGCCTTACAAATGGAATGATTTAGGGGTAGGAGGCTTTGTTTATTTATTCTGTATCTTATTAATTTTTTTATATCCGTTAAGAACATTTGAATTCAGAGATGATTTGATAACGGTTGCGGACAATAAATATCTACGAATATTGGCAATGATTTATGTGGTAATTTGTTTTGTCAATATTACTGTGTCAATAGACAAAACTATTGAGTTGTTCTATTCTGGTGATTGGGCAGGTGTTTATGATGATTTTTATGCAGACGAGGGAAATGTACAATTATATGAAAGTTTGTTTCAAAAATTAGTCAAGAATCTGTCAAACTATTTGTCGCCGTTTGCATTCGTATATACCTTTTATTTGCTTACCAAATCAAAACTCCCCAAGGTTCTATTTTTCTCTCTACTCTTGTCAGTAGTTATTCCTTCATTTATGTCTGCGACAATTGTCGCATCCAGAGGGATGGTAATGTTTCTTGCACTCAAACTTCTTATTTCATATTTGCTTTTTTCTAGTCAGATACCTCCCAAAAGAAAAAGGGTTTTGTTTTTAGTAGCTGCGGGGCTCTTAGCATTATTCGTTTTTTATTCGATACTTGTAACAGTGTCTAGATTTGGCGAAGATGAATCTAGCAATTCATTGATCGCTTACTTTGGGCATTCTATGCTTTCTTTTAACGATGGTATTTTTAATAATTTACATGATTTTGCTTGGGGGAAAAGGGTTTTTAAATGGTTTATTGATTTGTTTGGTGGTGATTCCTTTTTTAGTGCTGCTAAAGCTGGTGCTACACATGGGCATGCGTTTTATACATTTGTAGGCGGCATATATATTGATTGGGGTCCAATCGGGACGATTGTTGTGGCATTGATAGCATGTGTTTTTATTAAACGGTTCTTTGAGAAGCATATTTTATATTTATCAGATAGTATTATGATAGTTTTTTATGTAGATTTTCTTGCTAATGGTATTTATGCGTATAACAGTGGAAGGGCGTTAGTGTGGATAATGACATATATAGTTTATTTAATGGTAAAAAAAATGGAAAATACATATGCGTGATAATCCTATAATTTCGATAGTTGTACCAACTAAGAATAGATACAAGTATCTTAAACAATTTATAATCTTGGTAGAGAGTTTTAAAGATGAAAGAATAGAACTTTTTATTCAAGATAATTCTGATGACAATTCTGAAATTCTTGAATTCCTCTCTAACAAAGATTTAGTCAGTACAAAATATAGCTATTCTCAAGATACACTCTCAATGGGTGGCAATGCAGAACGCGGTATTTTTAATAGTACTGGAGAGTATGTTTGTTTCATGGGAGATGATGACGGTGTTTGTAGAACAATTGCAGATTGTGCACTGTGGATGAAGGATAATGATATTGATGCCGTGAACCCATTGTATATGCAGTACTCTTGGAATGAGCATAAAGGTAGAGGTATGGGGAGTATTTATCATGAACCTATATCAAATACTTATTGTATTAAGAATCCACAGCAAGAACTTAAAAAAGTCCTATCCCAAGGCGTGACTACTTTTTATGATTGTGTGAGATTATATCATGCCATTGTAAAGAGGTCAGCATTAGAAAAAATATATAAAGTTGGAGGTAATCTTTTCCCAGGACCAACGCCAGATATATCAAGTGCAGTGTCTCTTAGTTTTACAGTTAAAAAATATGTGTGTCTAAATATACCGGTTACAATCCCTGGTATGTCTCGTATGGTAGGAGGAGGAGTAATGGGACGTGTTTTGACTCTTGATGAGGTGTCTTTTATAACTGATAAAGATAGACGTGATTGGGTAGAAGGGTTCCCTCCCATGTGGGCAAGTGAAATTATCTGGCCTGATGGTGCATTGAATGCTCTAAAGTATATGGGAAGAGAAGACTTTATCAAATATTTTAGTAAGAATAAAATGCTTGCAAGGCTTGTTGCAGTTCATAAAAAGTATTTTAACGTTGCTTTTAAGTATGCTGACAATAAGAGCAAATTTCTTCTTGATTTAGTTCTCTATTTCATTGGTGAAGGTATTAAGTTCTTTTGGCATAAATTTCTTGCAAAAATAAATGGGAAGACAAATGGTATCTATATTACAAAAGATGGCTTTAGTTCTATTGCGGATGCAGAACAATACCTTATGGAACAGATTAAAAATTTTAGCTATAGGCACTTAAAGTGCACATGTTGATATGTGCATAAGTATTTAAATTAGAGCTCAAAATGAAATCTTTATCTTTTAGTACCAAAATTGAATCTAGCCTAAATAAAAAAGGATGAAATGAAGGACTTGATAAAGTAGCTTATAACGATGATGATGGCTAGTTACCGTGTCTCTTTTCGAAACTCTGAATTAGATGTGTACATTCCTGAATGTATAGAAAATGGAGTTTTTGAGCATCGAGATTTTTATTATGCATTTTATCACAACATGACGATTGGTGATATTGGGGGACTTTGCGATCTTAGTCCTAATTTCTACCATGATATCATTATGGAGGATTGAAATGACTGCCAATATTTTGAACTGATGGATAAACTAGAATTGCTTTCTGATAAGAATGTCTATTCTGACGGATCAATGCTGAATACCTGTGGCCATCGTCTTTTGGAAATAGGAGAGAAAGAAGAGGATGTGGAGCATGAAGAACACTGCTTGAAGCAATGGATCTTTTGTCACAACTCTCTATAGTACAAGTTTGTCCAGCTCATTTTCCATGACCATGGACGTCACACTCGGAAAGCGAGCAAAAGTACCTTGAAGGAATAGCACTTAAGATATATCTTCATTCTGCCAATGTACATAATCATAAGCTCTATTTGCTACAGTATCTGTGTGATGTCTTTCATCGGATAAAAAATAATGTTATGGGAGATGAATTTGTATATCTTCTTCCTCATGCGGTCACAAGTGGCTGTTGTATGAGAGGCTAATATATGAATTACTTATTAAATAATCATAAAAAATAAAGCTTTAGGGCTGTCACGGGCCTAAAGTGACTACTTACAGTTATTATGTCAATTTTCAAAGACAAAACCCTGTTAATTACAGGTGGTACCGGTTCTTTTGGCAACATGGTACTTAAGCGCTTCCTCGAGAGTGACATTAAGGAGATTCGTATCTTCAGTCGTGATGAAAAGAAGCAGGATGACATGCGTCATCACCTTCAGGACACCTATCCTCCAGATATTGCAGGTAAAGTCAAGTTTTATATTGGTGATGTTCGCGATAGAAAGAGTGTGGATATCGTAATGCGTGGTGGTGTTGACTACATTTTTTCTGCAGCAGCGTTGAAGCAGGTGCCTTCTTGTGAGTTCTTCCCTATGCAGGCTGTTGAAACGAATGTATATGGAACAAATAACGTACTAGAATCAGCTATTGAGTATGGTGTAAAGAATGTTGTTGTTCTCTCAACAGATAAAGCGGCATATCCAATCAATGCTATGGGGATATCCAAGGCAATGATGGAGAAGGTAGCGACAGCCAAAGGACGTCAGCTCGGAGCGAATGCTGAGACTACAATATGCTGCACTCGCTATGGGAATGTGATGGCTTCCCGTGGAAGTGTTATCCCTCTTTGGGTAGAGCAGATGATAGAAGACAAACCTATCACTATTACTGATCCAAACATGACACGATTCATGATGACTCTCAATGATGCTGTTGATCTTGTGGTTTATGCTTTTGAGCATGGTGAGAATGGCGATCTCTTCGTGCAGAAAGCTCCAGCTGCAACCCTTAATGTACTTGCGCAGGCTTTGAAGGAGACTTATGCAGAACTTGATCCTAAGTATATGGAGACTGAGGTTAAGGTTATAGGTACACGCCATGGAGAGAAACTCTACGAGACACTCGTAACTCGTGAAGAAATGGCCCGTGCTATTGATATGGGTAACTACTATCGTATCCCTTGTGATGGTCGCGACTTGAATTATGATAAGGTAGAAGGTGGTAATCCTGAGATTGACAAAATGGAAGAATACCACAGTCACAATACTGCACGTCTTGATGTAGCGGGGATGAAAGCCCTTCTTCACAAGCTTACCTTCATTCGTGAGGATCTTGGACTTCAACCAAGAGCTAAAGCAAAGGAGATTCGTTCAGAATAATATGATAACTGGCAGCATAGGTGGAAATATAGTTCGCAGTTTGGCACTGCCTGCCAGTTCAATAAAGAATAATAAAAGAGATAAATTATATGAAAGTTTTAGTACTCGGTTGTAACGGAATGGCTGGCCATTTAATTTCGCTCTACTTCAAGGAGAGGGGACATGAGGTAGTGGGCTTTGCCCGTCAGAAATCCACTTTACTTGACAATACTAAAATAGGTGACGCTTCAGACATGAATCTTATCAAGAAAGTTGTTTATGAAGGCAACTATGATGCAGTCATCAACTGTATCGGCCTACTTAATCAGTTTGCTGAGAATAATAAAGCTATGGCAGTACTCTTAAATAGCTATTTGCCTCACTATTTGGTAGAGATAACAAAGGATACAGCGACTCGAATAGTCCACATGTCCACTGATTGCGTATTTGCAGGTAATGGCGGTCCTTATTACGAAGACACCCTTCCGAATGGAGTCACCTTCTACGATCGCTCTAAGGCTATGGGTGAAATCAACAATGATAAAGACCTCACTTTCCGCAACTCAATCATTGGTCCGGACATTAAAGCTTCTGGCATTGGACTCTTCAACTGGTTTATGAAACAAGAAGGTTCTATTTGTGGATATACTGGTGCTATTTGGACAGGTGTTACTACCTATACCCTTGCCAAAGCAATGGAGCAAGCGCTTAAGGAGAACCTTGCCGGTCTTTACAACCTTGTTAATAACGTGTCTATTAACAAGTTTGACCTATGCTCGCTCTTTAATAAGTATTTCCGAAATGAAAAAGTTAAGATCAGTCCTAACGATAAACTCCAGCTTGATAAAAGTTTGAGACGCAAGCGTACTGACTTTTCATTTGAGGTACCATCATACGAACAGCAGGTTGCAGAAATGGTAGAATGGGTAAACAGACATAAGGAACTGTATCCCCATTATTTTAATATGTGATGAAATAGTCTGATTATTATGAGACTACGATTATTAATAAATAAGGTACTCCACCTCTTAGAAGTGATGCATGTTAATACAGAAGAAAAAAAAGTATACTTAACATTTGACGATGGTCCTGAAGGAGATATTACGGATTTTGTATTGGATGAACTGAAGAAGCATAGCGCTAAAGCTACTTTCTTCTGTAAAGGAGAGAATGTTGAAAAAAATAATGAACAATTTCAACAAATCTTGGAGGAAGGTCATGCAGTGGGAAACCATACTTACAGTCATATAAACTCATTTCATACAAAAACAGAGGTGTATGTTAATGATGTTATTAAGGCGGACAAAGTTATACACTCTCATTTATTTCGTCCTCCATGGGGTAGCATTACTATATGGGCCTTTCTAAAATTGTGTTTCAGATTTAAAATAGTATACTGGAGTCTGATGTCAGGAGATACAGAAGGCGAGTCGTTGGATATCAATCGTTGTATGGATAGGCTAAAGACGAGCACAAGAAAAGGTGATATTGTTTTATTCCATTTTTGCAAAATTCACGAACACGAGACAAAACAAATATTGCCAAAGTACTTAGAGTGGCTTAAAAATGAAGGTTATAAATGTGAAAAATTAAATTAAATGAAGATATTATATGCCGGTAAAAATATAAATCACCATCAGGTGCCTTTTATTAAATCATTAATGGATATTGTTGGTGTTGAGAATGTTAAGTATTCCTCAATTAAAATGATTGAACTAGAGCGGCTAGAAATGGGTTTTGATCAGTATGAAGGAGATTGGTTGATTGATTCTATAAATCAAACTGATATTTTTAAGCAATGGTGGGAACAGTCTGATATAGTAATTACTAATAATCGAGAATACTATCATTTAATAGAGGAACGTTTAAGAAAAGGAAAAATGGTATTCTTAACCTCTGAAAGATGGTTTAAGGAACCAGAAGGCTTGTTGCGTCTGTTTCATCCTCATATATTAAAGTTGGTGATAAAGTATCGACAGTTATCTAAGTATCGTGACTTTTATTATTTGCCACAAGGCTATTTTTCGTATAATGACATAGCGAGATTTGGTATTTTGGAAAATAGAGCTTTTGCATTTGGATATTTGACTCCATTATGCTGTAATCAAATTTCAAGGACTAAAGTGCTTGATCATAATAGAATTAACATTATCTGGGCAGGTTCTCTTATTCGTTTAAAAAGAGTTGATTTGCTCGCAAAAGCTTTTTGTCGAATCCATCAGAAATATCCGAATACATATTTGACTATTATAGGACAAGGTCCTGAAAAAAAACATATAAACTCTATTTTGAATAATGGTGATCTTACGGGTTCATATAGGATTATGAATTTTGTTAGTAACTCAGAATTAAGGTCCATAATGAATGCCGCTGACATATATGTATTTCCAAGTAATGGAGCAGAAGGGTGGGGAGCTGTGGTTAATGAGGCCATGTCAGAGGCGTGTGCAGTGATATTATCAAGCAAAGTAGGAGCAATTAGCATGATCAAGGATGGTTATAATGGACTCATATTCCAAGATGGGAATGAAAAGTCGCTATGTGAATCCTTATTGAGAATATGTGGGAATAGCGAATATCTAAGGACGCTAAAAAATAATGCAAAAAAGACTATAGTGGATGAATGGAACCCTGATACTGCGGCAAAAAGGTTCATAGATATATGCACTAATCTTAAGAGTAATCGAAAATATGAAATTTCAGGGGTAGAATTATTGAAAAGAATCTGAATCTATGATTAAGAGAATATTATTTTTGTTCATTTCGAAATTTAAGAGCCTCTTTTTGAGATCTATTGCTTTTTCTGCTATGGTGGAGTATTCCAATGTAAGTAGAAAGGCAAAGGTGTGGCCGAGGGTGAGGGTATTTCACTCCAACATTGGAGCTTATTCATATGTGGGAACTAACAGCAGAATAATATACTGTAACATTGGTAAGTTTTGTTCAATTTCCGTTGATTGTGCGATTGGTATGGGAACACACTCTTTGGACTATATTTCTACAGCCAGCATTTTTACTGCGCCAGTAAATGGTACAAGAATAAAGTGGACCGATAAGCAAAGTTTTGAGGAATACAAAACCATCAATATCGGTAATGATGTGTGGATTGGGCAGAGAGTAATGGTAATGGGAGGTGTTACTATTGGTAATGGAGCAGTAATTGGAGCTGGAGCCATTGTCACGAAAGATGTCCCTCCTTATGCAATTGTTGGCGGTGTTCCAGCAAAAGTCATTAGATATCGTTTTCCTGAAGATGTGATCGATGCTTTGCAAAAAATCGAATGGTGGAGTTTGGAGGACGATGTACTAAAAGAGAATATGGGATTATTCCAGAATCCTGTGGATGCAGATAATTTAAATAAATTATTAACATTAAGTGGAAAATAATATGTTTCGTACTATTGCTTTGTGGTTGTTGTTTATTAAGTACCGTATAATGCATCCAAAAATTAATTTTAAAGGATGGTCGATAATATGCTCATTATCAGGTGGCTGTATTAAAATAGGAAGGAGCACTTCCTTGTTCTCTAGTTTTTCTAGTAATATGTTAGGCTTGTATCAACGATGTATTATTGTAGCGCGTTACGGTGGAAAGATTAAAATAGGAACACGTTGTGGTATTAGTGGAAGTACTATCTATGCTTGGGAATCTATTGAGATTGGCGATTACACAATGGTGGGTGCTAACTGTAAAATTATTGATAACGACTTTCATCCAGTAGAGTTGGAGTATCGTCATCAGGCTCTCAATGAACAGCATACACGAAGAGCTCCAATAGTGATTGGTAATGATTGTTTTATTGGCATGAACTCTATCATCTTAAAAGGTACAACATTGGGCAACAACGTAATAGTAGGAGCTGGAAGTGTAGTACATGGTCATTTTCCTGATAATGTCATTATAGCAGGTAATCCTGCGAAGATTGTGAAATA
>ERZ1673753.2090-NODE-2090-length-15825-cov-3.825872_pt1 | contig 15825 bp, 14 predicted proteins | sample MGYA00580201_ERZ1673753 | MGnify/ENA primary metagenome ERZ1673753 (study PRJEB41218, sample SAMN15661747) | gut metagenome | host: Homo sapiens | place: Canada: London | collected 2015-08-20/2019-03-30 | study: EMG produced TPA metagenomics assembly of... | reverse complement strand
TCGGGATCTCAATAGTGACCTCAACGCTCACGGCGATGACTCCTTATAATCGGTGTACACTTCTCTGACGGCTATCTTATGCGAAACCCGCTCAAAACCGTTTATTTGTGCACCTTAAGTGAGGTTTTGTTTCCAGGAAGAAGGTGTTTGTGACCGTGGGTAGTACCGACTCTGACAGCTCCAAAACCGCCGCTAAGGGCACGCAAAAATCGCCCAGTTCCGTAAAATCCGGCAAATCCAAGAAGTCGCGTGGACTGAAAATCGGCGGTGCCATCGCCGGTGTTCTCGTTATCGCAGCGGGCAGCGGCGTAGCGGTTGTCGTCAATAACAATCGTCAGATTGTGGTCGATGCGCCGCCCGCCGTCAGTCATGTTTCCGCTCCTGTGACGGCTGCGCAGTCTTCGCTTGACGACGGCACTCTGACCCAAAAAGTCAGCGCCATCATGGACGCTGCTGCGGCTGATCCAGCTTTCGGTGAGCTGTATGGAATCGTCAGCGATGCTACGACCGGCCAGAAACTGTGGGGGATCAATGACACCGCGGTGGCCATGCCGGCGTCCAGCATGAAGATTCTCACCGCGTCTGCCGCACTGTTGGACTTAGGTGAAGATCATCGAGTCTCCACCCGCGTCTCACGGATCACGGGGACTAATGACATCGTTTTGCACGGCGGGGGCGACCCCACCTTAAGCGAGGACGGGGAAGGGTTCTTCCAGGACTCGGCTTCAATCGCTGAGTTGGCGAAAAAGATTTCCGTGGTCATTCCTGAGGGGGTCGGCAAGGTTTATCTCGACAACTCTCTATTCACCGAGAGCTTCCACGAGACCTGGGAGCGTGCGGGGCTGGAGGACGGTTACATCGCACCGGTGGAGTCGGTGATGATGGATGCTGGTCGTATTGATCCGACGAATGAGGAATCGCAGCGCAGCGCCACGCCAGCTGCGGATGCCGCCGATGCACTGGCCAAGGCGCTTGGTGCGGAAAACGGAGGCAGCCTGAGGGATGCGGCCAAGGATGGTCAGTCGCTGCCTCTGGATCCAGACCCAGTTGCGCTCGTGCAGTCGGCTCCGCTGGTTACCCGTGTGCACGAGATGATGAACTACAGCGACAACGTGCTAGCCGAGTCCATTGCCCGCGAGGTGGCTATCTCTCGCGGCCTGCCACCGACTTTTGAAGGAGCTGCGCGCGCAGTTCGAGACACCCTCGCGGAGCACGGTTTTCCGCTCGACGGCGCGGTGCTGTCGGACTCCAGTGGTCTGAGCACGGATAACCGTATTTCTCCGCAGCATCTCTCCGAGGTGCTCAATTCGGCTGCGGGGCCGGTGGAGTCGGCCGAGCAGGGGGGACTGGCGGAGCCGCAGGAGTCGTCGGAAAGCACGTCTTTGCGCCCACTGTTGGATAGCCTGCCGGTGGCGGCGGTGTCCGGCACTCTGGCGACGCGCTTTGCCGGCCAGTCCGGGGCGGGCATCGTCCGTGCGAAGACAGGCACGCTGAATAAAGCCTCGGCGTTGGCGGGGTATGTGGTGACGAAGTCGGGACAGGTGCTGACGTTCGCACTGATTTCCAACGAAGCGAGCCTGTTGCCGGCACGAGCTGCGGCCGATAAGGCAGCGAGCGCCCTGGCGGATATCTAAACTGAGATTCATTTGCCACTGAAATTAATTTGAGGAGATGAATCCGCAATGCCCTCTCACACTTCCGCGATTAGGAACTTGCCTACCGTTCACGAGATTGCCGCACAGGTTCGCGAGGGAAAGCTAAGCCCGGTGGACAGCGTGCAGCGCAGTCTCGACGCTATCTCCAGACTGGATGGAGGGATTCATGCCTTCCGTGAAGTGTGGGCGGATAGGGCTCTGCAGGCTGCGCGGGAACTCGAGCAAAGCGAGAACCTCTCGGAGTTGCCGCTCGCAGGTGTGCCATTCGCGCTGAAGGAAAACACCGCTCTAGAGAACCCGTTTGTCCAGCAGTTGACTAGCGCCGGCGCAGTCGCAGTGGGAACTACGGTGAATCCGCAGTTCTGTACGTGGGGGACGACGACGCTGCCGGGGCTGGCCGTCGACAATCCGATTCTGCCGGGGCACACTCCGGGTGGGTCCTCCGGCGGATCCGCAGCGGCTGTCGCCGCTGGGATGGTTCCGTTTGCGCAGGGCAACGACGGCATGGGGTCACTGCGTATCCCTGCAGCGTGCTGCGGGCTTTCGACCCTGAAGGCGACCCCGGGAACAATGCCGGGGCGCGTGGGCGGCAATGACTGGTACGGAATGTCTGTCCAAGGGGTGCTCACAGTCAACAACGAGGACTTGCGCCTGATTACCAAAATCCTCACAAATGGCATGGTGGATGCGGAGGATCCGGCGAAGACCCTACCTGAAAACTTCGCCGTCAGCGTGGACACCACTGCGCCCGTATTCGGGTTAAAGGCTGCACCGGAGTACGTCGATGCGGCGCAACAGGCGGCGAGAGTATTCGCGGACAAGGGCTTTGCCGTCACGGAAAAGAACATGCCGTACCCGCTGAACCCGCTCCCGATGCTCGCGCGCTGGACTGCGGGGGTGGCAGATCAGCTTCGTGACGAGCCGTGCCCGGATCACCTGGAGTGGCGCAACCGAGTCCACGCTGGCATTGGGCGCTTGCTGCGTTTCACAATCAATGGCCGCCAAGTGGCACGCGATGGCGCCCGCATCGAGCGTGAGCTGCCGGGTGACACCATCTTGATTACTCCGGCTCTGGCCAAGAATCCACCGCGGATCCGCGCATGGCATCGCATGCCCTGGATTGTGAACCTGTTGTCCAATCTGCGCTTCACCCCTTACGTTTCGACGTGGAATTACCTGGGATTCCCGGCCGGCATCGTTGTGGAGCCGACTTCTGGATTGCCGGTGCAGCTGATCGCGCGCCCGACTCAGGAGCGAATTCTGCTTACCGCGATGGAAACCATCGCAAGTGGTGGGCGCGTTGGCTAGACCCTTTTGGCCGGACCGCAGCCCTCATTTCCTCATCATTCGGCAAGCTGTCCGCGCGATAGTGCAGCAGGTGGGGCAGGAGTTGGGCAGCGGTATCGTCATTGGGCTTTCCGGCGGTGCGGATTCGCTCGCCCTGACCGCCGGGGCCTGTGCGGAAGCTTTCGGGCCCAAGGGGGCACTGGCCGGCCGCAACGTTCACGCCGTCGTCGTTGATCATCAGCTTCAGCAGGGCTCTGCAGAAGTCGCTGAGCGCGCCGCCCACATAGCTCGGGGGATGGGGGCTACGGCCGAGGTTATCGCGGTCGATATCAATAACGATTCCGACCGCGGTCCCGAATACGAGGCGCGTTTGGCTCGACACCGAGTCCTACGGCAGATCGCCCAATCTCGAGGTGCGGCGCTGATGCTCGCCCACACGTTGGACGACCAGGCGGAAACAGTTTTGCTGCGGCTGGCCAGAGGGGGCGGCCCGCAAGCGCTGTCCGCTATCCGAGACAATCTCACGTGGTCGGACGGGACTCGGATTCTGCGTCCGCTGCTCGGTGTGCGACGCACCGACACTCAGCGCTGCTGTGAAGAGCTGGGCTTAAAGGTCTGGCACGACCCACACAACCAGGACGACCATTACGCCCGCGTCCGGGTTCGAAAGACGATTTTGCCGCTGCTGGAGCAGGAGCTGGGGCCGGGAGTTGCGGAAAATCTCGCTAAGACTGCGGGGATTGCAGCAGTCGACAATGACTTTTTGGACGCTCACGCCGAGTCGGCTCTGGATGCGCTGCTGGGGGAGGAAGTGGCGTCGGCAAGCGGGAGCCTGTCTGTGCGAGGGGTCGCTGAGCTTGACGACGCCATCGCGGTGCGCGTCCTCGCTCGTTGGTTGAGGCAGGCGGGTGCGGAGCCCAGTAGTAAACAGATCGACATGGTTATGGCGCTCGTGCACCGCTATCACGGCCAGGGGGAAGTGCCGGTGACCCGCGGGCGCGATGGTGCTGACAGAAATGCCAGGTTGGTCGTTGAGCGAAAAGATGGCACTCTACAATTGGTAATGAATCGTCCCGCGGTGTCTTAAGAAAAGGTGCCGCAATCCAACTTCCGGCGGCCGAGAACTATCGGTTGCCATAACCCTGAACTTGCACTGGGGCAGTTACGCTCCATCGACACGCCGCAATAGAAGTGCGGAAAGGAAATGCGATGCATGATGTGAAGGATTTCAACGTCCCCGCAAACCCCTACGGCGATGAGGTAGAGGCAGTTCTCATTGGCGAAGAGGAGCTGCATGCTCGCATTGCCGAGATGGCGCATCGTGTGAATGAGAAGTACAAGGAAGCCGACAGCGATCTGATTCTGGTCGCAGTGCTCAAGGGCGCGGTGTTCTTCCTGACTGACTTCGCCCGTCAGCTCAGCATTCCCAGCCAGATGGAGTTTATGGCGGTTTCCAGTTACGGAAACTCCAGCTCGTCGTCAGGTGTGGTGCGTATCTTGAAGGACCTGGATCGCGATATTGAGGGACGCGATGTCGTAATCGTTGAGGACATCATTGACTCCGGTCTGACCCTGTCCTGGTTGATTAAGAACCTGCGCAACCGTAATCCGCGCTCCCTGGAGGTCATTACGCTGCTGCGTAAGCCGGAGGCTGTGCGTACCAAACTGGACGTTGCGGATGTTGGCTTCGACATTCCGAACGAGTTCGTCATCGGTTACGGCCTGGATTACGCCGAGCGCTACCGCGACCTGCCGTACGTCGGCACGCTTCACCCGCGCGTTTATCAGAACTAGGTCAATCTTCGGCACTTACTGCACAGTGACGATGCTTTACGACGGGCATTGCGCGCGTACCTCCCGCATTTCTAGCTGTGTTCTAGCTATGAAAAGTAGGAGTTGGAAACTTTTTTCGGTTGCGATGCGTTATGCCTACTGTGGGGTCAGGTGCCATGAGCCCTGGCCCCACGTTGTGTCATTGATGCGTCTTCGAGAAGAACTCGTTGATGCGTACAATTAATAAAAGCAACTAATAGATGTAGAGAGCGAAAAGCGAACCCACTGTATGGACAAGAAAAAGGTGTTCCGGTTTGCCACCGTTGCCGGCATCATCCTGATTATCCTCTTTGCTATTACCCAGCTGGCGGATGATTCCCGGGAATACCGCGAGGTGGATACGTCCGTTGCCCTGACCCAGTTGGATAAGGGCAATGTCACGGAAGCTCAGATTGACGATCGCGAACAGCGAATTCGCCTCACCCTGAAGAAGGGCGTGGAGGTCGAGGGTACTGAGGACGTCACGAAGGTGATGACCAAGTATCCAGCGCGTGCGACCGACCAGGTCTTTGACAAGGTCGCTGCCGCCAAGGGCATGGAGAAGTTCGATACCAAGGTCACGCAGGATTCCTTCCTGATGTCCACCTTGGGCTTCCTGCTGCCGATGGTGATCTTCTTCTTCGTCATCATGTACTTCTTCAGCCGCATGCAAGGCGGCAAGAACGGCATGTTCGGCTTTGGTGGCAACCGCGCCAAGCTGCTGAACAAGGAGACCCCGACCAATACGTTCGAGGACGTTGCTGGTGCCGATGAGGCCGTCCAGGAGCTCGACGAGATTAGGGATTTCCTGCAGCACCCAGCTCGCTACGAGGAGCTCGGCGCGAAGATTCCGCGTGGTGTTCTGCTCTACGGTCCTCCCGGTACCGGTAAGACCTTGCTGGCCCGCGCCGTCGCTGGTGAGGCAGGAGTGCCTTTCTACACCATCTCGGGTTCGGACTTCGTCGAAATGTTCGTCGGTGTCGGTGCCTCTCGTGTCCGTGACCTGTTTAATCAGGCCAAGGAAAACAGCCCGTGCATTATCTTCATCGACGAGATTGACGCCGTCGGTCGCCAGCGTGGTGCCGGTATGGGCGGCGGCCATGATGAGCGTGAGCAAACCCTGAACCAGCTGCTGGTTGAAATGGATGGTTTTGGTGATCGTCAAGGTGTGATCATCATGGCTGCGACCAACCGTCCGGATATTCTCGACCCGGCGCTGCTGCGCCCGGGCCGTTTTGACCGACAGATTCCGGTGGGTGCACCAGACCTGAAGGGCCGCGAGGCAATTCTGAAGGTCCACGCCCGGAACAAGCCGTTGGGGCCGGATGCGGATCTGACGTCGCTGGCCAAGCGCACCGCCGGTATGAGCGGTGCTGATCTGCAGAACGTGCTGAATGAAGCTGCGCTGCTGACCGCTCGCGTCAACGGCAATATCATTACTGCGGATGCGCTGGAAGAGGCAGTCGACCGAGTTATCGGTGGTCCGCGCCGTACCTCCAAGGTAATCTCCGAGCAGGAGAAGAAGGTCACCGCCTACCACGAGGGTGGCCACACCCTGGCTGCGTGGGCGCTGAAGGACATTGAGCGTGTTTACAAGGTCACCATCTTGGCTCGCGGTCGCACTGGTGGCCATGCGCTGACCGTCCCCGAGGACGACAAGGGCATGTATAACCTGCCAGAGCTTTTTGCTCGTCTGGTCTTCGCCATGGGTGGTCGCGCTGCCGAGGAGCTGGTCTTCGGACTGCCGACTACCGGTGCTTCTGCCGATATTGAGCAGGCCACCAAGATTGCTCGCGCCATGGTGACCGAGTACGGCATGTCGCCGGAGCTCGGCCCGGTGAAGTACGGGGAGGAGCAGGGCGATCCGTTCGTCGGCCGTGGCGGCAGTGGCACGCTGGACTACTCCCCGGCGGTGGCAGCAACCATTGATCAGCAGGTTCGTTTACTGATTAATAAGGCTCATGACGAGGCCTACGCCATCTTGAAGGAAAACCGCGACACTCTCGATGTTCTGGCTGAAAAGCTGCTGGAGAAGGAGACGCTGCGTCGTCCGGATCTGGAAGTTATCTTCACCGATGTCGTTCCGCGTGAGCGTCTGAACTTCTTCGATAGCGACACCAAACACCCGGCTGATGGCCGCGAGCCGGTGAAGACACCGGTGGAGTTGGCAATCGAGCGCGGCGAGGAACCGCCGAAGCGTGTCAACATCTTCGCGCCGGTGCGTCGCCGCGAACCGGAGAACCAGGACGCGGGCAACAACGGCAATGGTCAGGGGCCGGCAGGCTCCACTGGTGCCGGTAATGCTAGTGCCTCGGGTCTGCCGGGCGCCCAGCAGGACCGACCGAATGTTCCGGTCTACGGTGGCACCCCACCGCCGGCTGGTTGGACCGCTCCAGGTTGGCCGCCGAAGGATACCGGCAGCACGCACGGTTCGGCTCCCGCACCGGCTGCCGCACCGGCGCCAGCTCCTCGCCCGGAGGGGCAGAGCCAGCCGGGTTCGCAGGATGGCCAGGGCAACGCGCGTGGCCAGCACCCGGGGACTGCTAACTACCCGGCAGGCTCCCCGGACTTCGGTTCGAAGGAAACCGGTACTCGTAGCAACGGTGGCAACGGTCCCGCGAATATCCCTGCCCCTCCGAAGATGCCGTGGGACAGGCAGGGCGGACGTCACCGCCAGGACAATTCTGGCAGCGATGCCACCCCGACTACGGTGATGCCGTCGGCGGGACAGCAGCAGGAGCTGCGCGGATTCCGCCTGCCGGATAACGAGCAGCCGGAATACACTGAGCGTTCGGAAAACGCGAAGAACGCCGACAACTCCGATGACAAGGGTGCACAGATGCACGATTCGGATAAGGACGGCGTCGTCAAGCGAAACGAAGACAACAGCGCCTGGCAGAACAAGCCGGACACCAACGAGGAGCGATAAGTACACATCATGGAGCGCGAATTCGATCAGGAGCGAGCCGAGGCTGCGGTTCGTGAACTGTTGATTGCCGTCGGTGAGGATCCCGACAGGGAAGGCCTGAAGGAGACACCGGCGCGAGTGGCGCGAGCCTACCGTGAGGTTTTCGCGGGCCTGTTTGAAGATCCGTCTGAGGTGTTGGCGAAGACCTTCAACGAAGATCACCAGGAACTCGTTTTGGTCAAGGACATCCCGATTTACTCCACCTGTGAGCATCACTTGGTGCCGTTCTTTGGCGTTGCCCACATTGGTTACATTCCGGGCAAGGACGGTCGTGTGACGGGCCTGTCCAAGCTCGCTCGTCTGGTCGATGGTTATGCGAAGCGCCCGCAGGTGCAGGAGCGGCTGACCAGTCAGGTTGCGGATGCCTTGGTGGAGCGGCTGGATCCGACCTCGGCGATTGTCGTTATTGAAGCGGAGCATCTCTGCATGGCCATGCGCGGTATCCGCAAGCCGGGTGCGCGAACGGTGACATCAGCCGTTCGCGGTGGCTTCAAGGCGGATGCCCGTTCGCGCGCAGAGGCAATGGCGCTGATCCGCAAGAGCTAACGCAACAGTTAAATGGTCGATTGGAAAGGCTGGGCAACGAGGTGACTGAATCCCCCTTGCAAGCGCAGGCAGGACAGCAGGCGGAGATGGGTGTCGGAAATCAGCTCTGCAAGGTGATGGGCATTGTCAACGTCACCGAGGACAGCTTTTCCGATGGCGGCCTGTACAAGACCTTCGACGCGGCCATTGCCCATGCGCACGAGCTGCTCGCTGAAGGCGCGCACATTCTCGACATCGGTGGCGAGTCCACTCGCCCTGGTGCACACCGCGTTTCCGAGGATGAGGAAATTGCCCGGGTCGTGCCGGTGGTCCGCGAGCTCGCGGCAGACGGGCACCTGATCAGCGTCGATACAATGCGCGCAAGTGTCGCAGAGGCAGCAATCGCCGAGGGTGCGGTATTCATCAACGATGTCTCCGGCGGTCTCGCCGACCCCAACATGTACGCAGTCTGCGCTGATGCCGATGTGCCCATCTGTCTGATGCACTGGAAGACCGATCGCTTCGGCTCCGCTTCTGGACGCGCCGAAACTCACCCGGACGGCATTGTCGCCGATGTCCGTGAGCACCTGCTTCAGCTTGTCGACGGTGCCATGGGCGCCGGAATCGTCGAGGAAAATATTGTCCTCGACCCAGGCCTGGGCTTTGCCAAAAACGCCGATGACAATTGGGCGCTCCTTCACGACCTGCCGGAGCTTATTGACCTCGGTTTCCCCGTGTTGGTCGGTGCTTCCCGCAAGCGTTTCGTCGCCGCCGTTGGCAGTGAGGCACGCGCACCAAAGCAGGCTGATGCCGCGACTACCGCAATTTCCGCGCTGTCCGCAGCGGCGGGCGCATGGGCGGTTCGAGTTCACAATGTGGCCGACAACCTCGACGCAGTGCGTGTGGCGCAGGCATGGAACCTTGGACGTTCACTGACCGGTTACACAGCGGTCGGCGACTATCCGGAAGGCGGGTCTAACCGCGCGGCGCAGCACGACGAGTCGGCTGCGGAATCGCCTGCCGAGTCGACTCTGGAAGGAGACGCGTAAACACAGTGGCTGATCGCATTGAACTCAAAGGTCTGAAAGCCCACGGCTACCACGGTTGTCTCGACTTCGAGCGCCGCGATGGTCAGGACTTCATCTGTGATGTCACCCTGTGGCTGGATTTCTCCGGTGCCGCTGCCAGCGACGAGCTGGACAACACGGTCAACTACGCCGACATCGCAGCCACAGCGCATGGAATTTTAACCGGCACCCCTCGCAACCTCATTGAAACAGTCGCGACCGAGATAGCCGAAGCAGTGCTTGCCGACGACGATGCCCGCGCCGAACGCGGATTGTCCCCGCTGTTACATGCGGTGGAAGTGACCATTCACAAGCCACATGCGCCCATTCCGCTCGACTTCGATGACGCTGCGGTGACAGCCCGCCGTTCGCGGAAGAAGCGGTTGGCATGATTCGCGCAGTTCTTTCTATCGGCGCGAACATGGACCGCGCGCGAGAAAACCTAACAGGTGTGCAGGCCTTCTTCGCCGACGAATTGGTCGCAGCCTCAAAAATTTATGCCACCCCGCCTTGGGGTGGGGTGGAGCAGGGTGACTTCCTCAATGCCGTGCTCATTGTCGATACGTCCCGAACACCAATGGAGCTACTGGAAGCTGGTTGGAAACTGGAAAATGACGCTGGTCGAGTGCGTGAAATTCACTGGGGGCCGCGGGCGCTCGACGTGGACATTGTGCAGGTCATCGACAAGGAATCCGGCGAGGAGATTATTTCTGACGATTCGACTCTGACCCTGCCGCATCCGTGGGCAACCGAGCGTGCCTTTGTGCTGGTGCCATGGCTCGATGCCGACCCGGATGCCGAATTGGAGGGAGTTCGGGTCGCGGAACTCGTCGATAAGCTGGCACCTGAAGACGTAAACGCGGTGCGCCTAGCAGACAGCGCGGATGGAGAAGGGGCCTAGAGATGAAACCGACCTCACCGATTACGTTGGCAGCATCTGCGCTGGTTCTCGCGCTGGCGTCATGGATGATCCTGGCACAGTTTTTCGGTGCGCTCGGGCCGCGAAGTTGGTGGGACCTGGGGTTTCCCTGGTTGCTCACAGCCGTCTGTGTGGCGGCAGCGCGGTGGATTAAGTCGGTACTGAAAGAGGCGAAGGTCGGGCAGGATCGCAGCCAGGTGCAGCCGTTAACGTTGTCGCGATGGTTGGTGGTCGGTACGGCATCCGCGTGGTTGGGTGCGATTCTCGGAGGACTGTACGCCGGTGGCGTGCTGTGGGCCTTGCCGAAGTGGACGGAGCTTGCGGCCGCACAGGCCGACGGGCCGATCATGATTGTCGGCACAGTATCCGGCATTTTGCTCGCTGCGGCGGGGCTGTGGCTGGAAAAAGTTTGCCAATTGCCAACTGATGGCGAAAATTCTTCGCCTCCTAGCGGGGAAATGGGAACTAACTCGGTAGGGTGGGAGTTATGACTGACCTCTCCAACGCCGGTAATGACCCGAAGCGCTCGGGTGATGCCGCATATTTTCAGAGCGACGCGGCAGCTACTTCGTCGGATATGGCTGAGTCTCCGTCTCCGTCGCCTTCTTCAGCTTTCGAAAGCTACTCCGCTGGGGCTAACTCCGGGGCTGATGCGGCATATGCAGATGAGCAGAGCAATGATGTGACGAAATTTAGTTCTTCCGATGGTATGACGGAGAAAACCGCCGTCATTCTCATGGTTGTGCTGCTGGTGCTCGCGGTGATTGCCAGTATCGTCATGCTCTTTGCCAGCTCTGCCGGCTGGATGAAGGTTGCCGTGCTGCTGGCGTTGTGGTCGGCAGTTATCGGGGCTGTGCTGGTGACTCGATACCGCAAGACCATTGCGCTGGAGCGCAAGCGGTTGGAGACTGTCGAGGAGCTGCACAAGGTGGAGCTTGACCGCGAGTTGGCCACTCACCGTGAGCAGGAACTGATTCTCGAGCAGAACTACCTGGACTCGCTTGAGGGCAACAATGATGACAATATTGCGGCGCTGCGCGCTGAGGTCTTTGCACTGCGTGCCCAGCTTGCTGAGTTCATGGGGGAGGATTTCGACGACGAGCAGGTTGCTCTTCGCGCCCAGGCCGAGCGTCTGCGTGAGCTCGACTCGCCACAGCAGGCTTCGCCGATGAAGGACCCGACCGGCCACGACCGGCCGACACCACGCGCGACTTCCCACCGCGCTGAGATGACCGCTAACGGCACTGTCGGCGCTCATACCCAGCACGGCGGCACTGGCTCCACTTCCTCCGCTTCGCCGGTTGAAGATGCCGAGGCCACCGACATGCGCCGTACATTCTCGCCGTCTGGCCAGCCGGTTGACGTCCACGAAGTCGCCGATTCCAAGGATGACGAAACCGTTTCCAAGGAGAAGTTCTCCACTAACTCTTTCCGCGCCATCAACTGGCAGGAAACCCCGGCCGAGGATGCCGCAGAGGATGATTCTCAGGGCGGCGCTCACGAGGCACACGGTGCACGGCACCCATTCGCTGCGCCGGAATCGGACGACACCTCGGACTTTCCGACTCGCCAGCTGCAGGCCATTCGCGATGAGGATCTCGCAGAAGAGCCAGCTCAAAAAACGCGGCAAGAGCCTGCGCAGGAGCCTGCAAGCCACGGTCGGCGCCGTGCTGAGGACAACAAGGGTAGCCTGACGGTTGCCGAGCTGATGGCGCAGATGCGCAAGAAGAGGGAGCACCGCGAGGACGAAGAAGCCTAGTCGCTTACTGAGTGTGCGCGGCCTACTCACCGCACATAGCTGGTTTGGTCTAACCTAGTCAGTCATGACGCAACGCCAGCATGATTCCCATCCCCATCGGACAACAGCTCCGCGGTTGACGGTGGGGATTATTTCTGCCGGAAAAGTCGGGGTTGCGCTCGGCCAGGCGTTAGAACGCTGTGGGCATCGTGTCACTCACGTGGTCGCGCGCTCACCGGAATCTGTCACACGAGCACATTTACGTCTGCCGAACGCACGGGTCAGTAGCATTGCCGACACAGCTTCCGCCTGTGAGCTCATCGTCATCGCCGTGCCGGATCGCGCCATCGCTGAGGTCGCCGAGGAAGTTGCCCGCCACGTCGGCCCCGGACGCATCGTCATGCATACTTCAGGATCCCTCGGGCGTGCCGTGCTCGATCCGGTCGCGCTCACCGGCGCGCTGACCATCGCAGCCCATCCCGCAATGACGTTCGCAGGGCTTGACGACGACTCCGAGCTCCTGACCGGTTGCCCATGGGGCATCACGGTCGGGGATGAGCTTGCGAAAACAGTCAGTGAATTGCTCATTGGTGAACTCGGCGGTCGTCCGGTGTTCATCAACGAACGTCACCGCGGCCTCTATCACGCGGCTATGGCCCACGGCTCAAACGGCCTGGGCGCAGTTGTGGTCGATGCGGTAGAAATGCTGGCAACCACTATCGGCGAAGATGCGGTAGCTGAAGACACCGACCTAGCTGAGCTGCGTCGAGGCCAGGCTGCCGAGCTGCTCCGACCACTGCTGGAAGCTTCATTGGACAATGCCTTGAGGTGGGGTTCCCGGGGGCTGACTGGCCCGGTGACGCGGGACGACCTTGGAACCGTCGTCAAGCACGAACGTGAAATTGAAGCGGTGGCGCCGGAAATGGGAACCGCCTACCTGGCTCTTGCCGAGCGTATCGCCGAGTTGCGCGGTGCCAACGAGGTTTTGCGGTACCTACGCCGATGAGCTGAGCGGGCTGGCTGTTCTGGTCATCCGGGATGTGGCGTAAGGTATTGCCGTCGGACGAAAAGTTTGGTCCGGTAGATCTGAACGCGGAGGAAACATGACGGGGTATACCGCCGGAGAGACAACTGTTCACAGGACTATTGCGGGAATCGCGCAGGTCACCCGTGCGTTGCGGAAGACCGGGCGGCCGGTGGTGCTCGTACCTACGATGGGTGCGCTACACCAGGGGCACCTTGAACTAGTACAGGCCGCGAAGACACTGCCGCGCGCTGTTGTGGTGGTGTCGATTTTCGTCAATCCGCTGCAGTTCGGTGAGGGCGAGGATTTTGACGCCTACCCGCGCACTCTGGATGAAGACGTGGAGAAGCTCCGCGCTGTCGGTGCTGAGCTTGTCTTTGCACCGAATGCGAAGGAGATGTACCCCAACGGTTTCCGCACGACCGTGCAGCCGGGGCCGCTGGCTACTGAGCTTGAGGGCGCTACTCGCCCGGGGCACTTTGCCGGTGCGTTGACAGTGGTTAACAAGCTTTTCAACATCACCAACTGCACTGACGCCGTTTTTGGTGAGAAGGACTACCAGCAGCTGTGCCTGATGCAGCAGATGGTCACTGACCTGAATATGCCGGTGCAGCTGCACGGTGTGCCAGTGATTCGCGAGGCCGACGGGTTGGCTATGAGCTCCCGCAACCGCTACCTCTCCGAGGAGCAGCGCAATCTAGCAGTAACCCTGTCCGCTGCGCTGACTGCCGGTGCTTTTGTCGCCGACCGTGGTGCGGATGCTGTGCTGGAAACCGCGCGTGGTGTGCTCGCCAGCCAGCCTGAAGTCGAGTTGGATTACTTGGAGTTGCGCGACGCTGCGCTCGCCCCGCTTTCCGACGAGGTGTTGCGCGGCGACGGTCAGGAGACTGAAGCTCGCCTATTGGTTGCTGCGAAGGTCGGCACTACTCGTCTCATTGATAATGTTGGCTTGATTCTGGGTGCGCCGCGCCCAGATTCGGCTACCGGTTTCGGTCAGCTCGGGCAGAAGGACGCCGAAATTGCGTCAGCGGCCCTGTCGGCTGCGGGGCTGGACGGCGAGCTGACTGAGCAAGAGGCCGCTGAGTTGGCTGAGCTGCAGGAAAAGGTCCGCGCTGCTCGAGATGCCCGCCTGAAAGATGAGTCCAGCAAAGAAAACCTGAAGAACGCCGGCTTTGGCGTTGAGCAGGACAGCGAGTAGGACGGCTTTTCGAAGTAGTTTTTCGTGGCTGGGAAGTTGTCGTATTATAGTGTGCCGACTAACAACCTGCCACGCTAAGGGGTGCCGCGGTAGGCAAGCATCCAGGGGACGAATCCAGGAAGGGACCTACCTTTTTCATGTTTCGCACTATGTTGAAGTCCAAGATTCACCGTGCCACGGTGACTCAGGCTGATCTTCACTACGTTGGATCGTGCACGATTGACGCTGATTTGATGGAAGCGGCCGACCTGCTTGAAGGCGAGGCCGTCGACATTGTCGATATCAATAATGGCAACCGACTTACCACTTACTGCATTACCGGAGAGCGCGGCTCGGGCATCATTTCCATCAATGGTGCCGCCGCTCGTCTGATTTCGCCGGGTGACCTGGTTATTATCATCGGCTACGGCATGATGGATGACGCTGAGGCGCGTACTTACAAGCCGAATGTCATCTTCGTCGATGAAGACAACAAGATTCTGGAAAGTGGCAATGACCCGGCGGATGTTCCGGAGGGGTCTGATTTGAAGAATCCGCGCAGCCCGGAGAACTAGGGCTAGTCCACGCAGCCCGCAGAGCTGGGTCTCGACTGCGTGGGCGGAGGGAAAGGCCGAGCCGGAAAACCACGACACCAGGGTGTTTACTTTGCGTTAAATCGTAAGCCATTAGACCGTCAGCTAAAGCTCATTGGCGAGTTGGTTTTTAGAAACCGAAAGGTAACGCAACGTCCTTAGCTTCTTAGAGGATCTAAAAGTTTTAGTTTTCCATTTCCTCATCTAGTCGAAGCTATACAAAGGCGGTCTCCCCCGTGGTTCGTATTGGCAAGAATCTGCTGACAAATCCTTTTGCTACCTCTCGCAGCTCCCTGACCTGCACTTACAAGTGTGGTAATGCTTGTGCTGACGATGCTCCGAATGAGTTCTCTGACAACCAGTACTTCGGTGATGTTGCGAAGCAGGCATTCTCCCAGCGCGCATTCTCCCGTCGTGCTGCACTGAAGGTCACTGGTGCTAGTGCTCTTGCGGTCGGCGGTGGCGCCGTGCTGGCCGCTTGCTCCTCTGATGATTCGGGCAGCGCCGCAGGCGGCTCCGACGCCTCCGGTACCACTGCTGCCGGTGACGGTAGCAAGGGCGAATCGCCGGAGGGTATGCGTTTCGACGCCGTTAAGCCGAACACAGAAGATGCAGTCGTTATCCCGGACGGCTACGAGCAGAATGTTCTGATTCGCTGGGGCGACCCAATCCACGAAGGTGGCCCAGAGTTCGACTTTGACAAGCAGACTCCGGAAAACCAGATGAAGCAGTTCGGCTTCAACAATGACTTCGCTGGCCTGATTAAGGCTGAAGACGGCACACTGCTGTACGTCTGCTCGCACGAGTACACCACCGAGCCGATGATGTTCCGTGCTTACAAGAAGGAAGATGCCACCAAGGAGCAGGTTGACATCGGACTGGCTGCTCACGGCCAGACCGTCCTCGCTGTGGAAGAGGATGAGAAGGGATTCCTGAAGCCAATCCTGAGCGATAAGCGTAACCGTCGTATCACCGGCTTCACCGAGTTCACCGTTGACGGCCCGGCTGCCGGTCACGATCTGCTGAAGACAAAGGCTGACCCGACCGGTATGAAGATCGA